>JACCDQ011431965.1_pt1 | contig 14617 bp, 12 predicted proteins | sample 7446031 | NCBI WGS metagenome assembly JACCDQ01 (sample SAMN15323442, study PRJNA562643) | freshwater metagenome | isolation source: river surface water | place: USA:Blue River Watershed | collected 2017-08-17
CGCTGACGTTGGCGGGGTATTTGTGGCTTTTGAAGCGCAGGCGCAAAGAGGTGGTCCGGTTTCCTGCCGTGTCGTGGATTCTAAAGAACATCCAGACACCCTCTTCGTGGCGCCGGCACGTGCCGCCTGCACTCATGGCGGTTGCTCTCGGGCTTTTGTTGTTTGCCAGTGCCCGGCCCATGGCCAGGGTGACCCTGCCGGCCGATTACATGACCCTCATCATGGCCATGGATGTCTCCCGAAGCATGCTGGCGGAAGACGTGGAACCCAGTCGAATCAAGGCGGCGCAAAAGGCTGCCCGTGAATTCCTGCAGGACTTGCCCGACAATGTGCGGGTTGGCATTGTGTCTTTTGCCGGCAATGCCCAGGTGGTTCAGCACGTCACCAATCAACGTGAGGAGTTGGTGGCGGCCATTGACCGGTTCCAACTGCAACGGGGCACCGCCACCGGGAGCGGCTTGTTGCTGGCCTTGTCGACCCTGCGGCCCGAGGCCAACATTGATCTGGAAGCGCTTTTGTACGACGCCAATCCTTATGGCTTTGACGATACATCGGGCGGCAGCAGCGCGGGCGGGGCACGCAGTCTGGACAAAAAGCCGGCCGTCAAGGAGCGTGTGCCGGAGCCGCCTGGGTCTTACCAGGGAGGTGCCATCGTTTTACTGTCAGATGGCAGAAGAACCACGGGCCCCGACCCCTTGATGGCTGCGAGGAAGGCCGCCGACTTGGGTGTTCGTGTCTACACCGTCGGCTTTGGCACGCCCAATGGCGTGATCCCGGGTTTTCAGGGTTATTCCTTCTTCGCCAGGGTGGATGAGGAAGCCTTGAAAGGTGTCGCCAAAATAACAGAGGCCGACTATTTCAAGGCAGGTTCTGCCGAGGATCTCAGAAACGTCTACAAGCACCTGTCGACACAATTCACCCTGGAAAAACGCGACACGGAAATCACCGCGCTGTTGGCCGGGGCAGCATTATTTTTCATTGGCCTGGCAATGTTCCTGTCTGCCCGTTGGTTCCGGGTGGGGCCGTCTGCGTTCAATGCCTGAAATGACGCACGCCTGAGTACACCATGGCGACACCGCGCTCGTCGGCGGCGTCGATCACCTCCTGGTCACGCATCGAACCACCAGGCTGAATCACGCAGCTGGCACCCGCGTCGACCACCACATCGAGGCCATCGCGGAACGGGAAGAAGGCATCGCTCGCAACCGCAGTGCCCTGCAGGCTCAGTCCCGCATGTTCGGCCTTGATGCTGGCAATCCGTGCCGAGTCGAGCCGGCTCATCTGGCCCGCACCGACACCCATGGTCATGCCGCCCTTGCAGAAAACAATGGCGTTGCTCTTGACGAACTTGGCGACATTCCAGGCAAACAGCAGGTCCTGCAATTGCTCGGGTGTCGGTTGCAATTTGGTGACCACCCTGAGGTCAGCCAGCTTCAGTTCATGGTTGTCAGCAGTCTGAATCAACAAGCCAGAGCCGACGCGTTTGACGTCCATGGCATTGCGGCCGTTGTCCCAGTCACTGCTGCCGCCCGGTGGCAGATCAATTTGCAGAATACGCACATTGACCTTGGACTTGAAAACAGCCAGCGCCTCGGGTGTGAACTTGGGCGCCAGCAGCACTTCAATGAATTGCTTGGACATTTGCAGCGCGGCGCGCTCATCGAGTGTGCAATTGACGGCAATGATGCCGCCAAAAGCGGAGGTGGGGTCGGTCTGGAAGGCCTTGCTGTACGACTCCAGCGCGTCTGCGCCCACAGCCACGCCACAAGGGTTGGCATGTTTGACGATGACACAGGCGGGCGTGTCAAAACTTTTCACACATTCCCAGGCTGCATCTGCATCGGCGATGTTGTTGTAGCTGAGCTCCTTGCCCTGCAATTGCACGGCCGTCACCAGGGAGCCGGGTGCGGGATAGAGGTCACGATAGAGCGCAGCTTGCTGGTGCGAATTTTCGCCGTAACGCAGGTCCTGCAGCTTGATGAAATTGCTGTTGGACTGCCCGGGGAACAGGCTGCGCGCCGGCGTGCTGACACCTTCCTCAAAACTGATCGACGCCAAATAATTGCTGATGGCGCCGTCATACTGACTGATGCGGTTGAACGCGGCTACCGACAGGGCGAATTTGGTTTTTTGCGAGACCACACCACTGGCCTGCAGGTCAGCCAGCACCTGGGCATATTGGCCGGCATCGGTCAGCACCGCCACGTCTTTCCAGTTTTTGGCGGCACTGCGCACCATGGCAGGGCCACCGATGTCGATGTTTTCGATGGCGTCTTCGAGCGTGCAACCGGGCTTGGCCACGGTGGCCTCAAAAGGGTACAGGTTGACCACCAGCAGGTCAATGGTGTCGATGGCATAAGCCTTGAGCGCAGCCATGTGTTCGGGCAGATCGCGCCGTGCCAGCAGGCCACCGTGCACCTTGGGATGCAGGGTTTTCACGCGGCCGTCCAGCATCTCGGGGAAACCGGTGACTTCGGCCACCTCGGTCACCGGCAGGCCCTGGTCAGCCAGCAATTTGGCGGTACCGCCGGTGGACAGCAACTTGACGCCGAGCGCGTGCAAGGCCTGGGCGAATTCAACAATGCCGGTTTTGTCGGAGACAGAAAGGAGAGCGTTCATGGGACTAGAAGTGAGTTAATTGAAAAGTGGTTCATGAAGTCGTCATGGCGAGCGCAGTGTGGCAATCCAGCTTTCTTGGACTGCCGCGGCCTGTGGCCTCGCAGTGACCTCACAGGCTTAATCGATGAGCTTGTGCTCCAGCAGTTTTTTGCGCAGGGTATTGCGGTTCAGCCCGAGGTACTGGGCCGCTTTGGACTGGTTGTTGTCAGCATGCAGCATCACCACTTCGAGCAGGGGTTTTTCCACCACCGCCAGCAGCATGTCGTACATGCCATTGGGTTCGCTGTGGCCCAAATCGCTCAAGTAGTTTTCCAGATTGCTGCGCACACAGTCTGCAATGTGCAAGGGTCTCATTGAAGGCTCTCCATCCGGTTATCTTGTACGTAATTGCGTTGCTGTTGTGGCGGAACCGGGCCAGGCAGCCGATCCATACGCGTATTGAGTTCATCAAAAAATCTGGCCACCGCATCCCACTGGGTCTGGCAGTCAGACAAGGTATTCATGTAGGCCCGGAAGGTCTCGCCGCCGGGCAGTTGCCGCACATACCAGGCAATGTGCTTGCGTGCGCTGAGCACGCCGATGAATTCGCCGTACAGGCTGTAATGGTCCTGCAAATGGGCCAGCAAGAGTTGCTTGACCTCGGCTACCAGCGGTGGCGCCAGGTGTTCACCCGTAGCCAGAAAATGCACGATTTCCCGAAAAATCCAGGGCCGCCCCTGGGCTGCGCGGCCCATCATGACTGCATCGGCGCCGGTGGCTGTCAGCACGGCGCGGGCTTTCTCGGGGCTGTCGATGTCACCATTGGCCACCACAGGAATACGCAACGCAGCCTTGACGGCTGCGATGGTGTCGTATTCGGCAATCCCCCGGTAGCCCTGCTCCCGGGTACGGCCATGCACGGTGACCATCTGCACACCGGCCGATTCGGCAGCCCGGGCCAGCTGAACCGCATTTTTGGCCGCATGACACCAGCCGGTGCGCATCTTGAGTGTGACCGGCACGCCTAGCGGGGCACAGGCCTGCACCACTGCCGACACAATGCTCATGGCCAGCGTCTCGTCCTGCATCAGCGCCGAGCCAGCCCACTTGTTGCATACCTTCTTGGCCGGACAACCCATGTTGATGTCGATGATCTGTGCACCGCGGTCGATGTTGTAACGCGCCGCATCGGCCATCATTTGGGCGTCGGTGCCGGCAATCTGCACGGCAATCGGGCCAGGTTCACCCTGGTGGTTGGCTCGCTGCGAAGTTTTGAGCGACTGCCATAAATCGCGTCGGCTGGTCACCATTTCACTCACCGCATAGCCCGCCCCCAGGCGCTTGCACAACTGGCGAAATGGCCGATCGGACACTCCCGCCATGGGAGCGACAAAACAGTTGTTGGGCAAAACGTAAGGGCCTATGTTCATGCGAACGTGTTTCAGGAAACAGGAATTTCCAGCGAGGGAAAAGGTAACAAAGTGTTTGGGGGAGCCAGATTCTAGCTGCCCAAAATTTCAGCAAATGAAATAAGCACCGATCCAGAAAAAACCCATGCAAATCTATACTGCATCACCCATGGAACTTTGGCTCGATCACCTTCTCACCCTGCTGGCACTGCCCAAATTCGGTCTGAGCACCGTGTTTGTGGTGTCGTTTGTGTCGGCGACCCTGCTGCCGATGGGCTCCGAACCTGCCGTTTTCGGCCTGGTGGAACTCAATCGCTCACTTTTCTGGCCAGCTATTGCTGTGGCCACGGTGGGCAACACACTTGGTGGGGCCCTGACCTGGTGGATGGGCCTGGCCTCACACAAGGTGGTGGACAAATACCAGCACTCAATACACCATATGCGTGCGCTGGCCTGGCTGGAGCATCTCGGCCCCAAGGCCTGCCTGCTGGCCTGGCTGCCGATCGTGGGCGACCCCCTGTGCGCGGTTGCGGGTTGGCTCAAGTTGCCATTCTGGCCCTGTCTGGGTTACATGGCGCTCGGCAAATTTGTCCGCTACGTCACCATGACGGCAGCCTTATTGGGTGTTTTTGGCGCTTAGTCAACAATCTCAGGAACTGAACAGGAAGTTCATCACGTCGCCGTCCTTGACCACGTAGTCCTTGCCTTCGGCGCGCATCTTGCCTGCTTCCTTGGCACCCTGCTCGCCCTGGTAGGTGATGTAGTCGTCATAGGCGATGGTCTGGGCGCGGATGTAGCCCTTCTCGAAGTCAGTGTGGATCACACCCGCAGCCTGCGGGCCGGTGTCGCCCTTGTGGATGGTCCAGGCGCGCACTTCCTTGACGCCGGCGGTGAAATAGGTCTGCAGGCCCAGCAGATCGTAGGCGGCGCGGATCAGGCGGTTCAGGCCCGGCTCATGCAGCCCCATCTCTTCGAGGAACATCTGGCGGTCTTCGTCGCTCATGTCGGCCATTTCGGCCTCCAGCTTGGCGCAAATCGACACCACCGGCGCGTTTTGAGCCTTGGCATAGGCCGACAAACGGTCCAGCAGGGGGTTGTTTTCGAACCCGTCTTCAGCCACGTTGGCGACAAACATGGCGGGTTTGGCCGTGATCAAAAAGAATTGCTTCAACAGGGGCAGTTCTTCCTTGCTGAAATCGAGTGCGCGCACCGGTTTGGCTTCGTTGAGTGCAGCTTGGCAACGCTCCAAAATACTGACCAGCTTGGCAGCTTCCTTGTCGCCACCCGACCGGGCCGCCTTCTGGTAACGCGCCAACGCCTTGTCCACCGTGCTCAGGTCAGCCAGGCACAGTTCGGTCTGGATCACCTCAATGTCAGAGATCGGATCCACCCTGCCAGACACGTGGATCACGTTGTCGTCTTCAAAGCAGCGGACCACGTTAACGATGGCATCCGTCTCGCGGATATGCGCCAAGAACTTGTTACCCAAGCCCTCACCTGTGCTGGCGCCGGCCACCAGGCCGGCAATGTCGACAAATTCAACAATCGCACGCTGCACGCGCTCAGGATGCACGATGGCTGACAAGGCATCAAGCCTCGCATCGGGCACCTCAACGATGCCCACATTGGGCTCAATCGTACAGAAGGGGTAGTTCTCCGCCGCAATACCGGCCTTGGTCAGCGCGTTGAACAGGGTCGATTTACCGACGTTGGGCAAGCCCACGATGCCACATTTCATGAAATATCCTTTGAATCTTGATGTCGATTGTACTTAGCGGCAAATCCTGGCTGCCTCGCTCTGCCCCTATCAAATGACTCAACTTGCAGGTCCGACATCTTGGCTGATTCACCAAGGATGACATCGCTGCGATTTATCAAAATGCAACGCTCAATTATTCAAACTGGCTGAATTCTTTTGCGTCCGCCATGATGGCCAACCCCACCCAACCCGAGTTCGCCCACGGCTTCATGGAATCGATCCGGGCGATTCCGAAAGAACAAATGCTGGTGACCCTGTGTGCCATCCTGCAATCAGACCATCGGCGTGAAATCAGCAAGCTGAAGAAACCGACGCTCCTCATTCAAACCAGACTGGACGGTGCGGTCCCGCTGGAAGTGGCCCGATATCTGCACAAACATATCAAGAACAGCCAATTGCGCCTGATCGACGCCGAGGGTCATTTGCCACACATCAGCGCACCGGCTGAAGTTATCGCGGCGTTGCACGATTTTCTTTACACCCGGGATGAGGCGGCCTCAAGTGTCTGAATTGGATGGGTTCAACACCTGAATTTCAAACTCCTCCAGAAGGATCGGTTTACTGAAAAGGTAGCCCTGGAACAAGTGGCAGCCGGCGACTTCAAGAAAGTTTTTCTGCTCATTAGTTTCAACACCCTCGGCAATCACCTCCAGCCCAAGACTTCGGCCCAGGGCAATCACCGTGCGTACGATGGAGGCATCATTGGCGTTGGTCGTGAGATCATGCACAAAGGACTGATCAATCTTGAGTTGATCCAGCGGCATTTTCTGCAGATAGGCCAGTGATGAGAAGCCGGTACCGAAATCGTCCAGCGAGAAGCTGACGCCAATGGCGCGCAGGGCGCTCATCCTTTGCACCACCAGACCGATATCCGTGGCCAGGATGCTTTCGGTCAATTCAAGTTTCAGTCGCGTCGGATCGGCACCTGTGCGCTTGAGCGTGCCAACCACGCTGTCCACATACCCGGGCTGGCTGAATTCTTTGGCGCTGACGTTCACCGCGAGCACCAGCCGACGTGTTGAGACATGTTTCTCCCAGCGCTTGATTTGCGTACAGGCCATCTCCAGCACCCATCGTCCAAGGGGCAGGATTAATCCGGTTTCTTCTGCCAGCGGGATGAACTTGGCGGGGGACACCATACCCATGACAGGATGACTCCACCGAACCAACAATTCAGCGCCAAAAATTTGGCCCTGGCTATCAACCTGCTTTTGGTACATCAGCAAGAACTCGGATGGAATACCCTTGCGAAGATCGCGTTCCAACTGGAATCTTTCATCAACCAGGGCTTGCAGGCTGTCATCAAAAAACTGGTACCGGTCACGGCCAGCGCGCTTGGCCTGAAACATGGCGACGTCAGCGTGTTTGAAGACGTCGGCAGCCGAGATATCGCCCCCGGCGAACAGCTTGATGCCGATAGAAGCTGCGCCAAGATAACTTTCACCCATAAGCTCGAACGGTTTTCTGAACACCCCCAGGATTCGGTCGGCAAGGGCCGAAACTTCCCGTGTGGCCGTATCTTGATTGAGTCCGAGTGGACCCAGCAAAAGCGCAAATTCATCACCACCAAGTCGCGCCAGAATGTCCCGGGAACGCAGAAGTGCCAACAAGCGCTGAGCCACCTCGACCAGCAACAAATCTCCAACTTCATGACCACGGGTGTCATTGAGCAAGCTGAAATGATCCAGGTTGATCAGAATGAGTCCACCCTGGTTTCGGGTCCGAACACTGTCACTCAGGGATTGCGCGAGGCGCTCCATCAGTAGCCGCCGGTTGGCCAGCCCGGTGATCCTGTCATAAAAAGCCAACTGATGCATGACGTCGCCAAGCATGCCGGTTTCGTCGCCTGGCCTGTCTTCTTGCGCGGAATCCGCAGACAAAGCGCGGGGAGGTTGATGCGCCCTGGCCTGATCAGCCAGAGCTTCGATGGGTCTGACCACACGTCCCGAAATCAACCAGGCGATGGCTGCGAAACAGGCCGCAAGTGCCAGGCTGAGGCCTACCATCAGGAGGCGTGTCTGGTGAATGTCGGCAAATGCACTGCTGGTTGCTTCGCGCACAATAACCACCCAGCCAAGCCCCCGCTCGTTTGGAGACGCCTGAACACCAGCTTGCGCGGTCAGATACTGAATTCGAGAAGGTCGATTTTTGAGCGCTGACAGGTTCTCTGAAGTCTCCGTGACTGGCCTCAATAACCACTCACCGTTTTGATCAGCTACCAGCACTTCAATCTGGCTTTTTCTGCCTGCAACATCCAGACTGTTTTCGACGATACTCCTGACCCAATGCCAATGAAGGTGAGCTCCCATGACGCCCGGGCTGAAAGAACCGGAAATTTTGGCCGGTACAGCCACATCGACAAATCTCAAGGGCTCGGTCGCGTCAGGGCTTGGCATCACCGAGGCCAAAAGTTCTGCGGCGTGCGGATCGCCAAAAAATATCCCCTGCAGCCCTTCCTTGAACCAGGGACGCTTCGAAACATCCTGCTGCTCCAGCAGGCCAGCGCTTGCTGCGATGACTCGGCCATTGGCGTCGGCCAATCCGATCCATGCGTAAGCAGGCTGACTGGCCCGCAGACTGTCGAGCATGGCCCGGATCTCATCAGGGCTGGACAGCTTCGATCGCAACAACAGGTCCGACAGCAAATGCAGTTCTTCTTTTCGGTGTGCCAGGTCCTGATCGATGTTGCTTGCAATCCGGTGTGCGATCTGATGGAGCGCTTCGTGTTCAATGCTCTTGGTACTGCCCTCCCATCGCCACTCCATCAGTCCAGTCAACAACAGGCCGAAAACAATGCCACTCATCCCCATGACTGCAGAATAGCGCCCGCGCACGCTTGCGAATGGTGACAGTCTCTTGATGAAGCGTTTCCACATAGTTTAGAGATGTTACAAGCAAGTATTGCGACAAACAGTACCCATGTTGAGGGTGGTATTTAAAAGGAACTGATGCTAGCCCTTGATGAGAAACAAGCCACGCAAGGAGCATGTCGAGATGTAAGCAAATGTGTGCCCGAGCCGGTCACCCTCCTACAATCAATGCCATGACACATCATTTTGATATTTGCATTCGTGGTGGCGGCATCGTGGCGCACGCTTTGGCGCTGTTATTGGCGCGGGACCGCTTGCGTATTGGTTTGTATGCGCCCCAGGAGGCAGCCCAGAGCGAGTCGGATGTGCGGGCTTATGCGCTCAACGCCAAGTCCAAGGCCTTGCTCGAGTCGGTCAAGTGCTGGCCCGATGCGGTGCACGCCACACCGGTGACCGACATGCAGGTCAAGGGCGATGACGGGGGTGTGGTCAATTTTTCGGCGAATGAGTTGGTGGTGCCCGCACTGACCTGGATCGTGGATGTACCCTCACTCGAAGTCCGGTTGCGTGAGGCAGTGCGCTTTCAGGCCCATATTGAGCTGCTTGACGCGCCGCGCCCGGCCACCCTGACGGTGGTGTGCGAAGGCAAGGCCAGCCGCACAAGGGAAGAATTTGGGGTCGAGTTTGTCGCCACGCGTTATCCGCAACATGCCATTGCGGCCCGACTGCTCTGTGAAAAGCCCCATGGGCAGGTGGCGCGCCAATGGTTCACTCAAGGCGAGATCCTGGCTTTTCTGCCGCTTGATGGCGCACAAGGCAACACGGTGGGCATGGTCTGGTCCGTGCGTGACGGCCATACACAGGAGATGCTGGACGAAGATGAAGAGGCTTTTTGCGAGCAGCTGAAGCACATGAGTGAAGCCGTATTGGGCAAGCTCAAGCTGATCAGCCCACGCAAAGCCTGGCCGCTGCAGTCGGCCCAGGCCAGCCGCTGGATTGGCGTAGCCAACGGTCAAAGCTGGGCGCTTGCGGGGGACGCGGCACACACCGTGCATCCGCTGGCCGGTCAGGGCCTGAATCTGGGGCTGGCCGATGTGGCCGAGCTCACCCAGTTATTGCACAACCGGGCCTACTGGCGCCCGGTGAACGACGCCAAGCTGTTGCGCCAGTACGAGCGCGCCCGAAAAACCGAAGTCACTGCCACCGATGCTGCCATGACCGCCTTCCAGCAATTGTTTGAAAAATCCGGCAACAGCTGGCAAAAACTGCGCAATTGGGGCATGTCAGGCTTTGAGCATTTGGGTTTCTCCAAGCACTGGGCTGCACGCCGGGCCATGGGCGTCTGAAACGCCGATGCCAGAACTTATTTCACACCGGCTGATCTCATCAGGCCTCACACATCACAGGACACACATGAAACGACTCCTCACTCCCCTGCTGGCTTGCACCGTGTTGCTGGCCAGTGCGGCCTGGTCGCAAGAGGCCACCATTCGGAAAAATCTCGGCGAACGCATTCCTCAGCTGCAAAAAATTGATGAAGTCGTCAAATCACCGGTACCCGGCCTGTACGAGATTCGCGTCAATGGCAACGAGATTTATTACACCGATACCGAAGGCAATTACCTGGTGCAAGGCAACCTGATTGACACCAAGCTCAAGCGCAATCTGACCGAGGAGCGTGTCGAAAAACTATCGACCATCGCCTTTGACGCACTGCCTTTCAAGGATGCTTTCACCATCGTGCGCGGCAATGGCAGTCGCAAACTGGTGGTGTTTGAAGACCCCAACTGCGGCTACTGCAAGCGTTTTGAGAAAGACCTGCAGAAAGTCAACAATGTCACGGTTTACATGTTTCTCTACCCGATCCTAGGGCCTGATTCAGGAGAAAAGTCCAAAAACATCTGGTGCGCCAAAGACCGGGCCAAAGCCTGGCAGGACTGGATGGTGCGTGATGTCATGCCAGCTGCAACAAGTTGCGACAGCGCAGCTCTGGCCCGCAATGTGGAACTGGGTCGCAAGTTCAAGATCAACGGCACGCCCACGCTGGTTTTTGCCGACGGTAGCCGAGTGCCCGGTGCGATTGGCGCCGAGCAGGTTGAAAAACGTCTGAACTGATGCGTCCCCTGAAAGCGTCCTCTGCCGCCCAGGTGAACTACACGGTAGGTGTGCAGGACCTGCATGCGCACCTGTTCGAAATCACCCTCACCGTGGCCCAGCCGGCCATGGATCAAATAGTCAGTTTGCCGGTATGGATTCCGGGCAGTTATCTGGTGCGTGAATTCGCCAAAAACCTGCAAGGTCTGCAAGCACGCCAGGGCACCAAGCCCGTGGCATTCACCCAGCTTGACAAATGCAGCTGGCAGATTCACGCCAAGCCAGGCAAGCCCCTGGTGCTCAGTTACCAGGTGTATGCCTTCGACAATTCGGTGCGCACCGCCTGGCTCGACACGCAACGCGGATTTTTCAACGGGACCAGCCTGTGCCTGCGTGTGCATGGCCAGGAAGACACGCCACATCAGTTGACACTCGCCGACGATGGCCTGCCCAAGGACTGGCAAGCCGCCACGGCGCTGAGTGCCCGGCGTATCTCAAAACGGGGGTTTGGCGACTACCTGGCGGCCAGCTACGACGACCTGGTCGACAGCCCAGTCGAGATGGGTCCCTTCTGGCGCGGCGAGTTTGTCGCCGCCGGCATCCCGCACAGCTTTGTCGTCGTCGGCGCGCCGGCCAGCTTTGACGGTAGCCGCCTGCTGGCCGATACCCGGGCCATTTGCGAGGCAGAAATCAAGTTTTGGCACGGCCGCCAGCCGCGACAGGCACCGCACCGCCATTACCTGTTCATGCTCAATGCGGTGCATGATGGTTATGGCGGACTCGAACACGCTCATTCCACCGCGCTGATCTGCAAACGCGCCGATTTGCCGCGCCTGGGACAAGCCAGCACCGGCGCACCTTCGGACGGCTACACCACGCTGTTGGGACTGATCAGTCACGAGTACTTTCACACCTGGAATGTCAAGCGGCTGCGCCCTGCTGAACTGACCCGCTACGACTATGCCCAGGAAAATTACACCAGCATGCTGTGGTTTTTTGAAGGCTTCACCAGCTACTTTGACGACCTGCTGTTGCGCCGCGCCGGCCTCATTGACAACACGCATTACCTCAAATTGCTGGCCAGGACCATCAACCAGGTGCAGCAAACACCGGGGCGACAGGTGCAAAGTGTGGCGCAGGCCAGCTTTGATGCCTGGGTCAAATACTACCGGCAGGACGAAAACACGGTCAATGCCACGGTGAGTTATTACACCAAGGGCGCGATGGTGGCCCTGTGCCTGGACTTGAGCCTGCGCCAAAGCGGCGAGTCCAGCCTGGATGCAGCGATGCGTGCGCTCTGGCTGCGCTGCCAGGGCGGCCCCATGACAGAAGACGATCTGCTGGCAGTGCTGGCTGAACTGACGGGCCGGTCCTACGAAGTCCGATTGCAGCAATGGGTCCATGGGACCAACGACCTGCCAATCATGAAACTGCTGAAACAGCAGGGCATTCGCTGCGACGAAGAACGTTCTGCACTCATGGATCAATTGGGCATGAAGGTCAACGAACAACAAGGCCTACGCGTCAAAAGTGTGTTGCGTGGCAGTGCAGCCGAGCTGGCTGGTTTTGCCGCGGGTGACGAGTGGCTGGGCGTGGCGACCGGCCAGGGAAAAACTACCCAGCGCTGGCGCATCAGCACGCTCGATGACCTGTCCACCTACGTTGGCAGCGACACGAGTTGCCGCGCGCTGATTGCCCGCGACCAGCGCCTGCTGACGCTATCCCTAAATTTGCCTGACGCGCTGCGCCAGATCAAACTCGGAGTGACTGACCTCAAACAGGCGGACGCCTGGCTCGATGGCAAGGCACCCGCCTGATTTTTAGACCCTGCAGGAGACTCCATGACTTACGAACTGATCACCGTCCGTACTGAAGCTGACAGGGTGGGCATCATCACGCTGAATCGTCCCAAACAACTTAACGCGCTCAACGACCAGCTCATGACCGAGCTCGGCACCGCAATGCAGGCGTTCGATGCCGATGCTGCCATCCACTGCATGATCATCACAGGCAGCGAAAAAGCCTTTGCCGCCGGCGCCGACATTGGCGTCATGGCGAACTACAGCTTTTCTGATGTCTATAAAACGGATTACATCACCCGAAACTGGGAAAAAATGCGTGCCGTGCGCAAACCCGTCATTGCCGCGGTGAGCGGTTTTGCGCTGGGCGGCGGCTGCGAGCTGGCCATGATGTGCGACTTCATCATTGCCGCCGACAACGCCCGTTTTGGCCAACCCGAAATCAAGCTTGGCATCATCCCGGGCGCCGGTGGCACACAACGCCTGCCACGTGCAGTGGGCAAGGCCAAGGCCATGGATCTGGCGTTGACCGGGCGCATGATGGACGCTGTTGAAGCGGAACGTGCTGGTCTGGTGAGCCGCGTGGTGCCGCTCGACAAACTGATGGACGAAGCGCTGGGCGCTGCCCTCATGATCTGCGAGTATTCGCAAATAGCCGTCATGGCTGCCAAGGAGTCGGTCAACCGCGCTTTTGAAGGCACCTTGAGCGACGGTATCATGTTTGAGCGCCGCATGTTTCACGCCCTGTTTGCCACGACAGACCAAAAAGAGGGTATGGATGCATTTATCAACAAACGCAAAGCGGTTTTTACCCATCGATGAGGCACGTGGCCGGAAAAGTCGTTCCACAAACCGCTATAATTTCGGCCTGTCGGTGATATAGCTCAGTTGGTTAGAGCGCAGCATTCATAATGCTGATGTCGGTGGTTCAAATCCACCTATCACCACCAAGTCACTAAAACCCGCATCGGATACCAGCCCATGCGGGTTTTTCATTTACCGGGGTGTATCGTCGATCGCTTTGGCGCGTGGATTGCGACGCCCCGGCTTGGCCAGCAGTTGCAGATAAAACGCATCACCGCCCTCCTTGGCCAGGGCATCAATCAATGCAGTCAAGGTAGCAAAGTGCACTCCCTGCGCGTTTTCTTCGGTGGTGCCGAATTTGCAGTCAAAGTCCCAATAGTCCACGCCTTCGGGCAAGGTTTTGCGACGCTCACGCTTGATGTACTGGCGAATTTCGTGTTTGGTGGCATCGAGCACACGGTCACGGTTTTTGCCTTCGATATTGAGTTGGAATGTTTTTTTCATGGTGCCCTTTGAATCGCTGGTGTGTCCGCCTGAAAGGACCGGCGTTGAGTGGGGGTGATTATGCGTCCAGCCCCGCCGCTACCGTCTGCCAGCGTGCCCATGCTGCGAAACAACTAAACTGCCCCAATCACCAGCCGCACTCACCTTCCCCACTCACCCCTTTATGTCTTTTTCGAAACTTGGTTTGTCCAGCCCACTACTCGATGCCGTTCACCAACTGGACTTCGACACGCCCACCCCTATTCAATCGGGCGCCATTGGTCCGGCGCTTCGAGGCCAGGACGTGCTCGGCTGCGCGCACACCGGTTCGGGTAAAACGCTGGCCTTTGCCTTGCCCCTGCTGCAGCGCCTGCAACTGCTGTTCGGCCCGTGGCGGCGTCGCACCCAGGCGCTGGTGCTGGTGCCCACGCGCGAGCTGGCCCAGCAGGTGGGCGATGTGCTGCGCGGGCTGTGCGCGGCACTGCCGCTGCGCCTGCGCAGCGTGGTGGCCCATGGCGGCGTTTCCATCAACCCGCAGCTGATGGCGCTGCGGGGCGGTGCCGACATCGTCATCGCCACGCCCGGCCGCCTGCTGGACCTGCTGGCCCACAACGGCCTGCGCCTGGGCGCGCTGCAGACCCTGGTGCTGGACGAGGCCGACCGGCTGCTGGACCTGGGCTTTGCCGATGAAGTGGATCGGGTGCTGGCCGCCCTTCCCGCCCGACGCCAGACGCTGCTGGTGTCGGCCACACTGTCCGACGCGGTGCGCTCGCTGGCGGCGCACGTGCTGCACGACCCGGTCCAGATGGACGTCGCCACGGGGCCCGAGGCTGCGCCTCCGCCGTCCATCACCCAGCGCGC
>JACCDQ012224506.1_pt1 | contig 14612 bp, 9 predicted proteins | sample 7446031 | NCBI WGS metagenome assembly JACCDQ01 (sample SAMN15323442, study PRJNA562643) | freshwater metagenome | isolation source: river surface water | place: USA:Blue River Watershed | collected 2017-08-17
GGATGGATTTTTTATGTTAGGTCGTATTGTCTTTTCATAAAAGAATCGTCATTCCCTTGAGGAAAAGAAGGCTATAAACTAGGCATTGATATTTACCCTGTTGGAGCTTTATGAAAGGTTATCTTTTAGTCTAAATGCAGAGGTTAGGAATATGGCATACGGAGGACTAGGGGCATAAAAAAGCCGATAGCAATTTACTTGCTATCGGCTTTTTATGAATCAATCCTTATGGACTATTTTTTCTTTTTGTCAGGAATGATACGAATATCGCTAGGGTTTTTAGGGTCAATATAGAATTTATATTTCGCCACAGTACCTGTTGGTTTACAGTCACCAGCATTTAAGCGTTGTACTTCGTATTCATAAACTGCAGGGCTCTTAGGAAGAGGTAAATCTTTAGGCCAAACGATTGTAGGGTTTGTTGATACGTTTTCGTAGTTAACAACCGTTTTGCTTGTAGTTACACCAGATCTCTTTTTCTTTCTAGGAACGATTTTCTTAGCTACCACTGGAGCCGCATCTGTTGTCGCAGGCTTCACTACTGCTTTACGAGCTTTACGACGAGGTCTTACACCATCACCGAAATATCTTGTTGCTGTAGAACCACCGAAGATTTTAAACATATATTGATCTTCAACTGGTTTTGTTGCTGCAATCGCTACTACAGGTTTCGCTCTGTAACCAAAGCTAGCTGCTGTCGCTTCAGATAAACATTTTCCTTCTACACTTGACTGAACAGTGTAATAGTAGAAGCTACATTCGTCGTTGTTAACCAAGGCAACGTTTGCTGGTAAACAAAGGTTTTGGTTTTTAGTTGTTTGAGAATAGATAGGAGTTCCTGATCCATCTGCTTTGTACAACTTAAATACGAAGTCTTCATCTTGAGCAGTAGTAGAAGTACTTTTCCATTTGAAACATGGTTTTTCTGTAGAACCATAATCAAACATTTTACCATTTTCTCCTTGGATTGTTGGCGTGTAACAAATCACTGGAGCTGGAGGAGGAGGTAATAACGAGTAAACCGTATTTTTACCATAATTTTCTCCGAAAGTATGTGATAATGCTAAACCAAAGTTACATCCACCATGAGAACGAGTACCTTCTTTTGTCAAAATGATATTTGAGCCAGGAGCTGTACTCTGTCCCATTGTTGTAAATGGAGTGCTTGTTAAGAAGCCTTGGCCATTCAATCCTATAGACCACGTTTTAGCAATTTTGTACAAGATATCAACACTCAATACACCACCTAACTGATTTTTAGAAGCAGAAGGCGACAAACGGTAAATCAACTGATCTGCACCGTCAGTACCTGCAACTGTAGCACCAAAACGAGGTGCAGAAGTATTGAACAAACCTCCTTTTAAATCTGCATCAATAGAGAATTTTTTGCCTACTGGTACCGAAACAGCTGGTCCAACCAATAAGTAAAAATCTTCATAGCTACCAACATTATCATACTTCAATGTTTTACCAGAAGCTAACGCTAAGGCATTTTTAGCAATAATGCTGTTAGGTCCTTTGTAGTCGTCTCTTACACCAAAGTTTTGGTACCCACCCATTAAACCTAATCCGAACATACCCCAGAAATGGTTTATAGATAATGAGTTGTATGCACCTGGTTTTAAGAACATCGTATTGTCTTCCTCTGTAGTACAAAATGGAATAGCAACACCAACACGGTCTGTTAATTTCCAGTAACGTTTTGCTGCTGTAGCTCTTGTTACGTTACTGTTTTTATAGAATGCAGAATCTAAAAAATAACCATCTGCAACTGTTTTAACAACTTGTCCATTAGAATAGGTTGTCGTTGTGATACCATTGTCGGTTAGAGAACTGACAACAGCAGAAGAGTTTTGAGCAGTAGCTAAACCACTCACTGCGAGTACCGTTAGTAGGCCCAGTCCTAACTTTCGTTGGAATCCGCCAAGAAAATTGTTTTCTGAAAAAAGCTGTTTCATAATTGCTTGATTTATAATAATAAATAGGGGTTTATATCTTGCCAATCTAAGATTGGACAGTTTATACTAGTAAAAGTAACGTTTTTTCAAAAAAAAATAAACCTAGATTTGAAAAAACAAGATTTTCTTGCTTTAGTTATAAAATATAACTTCTTGTGTTTAATCAAGACAAAGTTACTGAAATTGTCTCAGATTGAGGTGTATTCTTCCCACCTAAAGCGTTATTAATTGATAAAAGTTCTTGAACTGTCTTGATTATGCCTGTTGTATCAAAACCACACTCTTTATGGAGCTCTAACTGTTCTCCATGTTCAATGATTTTATCTGGAATACCGAGTCGTTTTACTTGTGATTGATAGTTGTTATCCAACATGAATTCGGCAATTGCAGAACCAAAACCTCCTTGTAAACAGCCATCTTCTACCGTTATCACTTTATCAAACTTCGAAAATATGTCGTGTAGCATTGCTTCATCTAATGGTTTGGCAAATCGCATATCATAGTGAGCGGCATTGATACCTTGCAATGTTAATTGTTGACAAGCTTGTACGGCATAGTTACCAATATGTCCTATTGTTAGGATTGCAATATCCGTACCGTCTTTTACTTTGCGTCCTTTTCCTAATTCTATTTTTTCAAAAGGAGTTTTCCAATTAGGCATAACTCCTTCACCTCTTGGGTAGCGGATACTAATACATTTTCCGAGTTGTTTGAATTCATCGTCGGCTACCGTAAACATGATGTCTCTCAACTCTTTTTCATTCATAGGTGAAAAGACAATCATATTTGGGATACATCGCATGAAGGCAATATCATAAGCCCCGTGGTGGGTAGGTCCATCTGCTCCTGCAAAACCAGCACGGTCTAGGCAGAAAATAACAGGAAGTTCTTGAATCGCAACATCATGCACTACTTGGTCATAGGCTCTTTGCATGAATGTTGAGTAAATATTACAAAAAACAGTTAATCCTTGGGTTGCCATACCTGCTGAAAACGTAACTGCATGTTGTTCCGCTATTCCTACGTCAAAAGCACGCTCTGGCATTGCTTTCATCATGATATTTAACGAGCTACCAGAAGGCATTGCAGGGGTTACCCCCATGATTTTACTGTTTTGTTCTGCTAATTCAACGATGGTATGCCCAAATACATCTTGGTATTTTGGCGGTTGTGGAGTCTCAAATACTTTCTTTTTGATAACTCCCGTAATTTTATCAAACTTTCCTGGTGCATGCCATAGCGTCTGATCTTTTTCTGCTAAGGCATATCCTTTTCCTTTGGTGGTGATACAATGTAAAATTTTAGGGCCAGGGATATTTTTTAAATCTTCTAAAACCGTTGCCACATATTCGACATCATGCCCATCAATAGGACCAAAATAACGAAGATTTAAGGATTCAAACAGGTTACTTTGTTTGAGTAAGGTAGCTTTCAGTCCATTTTCGATTTTAGAAACAATTTCTTGGGCTGATTTACCGAAATTAGACATTTTGCCTAGCAAGTTCCAAACCTCGTCTTTAACCTTGTTATAAGTATGAGAGGTAGTAATATCAGTTAAATACTCTTTCAAAGCTCCAACATTAGGGTCAATTGCCATACAATTATCATTTAAAATGATAATCATGTTGTTGGGAATATCTCCTGCATGATTCATAGCTTCAAAAGCCATACCAGCGGTCATAGACCCATCTCCAATTACAGCAATATGTTGACGTTGAAGATCTCCTTTATAACGAGAAGCTACGGCCATTCCAAGTGCTGCTGAAATGGAAGTTGAAGAGTGACCCACTCCAAAAGCATCGTAAGGGCTTTCTTTACGTTTTGGGAAACCAGAAATTCCGCCATACAAACGATTGGTATGGAAATTATCTTTTCGACCAGTTAGAATTTTATGGCCATAGGCCTGATGACCAACGTCCCAGATTAGCTGGTCGTCTGGAGTATTAAAGACATAGTGTAGAGCCACTGTCAATTCAACAACCCCTAGGGATGCTCCGAAGTGTCCTCCATAAACCGACACATTGTCGATGATGTACTGACGTAATTCATCACAAATTTGAATTAACTCTGAACGATCACGTTTTCGTAAATCTTCGGATGTATTTATTTGAGCTAGGATTTTGCCTGGAATGATTTGCATAGCTTTATGGCGTTACGATGACATGTAATAGACTTAGACAGTTTTACGCAATGTACCATCTAATTACTTTCAAGCTTAACTAAGTAAAATTGTAAATGTTTCTTTCTGAATGATAAATGTGATACTATTGTATTCATTTACAATGATTATGCAAATTTACGTAATTATCTCGAACCACGTTAATTTCTCATTTTTCTTGTCGAAGAACACCTTTAGATTATCCATAAAAAAAGGTCAATATCTACATGAAATTGACCTTTTTTTATGGATATATCGTCGTTATAATAAATAGTTATTGTTTCTGAGAGGCTTTAAATAGCTTCTGTTTTTCTTCTTTTGTTAAACTTTCATAGCCCGACTTTGAAATTTTATCTAAAATCTCATCTACTTCATCTTCATCAGGAAAACCATTACTTACGGGTTTAGGCGTATATCCTGCTTCTTTTTGACGATAAACTACCTTGATTTGTGGCTTTTCTTGTTTCTTGAAAATGCGTTGAACAAACTCAATGGTATGGTCAATCGGTGCTCCGAAATCTCTTCCTGCTTGCAATTGTTTGATGTATAAATATCCTAATAAAGCCCCACCCAAATGGACTATACCACCGCCTGCGTTTAGGCCAGCCATACTTGCTAACGAAACCAAGAAGAAGAAAAAGGCAATGTATTTAATACGAACGGGTCCGATTAGAAAAATGAAGAACGTATAATCAGGAACAAGCGTCGCAGCAGCAAATACAATGGCCATTACGCTACCAGAAGCTCCAATAATAGTTGCTGTTTGAATTTCATTATTGAAATAAGGAATAAAATTATAGGCAATAATAGCCAGCAAACCACCTGAAAATGCTCCTAAAATGTAGAGGTTAACCAAGCGACGACTTCCTATAAACTCTTGAATAATCGTACCAAACCAATAAAGCATCAACATATTGGGTAATAGGTGCTCTATAGGGTTAACCGCATGAAAAAAGGAGTAACTAAGGATTGTCCAAGGTCTAAAAATAATAGTTGGCAATGCGGGTACTAAACTTACATATCTCAAAGAGTTCTCAAATAAGAAATCTTTATTCAGCATTTTACAGATGATTAATCCTATTAACATCAGGACATACACCGCTACATTCAGCCAAATTAGCTGAACAAGCCCGTTGTTTCGCTTTGAAAAAGCGTCCTTAAAGTCTTCCAAAATCCCACTCATGATTTATTTCCTTTCGACTTAAAATTCTTAATTCAGAACCCGATTAATCAAGCTCTTTATTGACTGTTATGAATGAATGATAAATTTAATAAACTTTTTTAAGATAACATGATGCTTATCAAAATGTTAAATTAATTTTCAATAAAAATTATTTCGCTGATTTTTCCATAATTTGATGAGGATAAATGCGAAAATAATTCCCCCAACGTGGGCAAAATGTGCTACGTTATCACCCGGCATTTTGTGAATTCCTGCATATACTTCGTAGAGTACATAAGCGGATATAAGATACTTTGCCTTTACAGGGAAAGGAAAGAACATGAGCATTAACTCTGTATTAGGAAATAACATGCCAAAGGCTCCCATAATTCCAAATATTGCTCCTGATGCCCCAATGGTAGGAGTATTTAAGACAGAACGAAGGCTTTCTTTGGCGATTAAAACGGATTCACTTAATGTAATGTCTCCTGTTTCGGGAACAAATGTATGGAATACATCTGAAGGGATGCCTTCTGGATAAAATTGGTGAATGAAATTTTTGAACGAAATAAGGTTTGGATTAGCAATATATGTTTGTGTCGCAGCCTCTAATGTAGAGTAATCATAATACTTCAGCAACATATATAGTAGTCCTGCTCCTACGCCTGTCACAAAATAAAAAATTAAGAATCGTTTTTGTCCCCAAACATGCTCTAGGATAGGACCGAAAATGAATAAGCTTAGCATATTACCAAAAATATGAGAAAAGCCTCCATGGACAAACATATAAGACACCACTTGGAAAGGATAAAACCGTTCGGATGTAAAATAGTGTAAGCCAAATAAGGATACGATTTGTAAGTCGTACACTTGATTGATACTTTGAACCACAAACACGATAACATTAATGGCAATTAATGCTCGTACTGTGGGAGTAAGATTCGATGTGTTCATTTCAGCCCTAAATCTCCAAGAAGGAGAAAATTTAATAGTTAACTGTTTGGACTGTCTCAGCAAAATCGTAATATGTTAATGCTGAGACAGCCCTTTCCTATTCCTCGTAAGCCCAGTCGATACGATTTTTCATATCCTTAATAACGAGTCCATTCGCTTTAAAGTACGTTCTAACCTGATCAACTTTGTCGTATTGTTTTGCTTCTTTGTATTCTTTATACAATTCAAGCATTCCTGTAGCGAAGGCTTCTACGTTACTATTTTTTTCTTCAAAAATACCTAACACATCCTCAATCAGTGAGATAAAGGTTGTTTTCATGTTGTTGAAAACTTCTTCTCCTAACTGAGCAGTACTCAATTGCCCTGTGAATAACTGGTTAATTTTTTTCAATAAATTAAACAAGTTAGCAAAAGCAACAGCCGTGTTTAGGTCATCGTTTAAGCCATCGTAACAACCTTGAATCCCTTTTTGTACTTCCGCAATTTGTTTTTCGTCCAAACTTACGTTTTCATCGGCTACGTACTCCATTGTTTTAAGGATGCGTAAGCCATTCATAATGCGTTTGTAGCCTTTTTGAGCTGCTTTCAAGGCATCATTAGAAAAATCAAGCGTACTTCTATACTGCGATTGCAACATGAAGAAACGCACCGTCATTGGTGAATAAGCTTGGTCTAAAAGTGGATGAGAGCCAGCAAATAATTCACTTGGTAAGAACGAGTTTCCCAATGATTTAGACATTTTTTGTCCGTTCACCGTCAACATATTGGAGTGCATCCAATAACGAACAGGTTCAACACCATTCGTTCCTTTTGCCTGAGCAATTTCACATTCGTGGTGCGGGAATTTCAAGTCCATTCCACCGCCATGAATATCAAAGGTGTCTCCTAAGTATTTAGTACTCATGCAAGTACATTCCAAATGCCAACCAGGGAAGCCATCGCCCCAAGGAGAAGGCCAACGCATGATGTGTTCGGGTGCTGCTTTTTTCCAAAGAGCAAAGTCTAAGGGATTACGCTTTTCGCCAACGCCATCAAGGTCACGAGTTTCGGTTAATAGATCCTCCAAAATACGTCCAGACAATTTGCCATATTCGCCACCTTGCTCGTTATATTTCATAATGTCAAAATAGACCGAACCGTTCGACTCATACGCCAATCCTTTTTCGATAAGCGTTTTAGTCGTTTCAATTTGTTCTACAATATGTCCCGTAGCAGAAGGCTCAATGCTTGGAGGTAATAGGTTAAATTGCTTTAAAACATCATGAAAATCGTTGGTATAACGTTGTACAATTTCCATCGGTTCAAGTTTTTCCAACTTTGCCATTTTTCCAATTTTATCCTCTCCTTCGTCGCCATCTCCCACTAAGTGACCCACATCGGTAATATTACGGACATAACGCACTTTATAGCCGATATGTGTTAAATAACGGTACAAAACATCGAAGGTTGTAAAGGTACGTACATTGCCTAAGTGCACATAGTTATAGACCGTTGGGCCACAAACATACATCCCTACGTGTGGGGCATTGATGGCTTGAAATACTTCTTTTTCTCTTGTGAGGGTATTGTAAATTTTAAATGGTTGCATTCCGTTGGCTTAATCTTATGGACTAAATTGGGTTGAAATATAATTTAAAATCTTTCAGGATTGAATGTTACAGCAGATGAAAAAGAACAAACATGACTCTGAAAAATTACTTGTAATAGCTTACTAAATAAATGATTTGATGCTTCAACTCATTTTAACAGTCATTCGAAAAGGATATTTACTCATTCTTGTTTTATCATTTATTCCTTTGTTTTTCGATTGGTTTACAAAGCTAATAAATTATGATGCAATGAGACAATTTTCAATTTAAAACAAAGATGATAAAAGAAGATTGTTCAGAAAAACCAAGCAGAATGAATTATCTTTGAGGTGGTTCTGGATGGAAACCCTCGTGGAAGTCCTAATTTTAAACTCATTTTGCTGTATTATGACCATTTTAGAAGTCGCTGACAATAAAAAACTTCAACAAGAATTTCTTTTGTTACCTGTTCGTTTGTACGCAAATGACAGCAATTGGATTCGCCCGCTTGACCAAGACATTGAAAATACCTTCAATCCTGCTAAAAACAAGTACTTCAATCATGGTGAATGTATTCGCTGGATTTTGCAAGATGAGCAAGGACAAACAATTGGTCGTGTTGCGGCGTTTATCAATCATGAAACGGCTCAAAAGGAAGAACAACCAACAGGCGGAATGGGTTTCTTTGAGTGTATAAATAATGAAGAAGCTGCTTTCTTACTCTTTGATGCCTGTAAACAATGGCTCGCTTCAAAAGGAATGGAGGCAATGGACGGCCCGATTAATTTTGGTGAACGAGATGGCTTTTGGGGATTGATGGTAAAAGGTTGGGAATTTGAGCCTACCTACAAAATGCCTTGGACAAAAGCGTATTACATCCCGTTTTTTGAAAAGTATGGTTTCAAAGATTATTTTCAACAGTATGTTTACGTATCTCCTATCCGAGAAGCCTCTGTTACGCAAGGAATTGAAGATAAAGCGAAACGTATTTATGAAAACCCTGAATATACTTTCCGTCATATCTTAAAAAGAGATGCCATGAAATTTGCGGAAGATTTCAGAACGATTTATAACGAAGCATGGGCAAAATTCCCAGGCGTAAAAGGAATGTCAACCGAGCAAGCTCAAAACTTGATGAAGCAAATGAAGCCAATCATCGACGAAGAGCTGATTTGGTTTGCTTATGCAGGAGAACGCCCTGTGGCATTTTTCATCGTTATTCCAGATATTAACCAGATTGTCAAACACCTCAATGGCAAATTTGGTGTTTGGGAAAAAATCAAGTTTATATTGCTCTTGTGGCGTGGCGTGATTGACCGTACTTGTGGAATGATTTTTGGCGTAGTGCCTGATTATCAAGGGAAAGGGGTCGAATCTGCCATTGCCTTGCGTTTCCGTCAGTCGGGACGAGACAATCCACATTATCAGTATGCAACGATGGACATGAACTGGGTGGGGGATTTTAACCCTAAAATGAACCGTTTTGTGTCGCAACTGGGAACAACCCGTGATAAAGAATACATTACCTATCGTTATTTGTTCGATAGAACGAAACCTTTTAGCCGTTGTCCACGAGTGGGTTAATTCTCGTATCTTTGTAAAAAAATCAAAATAGCATATAAATGAGCTTATTAGCAATTGGTTCGGTGGCTTTCGATGCCATTGAAACTCCCTACGGAAAAACAGATAAAATCATTGGTGGAGCAGGAACGTATATTTCCTTATCCTCTTCTTACTTCAAAACGCCTCTTAACTTAGTGGCAGTAGTTGGAGAAGATTTTCCAGCCGAATATATCGAATTATTGAAAGGTAAAGGCGTTGACACAACAGGTTTACAGATTAAAGAAGGCGAAAAGTCATTCTTCTGGGCTGGTCGTTACCACAATAATATGAATTCTCGTGATACCTTGGTAACGGAATTGAACGTATTGGGAACATTTGACCCTATTATTCCTGAGGAGTATCAAGACTGTCAATATTTAATGTTGGGTAACTTGACTCCAGCGGTTCAGAAAACAGTAATCGACCGTTTAGAAAATCGTCCTAAATTAATCGTAATGGATACCATGAATTTCTGGATGGATATTGCGATGGACGACTTAAAAACAGTCTTGAAAATGGTGGATGTATTGTGTATCAACGATGAAGAAGCTCGCCAACTTTCGGGAGACTATTCATTAAGAACAGCATCGAAAACCATTATGGCAATGGGGCCTAAGACCTTAATCATCAAAAAAGGAGAACACGGTGCGTTGTTGTTCCAAGGTGAAAAAATGTTCTTCTGTCCAGCATTACCGTTAGAAGAAGTATTTGATCCGACTGGTGCAGGAGATACTTTCGTGGGTGGATTTATTGGTTATTTAGCAAAAACAGACGACATCAGTTTTGAAAATATGAAAAGTGCGATTGTCTATGGTTCAGCAATGGCATCGTTCTGCGTAGAAAAATTCGGAACAGAACGCTTAGTTGATTTAACGTATGAAGAATTAATGAGCCGTGTGCAAGAATTTAAAGAATTAGCAGGATTTGAGGTGTAGTAGATTGGAAAGTTAATTAATAATAAGGTCCAGCTGGTAGATTTAGCTGGACCTTATTGTTGTATTCTTACTCATTTTGTATCTAAAAGTAGATACTAATCGGAAGATTAAATACGTCTGATTGTAGACAAAAACGCTTTTTTTGTTGGGATTCGCTCGTAGAATAGCGAACTTAGTAGTGAAAATGCCCTAATTAAGGAAAAGAAACCCATCGTAATTGTAGAAATGTTAGATATTATTCAACTCCTCCCTGATTCTATTGCCAACCAGATTGCTGCTGGAGAAGTAGTGCAGCGGCCTGCATCGGTTGTCAAGGAGCTGTTGGAAAACTCCATAGATGCACAAGCTACTACTGTTCAGCTTATTATCAGAGAAGCAGGAAAATCGCTTATTCAAGTAATTGATAACGGAATCGGCATGTCCGAAACCGATGCCCGAATGTGCTTTGAACGCCATGCTACTTCTAAAATTCGTACTTCTGAAGACCTCTTCAAGATTAGAACGATGGGCTTTCGTGGCGAAGCCATGGCTTCTATTGCTGCAGTCTCACAGGTAGAGTTACGCACCCAACGTCAGGTGGACGAATTAGGAACGTTGATTCGCATTGATGCTTCTGAATACAAAGCAAAGGAAGCGATTTCGATGCCACAAGGCTCGAATATTCAGGTGAAAAATCTGTTCTATAACGTTCCTGCAAGAAGAAATTTCTTAAAGTCTAATTCGGTTGAAATGCGTCATATCATTGATGAGTTTCAACGAGTGGCTTTGGCCAATTCTAATATCACCTTCACGCTACATCACAACGATGTGGAGGTTTATAACCTTCCTGCGGGTAAATTAAGCCGTCGTATTGTCGATTTATTTGGAAAAACCTATCGTGAACAACTGGCATCTTGCGAGGAAGAAACTTCCTTCGTGAGTGTACGTGGCTATGTGGGGAAACCACAGTTTGCCAAAAAAACACGGGGCGAACAGTTCTTCTTTGCTAATAACCGTTTTATCAAAAACAGTTATTTGAACCATGCGGTAATGACGGCTTTTGAAGATTTAATTACGGATGGTTCGCATCCTTTTTATGTCTTATTTATCGAAATTGACCCTGTTCATATTGATATAAACGTACATCCTACCAAAACGGAAATCAAATTTGATGATGAACGCACGGTTTATGCCATTGTACAGGCGGCTGTAAGAAGAGCCATGAGTCAGCATAACCTTTCGCCTTCGCTTGATTTTGATACGGATGTAAATCAGACTAATCAGTGGTTTCAGCAACCAGCTAGTACCACGATTCAGAGTAAATTAAACCACAGTTCAGAATCCTATAGTGGGGATGCTGGTGGGTCGTTTACTCGTTCGTCTGAGTTAAATTCTCGTGAGCAACATAATTTAACCAATTGGAATAAATTATACGAAGGGTTGAGCCGTTCGGCAGATGACTTTGAGAAAAGTACTCCGCAGGTGCAACAAGCAGATTTTGGCTTTGATAATCATCCGAGTGACTTCCAACAACAGCCCTTTACGCTCAAGAGTAAAGCCAACGATTTGATGGATTCTCGTCCACAACGTACTTTACAGGATACCGATGCCACCACGTTCCAGATTCATAATTGCTATATTATCTCGCAAGTAAAATCGGGAATGTTGTTAATTGACCAGCGTGCCGCTTATGAACGTATTTTGTTCGAGAAATTCATTCAGAACTTACAGAGAAATAACGGCGTTTCGCAACAATTACTATTTCCGAAAACAATCACGCTTAGCCCTGCTGATTTTCATTTACTTTCTGAAATACAGGACGAAGTACGAAATTTAGGCTTCGATATTAGCGTTATAGGTCAGAACTCCTTTATTGTGAATGGCATTCCTGTAGATTCTTCTGAGGAAAACGAACAAGATATGATTGAAGGTTTATTAGAACAATTTAAGCACAACGAAGCTGAATTGCATACGGATAAATCTGAAAACTTAGCCAAAGCCATGGCAAAACGCTCGGCAGGCAGGTTCGGTCATCATCGTTTGACAAGTTTAGAAATGAATACCCTTGTAGAGCAGCTTTTTGCTTCGTCGAATCCAAGTTATACGCCTACTGGGGAGTTGACCATGAAAATATTAAGTTTAGCAGAAATTGCTGCCTTATTTGCAAAATAACCAATGAAAAAATCAACCATCGCATTTGCCCTTTTGGGCATTTTTCTAATATCAGGTATTGCCGTTTATTTCCAGAAATTAAACAAAAGTGAATCTACCGAAACAGCCGAAACACAACCCGTAGAACTTTTACCTGCACCTGTTTTCAATGCCGATTCTGCATATCACTTTGTTGATAAACAAGTAAGTTTTGGCCCACGAGTTCCAAACACTGCTTCGCATCGTGCTTGTGCTGCTTGGTTGAAAGCTACCCTCAAAAACTACGGTTTTGAGGTAATTTCTCAAGATTTTGTGGCAACAGCTTATGACGGTGCTAAGCTAAATGCAAGTAACATTATTGGAAGTATCAACCCTACAGCAGCTAAACGCATTTTGTTGACTTCTCACTGGGATTCTCGTTCGATAGCCGACAAAGACTCGATTAATCCTAAAAAAGCCATTGACGGAGCGAACGACGGAGGAAGTGGCGTAGGTATTTTATTAGAAATTGCCCGAGCGATTCATACGGCAAAAGCGCAACCTAACGTGGGTGTAGATATTATTTTCTTTGACGTAGAAGATACAGGAGAACCACACAATGCCGAATCGAATGACCCTACTAAAAACTGGTGGTGTTTAGGTTCGCAGTATTGGGCTTCCCACAAGCATAAAGACAACTATCAGGCATACTACGGTATTTTGTTGGACATGGTAGGTGCAAAAGGTGCGGTATTCCCTTACGAAGGAATGTCGATGCAATATGCTCCGATGGTGGTAAGAAATATTTGGGATATTGCCAGCCGTTTGGGCTATTCTAACTACTTTATTGATGCCGATGGCGGAGGATTAACTGACGACCACGTACCTGTAAACGACGTAGCAAAAATTCAAATGATTGACATTGTTGAATTACATCCAAACGACCCAAAAACCTTTGGAAGTTATCATCATACCCATCAAGACAATATGTCGATTATTGATAAAAACACCCTCAAAGCAGTAGGGCAAACCGTATTAACGGCACTCTATCAGGAATAGTGGTAATGATAAATGCGTAATGATGAATGAGTAGGCACAAGGTTTAGGCTTTGTGCCTTTTTTTGTTTTTTTGGGGGGTAAATAAGGAAATAGAAACATGTAACCAAACCCTCCAACAAAATGTGGATAACTTCAATGTCGGTTAGTATTCACAAAGATGTTAATACTCAAGTCACATTTTTCATTTGCCCCTTTGTGGAGAATGAAATCGAGAATAGCGAGTTTACCCAGTTTTTGGAGAATTTAGGTACTTTGTCAACAGGAAAAAGTCTGAAATAGCACTTATGCACATAGAGAATGTCTAATTGTGGATAACTTTTGTGTTGTGGAAGATTTATGTTATTAGGATATAGTGTCAGTTTTAGGTTATTTTTTTGGTAAAATAGGCTTTTTGGCAAATATTATATGGCTTATATGCTAGTTTTAGAGCTAGTATATGGGTTGCTTATTATCCACAAACAAAGAGATTGAATTGTGGATAACTTATTTTTCTCCACAAAAAGGTATAAAAAACTCCCAAGTAGCAGGTTTATACACCAGTACTTGGGAGTTGCGTCTTGTTGTCAACAAGGCTTATGCTTTAAAACGAGCAATGGCTTCTTCTAAGGCTTTAATCTTAGCTTCTGCATCGGCTAATTTTTGGCGTTCTTTTTCTACGATTTCTGGTTTGGCATTGGCTACAAAACGTTCGTTGGCTAATTTCGCTTCGGTTGATTTCTTGAAACCTAAGTTATAAGCCAATTCTTTCTCGGCTTCGGCTAGTTCTGCTTCAATATCCAATTCTCCAGCAATGTTGATAAAGAATTCGTCGGCTTTCAATACAAATGACATCGCTCCTTCTACGTTTTCGCTTACGAAGTCAATCGCTGAGGTATTCGCTAATTTAAGGATGATGCTTTCTAATTGTTGATAACGAGCTTTGTCTTCTGTTTTGATGGCTAAAGGAAGCTCCGTTTTCGGTGAAATCTGTTTGGTGTTACGAATCTCACGTACTTTAGAAACTAAATCAAACAAGATGTCGAAATCTGCCATTACCTGTGTGTCCACTGCGGTTGCTTGTGGATAAATAGCACGACAAATGGTTTCGTTTTCAGTACGTTCGCTTAC
>JACCDQ010790537.1_pt1 | contig 14611 bp, 16 predicted proteins | sample 7446031 | NCBI WGS metagenome assembly JACCDQ01 (sample SAMN15323442, study PRJNA562643) | freshwater metagenome | isolation source: river surface water | place: USA:Blue River Watershed | collected 2017-08-17
ATGTTGGCTAAAATCGGCACAATCGAAAAAGCTCAGCAGTTTGTAAAAGATGCATTAGCAGCAAAAGAAAAAGTAATGGGTATCGGTCACCGCGTTTACAAAGACGGCGATCCTCGTGCTGCGATCTTAAGAAAATTTTCTGAGCAATTGACTAAAAAAATCGGTAAACCAGAATTGTACACAATGTCTGCGTTGATCGACGATACTATGCAAAAAGAAAAAGGCTTAATGCCGAACGTAGATTTCTACTCTGCGACTGTTTACCACTCTATGGGGATCCCAACTGACATTTTCACTCCGATCTTTGCGGTTTCTCGTATCGCTGGATGGATTGCTCATGCGAACGAACAATACGCAAACAACCGTATTTATCGTCCACGTGGAAAATGGCAAGGTAAAGAAGGCTTAACTTGGAAGCCTGCTGATCAACGCTAGTTAAGGATTTGCGATGGCATCAGTTTTTACAAAAATTATCAGTGGAGAGCTTCCGTCTTATAAAGTGCACGAAGACGATCTAACGATTTCATTTTTAGCGTTAGATCAAGTGAACCCAGGACACGTTTTGGTTGTACCAAAGCAAGAAGTGAATCATTGGTTTGATGTACCGGCTGATGCTTACACGCGCGTTGGATTAAACGCGCAAAAAATTGCGAAAGCGATTAAAGCCGTGACGAATTGCCCTCGTGTAGGAACGATCGTCGCTGGATTTGAAGTTCCGCATTATCATCTTCACCTGATTCCAGCGTGGAGCATTCCAGATATCGACTTTAAGCGCGCTAAGAAATTAGCTCCAGAAGAGATGAAGGCCTTGCAAGAAAAGATCGTGCAAAGCCTGAAGTCGATTTAGTAATTATTTACAAGCGCTAACAATAAAATCTAGTTTCACTTCTTTAACTGAAGCTTGTACTGACTGACCTGAGCGGCTTAAACGAGCTAAAAGATTTGAATCGATCGTTAGGATAGAATCTTTACCTTCGCAGTTTGAGGCCACTAAAGTATTTGCTGAAGTCGCTTTGATTTTAAATTTACCTTTAACTTTAGCATTGTATGCGCCTGCAGTTGGTTGTGCGGCTTGAACTCCAACAAATCCAGCTTTTGATTCGATCGTTGTCGAAATTCCGCTTTCTTGAGCGATACTTCCTGAAACTTCAGAAGAGCGAACTTTGATTTGGTAACCAGCTTCAACTGTTACGGGTAAACGCACGCTGCAGTTTTGGCGTACGAACAAAGCATCTTGTGATCTTGAATCAATAGCTAAGGCAGGTATTGTTAAACGACCACTGCGGCCAACGATTTTTAAAACGGGTGCTTTGCCAGCGGGGCAACCTGTGCCGCCGAATCCCATTTCTCCGAATTGAACTTCTTGAGCTTGGGCCATGTGAAAGCTAGCTAATGCTAAAACTGTTAATAAAACGTGCTTCATGATATCTCCCTTTGTTTTCTTTTTTAAAGTTTGGTTCATTATTAATATAAATCATTTCAAAATTATTTTTTTGCCGGGGTCGTCGAACAATCAACAGCTTTCATCGCTAATGTTACACGACTTACTTTAGCGTAAGAGGCCTTAGCTGTACTTTTTTTAAGAGTGTCTTGTAGGCTAAGACTTGAATTCAAGCGTAGAATTCCGTCGCCGCCGCAAGCTGACTCAGCTGATGGATTCTCGCGTAATAAAAATCCGGCGCTTAGTTCTGCGTCGCCAGATTTGATCGGCTTCACTTGGCGTAATGGTTGTTTTCCGCCAGCAACGAAAGTATCAACAGTCACATTAACTAGTTTTGCTTTTTCGAGATCAACATCGCCGCTGATATCAACTTGAGTCATGATAATTTTCTTTCCGGCCTGAGCGCGGAAAGGAATCGCAATGCTGCAGCCTTTGCGATCAAGTGTTAAGCCATTTGATCCAACAACAGTCGCCATTTCGCTTGGGTAAATTTCGAATTGATTTGTGGCCGCATCAAAACGTGTGAAAGTTCTTGCTGAATCGATCACGCAACCAGTTCCGCCAAAAATAATTTGTTCTTTATGGATAACGTTGCTTAATCGGTCTGTCGAGATCAAATCTTTTTTAGAGATCAAAGCTTTTTTAATCTTTAAATTTTCTGGAAATGATTTTAGAGATTTTGAAATGACATAGTTATCGTCGTTGATTCCGTTTTCGCGTAACATCTCGTGAAAAACAAGAAAGTAGACGTCGGCTTCGTGTTCGATGTGTTGAGCCCAGTTTAATTTGTTTAAAGTGATCGATCCTTTTTCTCCTAAAGCGTCAACCAGTGAACCCGTGCGATCGATCAAAGTTTCGTCGACCACTTTGATAATGTTCACATCTAAAGATTTTTCGAGACTTTCAAGATTCAAGCCTTGAGATGCCACCAGCTTTTGGCCTTCAGTTGTAGTTGTTAAATATGAAATCACCGCGTCGCCGGCGTTTAAGAAAAACGCCCGAATTGTGTCTCCTCCGCCGATGTCTGTTCCGCCGCGGCGAGCGACAGCAGTGTTGGATAACGAAAGGCTTAAAGTTAAGGCAAGAATCATATGAGCTGGTTTCATAGGGCCTCCTGGGCTCTTGCATGTATTTTTAGCAGGCCTTGGTCCTGAATATCCACATAAAATTTGTAAATTTATAATATTAAAATTTACATTTTTGTAAATTATTAAAAGCTTATGTGATAACAATAGGTTATGTCACAATTTACACACAATGATTACCGTAGTTTTATTCGCGAAATTCTAGAGAAGAGGCCAAGAAAGGGCCGCGGAGAACTACAAAAAATGGCCCACCACCTAAGGATTCATACGACTTTGATAAGTCAGATCATGTCGGGCCTACGAGATTTAACTGAAGAACAAGCATTTGATTTATGTAGTTACTTCGAATTAACAGAGACTGAATCTGAATATCTTCAGCTCTTGGTGAAGATTGAAAGAGCGGGTACTCAAAATTACAAACAATTTTTAAAAGCAAAACTTAAAGAAATGCGCGAGGAAGTTCAAAAAGTTTCAAAGCGTTTCATTCGAACTGACGAGCTGAATGATCAACAAAAAGCTACATTTTATTCGTCTTGGATGTATTCGGCTATTCGACTTTTTTGTTCAACAAAAGAAGAAGGCCGTTCTTTAGAAGATGTTATGCAGTACTTTCAAATTTCGCGAACTAAAGCTGCCGAGTATTTAGAATTTTTGGTTTCTTGTCAGTTGTGTGAAAATAAAAATGATCTTTACCAAATGGGACAGCAAAGAACTTTTATCGATCGAGGATCAATTTATTTTCTTAAGCATCATCTCAATTGGAGAATGAAATCCATCGAGCGCAGTGAAGTCGCGACTCCAGACGAAAAATTATACACCGTGACGATGTCGGTTTCTCAAAATGACTTTCTTAGAATCAGAGATGAAATCTCAAAACTACTCAGTGAGATTGTCAAAATAACAAAAGATACTGAGGCTGAAAAACTAGTCTGTTTTAATTGCGATTTGTTTTTTATCGAGAAGTAATTTTTTGAAACAAGATCATACGACTTTCGTCTGTTAAACGGCATATAACAAATTTTTATATCTTGAATTATAAAATTGATTTTGAAGAGAACTATCAGCTTTGTTATTCTTGTTGTAAGCCGTTCTAACGGTTGGAAAGGAGGTGGTGTTATGAATTTATATGACATAACTAAGGCGGAGGTGGCGGCTTCTTAGTCGCCCCAAGAGCTAACCGGCTCGAGGGCCTTAACCTCCGCCGAGTTGTATGTATAAATCCGGTGGCCGATGACACTCGCAAGGGATCCAATCGGCCGCCTCTATCTTGCTGAAAACGGCCCTATCTGATTTATCTCTTGTAATTCATCTGAATTATTTTAGATTGATAAAAATGATACTTCATAGTTTTATCAATCGCCAAAATGCTGTTAACTCTTCTCAAGTTTTCATAAAAAGAAATCCTTACACTTCAGAAGATCAGCATATTTGTTCTTCTGCTGATCTAATTCAAGCCGTAACTTCGATTCAACAAAGTCAAAAATTTTTTTCTGAATATAAGCAAAGCAAGTTAGAAGAACGCATTTTGCTGCTGCAAAAAATAAAATCTTATATCGAAGAAAATAAATTGAAACTGGCCCGTCTAGAAGCTCAGGATCAAGGATTGAATATAGATTTCGTACTGAAGTATTCGATTGAGTCAGCGTTGTCGTCTTTAAACGAAGTCTTATTAGATTTGGCTAGCACCCATTTAGAAGGGGCTCAGAAGTTTTCTGCTGTTGGAGTGATATCAATTATCACTTCATGGAATTTATCATTTAGGATTGTTTCGGAAAGACTTTTTCCTGCGATAGCGGCAGGAAATACGGTTGTCATAAAGGTTTCTTCGATGTCTCCGGTGACCGCTTTCATATTAAAAGATATGATTGAAATCTGTGATTTGCCGGCGGGGCTTATTCAAGTTCTTATCTCAAATGATTCTGAGGTAAAAAAAGTTTTGGTTACACATCCGGGTGTTAAAGCAATTTCTTTTGTTGGTCAATTGGCGCATGCTTCTGAAGTTATGAGGCTTGTCGTTTCAGTAAGTTCTCAGCAATTTAAGAAAATTCAAATTGCATCTGGTGCGAAAAACTCTGCGGCGACGATTGGTGAGCCAACCGTCGATGTCTTTATGCCGATCATGCAATCTTTTCTGCAGGGGCAAGGGCAGTTGGCCTGGAATTCAGCGCGATTGTTCATGCTTGAAAAAAATGAAAATCTTTGGCAAGAGCGAATCAAAGAATTTCTGAGTCACTTAAAGCCGGCCGAATCAATTGACGATGCTTCTTTATGGACTCCGGTTCTTAAAGATGAGTCATATAAAACATTTTCTGAAATCAGTGCATTGGCTTTGAAAGATCAGGCTCGACTAATTAAGGCTGATTTTCAACTTTCTGAAAAGCAAAAGAAGTGTTTTTTGCCGGTGACATTCACCCAAGACATGTCGAACTGTTCGACTTTGCAACAAGACCAAGTCATGTCTCCACTATTTATTCTATCAACTGTCAAATATCCATTTGATATTCAAAAGTATTCGAATGTTTCTTACTTTGGTCTAGCGGCTCATTTGTGGGGTGAATCTGAAAAGCTTGCCAAAATTGCTGATTCTCTCGAGGTGGGGCGAGTATTTAAAAACAAATGGTCGGTCCAGATATTTGGTGCAAGTTGTGCTGTCAAACAATCTGGATTTGGTTTGCAAGACTATCGAACTTTTGGCGATTTTTTTTCAAACGTCAAAATTGTGACGTAACTTTATTGAAGCGAGTGAATTTTGGCGCGGGCTCGAATTTCACATTGAGGGCAGGTAGCCTCTTCTTTGATGACCTCTTGGGTTATCATTTCAAACTTAAATTCAAGCGTTGTATTGCATAGAACGCAATTGCATTGCAATTTTAAGAAAGCATCTTGCGTGGCTGTTTCTGTTTTTTCGTAATAGCTAACATATTTCACACCCAACTCCTGACTTTGTCCGATTACAACTTTAGAGGGTAAGTTCATTTCGTTGCAAAACCGAGACACAGGCCTAAGTCCGTATGCCGAACTTGTTTTATTCAAGACCAAAGTCGAATTGAAATGTTTGATTTGCATAACAAAACCTACAGGAGGATGAATGTTACATAAGATTTCTTTAGTTTGTTTGGTCGTACTTGCGAATGGGTGTATGAAAGTTAAAAAAAAAGGTGATCAAGAAAAACCGAATTCAGTCGAGGTTGTTTCGCTTGCTCAATCAAACCCGGATCAGAATCTTGATTTTGAATACGAGCTCGACGAAGGAGTTCAAAAGGCACGTTTTCGTATTCCCAATTCGTGGCCTGAATCCGTCGTGATTGAAAAAACGATTGGCACTGAAAAATCGCCCTTGCGCGAAGTTGTTGTGGCTACCCGATTTTGGAAAGACGTTTTGGCTTTGAATGCAAAGACGTCATATAGATTTTTTGAAAAAAGCGAAAAAGAATTAAAGCTAATTGATCAAATTGATGTAATTCCGGTCTTAGAACTGAATTTAGATAAAGATGTTCATCTAGAAGAAATATTTGGATCTCTTAATCAACTCAAAAAAATTTATTTTCAGCGATTAGAATTAAAAAACTCAACCAAACTTTTTATTGGTGACTTCAAAGGTACGTTGCAAATTGATCATTTGATTTCTGACAAAGGAACGATTCAAACTTTTCCAGAGGGTGCACGAGCTCAAATTGGCAATGGGCGTTCCGTTGGTAACTTTACTGTTAGAATATTAGATGCAGCCGGCGAAATGAATTTATATTTGGTCGCTGAAAGTGGCGCCAATGGTGCGAATGGGAAAAAGCCTGATTCAGCTCTGACTGGTGAAAATGGAACAAATGGAGCTCGGGCCATTTTTACCAACACGCGAACAGAAAGTTGTCCTTTGGGAACAAATCAGCTGTGCCTGATTCCACTTAGGATATTTGATTGCACGAAGTCTCCAGAAGATGGTGGTCCTGCGAAAAACGGTTTACAAGGTTACCCGGGGCAGCCCGGAGGAAATGGTGGATCTGTCTATAAAGTAATTTTCGAAAATCAAAATTCTGATTTACAAGTTAACGTGTATAAACGCTTTGGTAAAAAAGGTTTTGGAGGGCGTGGCGGTCTTGGTGGTGAACCTGGAAATCCAGGGCAAGGTGGAGACGGCGCGCAAAACGATTTTTACAGTTTTATGGGAGTAGATCCAAATAACCCGGTTTCAATGGGAAAATTAATCGGTACAAAAATGGGTAGCACTTGCTCGCCCGCAGCGCTTGGCCCACGAGGATTGCAAGGGCCTCCAGGAGACCCCGGCTTTGATGGAGAAGACGGAAGTATTTTTTAAAAGCTTAATTTAAGTTCTAGGTCTTCAGCATGTTTTCTGAAGGCCAATTGAATTAATTCAGTAATCAAATTTTCGTAACTAAGTCCGCTGGCTTCCCACATCTTTGGATACATCGAGATTTGAGTGAAGCCCGGAAGGGTGTTAATCTCGTTCACGTAAATTTCGCCATTTTTCTTTAAAAAGAAATCTACGCGAGTTAAACCATCACATCCTAAAACCTGATATGTTTTGATAGCCAACTGTTGAATTTGCGAAGTTTTATTCTCATCAAGTTGTGCGGGAATCACTATTTGAGCGCCATTCGCATCAAGGTATTTAGCCTCGTAAGAATAGAATTCATGATTGACGATCAGTTCTCCGGGCTTTGATGCTTTTGGGTTCTGATTTAACCCCATGACTGAACATTCAATTTCACGACCTTCGATGAATTCTTCGGCGATCACTTTGTGATCGTAAAGAAAAGAATCCTTCAATTTTAACTCGTAGTCTTCTTCAGTTTTAATTTTGTGGACTCCGACTGAAGAGCCCGCATTTGCTGGTTTAATAAAAAAAGGCAATCCTAATTTAGTGACCAATTCATGAAAAGCAACTTTTTCAGACCTTTTGATTAAAATACTTTTTGAGTTCGCAATTCCGGCTTCGGTCATCAGGCGTTTCATATAGTCTTTATCCATGCCAATTGCGCTACTTAAGACTGAACACCCTACAAAAGGCAGGTTCACAATTTTAAAGTAGCCTTGCAGTGTTCCGTCTTCTCCCATTGTTCCATGAATGATTGGGAAGGCGCAGTCGATTGCAGTTTTTTCTTGGCTTTCCAAAGAAAAAATCACGGGTTTACTTTGAAACGACATCAAACTTATCATTTTTTTAGATTTTAATTTCGAATCTTCAAGAGCTTTAACCTGAGAAAAAATGTCTTCTTCAAACTGATACCAAGTGCCTTGTTTTGAGATACCAATTAGAAAGGGTTCGTACTTTTTTTTGTCGATGGATTTAAAAATATTTTTAGCTGAATTGATTGAAACTTCATGTTCCGCTGATTTGCCACCAAAGATTAAAGCTATCTTTTTTTTCATTTTTGAGTTCCACCAAATGCATAATTATTTACGTTGTAGCAAAGATCCGCCAAGATTTTTTGTTGAGTATTCGACATTTCATATAGACTTCGAGTGCAAAATTGTAAAACACGCGACAAATAAGGAACTTCTTTACTGAGAACAATTGTGAAGTGAACGCGGCGAGGTTTTCCATCTTTGTCTGTCACATTTTTTTGAATCATATCAAATTCAATTTTACGAGCCTGAATAGTGCAGTTATCTGAATCTGTGCAGCCGTGCTGAGAAAGTGCTGTTTGTGGTACGCGGAATGGAAAATCAGAAATCGTCAAATTATGGCAAGTTTCTGGGAAATCTCCTTGGTCCCAGCAGGCTCCGAAAGCGACGCTTTGATAAGTTATAAATAAGAATGTTGGTGGATCGTTGTCAGCCAATGTTTTTAAAGCTTCATTTGTTGCTTTACCGGCTGATTTCGAAAATTCTTGCAACCATTCGCGCGTGCTTTGTGAGCTTTGACCGCCTGAATATTTTATTTTAGAAAGTATAAGATTTATAGACAGCTTTTCGTTTGTGTCCTCTACAGATTTAATCGTCATATCTTGTTGTTCGATTGTGTCTATGTAACTGTCTTGAATTTTTTGAGTCAAAACATAGCTGCTAAACTCTTGGGGTTTGATTGCACTGTAGTCCAGCGATCCAAAACCATCTGTCATAGCTTTCGTTAATGATTCAGGAGCAATGGCCGGACCTAAATTTTCTTCGTCTAAATTTTGTTTTTTCAGGCACGAAGTGTTTGTGGTTAAGGCCAAAAAAATCAGTAAGTAGATAAGCTTTTTCATATAGAATCCCAACCCCAGACCCACAAAGGCAGAGGTAGAAGTTTTGAAAACTTTTGTTGAGTGTCTTCAGACATAAAGCTTAAGTTTCCGCTTTCAAGTGGGCCGAATAGAAGCTGCATAAGATCAGCTTCATTCGTCAAAGTATACAGATCGGTTCCAAACCCAAGAAGAAATGCGCTACCTTGTCTTTCGAGAACGATGTTTTCGTAACCCTCGGTGCGAAAAGCCTTTTTTACTTTTGTTAACAATTGATCTACGTTGATAAGTTTGAGCATTCCTAAATAGCCGACATGTTTAAAGACATTCGTTGATTCAAGCTTTCGGTGAAGATTTTGTGAATGCTTTGGGGTCATAATTGTTAAAGGGCTTTGCTTTAAAGAATAGATATGATTTAGCAAATCAGTTAATGCATCGACTTGGCCACCCCATTCATGAACGTAATTTTGTAAGTCGGCACCTTTTCCTTCGACTGCGTAGGCCATCAATTTATTATCAGGCCCCCAAGCTGTGTATAAATTCGAGTTTGGAATTTTTAAAAATTGTCTAAAGTCTTCGGTATTTCGAATAGCCTGAACTGTGTGAAGAGCGTAAATTTTTTGAAGAGCTTCTGGGTCTACGTTGTTGCCAGTAACAAACCTTAAGCTTTTATTTTGTGCGGGGATTTGTTGGTCGATGACAAAACTGTAATCGTAACCAGCTAGCTCAAACCCAAACTTACGATAAAAGTCGAATTGGTCTGTCCAAAGAACGACTAAATCACATTCTTGTTTGTGTGCAAGTTCAATACAATTTTCGATGTTTTTACGGCTGTGACCTTGCTCTCGATAGGCTGGATCAGTCACGACTGATCCTATTGCGCCTACCTTAAAAATGGCTAATGGAGTTTTCACAATAAGGGTTTTTAAGACAGCATGTGAGATAATTTTTTCATCGTCAGTAATGATGCTCATGTTATGAATATTGCTAGCAGAAAGAGCCGTTGGGTATTCGCTAGTAATTGGGTACGAGCTGTTCTCGCGTAGATTTGTATTTAAGAATTCAACCAGCTTTGTCAGCTCGTGTGCCTCGGGAGATCTTGGACCTTGCATAAATCCTCCTAAAGGCTCATTTTATCAGTTTTTTAAGGTATCTTGATACGTCTTGCGAGATGAATTTGACTTAGGCCTAGAAGTTTCTTAGATTCTTTCTTAAATTCTGAGTGTCTGAAGAGCGTATTTGTTGGAGGCTTGAGTGGCTGAAATCTCTCAAAAATGGAAAGAAAATAAACCAGGTAAAATGTTTGTCGATCAATCTTGTATCGCATGTGATGCTTGCGTTCTTTCTGCTCCTAAGAATTTTGCGATGCACGAAGAAGACGGCCATGCTTTCGTCGCGAAACAGCCAGAATCTCCTGAAGAAGAAGCGGCATGCAAAGAGGCGATGGAAGGCTGTCCCGTTGAAGCCATAGGCGATTTTGGTGAAAAGCACGACTAAAAGCCGGTCGACCAAGTTACGATTGACAAAGGTCGATTTTGATTTAGTTCTTAAATCTCTCAAAAAACATTACCCCGATGCGCACTGCGCATTAAATTTTAAATCTCCATTTCAGCTTTTGATTGCCACGATATTGTCTGCTCAGTGCACAGATGAGCGTGTAAACAAAGTAACTGTAGAGCTCTTTTTAAGATATCCAACTGCTAAAAAAATGAATCAGTGTTCTTTGACTGAACTTGAAGAACTTGTTCGCTCAACTGGTTTTTTTAAAAACAAAGCGAAGAACATTAAAGAAGCCTGCGCAATCTTGGTCGAAAAATACCAAGGTGAAGTTCCCAAAACCATAGAAGAGCTTTATGCTTTGCCAGGGGTTGGTCGAAAAACTGCAAATGTAGTTTTGGGAAATGCTTATGAAATTGCTTCAGGAGTTGTTGTCGATACGCACGTTACAAGATTGTCCAATAGATTTGGTTGGGTCAAACTTCAAGATGCGGTTAAGATTGAAAGTAAGCTGAATAAAATTTGTCCCCAAAACGAATGGGTTATGCTTTCTCATTACTTGATTTCTCACGGTCGAGCCGTTTGTAAAGCCCGCAATCCAGATTGTGAAAATTGTTTTTTGAACAAAGCTTGTCCGAAGCTAGGTCTTTAGGTATCCTTTTTTCATGTTTCAAGCTTATTTCGAAAGTATAAAATACGTCGGCCACCTTTTGCCGATTTCTTTTTTGAGAATTTTTTTAGGATATTTCTACATTGATTTAGCTTTGAAAGATTGGAAAATCTACGGATTAGGCTCGGGCGGAATGGCCGACGTTTTTGTAGAGGCTTTGAATAAATCAAATATTCCTGCTTGGTATCGATTGCTTTTGAGTGAACAAATTATTCCGCACTGGCAAATTTATGTGTTTGTCTTGATCGGGCTTCAGCTTGCCGTGGGTATCTCGTACATTTTGGGTTATGTGGTTCGGCCAGTTTCTATGTTGGCTATTTTAGTTTGTTTGAATTATTTAGCCTTGTCGAAAATTGACCAAGAGATGTTTTTTAAATTGCTGATAGCTTGTCATATTCTTTTAGCTTGGGTGGGCGCTGGTCGTTGTCTTGGGTTAGATTATTATTTCTTTAAACGTCGTCGCGGAGTTTGGTGGTAATGAGACATTTTATTATTTTCGTCATTTTGATTTTTTCGGGATTGTCTTTTTTCTACTTCAACAAAGGTGATAAAGATAAATTAAACGATGATCGTACCGTGCGTGTATATGCATCTGCCTCATTTGTTGCTAAGTGGGGCCCGGCCCCTCAGTTGAAAGAGCTTTTTGATAAGCAAGGTGTTTACAAGGTTGAATTTATTGAATCACCAGATATCGCTATGACTTTGCAAAAAATTAGCTTCGAGGGACAAGCTTCGTTGACCGATGTTATTTTAGGCATGGATCAATTCGACATTTCAAGATCAGCAACAAAAATTAAATGGAAATCTTTTTCTCAGGATCTTTTGAATTCGATTCAAAGTAAGCTCATCAAAGAAAACGATGCCATCAAGGATCAATCGAATTTTATGCCGTACGACTGGGCTCCGATGTCGTTCGTAATTCGTAAAGATTTGGGTGTTTCAGTTGAAAGACTTCAAGACCTATTGAAGCCTGAACTTAAAGGTAAAATTGCTTTGCAAGACCCACGCACGAGTTCGCCGGGTTTGCAATTCTTGGCTTGGATATTTGAGTCAAAATCTGAGGCCGAGGCTAATGATTTTTTAAAAGCAATGATGAAGCAGGCACATAGTTTTTCTTCTGGATGGTCGGCGGCATATGGAATATTTAAGAATAAGCAAGCCGATATGGTTTTTTCTTATGTGACGTCTCCGCTTTATCATCAAATTGAAGAAAATGATCATTCGTTTGCTGCGATCGATTTTAAAGAACCTGTGCCGGTACAGATCGAATTTGCAGGTATTCCAGATACTTGTAAGAACTGCGAAGGGGCTGCTAAATTTATTGAATTTATTACTTCAAAAGAAGCGCAGCAAGTTATAATGAAAAAAAATTATATGTTTCCTGTCTTGGATTCCGTTAAGGAAGCGACTGAATTCGATGCGGTCAAGGTTTATAAAACAAGCCCAGTTCAGTTTTACGAGCAGGAAAAAGTAGAAAAATGGATTAATCAATGGGCAGAAATTCGTAAGAATGAAGGTCTTTAGACTTTCTTCAAAAATTTCTTCTAGGCTTTTAAGCTATGCTTTGTTTTTTTATTTTTTAGTTCCGTATTTTCTTTTTTTAAGATTTTTTAGTTTAAATACGAATTTAGATTTTCAAGAGATCCTTTGGGCTTTTAAAAATTCTTTTCTTCAGTCTTTTTCAGCCGCTTTGATAGTTACATTGATGAGTATTCCGTTAAGTTGTGGATTGTTTCTATTGCCGGATCGATTTTATGAATTGGTTAAAAAACTTTTACTACTTCCACAGATTTTGCCTTCTATTTTTTCAATCTTAATAGCATTTTCTATTTGGAAACCATTTCCGATGGGTACCATCGGAATCGCATTTATTTTTTTGATGGTGCATTTGGGCTTTGCGATCATTTATGTGCATAATGCAATTTTAGAAAAGCTAAATTCTTTACCTATCGTTGCTGAAATATTTAGTATAAATCGATATTTATTTCTACGGAAGATTTTTTTGCCGATCATGAAGGCTGATTTGCTATCTTGTTTTTTGATGATTTTTATTTTTTGCTTTTCAAGTTTTTCAATCCCATTGGTGGCGGGTGGCGGCCGTGACACCAATATTGAAGTATTAATTTTTGAAAAAATATTTGTTAATCAAAATTGGTCAAGCGCTTGGACAATTGGAATCATGCAAAGTTTATTTTTAAGTTTGATGAGCTTTTTTTTGTTGCGATCAAGAAATTCAATAAAAAGTGAATTTGTTTACGGAGAGTATTTGAAATCAAATTTCGGCTATGTCGGGATACTGATTTATCTTTTTGTTTACCTGGGTGGATACGTATTGGGCTTGGTTCAAGCTAGTACGGAATTTTTTGCGGTAGTGAACTTTTTTTCTGATATATGGGTTGCTACATTAAATACTTTTAAATTTTTTGCCTTATATATTTTTGTTTCGGTGGGACTACTTTATTTTTGGCTTTTTGATTTCGTTAAAAACTACACGTTGAATAAGGGCGTTCATCTTATCGCTGCTTCAACGATAATTGTGGGGTTTTCTTTTTATTTGAGTTTTCCGACTTCTAAAGACTGGGATCTTTTTAAAGTTCCGATTGCGATGAGCATTTTAGTTTTTCCGGTTTTGTTTAAAAGTTTTTTAGAAAAGCCAATAGTCGACTTGAAAGATCAAGTTATTACAGCGCAGGTATTTGGAATTTCAACTGACCAGATTGTTATTCATATTTTGTTACGTCGAATTCAAAAGCCAATTTTGATTTGGTTTTCATTTTTATCTATTTGGTTTTTGTCTGACTTTGCTGTGTCAAGGGCGCTGGGAACTCAAACAGAAACATTGGGTTTGATGACTCAAGGATTTTTGTCTGGTTATCGATTGTCGTATGCTTATTTATTGAGTGCTTATATTTTATTGGTGTGGGCTGTAGTTTTAGGTTTTGTATACTTTTTAAAAGAGGTGATTCGTGTCGCTTATAAAAAATTTGAATCTTCAATTTGAAGCGGATCATTTTAATTTGAAAATTGATGAGCTCGAAATTCCGGATCAGGGCGTGACTGCTTTTTGGGGCCCCTCAGGTTCTGGAAAAACGACTTTATTTAAAACTTTGATCGGACTTTACCGGCCAAAAAATTGGTCTTGGATATATAAAGAAATTCATTTGCACGAACTTTCGTTATCTGACAGACGTTTGGGTGTCGTTTTTCAAAATTACGAGCTTTTTCCTCATTTGACTGCGGAAGAAAATATCCAGTTGGTTATGAAATCTCGATATAACAAGGACGAACTTGCTACTGCATTTCAGCGATGTGAAACTTTCAAGCAACGTTTGCAGCTGCAGTCGTGTTGGAATACCAAAACAGAAAAAATTTCGGGCGGGGAAAAACAAAGGGTGTCATTTCTACGGGCTTTGTTAAGTCGGCCGCGTTTGCTTTTATTGGATGAGCCATTTTCAGCTTTAGATCCGCACCTTCGAAAAGAGGCGCGCTCTTTGTTGAAAACTGTATTAGAAGAAATTGATTTGCCAGTGTATTTGATCACTCACGATGAGGCTGATGTTGAAGCGTTAGCTCAGCAACGTATCGAGCTTGAAAAAGGCCGAATTCGAAAAATTAATTAACGAGTTCGTCTAGATGCAATTAGGCTTCTTATTGTTGAGTACACATTAGAGGCTAAACTTATTTACATGTCGAAATTTTTTACAGTGGAATTTGATCGCGGCCTAGCTTAAAGTGACGG
>JACCDQ011031311.1_pt1 | contig 14603 bp, 13 predicted proteins | sample 7446031 | NCBI WGS metagenome assembly JACCDQ01 (sample SAMN15323442, study PRJNA562643) | freshwater metagenome | isolation source: river surface water | place: USA:Blue River Watershed | collected 2017-08-17
AAATACACATTGTCGTCGTAATGGCCTTTCATAAAACTCTTGATACTGAATGCTCCACTCATGCTAAATAAGTGTGCTACCAAGTCAGGATTTTTAAAGGCAAAATTTGAGCAATGATATCCCCCAAAACTACAACCTGCCACCGCAATTCTGTGAACACTACATTCTTGCTGAATTGCAGGAACGAGTTCTTCTTTCAGGAACTGTGTATATAAGTTGTAATTATAAATTTTTATATGAGCTGGTAAATCTTTGGCATAAAAGCTTTGAAAATCGATACTATCAACGTTATAAAGCTTTATTTTTCCAGCATCAACCAAGTCACTAACGGTGTCCAGAAGTCCGAAATCTTTGTTTTGTAGATAATTTCCCATCGAAGTAGGAAACATTAGAATAGGATATCCCCAATGACCACTAATCAGAATGTCGATGTCTCGACTCATGATGTGCGAATAAAACTTTATATGTTTTTCTTGCATAAATTTTCGATGTACGTTTGATGAAAGTGCAAAATTCGTATTTTGTTTTTAATTTAAAAAATCAAGTAGCCAAATAAAGTACTGATAATCAAAGGTTTGCGACTTTTGAATGCCTTTAAACTCTTGTATTGTTGTGTTTTTGTAAAATATTATTTTGTTTTGAATCAACAGATGTACAATCTGAATCGAATATTTGCGTTTAACGGAATCTAAAATTTATTGGAAATATTAGTCCAATTTCTGCAATGAAACAAATGATTTTTGATTTTTTATTTTTGAAGGTAAAGGAATTGTTAAATTTGCTGAATCTTTCATCACAAAAAAACAAGTAAGTGAAGAACCTTTCAGTCATTAAAAATCAAAAATTTCAATCTACTTTCCTTGGTCGTGAGGTAGTTTTTGATATCGTTTTACCACCTAATTATGAAAACTTGTCTAATTTAAAAGTTTTATACATGAATGATGGACAAGATTTTGAAGCCCTTAAAATTGAGCCAATTTTAACTAAATTATATAAGGAAAATGCTATTTTTTCATTCGTTTTTGTTGGAATTCATACAAACGAAAACCGTTTGAAAGAATACGGAACTGCTTCTACTCCTGATTATAAAGGACGAGGAAATCTTGCCCAAAATTACCAAAGCTTTATTATTTCAGAGTTTTTTCCATTTATGATTGCTAATTATAAAGTTTCGAGCCTTAGTACTGATAATTATTTCTGCGGCTTTTCACTGGGAGGGCTTTCTGCAATGGATTTGGTTTGGGGAAACCCTAATTATTTTTCAAAAGTGGGTGCGTTTAGTGCTTCTTTTTGGTGGCGAAAAAAAGCTTATGAAGATGGCTACGACGACCATAATGACCGAATTATGCACGTTTTGGTAAGAGAAGGCAACTATAACGCTGGACAAAAGTTTTGGTTGGAATGCGGCACTAATGACGAACAAGATGACCGAAATAATAATGGAATTATTGATTCGATTGATGATACACTCGACTTAATACAAGAGTTGGAAGGAAAAGGATATGTGCGTAACAAAGACATTGAGTACGTAGAAATTCCTGGCGGTGAACACAATCAGAAAACATGGAGCGAAGCAATGCCACAATTTTTGCAGTGGTTGTTGGGAAAATAATATTGAGTAAATTTGTGTGTTTTAGGTAAATATTTGCGTCTAAATTGTGAAATATTCAAAAAAAGAACAAAATTTACGTTGTTCGCAAATTTATACTCCCAAAAACAAAAATGAAAAGAACCTTTACGATGATTCTTTTGACATCAATCCTTATGTCAATGACTCCCCCTACAAATTTTTTCGAGCAGCAACTTAAATTTCCAAGAGTTTTAGCTGCTAATAAAGAGAAATCGAAAGCCATCAATGATTTATTGGCTTCAAAAAGTATCAATTCTGCCAATTTTGATTTATTTCTTAGGGCTTTCAAGAAAGAGCAAAAATTGGAAGTTTGGGCAAAAAATAAAGCTGATGAAACATTTACGTTGGTCAAAACTTATGAGTTTTGTGCTACAACTGGTGTTTTAGGTCCTAAACGTCGTTCAGGCGACCGCCAAATTCCAGAAGGATTTTATGAGGTTGATTTGTTTAATCCTCAAAGCCAGTATTATCTTTCGTTCCGAATCAATTATCCTAATAAATCGGACCTCGTTTTTGCTGATAAACTTAATCCTGGAGATAATATTTTTATTCATGGCCACTGCGTGACAATCGGATGTATTCCGATTGGTGATGAAAATATCAAAGAATTGTACTTACTGGCTGCAAAAGCCAAAAGTGCAGGAGGGAAAATCAATGTGCATATATTTCCAACCGTTATGAACGACCAAAATTATAAAGTAATCAATAATGAGTTTGGTACTGATGCCAGTTTATTGGCCTTTTGGTCGTGGTTAAAACCTGGGTTTGATGCTTTTGAAAGTTCCAAAAAATTACCCGAAATTGTAGTTGAAGATTCTGGTAGATATGTAGTAAAATAACTGAAAAACTCTACTAAAAAGGTGTTTTCTGATTATAGAAAGCACCTTTTTAGTTTTTGGCACGATTTTTCTATTTAATTTAAAAACAATAGAACGACTGTTATGCCCTTACACAAGACTCAATATTACTCTATCCTAACAGTATTTTTACTTTTTCTGTGTAGTGTAGAGCTTTTTTCACAGGTAAACTTATCTAAATTTCCTGCTAATAATCAAGTATTACAACGCAATGAGCAAGATGAAGCTATTATTCAAGTAAAAGGAAAAATTATAGAAAATGGGCATTCCTCTATTTCTCTAAAGATTCTTCAAGATGGAAATGTCTTCTCAGAACAAACTTTGGATGCTTCTGCTGATTTTACATTTTCACCAACCTTAAAAGCTGGAAATTTTAATTATACATTCATTTTAACATTGGATGGTACAAGAGAAGTCAAGAAATCAACTCAGGTAGCGGTTGGAGATTTATTTTTGATTTATGGTCAATCAAACGCACTTGGTTCGGGGGGAATTGAAACTTATAGGCCCGCTGAAAACCCCCTGATGAGATTTTTTACGGTTGCAAATTTCGATAATGGCGATAGTGAATGGGTTTTACCTTATAAAACCTCAACTTGGCCAGGTACAGGAACGCTTGAATTTCAGAAATTTCTTTGTGGAAAATATAATTATCCAGTTGGAGTGATAGTTGGCTCGGTGGGTGGTTCTGACATAAAAGGGCTAAATAACCGAAATTCTGAAAACCCTGCCGATAAAAATACGTATTATGGTAAATTACTTTTGCAAACAATATTCAGTGATGTGAAAGACCAAATTAAATATGTTATTTTTAGACATGGCGAAAGCGATGGTTCTTTTCAATTAGAATCCGAACAATATCCTGCTGGATTTGAAAAGCTTTATAATAACCTAACTCTTGATTTTCCGAATCTCAAAAAAATATTTCACATTCAGACAAATATTCTCACTATTAATAATAGTAAAGCTGGCTTTTTGCGTGATTATCAAAGACGTACCAAATATCTTTTACCTAAAGTAACAACCATGAGTACTGTTGGAACTGGTGGATACGATGGATTGCATTATAGTCTTAAAGGTTACAGCCAAACTGCTTATGAACTTTCAAGAATTGTTGGGCGAGAGATATATAATGATAATCAATCTTCGCAAGTTTATTCTCCAGATATCAAAAAAGTATATTGGGAAAATCAGAAGTTAGTTTTAGAGTTCGATGAAGGCATGGAAATGATTTACCCGCAAGACTCATCAGCCAGCGGAAAGACATGGAGCATGAAAGATTTTATATATGTTGATGGCAGAAATGATGTTGTGCAAAGCGGAGAAGGTGTTGGTAATAAAATACTTTTGACAGTTACCAATGTTGAAAATGCCAAAAAGGTTTCTTATTTGCCTAATGCCTATGGCGAATTTGGCTTAAGTTTTTATAATGGAGTTCATCTCAAAAATAAATTTGGAATGCGTGCTTTTAGCTTCGATAATGTAAGTATTGGTGGCGAACCAATTATTTCACCCCCACCAACAGTTATTACCCTAAATGCCGAAACTAATGAAGATATTCAAGTGAAACTCACTTGGAATGGAAATACTCAGACCAAGTATCATGTTGAGCGTTCGGATGATAACAGCATCTTTACTGAAATAGGTATTGTGGTAGGGGATAATTATATCGATACACAAACAAATTTAGGTAAAATTTATTTTTATAGAGTTTTTGCTGAAAATGCACCTAATAATAAGTCAAATACAAAGGAAGTTGCTTTAAAATGTCTTGAAAATGTAAACTTGAAGTATCTTCCAACTGTCGCTTACGTCGGAGCAAATGTATCAATTACTACAATAGTTTCGATAACTAATACAAAACAACTATCTTTGGAAGCAAAAAAATCAATAGATTTGAATCATGGTTTTGATGCTGAACTCGGTAGTGACTTTTCGGCAGAAATAGGTGGTTGTAAAAATAATTAAAGATGCTGCTTTTTTATCAATCTGATATAGAAAAAACTCCAATTTTAAGCGAAGAAGACTCAAGGCATTGTGTAAAAGTACTACGAAAAAACATCAAAGATAAAATTCATGTTGTTGATGGTGTAGGAGGCTTGTTTGAGTGCGAAATTGTGAAAGCTCACGAAAAAAAATGTGAGGTTAAGATTTTGTCGGTTGAACGAGAATTTGAGAAACGTAATCATTACCTACACATTGCGATAGCTCCCACTAAAAACGCTGACCGTATCGAATATTTTATTGAAAAATGCGTTGAAATAGGTATTGACGAAATTACGTTAATTCAAACCAAACATTCGGAGCGAAAAAATCAGAAAACCGAAAGGCTCGAAAAAATAGCAATCTCGGCAATGAAACAATCGCTTAAGGCCTATTTGCCCAAGATAAATGAATTAGTTGATTTTGAGAGATTTATTAAAAATGCAAACTTTGAAGCCAAGTTTATTGCCCATCTAACAGATGATGCTAAACCTCTAAAAGAGGTAGTGACTGATAAAAAAGAGGTATTAATGATGATTGGCCCCGAAGGAGACTTTACGAAGGAAGAGATTGGAATGGCAAAACAAATTGGTTTTCAGGTAGTTACACTCGGAAACTCAAGATTACGTACCGAAACTGCAGGTGTTGTTGCTTGTACGGTTGTCAATACATTTTCATAAGACAGATTAACTGTCATTTTTAGCGTGTAGTAGAGATTTTATAAATTGACTTTATGAAAAAAAATATTGTAATATTTCTTAGCATCATTGCCGTAAATCTTGCATTTGCCCAACAGCCAACTATTAAAATTGGTAAGCTGAAATATGGCGGTGGGGGCGACTGGTATGCGAATAAGACTTCGTTACCAAATCTGATTAAATTTTGTAATCAAAATCTCAAAATGAATATTTTCCCCGAAGAGGATATTATTGAGGTTGGTAGCACGGATATTTTCCAATACCCATTTATTCACATGACGGGCCATGGAAACGTAGTTTTTAATGATGGTGAAGTTCAGAATCTTCGTAGATATTTAATTTCTGGGGGCTTCCTTCATATTGATGACAACTACGGTTTGAATAAATTTATTCGTCGTGAGATGAAAAAAGTTTTTCCAGAATTAGAATTTGTTGAGCTTCCTTTTTCACACCCTGTTTATCAACAAAAATACAAATTTGCGTCTGGTTTACCCAAAGTACACGAACATGATGGTAATGCTCCACAAGGATTCGGGCTCATTTGGCAAGGTCGTTTAGTTTGTTATTTTAGCTATGAGTGTGATTTAGGAAACGGTTGGGAAGACCGTAGTGTATATAATGACCCCGAAGAATTACGCATCAAAGCGTTACAGATGGGAGCAAATTTGGTGCAATATGCTTTCACGAGTTATTGAAATTGGATAATTCGGAGAATAAATTTTGGATATTTTGAAGAACTTTGTGTTTACTCCATATACGTAGTTAACTTTCCATACTTCTTTTGCGTTAGACTCTTATATTTGTATTTTCAAAAACAACAAAACTTCTATTTTTTTAGCATGGTTGCTGCACTTTCGTTTTTCTTTGCTCACTGGTATTTATCACTTTTCAGTCAAACATTTTTTTTGCACCGTTATTCTGCTCACAAGATGTTTACCATGAATAAATTCTGGGAGCGATTCTTTTATTTTTTTACTTATATTACTCAGGGTTCGTCTTATTTGAATCCACGTTCGTATGCCATTTTGCACCGTATGCACCATGCATACAGTGATACCGAAAAAGACCCGCATTCGCCGCATCACACCGAAAACTTATTTACAATGATGTGGAAAACAAAGGATATTTACAATGCTGTTTTGAATTATAAATTCAAGATTGAAGAACGTTTTGAGAAAGATTTACCAGAGTGGAATCTGATTGATAAAATTGGTGATAACTGGGTTTCACGTTTGGCTTGGGGATTTGCCTACATTGCTTTTTATGTAATTGGATTTTTATATTTTGATATTCACTGGGGATTCTTCTTCCTTTTGCCAATCCACTTTTTAATGGGACCAATTCATGGTGCTATCGTAAACTGGAGTGGGCATAAATATGGTTATCAGAACTTTGATAATCATGATGAATCAAAAAATTCGTTGATTTTTGATGTTTTGATGATGGGTGAATTATTTCAGAATAACCACCACAAACACCCAATGTCAATTAATTTTGCTAAGAAATGGTATGAATTTGACCCAACTTATCCGTTAATCAAATTATTAACTTGGACAAAAGTAATTACTCCGAAAAAGGCGTAAGTTATGAAGTTGGCATAAAAAAACGGCTGAATTCTTAGAATTCAGCCGTTTTTGTTTTATGCTTGCGATTCTTTCTTCGCTTCTTCATCAATATGACGCTTCATGCTGCGACATGTGCTTTCTAATATTTCGATTAGTTTTTTATCTCCAGTAGCATCGGCTACTAATTGAGCTACATTTCCAACAATATCAACTGCAAAGTGTTTCATTTCATCAACGGGCATATCTTTTGTCCAGAGGTTGATTCCTAATAATCCACGGTGATAATGGTCCCAAACACCAATGGCAATGGCTTTAGTTTCATTGATTCCTTCATTTGGGTTTTCAGTTGCATCCCAAAAAATTCTTTCTGGAATACGTGTTTCATCTAATTCTACAGTAAAATTAATTTCCGATTTTTTCATGTTTGATTCTATAACTGTTTCAGTAAATAATAAGTTTTTGCAAGATAAAGTTCAAAATATGTAGTCCACGGTCAATAGTTGATAGTTCATAGAATTACAAAAGCCTTATTATCAATTAAATACAGGTTTTATTCTTGTCGATTAAATACATACCACAACACCTAAATCTAATTGCTACTAAAATTTATTTTATAAAAAATACAAAATCCCTTTCGCATGAGAGTACAGGATAGTATTTTTAGCCGCTCAATATTATTTTGGGATAATTTATTATTGAAAAATTACTATAAGTAGATAATCGAAAATGGTACGGACACTTTTATATTGTGAAAGTTTATATTTATGCAATGTGGATTGCCGACCATTGACTGTGGACTACTTTAAACTAACCCTATTTAACTAAAATGACTGCAATCTTAGGTATTATTTTTCACTTCTTGGGCGGCTTCGCTTCGGGAAGTTTCTACATTCCATATAAAAAAGTTAAAGGCTGGGCATGGGAAAGTTATTGGATTATTGGTGGGCTTTGCTCATGGTTGATAGTTCCTCCGTTGGCTGCTTATTTAACTATTCCAAATTTTGGTAGTATCATTTCAGGTGAAGCAGGAAATATTATTTTTTGGACGTATTTGATGGGCTTACTTTGGGGAATTGGTGGTCTTACCTATGGTCTTGGTGTTCGATACCTTGGAGTTTCGTTAGGTAGTTCAATCATACTTGGGTTGTGTTCAGTTTTTGGCTCAATTATTCCTTCGGTTTATTATGATTTTGTGCCAACTGCTGGAAAAGATACAATTTCTGACTTAATGACCACCAATTGGGGACAGATGGTTCTTTTAGGGCTGCTTGTTTGTGTTGTTGGAATTGTAATCTGCGGAAAGGCTGGTGGAATGAAAGACAAAGACCTTGACGGTGCTGAGAAAGCTAATGATGAGTTTCAAATTACGAAAGGGCTTATTGTTGCAGTCATATCGGGTGTTTTGAGTGCGTGTTTTAGTTTTGGTATTGAGGCTGGTTCAAGCATGGCAAAGGTTGCCAACGAAATTTGGGTGAGTCAAAATCCTGGACAAGGCGAGTTTTTGTATCGAAATAATGTGGTTTATGTAGTGATATTGTGGGGTGGGCTTACCACTAATTTCATTTGGTGTATGTACCTAAACTTCACCAATAAGACCTTTGGTGATTATACAAATACCAAAACACCACTATTGAAAAACTATATTTTTTCGGCAATTGCAGGAACGACGTGGTTTTTACAATTCTTTTTCTATGGTATGGGAGAAAGTAAACTCGGTAATGGACCAAGTTCATGGATTCTGCACATGGCATTTATAATTTTAGTGGCCAATTCTTGGGGGTTAGTGCTAAAAGAATGGAAAGGAGTTTCGAGAAAAACACTTCAAACAATCATTGTCGGAATCCTGACAATTATACTTTCGGTACTGATTGTTGGATATGGAAATTCGTTGAAGTAATTGTTTTCGTCTTAAATAAGCAAAAAATAAAATAACAAAAAAGCCATGAAAGTCTAACTTTCATGGCTTTTTTGGCTAATAGTTTATCAAGACGCCCCAAAAACTCTTTTCAAAATTTCAGTGGTGCGAGCCAACGGATTTTCTCTGATTCGGGCTTCTTCCTGTTCAACTAAAATAAATAGACCATCAATTGCTTTTTGAGTTGCATAACCTTTCAAGTCTGGATTTACTTTTTGTGTAAATGGCAACGCATTGTAAGTGGTAGCTAAATCGGTGTAATATCTGGTTGCTTGCGTTTTTTGGAGTGCTTTTTCAACGACTGGCATAAAAGCTTGAACTAAAGCATCAGATGTTGTACGCTTCAAAAACATAGTTGCTGCATTTTTGTCGCCACGTAGAATTCCCCACGCATCCGAAAACGACATACTCAAAATAGCATTGATAAAAATTGGTTTGGCCTCTTTAGCAGCTTCTTCGGCTCCACGATTCAGCGAAAGCACAAATTTATCCACTTCATTACCTAACCCAACTTTACGTAGAGCGGTTTCAACACGTTGAACTTCTGGCGGAAAAGGAATCTTAATTTTAGGATTCAAATAAAATCCATTTGTTTTTGAAGCACTATCTGCACCTTTATTGATACCTACTTTCAAGGCTTCTTTAAGGCCCATTACCACATCATCGTTGGTCAATGCTCCGCCACCTTGGGTTTGACTAATAACACCATCTAAAACTTTTCCGAGATTAATCTTCTGTCCAGCACAACTTTGAAGCGTCAAAATACTGATTAATAAGGAAATAGCGAGTAATCTTTTCATTTGAATGAATTTTCTAATTGTTTTTGTGAATAATTAATTGTCTAACTAACGAATCAACAGCGAAAATTGTATTTTTGTGCCGTGAAAGTTTTGAAGCTACAAAACTAAATCAATGTCACGCTTTTTATTTAATAAAATCTTTATATGAGACCCATTTTAGCTGAAGTAGTAACAATTGGTGATGAAATTTTATATGGACAAATAACTGATACCAATACTCAGTGGATGAGTACGGAATTAGATAAAATTGGGATTAAGACCGTCAGGAAATCTTCGGTAGGAGACCAAGAGGATAAAATATTACAGATTTTGGAAGAAGCTGAAGGGCGTGCCGACATCATATTGTTGACAGGAGGACTTGGTCCAACCAAAGACGATATTACGAAGAAAATGCTCTGTAAGTACTTTGATGATGAATTGGTTATCAATGAAGATGCTTTGGCTTTTATCACTGACTTCTTCACAAAGAGAGGCCGCCCGATGACAGAGTTGAATCGTTTGCAAGCAGCCGTTCCGAGTCGTTGTACGTATCTGGCCAATAAAACAGGTACAGCACCTGGAATGTGGTTTGAGCGTAATGGAAAAGTTTTTGTGTCGATGCCTGGTGTGCCACACGAAATGAAATATTTGATGGCCAACGAAGTAATTCCGAGATTGAAGAAATTCTTTGAAACGCCAATCATTTATCATAAAATGATTCGTACAATTGGAGTGGGAGAATCGTTTTTGGCTGAAAAAATTGAAAATTGGGAGGATAATTTACCCGAACATATAAAATTAGCCTATCTACCAAGTTTTGGACAAGTAAGATTAAGGCTAACAGCCGTAGGGAGCGATGAAGAACAACTCAGAAAAGATGTTGATGCTGAAATTGAAAAAGTACTGCCACTCATCGGTGCATCAGTTTTTGGATTTGATAATGATGATTTAGAAGTTGCTATTGGGAAGGAATTAAAAAAACGTGGTCTGACTGTTTCGGCTGCTGAAAGCTGTACAGGAGGTTATATCTCGCACATGTTTACCAAAGTACCAGGTAGTTCAGCCTATTTTATGGGAAGTGTGGTAAGTTATGATAATTCGGTGAAAATTAAAGTTTTGGGCGTAGATGCCGAAACGATTGCTCAGCACGGGGCTGTAAGTGAAGAAACGGTGACTCAAATGGCTGAGGGAGCAAGAAAATTGATGAATACTGATTTTGCGATTGCTACCAGTGGCATTGCTGGCCCTGATGGAGGCACGCCCGAAAAACCAGTAGGTACACTCTGGATTGCCTGTGCGATGGAAGGGCGAACAATAGCAAGAAAAATTCAGATGGCCAACCAAAGAGACACTAATATTCAATATGGTAGCGTTGTAGCCTTGAATTTACTCCGAAAAATGATGAACGGAGATTACGAAAGTTAATTTTTTAAACGACAGACAAGAATTTATTGTTTTAGAACTATCGACCATTGTCTCTTGACTGTGGGCTATAAAAGAAACTTCAACAAAACTTTAAACTATGGCTTTAATTGAAATGATAATGCCCAAAATGGGTGAGAGTATTTTTGAGTGTACGGTTTTAAACTGGCTAAAAAATGTTGGTGATAGAATTGAAGCCGATGATATGATTTTGGAAGTAGCAACCGATAAAATCGACACCGAAATTGGTGCATCACATTCGGGAGTTATTAAGGAGTTTTTGGTTCAAAAGGGCGAAGTAGCTGTTATTGGCAAACCGATTTGTATCATTGAGGTAGCTGGCGAAGAAACAATTGCACAACCAAAAGTAGTTGAAGAGTCGAAATCCGAAAGTGTGGCGGAAGTAGAAAAACTCATTGAGCAACCTGTTGGTGATTTTGTAAATATTCTGACAACACCAACCGTATCAGCATCGCCAACGACACCTTCAAATAATAGATTTTACTCACCATTAGTGCTGAATATTGCCAAAGAAGAAGGAATTTCGTTTGAGCAATTAGATAAAATTGTTGGTACAGGTTTAGAAGGACGTGTAACCAAAGACGATATTTTAGACTTTATCAAACAAGGTGCTACATCAACTCTTGCGACTGCGGCTCCAGTTGTTCCCGAAAGAATCGTTGTGGCTTCGGGCAGCGACCAAATAATCGAAATGGACAGAATGCGTAAGATGATTGCTGAGCGTATGGTTGAGTCTAAGCGAATCGCTCCGCATGTTACCTCTTTTGTTGAGACCGATATGACCAATTCGTCAGTGTGGCGAGATAAAACTAAAGCTAAGTTTAAACAAGATACTGGCGAAAATATTACTTTCACACCTCTTTTGATTGAAGCCGTTGTGAAAGCCATCAAAGATTTTCCAATGATTAATGTGCAAGTCGATGGTGACAAAATCATTAAAAAAGGAAAAATCAATATCGGAATGGCGGTTGCCCTTCCAAACGGCAATTTGATAGTTCCTGTCATACATGAAGCTGATTCTTATAGCTTAATTGGCTTGACCAAGAAAATTAACGACCTTACTTATCGTGCAAGAAATAATAAATTAAAAGCCGATGATTTGGCTGATGGTACATTGACGGTTTCAAACATTGGTTCATTTGGGAATATTGCTGGAACACCAATTTTAGTACAGCCTCAAGTTTCAATTTTAGCTTTTGGTGTTATTCAGAAAAAAGTATCGGTTATCGAAACCCCACAAGGAGATACAATAGGTATTCGTCAGAAAATGATTATTTCTCATACTTATGACCATCGAGTAGTTGATGGTTCGTTGGGTGGGCAGTTTGTAAAACGAGTTTCTGATTATTTAGAAAATTTTGATTTAGACCGCAATTTATTCTAATTAAATATGATATCTCCCCCCTGATTCATATAATCTGGCATTAAAATTGCTATATTTTTTGTAATTATTAGAAAAGATTTTATTGTTTTTTGGGGTATAAATAAAGGCATCGAAGCATCTTCGATGCCTTTTTGATTCTATGACCTCCCAAAACTGAATGGTTTTGTTCAAAAAACTTTCATAAATCAAAATAAACTATGAACTTTGAAAGATTAAGTAGTTTTGAATTTTGTCAATAACTTATAATCGCATGGGCGGTTTCGTCATAACTCATAACTCATAACTCATAACTCAGTTCAAATGCTTTTTAATTCTTTTGAATTTCTACTATTTTTTCCCCTCGTTACACTCATTTATTTTGCACTTCCGCACAAATACCGTTGGTTTCATTTACTACTGGCCAGTTGTGTATTTTATAGCTTTTTTATTCCAATCTATATTCTGATTTTATTTTTCACTATTGTAATTGATTATATTGCAGGTATTTGGATTGAGCAGTCGCAAGGTCGAAATCGGAAAATGGCATTGATTATGAGCTTAGTAGCTAATATTGGTGTGCTTTCTGTGTTTAAATATTATAATTTTTTTATTGATAATTTTAATTCAATTCTTTTCAAAGTTTCTCCCGAAAACTTACTGCCTCACTGGGATATTATTTTGCCTATTGGGCTTTCCTTCCATACGTTCCAAGCCATGAGTTACACGATTGAGGTTTATCGTGGGAATCAAAAAGCCGAACGTCATTTTGGTATTTATTCGCTCTATGTGATGTTCTATCCGCAGTTGGTGGCTGGCCCAATCGAGCGTCCGCAGAATGTAATACATCAATTCTACGAAAAACACGAGTTCAACTACGAATTAGCCAAAAGTGGTTTGCGTTTGATGCTCTGGGGAATGTTCAAAAAAGTGGTTATTGCCGACCGACTTTCACTTTTTGTCAATAAAATCTACGGAAATCCGACCGATTATCAGGGCCTTCCATTGATTGTAGCAACGCTTTTCTTTACCTTCCAAATCTATTGCGATTTTTCGGGGTATTCTGATATTGCCATTGGTTCGGCTCGTGTGATGGGTTTTGATTTAATGAAAAACTTTGATAGACCTTATTTCTCTAAAAATATTTCTGAATTTTGGCGTAGATGGCATATTTCACTCTCAACTTGGTTCCGAGATTATTTATACATTCCACTTGGTGGAAACAGAGTTGGAAAATACCGTCGATATTTCAATCTTTTCTTTGTATTTATGATGTCGGGGCTTTGGCATGGAGCAAGTTGGCATTTTGTTATCTGGGGAGCCTTACATGGGATTTATTTGATTTTTGGACAAATAACCAAATCCGCACAAGATAAAGCCTTGTCAATTTTACCTAAAAGTTTCCAAGATATTATCAATGCGTCTACTACCTTTGTTTTGGTAGCTTTTGCTTGGATATTTTTTGCTGCCCACTCAAACGCCGACTCAATGTATGTGGTCAAACATATTTTGAAAAATAGTACCCATTCGTTTTCACAGATAATCGAAATGATTGGTATGAATGATTTATACATTATTATCGTTTCGATGTTAATCATGGAGTTTGTGCAATGGCAGCAGCGTGGCAGAAGTATTGCACAATGGTTTGAATCGCAACCTAAATGGCAAAGATGGGGGGCGTATTACCTTGTTTTATTCTTAATCTTATGTTTTGGAGTATATAATAATTCTCAATTTATCTACTTTCAATTCTAATATTTAACCAAATTTCATTAATAAATTATACAATTTTAATCAATAAAGATATGAACGAAGGATTTGACCCTGAAGAGATTGCCGAACTTAAAAAAGAGTGCGAGCAAGAAGGACAAAATTATGTAATTGTGGAAGATGAAGATGGGATGAACGATTCGGGAGAATTTGCTCATTTTCAGTTTGTAGGTAAACATGAGGGCAAAGAAGTAATTTATGATGCGGTTATGGGAACACTCCGCTTAAATCATAGCAGTTTAGTTTTTGAAGAGGCCGAAATTCGAATGAAGAAAGCCTATCCAAATTATGTCGAAATCGACCGCCGTAAACCTAATCATAAAGTTGATGAAGATTTGGAGTTAATGCTCGAAGAAATCATTGAAGAATTGGAAGAAGAAGAAGTAATCAAAGTAAAAGAATTTGTAGAGGTTGAGCCAGACTTTGAATATGGAATTGGATTAGATGTTTCGTTAAATGTGGAAGAAATAACGCATGAAGTAATTACTAAGTTTGTGAATGATTTTAATGCAGGCACACTTAAACTCGACCCAACACTCTATAGCTTTACGAGTGAAGAAGAGTAGTAGATTGAAGGCGAATTACGATTTTTGAATGTTGGTT
>JACCDQ011595317.1_pt1 | contig 14601 bp, 17 predicted proteins | sample 7446031 | NCBI WGS metagenome assembly JACCDQ01 (sample SAMN15323442, study PRJNA562643) | freshwater metagenome | isolation source: river surface water | place: USA:Blue River Watershed | collected 2017-08-17
CAAGTACATAATCAAGGCGAACTTAAGGAATTGAAAGTTTCGATTGAAAAAAATGTTCTAGAATCCATTGAAAGAATTGCTCAAAATAGCGGTATGAGCTTAGCTGAGTTAGTGGTAGTTGCTTTAAAAAGATATAGATCTACTCACTTAGATATGGACCATCCCCCTAAAAAATAGTGTCTAAAGTTTAGACACCCATTATTTAGATGTGAAAAAAGTATAAACATCCTGCCTAAAATTCATACACCAATCTAGAGATTGGCCCTAATAAGTGCCTAGAACTGCTAAGATATAGCTAATCCAACATTGGCACAACCCTTGCTCTATACATAGTAAATAATAGAACAGGGGTCATGTTATGAAACTAATTACTTCTAAAAAAGCTATCGTAGGTTTTCTAGGATTAAGCTCTTTAGTATTAGCTCAAACATTCAAAGACATTAAGTCAAACTCTGTATCGCATATTGAAAATGACGATAAAGAAGCAGTGGTTAAGCTTGAGCGTAACGTAGCTTCAGATTCAAAAGTAGCTCAGATGTATTTACCAGTTAATGAAGAGAACATAAAAAAAATAAATACAGTTTGGGAAATTACAAGAATTGTAGATGAAGAATCAAAAGTAGCATTTGATAAATTTCAAAATATTGAAGACTCAAAGAAATCAATTAAGATCAAAATGGAATTAATTGGTAATGGTATGGTTAGAGTCGATGGGGATAATGAACAAGTATATAGAGTTTCAATCTTAACTGATTTTGGAACAATCGCTCTATTTAAAAAAATGGATAAAGGATTTGAAATTTTAGAAGCAAAGAAATTTTCTAAAAACATTGAAAAAAATAATGTATCTGTAGAAAATGAAGTTGATCTGGTTTTAGAAAGAGCTTTAAACCAATCTAAATCAAACAAGGTTTTAGTTGGTGATAGCGTTTCTGGTCAAATGACTTTATCTCAAAACAATATTTCTGGTTTTTCAGTAGAGCTTCGTAATGAAAACGGTGAAACACAAAACGTTGAAATTGATTTTGCAGATCTTTTAGATGGTGGATCATTTAAAGCAGAATTTAACGGTGAAGAAATTTCTGGTGTACTTTTTAATAATGGTAAAGATGGATATAGAGTTTCATTTGTTACAGGTCCTCTTGCAGGTGCTATGTTAAATTTTGTTACAAAGGAAAGCTTTGATAGTATTTTAGAAAAAGATTTAGAATCAAGTAGAGATCAAATGGATCAAGGCTCTGAAATTGAACAAAAAGTTGAAGAGTCTCAAGCTCCAATAATTGAGCAAAGAAAATTAGCTGCAGAAAATACAAATCCAGAAGTTTTAACTGCAGAAGAAGTAAAAGAATCAGCTCAGTTGAATGGTTTTTCTTTCTAGGAATATCTTAAAAAAACAAAGAAGCCGCAGATAAAGAATAAAAAAGATATAACCAGATAAAGAGAGGGAAGTTTTTTATTTTTAATGCATTCAAAAGTAGCAGCAAACATCGGTCCAGTCACACTAACCGATGAAATAATAGAAAGCTTTCCTTTTGAAACAGCAACAAGATAAAGCATCAACGATAAAAATGTACCCAATATTGAGCCAAAAACAATTTTAAGTTTTTCGGCTTTTGAAAAATTACGCCAAGTCGGATTTAAGCTGATCTTTTCTTTGAAAAAATAAATAATAAAAAAACCAAGCAAAGCTCCAAGGCATCTGATGGAGTTAACTTGAATTGATGAAATACCAGGTGTTTCATTAAATCCTATTCGAGTTAATATGACACCTGTTCCATCAAGGCAAATGGCAATTAATCCAGCAATTAAGCCTGAGATTTGCCAATGACCTAGTTGACGATATTTTTCTAAGCTAATTGTAAACAAGCAAAGTGACATAAACAGTACCCCGAGTATGTTAACAGGGGAAAATTCTTGGTGAAAAATAAAATAGCTTCCTACCCCAAGAATGAAAGGCTGTAATCCAAAAATCATCAGCATTCTTGAAGCTCCAAGCTCGGCCATCGCTTTAAGCATAAAAATATCACCGATCATTAAACCAATACATCCAGAAATTAAAAGCGAGATGAGTGAAATAGAACTAATCGGGATCCAGTTATTACTTAATAAAAGTGTAAGTAGAAAAGCGAAAAAGGCGATGAACGCCTTGAATGAATTCATCCAAAAAGGTGTGGTTTTTCTAGCGAATTCAGTAAAGATTGTACTGGCATAAGCAAAACAAAGCGTTGCAGAAAAGGCGAAAAAAAGTGGATTAATGTTGGTGTTCATGATGCCAAAAACCTACAAGCATAAAAAAGATCATAAAAATGGAAATGTTAATATAGTTCATAAATAGGCCAATAAAAAGAAAAACACTTAAGCCAAATATAAACGCGATGGGTTTAGTTTTTTTAAATAAACCTAAAGGTAGAATAGCCAATTCTAGGCTCCCGGCTAAAAAACTGATTAATGTTAAAATACTATCTGGAAGATTTTTTGCCAGGCTTGAACTTAGCGGACTTAAGACACCGGAAAAATGCATTCTGTTTGTCTCTAGATCTAAAATGTATTTTGCAATTCGGGGTGTAAAATAATGGTTTCCATAAAAAAGCTTTGCGAAACCTAATAATCCCATGGAAAAAATAAATACGAACCAGACAGATTTTAAAAAGAGTTTTTCATTTTTTTGATGATAAAAAACCATCGCTAATAATAACCAATTTAGATAAAAATAATGAATCTCAAAAATATATTGATTATAATTAAAAAAAGTAAATAAACCTAAATATGTTAAAAAAGAAAATAAGTTAGATAAGACTCCAAGCCCCAACAAAAGACTTGATACAAAAGTAAACCAAAAAACGAAATTAAAATTGGTGGAGTCAGATAAGTTTATCCAATGAAAAATTTCCCACCTTGGGTATTGGCTATTTTGGAAAATGATTTTTGCTTGAAGAATATGCAACAAAGTAATGAGTATATATAAACTTAAAAAAACGCGAATAATTTTTATCTTGGAAGAATTATTCATAACAATTTCCAGTGACATTTAAAATTCTTTTGTCTGAAAATGGTTCATTGTATTGAATGTCTACACTCTTAAATGAAGGATTTATTGTGCAAATAAATTGCTTAATCCCAAGTTTTACATGCTGGTTAAGCATCTCTTCATTTAATTTATTTCGATTAAAAACATGTCTTAAGTAAATATAATAAAGAAAGTTATCCACATGGTTTTCGGGAATGATTTCTCTCCAAAGTATATTTTTAGTTGAACCATCTTTTAAAGTGGCAACGATAGTTTCCGAGGTAAAAAAATAATCAGATGAATACACCAGTGCCTTTGGTTGAATCATTAAGGGAGAAATAGGGGTTCTTAAGTTTATATTTTGGTTGGTAGAAAATTGAAAAAGATACAAGAAAAAAGGAAATATCCCGATGAATGTTAATAAGTATAAAAAATATTTGCTGATTTTTTCTTTTATCATAAAAAAAAGGCCCCGAAGGGCCTTTTGCTATTTACCTAAAAGGTTTTTAAATTCTTGAGTTAATATTGGAACAACAGTAAATAAATCACCAACTATCCCATAGTCTGCTTTGGTAAAAATTGGAGCATCTGGATCTGTATTGATGGCAACGATTACTTTTGAGGTTCTCATTCCAGCTAAATGTTGAATTGCTCCAGAAATTCCGCAAGCAATATATAAAGATGGAGCTACTGTCTTACCAGTTTGACCAACTTGCATTGCATGTGGAGCAAAGCCAGAATCTACTGCAGCTCTTGAAGCACCAACGGTAGCACCAATAACATTTGCTAGTTCATCTAGAATTTTAAAATTTGCAGCTTCTTTCATTGCTCTTCCACCAGAGACAATAATATTTGCTTCAGTTAAGTCTAATTTTTCGGAAGTTCCTTTAACGATTTCTTTAATCATGGCTCTAATTGCCGCTACATCAACATTGGCATCAGCTGTGTTAGCTTGTCCAGCAGTAGGATTGGCATTCATACCTAAAGCATTTGGTCTCACTGTAACAAAATGTGGCTTTGGCCCTGTTAATTCAACTTTTGCAAAACACTTTCCAGCGAACAATGGTCTTGTTCCATTGAATTTGTCTCCTTCCATTACAAAGTTAGTAACTTCAGATGCCATACCTGCTTCAAACATAGTTGCTACTCTTGGCATTAAATCTTTTCCAACTGAAGTTGCCCCGGCAAAAACATAATCATAGCTGTTTGCTTTAATGAATGAATGAAGAGCTGAAGCATATCCCTCAGGAGAATATTTGTCTAAATTAGAACCTTTCAAAGCGTGAACTTTACTTGCTCCAAACTTTGCAAGATCTGCTGTTGCTTCAGCGGGAACAGTGCCAATCGCTGCAACTTCTAATGTGTGGCCAGAAAGCTTTCCTAAGATTTCTAAAGTTACACCTTTAACATGATTTCCGTGTAATTCTGTAAATACTAATATTTTTGCCATAAAAATTTCCTTTCAAAAAAAATAAAAATTAAATTACTTTTGCTTCTGATCTTAAAAGACCAACAACTTCTTTTACAACTCCTGCCATTTTAGCAGCATCAGTTGCATCGAACTTTTTGCCAGGTGGCTTTTCTGGAGGAAGAGTAAAGTTAGAATATTTCACTCTTCTGTCAGCATCGCTTACCCCAACATCTGAAAGAGTCAATGTTGTTAATGGCTTTTTCTTCGCTTTCATAATTCCTGGAAGAGAAGCATATCTTGGAGTGTTAATCCCTTTGTTGCAAGCGATAACCGCTGGAAGCTTTACACCGTAAACTTCTAGGGCTCCACCTTCAACTTCTCTTTTAACAGTAATATCAGTTGCAGAACCAACGTATTCAACAACTACCGAAACAGATGGAAGATTCATCATCGTTGCAAGTATTTGTGGAACTTGTAAACAGTCATCATCAATAGCTTGTTTACCTGTTAAAATTAAATCAGGATTTTTTCCAGATTTTTCAATTGCCCCCTTAAGAGCTTTGGCAATTGAATAAGAATCAAGATTATCACCAGCATCAACTAAAAATGCATCATCGGCACCCATCGCCATTGCTGTTCTTAGAGCTTCAGTGTCCTTTACTGATCCAACTCTTACCACAGTAACAGTAGACCCAGCATTAGCTGCTTGAATAAGTAGTGCTTGCTCTACGGCAAATTCATCATATGGATTCATGATCCACTTTACACCAGTTGTTTCAATAAATGTTCCGTCACCAGTTGGGACAATTTTTGTCTCAGTATCTGGAACTTGTTTTACACATACGTAAATGTTCATCTATAGCTCCTTTAATAATTTATCTAGTTTCTTGAAAATATTTCTTTAGCAATAACTAATCTTTGAATTTGTGATGTTCCCTCATAAATTTGAATGAGTTTTGCATCTCTCATAATTTTTTCTACTGGATATTCTTTGCTATAACCATATCCACCATAAATTTGTACCGCATCCGTTGTTATTTGCATACACGAATCAGCGGCAAAAGCTTTTGCGAAAGACGCAAGGCTTGTGTTTGGTAAACCATTGTCTAATAGCCACGCTGCTTTATGAACAAGTAAGCGAGAAGCTTCAATTTTCATGGCCATTTCGCTGATCATAAATTGGATTGCCTGATGAGATGATAGTGGAACGTTGAATTGATTTCTTTCTTTCGCATATTTTACGGCGTGATCGTAAGCGCATTGCGCTCCACCAACTGCACTTGCAGCCACCATCGGTCTTGAATGATCAAGTGTCTTCATCGCTATTTTCCAGCCTTGATTAAGGCCACCTAAAATATTTGCTTTTGGAACTTTCACGTTGTTGAAAGTCACCGATCGAGTATCGCTGCATCGATGACCCATTTTATCTTCCTTTTTTCCAACTTCAATTCCAGGAGTCCCTTTTTCCACTACAAGAGCAGTGATGCCTTTGTGCTTAAGCGATGAGTCGGTTGTTGCATAGACAACAAACAAATCTGCATAGCCAGCATTGGTGATCCACATTTTATTTCCGTTTAAAATAACATGATCACCATCTTCTTTGATTGATGTTTTTAATCCTGCAGCATCTGAACCATTGCCTGGCTCGGTTAAACAAAAAGCCGCAATCTTATAGCTTTCAGTAAAAGGTTTTAAAAATTTTAATTTTTGTTCATGACTTCCACCAATGACAATAGGAAGAAGAGCAAGATCGTTCGCCATGATAGCCGTATTCATTCCCATGCAGCCATAAGCCAAACTTTCGGTAATGAGCATAGAATCTAAAGCTGAAAAACCATTGCCACCATATTCAGTGGGAATGCAAGTATTCACTAAACCTAGTTCCCAAGCTTTTTGCAGAATTTCCATTGGAAATTTTGCTTCCTCATCATGCTTGGCTGCATTAGGCATCATTTCAGACTTGGCAAACTTCATTGCTGTTTCCAAAATTTCTTTTTGTTCTGGCTTTAATTCAAAATCCATATTGACTCATTTGTAAATTATTTAAGACATATTAATTTTGAACCGGAAATGCATCCTCGTCAAAATGAAAATCAAAAGAATAAAAATTGCACAGGTCTTTAAAACCAGGTAACTCGGATAAAGGTTTTAAAACAAAACTTCTTTTAAAGCTTCTAGGGTGAGGTATCTCTAATTTTTGATCATTTAAAGTTAAGTTATCTAGAAAAAGAATATCAAGGTCAATAATTCGAGGTCCTTTTGGTATATTTCGAATTCTTCCCATGTCTCTTTCTATAGAAATTAAGATGTCTAAGATTTGATGAGGGGAGTGAGATGGAGATTTAAATTCAATAACCTGATTAAAAAAGTCTGGTTGATTGGTATAGTCTTGAGCTTTTGAAGTATAGATTCTACTTTCAGCTATCAAATCAAAGTGCTTTAAAAGTTGTTCTTTAGCCTCAACTAAATTTTGAGTTTTGTTTTGTAGGTTTGAGCCGAGTCCAATGAATAAAGACATTACTTTTTCTTTTTATCAGTTTCTTCTTGCTCTTTTTCGCCAGAATACTGATCAGTGTGACTTGAAATGTAGTTTTGAATTGAGTCGTCTTGAATTGATCTAGGTGGGGACTTTACTCCACAACTAGAAAATAAAATAAAACAAACAAGCAAAATTAATTTAAAACTCAAGACAAAGCCCTCCGCCGATAATGTCCGAGCCTAAATCTGCTCTGGCAAACCAGCCAGGTACAATTCTTCGAAGAATTGTAACACCAAAAACGGGACCACTTTTTTCAAGCTCATTTACCATCGAAGCTTCTAAGTCTAGAGTCGTTTGTGATTGCGGATTACTAGCATCATATTTACCAGCACCAGGTGAGTCGGCTAAAACCATTTGATAGCCAGCATATGGCATGATGTAACTATAAAAAGGTGCCGAGAAAACATATTTAAACTTTAAGCTAAAACTCATTAATCGAGTATCTAAACCACCATCGCCATTTGCATTGGGATAATCCCTAATAGTATTTGTCCCAAATGTTAACTCACCCCAAATGTTTTCAGACATTTGATATCCCCAGGTTCCATTTAAGTGGGGGTAACGAGTTGAAGCGCCATCATTATCTTTTGATTCAAGTAATCCATAATTTATCGAAAGCAAATTATCGGTCTTGATCAATCGTTTATTGTTTTCTTCGAGAGTTAAATCATCCTCTCCACTGAGTGTTGTAGAGTTAAATAAATCTTCTTCAGATTGAATCTTAGATTCACTTTTAATTTTCTCTTCTTCTTTTTTAGGGTCCACCGTTTTTTTAACACTGTAAAATGAATCATCACCCTTGAGAATTAAAATTTCCTTTCCCGATCTAAGTTGAGAAAAAAGCTGAGATGAATATATCTTGATTAATTTTATACCAGCTATTTTTTCTTCGGTACTTTTAGCGACCAATGCCCTAAAAACTAACTGATTAGAAAGAAGGATTGAAATAAAATCACCCTTAGAAAAACTTTGATTTTCATTGGTAATGATGAAAATTTTTTTTGAAGGAGAGATTTTATTTACAGTTTCATTGAAAAGTTGAGGTGCCACCTCTGTCGATTGGTCTAATCGTTCTTCGATCTCGATATCATCTAACAAATCATCATTCGCACCAAAGGTGGAAGCAGATAGAAGAAAAAGCATAAAAATTAAGAAAATTCTCATCAGTAAATTTTAAGCTGAAGCTTGTCTGTAAGCAAATGAAATATTCAAAAATCCGACTAATTAAGTTGCAATAAATGCTGGCGAAATAAGTTGTTTTATATTTGAGATTTTTTTAAAATGATCAGACATGATTAAATATGTAATTTTAATATTCTTACTTACTGCCTGTGCAACAAATCGGCCAAAGCTAGAGAAATCTGACTCAGATATTGCTAATGATGGAGCTTACCTAGAGCATCTAAATTACTTAGCTGAAAATGTGCTTAGGGATGAATCGCATAATGTTTTTGTTATAGATTCTCAAAGTAATCCATTTTTAAATCAACTTTTAAATAAATTTATAGCGAACAACGAAATTTTATTATCCAAAATAAAAACGGTTAAATTCGTCTTTGTAAACGATAAACAGTCTTTCGTTTTTTCACTACCCGATAATTATATTTTTTTATCAACGAGCTTAATAGTAAAACACCTAAAGAGTGAGGCCTTGTTTGCTTCGGTGGTGATACCAGAATTAATTCGACTCAGTTGGAAGTTGTATGAGAAAAACTTTCAATTTCCCTCAGGATATTTTCCTCTAGAAAAACTAATTTCAATTACAAGATTACCTCAGAATGAAAGAGAAAAAATAAATGAATGGAGTTACATCGCTTTAAAAAGAGCAAAGTATGATCCGGCTGTTTATCTTAATTGGATACAGTTGCAAAATAGAAATAGCGTAGACTTTTTAAAATATTCCAATGATTTATTGAACATTTCCAAAGAAGAACAGCAAATTAAAAACTTCATAACGCGCCAAGGTGTGGTGAAGGCAATTTCACAAGTTACGGAATCAAATTCAAGCAAAGACTTTTATAAATTGTTAAACATAATTGAGAGTAAAATCAGATGAAACCAGAACAATCAGAAAAAATTTTAGTAGAAGAACTAATCAAAAAAACAGTAAATAAAAAAATATTAAATGATGAACTTGTTGAGAATATAGAAAAGCTTACTGGAGATGCTTCTACTAGAAAATATTACAGAGTGTACACAGCCAAAGGCACTTATGTGGCTTGTTTAGACAATCCGGCAGAAAGTGAGCAGCACGAACCTACGTTTATAAAAATGCAAAGAGTTTTTGAAAGTGAAGGTGTGCGTGTTCCAAAAATTTTCGATAAAGAATTGACTGCCGGATATATACTTGAAGAAGATTTAGGAGATGGAACGTTTTTAAAAGAACTTTCTCAAGTAGATAGCAAGGAAGATGAGCACCGACTTTACAAAGAAGCTATTGATCTAATAATTAAAGTGCACAAAATAGATACATCAAAATACGTAATGCAAGATTTTACCAAGCTCGCTTTTGATACAGAAAAACTTTATACAGAAATGGAGTTTTCTAAAAAATATTTTTTAAAAATGTTCTTAGGTTTAGATGTAAGTGCCTCATCGGTAGAAGCGATATATAAAGAACTATATGAAATATGCTTTAATCTTTCTTCACAGCCTAGGGTCCTGGTTCATCGAGATTATCATTCCCGAAACATTATGATTAAAAACAATGAACAGGTAGTGATTGATTTTCAGGATGCAAGAATGGGTACTCCTTTGTATGACGTAGTTTCTTTGTTAGAAGACTGCTACTATGAATTAGATCTAGATATAAAAAACAAATTAAAAGATTATTACTTTGAAGAGTTTTATTCAAAAAACATTTCTAGCAGTAGAACTGAGTTTGAAAAAATATATTCACAAATGTTAATACAGAGAGTTTTCAAGGCAATAGGAAGCTTTGCTTATATTTACGCCGAAAGAAAAGACACTCGATATTTAAAATATATAGGTTTTGCATTTGAAAAAATACGCAAAGAGCTTTTTGCGAGAGAGGAATATACTAGATTGAGAAAGCTTTTAGCTGGAATCTATTATGCAAATTGATTACGTCCTTATTTTGTCTGCCGGATTGGGCACCAGAATGGGAGAAATAGGAAAAAAAATTCCTAAACCATTATGGCCAATAATAAATAAAACCCTCCTTGAGTTACAAGTAGATTTTTGTCGATCCTTGGGTTTTGAAAATATCTATATTAATACTCACTACCTACATGAAAAAATTATCACACATGTAAAAAACAAAAAGTTGAACGTAAAGGTTCTACATGAAGAAATCTTACTCGGATCCGGTGGAGCGATTCACAATCTTGCAAGACAAAAAGAGGTTGATTATAAAGGAAACGTACTCTTGTTAAATGCCGACGTTTTTTTCATGCTAACTAGAAGTGAAATCGATAGAGAATTAAAAAACTTAGAAAAAAGCAGAGCTGTCTTATTTGCCATGGGTGCAGATGCTTCTGAAAAATACAATGAACTGGTTTTAAGTGGAGATCAGTTGGTCTCAATTGAAAAGCCAGATGGCAAAAATCAATACATTACTTATTCGGGAATTGGTCTTATAAAACTTGATGGCTTAGAAAGGTGCGAAGGGTATTCAAATTTTTTTGAAAGTGTATGCAATTTTAAGAAAGAAACGATATTGGTTTCAAATGCTAAAAGCATAGAGCAGTGGGATTTTGGAACAGCGGGGCACTATCATAAGAATGCATCAAGAATTATTGAAAATAAAAACTCGTTGTTAAAAGAATTTTTAGAAAAATCTAATGTTAATTTCGCGGAAGCTGAAAAGTTTTATAGTAAAGAATTGAATTCAATCAATCTAGAACTTGAAGAAAACTTTAAAGCAAATTGCATTGTTGGTGAAGGTATTATTCAAAAAATCGTTTAGCCCTTTTGATTTTGAATCATCTTTATACAATCGACAGGACATACCTCAGTACAAATCATACAAAGTGTGCATGACCATGGATCAATTAAATATTCCTTTCCACTTTTTAAAACAGAATTCTCAGGACAAACTTGAAAACAATTGTCACATGAGATGCAAAGGGAATTAATTTCTAGTGTTGGTATCATATTAATATTATTGTAATATTAAATGTATAAATTAATACTAGGTAAATTGTTCATTTTATGAAGATTTTAAAGTTTAACAAGCAGTATATTCATCCAATAGCTTTTTCATTTTTATCGATGCCTTTTTTGATATCTTATAATTCCATTAAAAATGGAAAATCGCTTTTTTATAATTTAAACATGAGTTTAGAGCAGGTAACTTCTGCGGCACCGATGTTGATTTTACTAGCCTTTTTGATTTTAATTCAAATTCGCTTGGTGAAAATGAGTAAGGTTCTATCACTGGCCACTTACTTTTTCATTTTTGCCACAATGATTTATTCAACATTTCAAGTTAACAACAAATTGTTGATCATTTTGTCATTTTTATATCTGTTTTTTTCGTTTTACTTTTTTACAATTTGGGATCTTTTTCTAACATCGGCAGCACTCAATCCAATGTTTCATGGAGCTGACATTGAGAAAGAAAGTATTTTTAAAATTAAAGGGAGATTTATAGACAAAAAGTCAGGAGAGATTAAGGTTGTTTACTTAACCAATTTAGATAAAAACTCAGGCTATATATATTTTTCAGAAAAAACAGATAAGTTTTTAGGCGACAATTTCGATTTGGAATTGGATTATGAAAATGTAACTTTTAAATCAAACTGCACACCAATAGCTAGCCAATATAATGGTTTGGGATTTAACTACAATTCTGATTGGTTAAGTCGGTCAATTAGTAGCTTGTATAAAATTTGCCTAGATAGGCAAATTTTTTAATCGAAATTTAGAATTTTTAAAAAAATCCCGATATTTAAATCATGAAGAATGATGATTTATTAATATCTCAATTAATTAATGAAACTTGTAAAGATGAAAGAGAAGACCTGTCTTCTAATGTGGTTGATTTGTCTTCGTACTTTGAAAAAAGATTAAATCAGGTAGAGCATAAGTCTTTAAATGATTATCTAGTTCAAAGCGGAATTATCCATTACAAATTGAATTATCAGCAATTCAGTAAGTGTTATCGTCTATCTACAACTGAATCAATTGAGATTGATTTTCCATCTAACTGGGGCCCATTTTCTCAAATATCTTATTCGGGATATGTTTCAATTAAAGCAGATGAAAACGATGAAGAAATGTTATGTGATATTTTATCTGAAGTGGTGGGCGAAGTTAAAATGCTAGTGATCACATCAGAGAATAATTCAGTTTTATTTGTTCCACTGAGCACGGCATTTAATGAACATGCTCAATGGATTCAAGAATACTTCGAAAAGAAAAATCAAAAATCAGCAGCCTAAAGAGCAAGATAAAAATCTTTCATCATCTTTGCATCTTTCTCTAGATTTGGGCTATTGCAGATTACGTAACCTCGACAGTTATATTCCTTAAGTGCTTTTAATAAATCACGCCAATTAAAATTAGAGCTTTCTAAATTTAAATGTTTTAAATCACCTTTAGAGTTTGAAGAAATTCCTGAAAGATGAATATGCATATTGCTTAAAGATTTAGGTCCTATTTCAGATTTTAGTTTTTCTAAGATAGTTTTAAATTCTTCATAGCTATTATATTCACCAGTTCTTGCATAAAGATGAGAAAAATCCATACAAGGACTACACGAGTTAACCATTTTAGTTAGATCAATTAATTCCTCTAATGATCCAAACTGAGAAGTCTTTCCAGTTAGTTCAGGACGTAGTTCAATTTGAATATCTAAGCGGTTTAATCTTTCTTCAATTACATTCAATGCTTTTTGAACTAGATCAAATACATCGTATGGGTTGTCTTTCATGTAAAAAGCAGCGTGAAATGTCATAGATTCTGCCCCGCAAAGATCAGAAATCTTTGCAGTTTGAATAATGCGCTCAACAGATGAATCAATTTTATCTTGTTCTCTAGCGTTTAAGTTAATGTAATATGGGCCATGTGAAGTTAGAGGAATTCCTAGTTCATAAGAAACCTTTCGAAGTCCAGAAGAAACTTCATCTTTCATCCGAACACCGTGTGCAAATTCTAATTGCATACAATCTAAGCCTAATGCATGTATTTGCTTAACGCCTTCAATAGGATTATTTTTTTTAGGTGTTGAGTTCGGAACTCCAGCTGTACCAAATAAAAGACGATCAAAATTCATGATTATTTCCCCCAGTAAACTAATATCTGATTTAAATACCACACTTATTAAAAAAACGAGAGACGCCATGTGAAAACACCTACAATATCAATAGGTTGCGGGTGGTCTTCAATTCTGCCATCTCTTTGCAATGTGCTTATAGCTTGAAGTCGAATTCTTGTCTATAATTAATAGAAGGTAGTGTAAATATGACACTATTTAGGATGGATTGGATGTTTAATCGACTTGTAGCTTTCGTTTTTTATTTTATATTTTTAGTTAGCAATATGTTGCTTGGATTACTATTCGATATTGAAGTCGGTGCAATCTATGGTGGTATCTGGGCAATGTTTTTGATGTATTTAATATATATTTTTGGTGAAAAAATAGTTTTAGTTTTTGCAAAGGCAAGATATGTCAACGATGATGAGCAATTAATAAATACCTTAAAGAATTTTTCAATTCACACAGAAAACTCAGGAGTTAAGATATATTGGTCGAATGTTTTTATAAATAATATTTACTATGCTAAATCTTTCAAAGGTAGTCCGGTAATAATCATTGGGAAAAATCTTTATTCTAAATTAAATAAGAATGAGTTTAATAGCTTGCTATATGCATCTTTAAAAGTTTTGAAAAGAAAATCAATTGCGGATCTTACTGCAATAAATATAATTGTAGGGATTCTTTTTTTACCAGTTTTTTTATTTATAAAGTTTTTTGTTTCTAAGAAATATGTGAATTATTTTAGAGTACTCATTTACCCGGCTTTTTATTTAAAAAGAATATTGCATGAAAAAATTCTTAATCGAACTAAAGTGGAGGATAGAATTTTTTCTATGGAAAACTTAAAAAAAGATTACTCCTCGGCCCTCTTTAAAATTCAGCAAGAAGTTTCAATGTATGAAATGTCATTTTCAAATTTGATTTTGGGAGACCTTTGCTTAACTCATAATAAAGAGAAAGATGTTTTTTGGAATATGCTTAACGAAAAAGAAGATTTCGAAGTGACCTTAAAATCAATTTCAAAAAGTTAGAATAATGATAAAATTTAAAAAAACGAAATTTGATCTTTCAGACTACTATCCACTTTTATTTACAATTATTTTCATAGTTATTCTGTTCCAGTATTCTTTAGCAAATATTGAATCACTTTTTTATGACTTTAGAATTAGATACGACTTTACGACTACTCCGTCTAAGGAAATTGTCATAGTAACTATGGATGAAGAGAGTGATGATTATTTGGGTGATATTTATCCTTATTCTTATGCAACACATTCGAGATTTTTAAGTAAACTATTTTCTGCTAACCCTAAAGTAGTGAGTTATTTAATTAGCATGGCTCCACAAGCGACACAGGGAGAAGATAATAATTATTTTGAAAATTTTAAATCAAATATTAAGCAGTTCGAACAAAGTGGAGG
>JACCDQ011054456.1_pt1 | contig 14598 bp, 13 predicted proteins | sample 7446031 | NCBI WGS metagenome assembly JACCDQ01 (sample SAMN15323442, study PRJNA562643) | freshwater metagenome | isolation source: river surface water | place: USA:Blue River Watershed | collected 2017-08-17
ATAGATTCGATTTTAAAAATAAAACAATGGCACAGAAATCCAAAATTTTTTACACGCTTACAGACGAAGCCCCTTTGTTAGCAACTTATTCTTTTTTACCTATCGTTCAAGCTTTTACTGGAACATCAGATATCGAAATTGAAACAAGAGACATTTCCTTAGCAGGAAGAATTTTAGCTAATTTTCCAGAATATTTGACAGACAGTCAAAAAACAGGAGATGCTTTAGCTGAATTAGGACAGTTAGCAACAACACCTGAAGCGAATATTATTAAATTACCAAACGTTTCTGCATCAGTGCCGCAATTAAAAGCTGCCATTGCCGAGCTACAATCTCACGGATATGCTTTACCTAACTTTCCTGAAGAACCTCAAACTGAAGAAGAGAAAAATGTAAAAGCAAAATACGCTAAAATCTTAGGTTCTGCCGTAAACCCAGTTTTACGTGAAGGAAACTCTGATCGTAGAGCACCTAAAGCAGTTAAAAATTACGCCAAAGCGAACCCGCACTCTATGGGAGCTTGGTCATCCACTTCAAAAACTCACGTTGCATCAATGGAAACTGGTGATTTTTACGGAAGTGAAAAATCAGTTACTGTTGCCGATGCGACTGACGTAAAAATAGAATTCGTTGGAAAAGACGGAAGCACTTCTGTTTTAAAAGCAAGTACGCCACTAAAAGCAGGAGAAATCATTGATAGTTCTGTGATGAACTTAAAATCTTTGAAATCTTTTGTTGCCAAAACTATCCAAGAAGCTAAAGCACAAGGAATTTTACTTTCCGTTCACTTAAAGGCGACCATGATGAAGGTATCTGACCCTATTATTTTTGGTGCTATCGTTGAAGTGTATTTCAAAGACGTTTTTGAAAAATATGCCACTCTATTTGCTGAGTTAAATATCGATACAAGAAACGGTTTAGGTGATGTGTACGCAAAAATTGCAGGACATGCACAACAAGCCGAAGTAGAAGCTGCCATCAATCAAGCTATCGAAAATGGACCGGCTTTGGCTATGGTAAACTCAGAAAAAGGGATTACTAATCTTCACGTGCCTTCTGATGTAATTGTAGATGCTTCTATGCCAGCTATGATTCGTACTTCAGGTCAAATGTGGAATGCAGCTGGTAAGCAACAAGATACCGTTGCAATCATTCCAGACCGTTGTTATGCTGGTGTTTATACTGCTACTATCGATTTTTGTAAACAAAACGGAGCTTTTGATCCAACAACGATGGGAAGTGTTCCTAACGTAGGTTTAATGGCTCAAAAAGCAGAAGAATATGGTTCTCACGATAAAACATTCCAAATTGAAGCAGACGGAATTGTTCGTGTTGTAGATATTAATGGAAATGTTTTGATGGAACAAGCCGTTGAAGCCAAAGATATTTTTAGAATGTGTCAAGCCAAAGATGCTCCTATTCAAGACTGGGTTAAACTAGCCGTAAACAGAGCGCGATTATCCAATACTCCTGCTATTTTCTGGTTAGACGAAAACAGAGCACACGACAGAGAATTAATTCTAAAAGTTCAAAAATATTTAAAAGACCAAGATACAACTGGATTAGATATTCAAATTTTATCCCCTGTAGCCGCTACCAAAGCTACTTTGGAAAGAATTGTAAAAGGATTAGACACTATCTCTGTTACAGGAAATGTTTTACGTGATTACTTAACTGATTTATTCCCAATATTAGAAGTTGGAACTTCTGCTAAAATGCTATCTATTGTTCCGTTAATGAATGGAGGAGGATTGTTTGAAACTGGTGCAGGTGGATCAGCTCCAAAGCACGTTGAACAATTCATTGAGGAAGGTTATTTACGTTGGGATTCTCTAGGAGAGTTTTTAGCATTAGGTGCCTCTTTAGAGCATTTAAGTCAAACACTAAACAACCCAAAAGCATTGGTATTAGCCGAAACTCTAGATGTCGCTACAGAGAAATTTTTAGCTAACGATAAATCTCCTGCGCGTAAAGTAGGACAAATTGATAACCGTGGTTCTCATTTCTACTTGACTATGTATTGGGCAGAGGCTTTGGCTGTGCAAAATAAAGATACCGCTTTAAAAGCTATCTTTACTCCTATCGCTACTGCTTTTGTAGAAAACGAAGCTAAAATCAATTCAGAATTAATTGGCGCACAAGGAAAAACTCAAAACATAGGCGGATATTACCAACCTAATCCTGAATTAACTAGTAAAGCAATGAGACCGAGTGAAACTTTCAATAGTATTTTAGCTCAAATAGCTTAATAAACTAAATCCTACTATTCAAAAAGGCAACTCATATGGTTGCCTTTTTATTTTTAACGTTTGTTTGAAAGATTTCTCCTTACTTTTGAAGAAATTTGCAACATTAAGGATTAAAAAAAGTAACATCATGACTGTAAAAAAAATTGCCTTTATATATTTTTTACTTTTAAATACGCTATGGGTTGTTGCTCAGGAAAAATGCACTCTTAGCGGAACTATCAGTGATGGCAATAGTAATGAAAGCTTAATTGGCGTTACTCTTTTTATTCCTGAATTAAAAACAGGTGTTGTCACAAACGAATATGGATTTTATTCCATAACAATTCCAAAAGGAACCTATTCAGTTCGTATTAGTCACTTAGGCTACCAAAGTTTAAATCTTACTTTAACATGGAATGAAAATACGAAGAATAACTTCAAATTATTCCCTAACGAAACCACTCTGAAAGAAGTAGTTATTAGCGATCCAAAAACAAAAATCAATATCCGAAAACCTGAAATGAGCAGTAACAAACTTTCTATTGCTGCTGTCAAAAAAATGCCTGTAGTACTTGGAGAAGTAGATGTATTGAAATCTATTTTATTATTGCCAGGAGTTACTAACGCCGGAGAAGGCGCATCTGGATTTAATGTACGAGGTGGTGGTGCTGATCAAAACTTAATATTACTCGATGAGGCTACTATATTTAATTCGTCTCACGTATTTGGTTTTTTCTCTGTTTTTAATCCAGATGCTATCAAAGATTTAAAATTGTACAAAGGTGGAATTCCTGCCCGATTTGGTGGGAGAGCTTCTTCTGTTTTAGATATTTACCAAAAAGATGGGAATAGTAAAGATTTTCAAGCAAATGGAGGTATTGGTCTAATATCTAGTCGCCTTTTACTCGAAGGTCCCCTAAGTAAAGACAAGGGCTCTTTTTTAATTGGTGGACGTAGCTCTTATGCACACTTGTTTATGAAACTATCCAAAGATCAAAAAAATAATGCCGCTTATTTTTACGATTTGAATACCAAGTTGAGTTACAAACTCAATTCTAATAATAATTTATATCTATCGGGTTACTTTGGGCGAGATGTTTTCCGTTTAGCCAATAGTTTTACCAATATGTACGGAAATTCCACACTCAATTTACGTTGGAATCACCTATTTTCAGATAAACTATTCTCCAATTTATCGCTTATTTATTCTGATTATTATTATGGACTAAATCTAGATTTTGTAGGTTTTCAATGGGATTCGGGAATTAAAAACTATACTCTAAAATACGATTTCAAAAACTACATCACAGATCGTTTTAAATTAAATTATGGAATTAATGCCATCTATTATGATTTTAATCCTGGTAGTATCCAACCCTCTCGAGCTGATTCTGGAATTAATTTCTCACAATTAGACAAAAAATATGCTTTTGAACCTGCTCTCTATATCAATGCTGATCACGAAATTTCTAATAAAATTGCGGTTAGTTATGGATTACGATACAGTCTTTTTTATCGGTTAGGAGAATCCAAAGTCAATATATATACTAATAATAATCCTGTCATTTTTAATTCTGCCATGCAGATTTATGAAAAAGCAACTCCTATTGGAACTCAAACATTTCATAAAAATGACTTATTGAAGAGTTATAATTACCTAGAACCTCGATTTTCCTTAGCTTACCAATACAATGATAATCAATCCATTAAAGCAAGTTATACTAAGATGGTCCAATACCTTCAGTTGATTTCCAACACGTCTTCCCCAACTCCCTTAGACGTATGGACACCTAGCGATAGTTTTATCAAACCTCAAATTGCTAGTCAAATTGCTCTAGGGTATTTCAAAAATTTCAAAAATGACAATTACTCTTTAGAAATAGAAACGTATTATAAAAAAGTACAAAACCGAATTGATTACATTGACGGCGCTGATTTAATTGCCAATAATGCTTTGGAACAAGTGGTTCTCAATGGACGTATGAGGTCTTATGGATTAGAAATACTATTCAAAAAAAATGAAGGTCGTCTCAATGGCTGGGTAAGTTATACCTTATCTAAATCTGAACAGCAAACTCCCGGAAGAAATTCCTTAGAAACAGGAATAAATCAAGGAAAATGGTACAACTCTGCCTACGACAAAACACATAATTTAGCCATAACTAGTAGTTTTCTATACAATGAAAAATGGACTTTTGGAACTAATTTCACCCTACAATCAGGGCAGCCTGTAACCTATCCGAATGGTCAATACCAATACTTAGGAATTACAATTCCTAGCTATGGACTCAGAAACAAAAATAGACTTCCTGCTTACCATCATCTTGACATATCTGCTACATTAACCCCTAGAAAAAATACCAATCGTAATTGGAAAAACGAATGGGTTTTTAGTATTTATAATATTTACAACAGAAAAAATGCCGCTGCCATTAATTTTAGACAAAATAGTGAAACCCGAGATAACGAAGCTGTCAAAACTTCAATTTTCGGAATGGTTCCTGCTGTGAGCTATAACTTTAAATTTTAAGATCATGAAAAAAAAATATTTCTTTTTGGTTTGGATTTTAAGTTTCTTATTCCTTGGTTGTGAAGAAGTAATCCCTTTACATTTAGAAACAGCACCTCCAAAATTAGTTATTGAAGCGGCTATTGTTTGGAAAAAAGGTAGCAGTGGTAGTACCCAAAAAATAAAATTGAGTACAACAACCAGTTTTTATACGAATACTCCTAGTAAGGTTTCGGGTGCTGTTGTTTTTATCAAAAATAGCACTAATACAATTTTTAATTTTGTAGAAGTGCCTGCTACTGGAGAATATAAATGCCTGAATTTTGTTCCCGTAATTGGTGAAAATTACACCCTAACAGTAATGGTTGATGGAAATACCTATGTTGCCTCAGAAACATTACTCCCTGTGGCTCCAATTACTAGAGTAACACAAAACAACCAAGGTGGATTTAGTGGTAAAAACATTGAGTTGAAAGCATTCTACAATGACCCTTCAAACACTACAAATTATTATCTATATCGCTATACTTATTCTAATCAAGCTACTTCGAATTTTTATGCAGATGACGATAGCTTTTTTAATGGAAATGAATTTTTTAGCATTTCTCAAAATGATAATTTAAAACCTGGAGATAAAGTTGAAATTAATCATTATGGCATTTCAAAAACGTATTACAATTACATGAATATTATTGTGAACATTGCAGGTAATAGTGGTGGAAGCCCATTTCAATCCCCTCCAGCTACTGTAAGAGGAAATATTACAAATAGTACACATCCAGAAAATTTCCCATTAGGTTATTTCTCCTTAAGCGAATACGACACCACAACCTATACCGTACAATAATTCATATCCTAAATCTTATCCCAATTATGACCCGAAAACTTTTAGTAATCTTACTTTTAGTAGCCGTAACAGCAACTGCTTGTCATCCTTCTTATTTAAAAACAATTGCAAAAAGAGAGGCTACTACATTTCCAGAAATCACTACTGTAACTTGGAAAATAGCACATATAAATTCCGAGTCAATCAAAGGAGACTCTTCAGAATATTATCTGAAGTTAGACACTGCTTCGGGACGATTTGAATCAAAAGCAGGTTGCAATCAAATTATGGGAGAATTCAGCATAAGTAATGGTTTTATTTCCTTTTCGAAAGTAGCTTCCACTAAGATGTATTGCATAGACACAATGCAAATAGAAGAATTGTATCTTTCTATTTTAGCAACTCCTAGTAGCTATCGTATAATGAATTCTTCTAAATTGCTATTCCTTAAAGAGGGTATCGTGGTTGCTCAATTTGATGCAGTAAAATAAATTAGAATTAGGGAGAACACTTTATGTGAAAACTAACTTTGTCTATAGAGAATCGATAATTTTAATACATTTACATCACTAAAACACATCAAAATGTCTTCACATCACATCGTTAGAGATGACCAAGAACCTGCATTAATAATTGCGAATGGTAGCTCATGTCAACCCGAATTAATAGGTCAATTATTAGAATGGTCACCACTTGTTATCGTACTTGATGCCGCTATAGAACGCGTAATGGAGTTAGATATCAAAGTAGATGTATTACTAGGAGATTTTGACCGTGATTTTAATCCAGAGCAATACCAAACCAAACAATTTCCTATTGAGATTATTCATACTCCCGATCAAGATAAAACAGATCTAGAAAAAGCTTTTGATTATTTGATTTCACGAAATATAACCGCAGTAAATGTGATTTGGGCCACTGGCAAAAGAGCAGATCATACCATTACCAATATAACTAACATTATTCGATACCGTGATACTTTAAAAATTGTGATTTTAGACGACCATTCTAAAATATTTTTACTCCCAAAAAAATTCGAAAAATGGTATCCTGCACACACCCCTATTTCTCTTATTCCAGTAGGTCACGTTACCGGTATCCATGCAACTAATTTATATTACCCCTTACAAGACGACAACCTTACTATAGGATATAGATCTGGAAATAGTAATCATGTAGCCCAAGATGGTATTGTAACTATTGCACACAATGAGGGGGACTTATTACTAATGGAATGTATAGATTGATTTTCCAAATCAAATCAGAATTCCTTACTTTTACTTACAATAAAAAACATAAAAACTATGACAGTTCTTTTTCCCATTTTAATTTCATTTAGTATTGCACTAGCCCTGGGTTTTTATATTGGAAAGCTTATTTTTTCTTCTAAAATACAAGCTGAAAAAATCAGTTTAGAAGAAAAAATACGAGCTAGTCACATTCAAATACAAGACCTTAAAACCCTTATAGAGAAAGAACTGAACGAAAAAGAAGCTATTCGAAATGAAAAAGATAGTTTAGCCATCCAACTGTCTAAAAAAGAAGTTGATTTTGATAATCTTTGGGAACGCAATAGAGAACAAAAACAAGAAGTAGAACAACTTCAAGAAAAATTCACAAAAGAATTTGAAAACTTAGCCAATAAAATTCTAGACGAAAAGTCAAATAAATTTACCGAACAAAATAAAGAAAATTTACAAAATATCTTATCGCCACTACAAGATAAAATTCAATTATTTGAGAAAAAAGTCGAAGACACACATAAAGAAAGTATTGACTATCATGCAGCACTTCGACAACAAATAATAGGCTTGCGAGAAATGAATCTCCAAATGAGCAAAGAAACTATCAACCTTACAAAAGCACTGAAGGGAGATAGTAAAATGCAAGGAAACTGGGGCGAATTAGTTTTAGAGCGTGTTTTAGAAAAATCAGGTTTAGAAAAAGGACGTGAATACGAAGTACAACAAGCCTTTACGAATGAAGAAGGCAACAGAGTATTTCCAGATGTAGTCATCAACTTACCCGATGGCAAAAAAATGATTGTAGATTCAAAAGTATCACTTACTGCTTATGAAAAACTCATTAATGAAGACGATGAAGAAGCAAAATCTAATTATTTAAAAGAACACGTCAACTCTATCAAACGCCACGTAGAACAATTAGGCAATAAAAATTACCATGACTTATACCAAATAGAAAGTCCTGATTTTGTATTATTATTTATTCCTATTGAACCCGCTTTTGCTATGGCTCTCAACGAAGATGCCTCTTTGTATAACATAGCCTTTGAAAAAAATATTGTTATTGTAACTCCTGCTACTCTATTAGCTACTTTACGCACGATAGATAGCATGTGGACCAATCAAAAACAACAAGAAAACGCAATAGAAATTGCCCGACAAGCAGGGGCTTTATACGATAAATTTGAAGGTTTTGTAGCCGATTTAATTAAAATTGGTAAAAAAATAGACGAAAGCAAAACGGAATATGCTGGAGCAATGAATAAATTAGTGGAAGGAAAAGGCAATCTTATTAGTAGCGTAGAACGTTTGAAAAAAATGGGAGCCAAAGCAAAGAAAGCACTCCCAGATACTATTTTAAATAGAGCCGATAAAGACCTAAATAATCTAGAATAAACCATGGAAACGACCTTCAAAACAGTAGCCTCTTCTTATATTAGTATTTCAGAGTTAATGTTGCCTTCACATACTAATTTTAGTGGCAAAATTCATGGAGGATATATTTTGTCTTTACTCGATCAAATTGCTTTTGCTTGCGCCTCTAAATTTTCAGGAAATTATTGTGTTACCGCTTCGGTAGATACTGTAAATTTTTTGAAACCGATAGAAGTTGGCGAACTAGTAACCATGAAAGCTAGTGTTAATTATGTAGGAAGAAGTTCAATGATTATTGGCATTCGAGTTGAAGCTGAAAATATCCAAACCGGAATAATCAAACATTGTAATTCTTCATACTTTACAATGGTAGCTAAAGACAAAGAAGGTAACAGCGTAGCCGTTCCAGGACTAATTCTATCAAATCTAGAGGAAATTCGTAGATTTTGTAATTGTTTGAAACAAATTGCACTTAAAAAAGAAAAAGACATTCACGAAGAAGCTTTTGACTACAGTTCTATTGAAACTATAGAGAGCCTAAAAAAATACAATGTGTCTATTGAACTAAATTAATTGCAGTACTAGTTTTTACAATTATAATTCGTAACTTTAGGTAATAACTTCCTATAGCTATGAAAAAAATTGTATCCCTTTTATTATTGTTTATGAATTGTTTCTCATGGGCTCAGGAAAAGTGGACTACACAATCCGGAAGCGTCCATTTTGAAGCTTCTGTTCCTTTGTTTGAAGAAGTTAAAGCACAAAATCATTCGGTTAAATGCGTAGTGAATACCGAAGAAAAAACCATTTCTTGCACCCTAAGAATCAAAGACTTCCGTTTTCAACGCAGTTTAATGGAAACGCATTTCAATGAAATTTATATGGAAAGTGATCGTTATCCAAGAGCAACTTTCAAAGGAGTCATTCAGAATCTAGATGTAACCAAATTAAGTACTGAAGGAGAACGTTTTACAATCAATGGAAAAATAAAAGTTCATGGTATAACCCAATCCATCAATGTAAAAGCTACTATTAAGAAAATTGCAAATAGTTTACAACTCATTACTGATTTTGATTTAAACACAGATGATTTTAACATTGAAATTCCAAGCATGATTTTACCAAAAATTTCAAAAACAGTACACACTCACTTAAATTGTACCTTACAATAAACTAGGCTTCCAGACAATACTCTAGTGCCTTCTCTAAATCAACATATTGGAATTGAAAACCTGTTTGTTTAATTTTATCAGAAGTTACTCTTCTACCTTTTAAAACTAATTGAACCATTTCTCCCAATACCAATTGTAAAACAAACGCAGGAACATTAGGCAACCAGATTTTATATCCCATAGCTTTAGCCAATGTTTTGGAAAAAATAGTGTTATTGACTCCATCATTAACAGCTGCATTATACGGGCCTTGCATCTCTGGATTTACAATTGCTTGAAGATACATTTGGCATAAATCGTCAATATGAATCCAAGGCATATATTGCTTACCAGAGCCTATTGCACTTCCTAATCGATAACGGAATAAAGGAACTAACTGTTTCAAAACACCATCTCCTTTCCCTAAAACTAATCCCGTTCTAATTTGTACTGTGCGAATACCTAAATCATGAATAGGCAACGTAGCCACCTCCCATTTTTGACAGACAGTCCCTAAGAAATCAGAAGCAGCAGGGGTTGTCTCAGAACAAACCACCTCATCAGTAATAGCACCATAAATCCCAACTCCAGATGCCGATATAAAAGCATCTAATTTTGTATTTGTTTTTTGCAAAGTAGCAAACAATAATTGAGTTGATTTTTCTCGACTATCCAAAATGGCTTTTTTATGAGCTGCTGTCCATCGCTTAGCACCAATATTTTCGCCAGCTAAATGAATCACATAATTTGCATTCTGAATGGCTTGCTCATCTATAATTCCTGCATCAACATCCCACTGAAAGTATGAAATATCATCCGTATTCGTTCGAATTGACCGACTTAATATCGATACCGAAAACCCCTTTTCTACTAATAACTCTGTTAGTTTTTTACCAATAAATCCAGTTCCTCCAGTTACTAACACATTTTTTTTCATAGCGCAAGCGTTTTCTTATTTTGAATCTAAAACAAATATACATAAATATTTTGTTTAACTTTTTACTATTTTTGTTAAACATTTTATATCTTTATCCTCTAATTCGAAAAACAACTAGACAATGGCTACTAAAAAATCCCCACTAACAAAAGACAAGATAGTTTCAATGTTCATGCAAGACACTCTTGAAAACAATGAAAAACCAAAGTCAGTATACCATTTTGCAAAGGCAAATAATATAAATGAATCTGATTTTTATACTTTTTTTGGAGGAATTGAAGGAGTAGAAAAAGAGATTTTTAACATCTTTTTAGAAAAAACATTGGAGTTATTAGAAAAAGACAAAGACTACGAGTACTATGATATGAAAAGTAAAATGCTAAGTTTTTATTTTACTTTTTTCGAATTGCTATCTGCTAATCGAAGCTATATAGTTTTGAGCCTAAAAGAAAACAAAAACCCATTAGAAAGTTTAATGCAATTAACCGGTTTACGAAATGGTTTTAAAAATTTTGTAAGCAAAATTATCTCCGACGACTACCTGTTAAAACAAGAAAAAGCTCAAAAAATACAAGAAAAAGCCTTGCAAGAATCTGCCTGGTTTCAATTACTTATGACCTTAAAATTTTGGTTAGATGACAGCTCGGCATCATTTGAAAAAACAGACATCTTTATTGAAAAATCGGTCAAAGCTTCTTTTGAGTTAATCAACACAACTCCTTTAGAGAGCTTGATTGATCTTGGAAAATTCTTATTTAAAGAAAAAATTCAGCCAAACTAAATGAAGACTATTGATCATATTCCTACTTCAAAAATAGAGCGGGCTGGCAAATTAATGCAAACCGGCGCGAAAATAGGAATTAACTATTTGAAGTATTATGGCGAAAAAGTGGTGAATCCAACCCTGAATCGCGATAAACTGAATGAAGATAATGCCGAAGATATTTATGACGGACTCAAAAGTTTGAAAGGGAGTGCGCTTAAAGTGGCGCAAATGCTAAGTATGGACAAAAGTTTCCTGCCGCAAGCCTATGTAGAAAAATTTTCGTTGTCTCAATTTTCGGTTCCGCCACTTTCGGCGCCTTTAGTTTTGAAAACGTTCAAATCTAATTTTGGCAAAACACCATATGAAATATTTGATGAGTTCAACCCTAATTCTGTTAATGCCGCTAGTATTGGACAAGTACATTTAGCCGTCAAAAATGGTAAAAAATTAGCCGTTAAAATTCAGTATCCTGGTGTAGCTAACAGTATTTCGTCTGACTTGGCTTTGGTAAAACCCATTGCCATTCGAATGTTCAATTTGCAAGGTAAAGACTCCGATAAATATTTTAAAGAAGTGGAGGACAAGCTCATCGAAGAAACCAACTATGTATTAGAATTACAACAAAGTCAAGCGATTGTTGCCGCGTGTAAACAGATAGAAAACCTAGTTTTTCCTAATTATTATCCGGAGTATTCGTCTGAACGTATACTCACCATGGACTGGATGACAGGACTACATCTTTCTGAGTTTACCAAAGAAAATACCAATCCTGAAATTGGCAATCAATTAGGACAAGCGCTTTGGGATTTCTATATGTATCAAATTCATGTGTTGCGCAAAGTACATGCTGATCCACATCCAGGGAATTTCTTAGTTAACGAAAAAAATCAATTGGTAGCCTTAGACTTTGGGTGTATGAAAGCTATTCCGAATGATTTCTATATTCCTTATTTCGAGTTGGTCAAAAAAGAAATCATTGATAATAAAGTTCTTTTTAGCAAAAAATTATTTGAATTAGAAATTCTTCGAACGGATGATTCGCAGGAAGAAATAGAGTATTTCACAGCAATGTTCTATGATTTATTATCGCTGTTTACACAACCTTTCCAATCAGAAACTTTCGACTTTTCAGACGAAGTGTTTTTTCAAAACATAGCCCAATTAGGAGAGCGATTTGCTAATGATAATAACTTACGAAAAATGAACGGAAATAGAGGTTCTAAACACTTCATTTACATGAACCGAACCTTCTTTGGTCTATACAATTTATTGTTTGATTTGAAAGCTGAAATTGTAGTACACAATTATCAAAAATACAATTGATGAAAAAAGAATTAACTGATATAGAAAAAGACCGCATCATAGAAATGGCTTGGGAAGACCGAACCACATTTGATGCCATTCTGCTACAATTTGGGTTAAAAGAACAAGAAGTAATTGACCTAATGCGCACCGAAATGAAACCCTCAAGCTTTAGAATGTGGCGCGCTAGAGTACAAGGTAGAAAAACCAAACACGAAAAATTGAGAGATTTTAGAGAAGGTCGTTTCAAATGCAGTCGTCAACGACAAATTAATAATAATAAAATAGCGAAACGCTAAATCATACAAAATGAAGAAAATACTAATCATTGGCGGAAGCAAAGGAATAGGCAATGCAATTTTATTGCAACAACTAGAAAACAATAGTGTTTATACAATAAGTCGTACTGCACCTGAAATTTCACACCCCAACCTAATTCATTTTTCGTTAGATGTTTTGCAAGACGTTCTTCCTGAAATTGAAAGTTTGGATAGCGTAATATATTGTCCAGGTTCGATTACATTAAAACCTATTGGAAGTTTGAGTATTGACGATTTCAGAAATGATTTTGAAATCAATGTAATTGGAGCGGTAAAAGTGATTCAGAAATACTTGCCCGCTTTGAAAAAAGGCAATCAACCCTCTATACTTTTGTTTAGCACGGTAGCTGCCAAATTAGGAATGCCATTTCATGCTAGTATCGCCACAGCAAAAGCGGGAGTTGAAGGCTTAGTCAAATCACTCGGGGCTGAATTAGCATCAAGTATTCGCATTAACGCTATTGCACCTACTATAACCGATACGACATTGGCTTCGGGAATATTACGAAACGATAGAATGAAAGAAAATATGATCGAACGCCATCCTATGAAAGGCTATTTACAACCAAAAGAAGTGGCAGAAATGGCTGATTTTTTAATCTCTGAAAAAGCAAAATCAATCTCAGGACAAATATTCGAAATGGATTACGGTATTGTCAACTTTAAAATTTAATAATCACCTCAAAAATACTAAATGAAAAACTACGAAAAGATTGAACAATACAATACCGAAGTAACTGAAGTACTTTCTAATAATTACAAAACTATTATTGAGAATTTAGGCGAAGATGTAAACCGAGAAGGCCTTGAAAAAACACCTGAAAGAGTAGCTAAGGCTATGCAATATTTGACACACGGCTACGAAATTAACCCGTTAGAAATACTAACCTCGGCGATGTTTACTGAAGATCATAAACAAATGATTGTGGTAAAAGACATCGAAGTTTATTCGATGTGCGAACACCACATGTTACCCTTTTTTGGAAAAGCTCACGTGGCTTATATTCCCAATGGTAAAATCGTGGGTTTGAGTAAAATTCCACGTATTGTAGATGCGTTTGCCCGCAGGATGCAGGTACAAGAACGATTGACAGATCAAATTAAAGATTGTATTCAAGAAGCTTTGAATCCACTAGGAGTAGCCGTTGTGATTGAAGCACAACACATGTGTATGCAGATGCGTGGTATTCAAAAACAAAATTCAGTGACTACCACTTCTTCGTTTACAGGTGCCTTTGAAAAAGATAAAACACGAAAAGAATTTATCAGTTTAGTTTCGAATAAACTAAGTTAAAATAATAATTGTTAGGTTTGGTTAAAACTCCCGAGTTGCTATTCAGTTATCGGGAGTTTTTTTATGGAATTATTTTAGAATTCCTGCTTTATAGGTCGCAATAGCTCTATCTCTAGCCATAGCATGTTCAACCATAGGTTGGCCGTAGCCTAAATCAAATTCTTTAATCCATTGCCGAATATATATGCCTTTTTCGTCAAATTTTTTCAATTGAATATCAGGATTGAATACTCTAAAATAAGGAGCTGCATCACAACCTGTTCCTGCTGCCCATTGCCAATTACCAACGTTTGATGCCATTTCATAATCCAACAATTTTTCAGCAAAATAGGCTTCTCCCCACTGCCACTCGATTAACAAATGCTTGCATAGAAAACTAGCCACTACCATACGTACTCGATTGTGCATATAACCTGTTTCGTTCAATTGACGCATTCCAGCATCCACAATCGGGTAACCTGTTTTTCCTTCGCACCTACGTTTAAAATCTTCTTCATTGTTACGCCACTCAATTCCGTCATAAGCCGATTTAAAATTCCTATTTTTTACTTTAGGAAAATGAAATAGAATTTGCATAAAAAACTCTCTCCAAATCAATTCGCTCAAGAAAACAGCATTTTTTCGAGCGGCCCAATTCACTAATTTTC
>JACCDQ012191260.1_pt1 | contig 14597 bp, 13 predicted proteins | sample 7446031 | NCBI WGS metagenome assembly JACCDQ01 (sample SAMN15323442, study PRJNA562643) | freshwater metagenome | isolation source: river surface water | place: USA:Blue River Watershed | collected 2017-08-17
TACATGCAAACCATCGAGGTCGAACTCAACGACTCCGATCGCATGCTGCTCGACGCGTTGATGAAACTCAAGGCGGTGGACCCCACCTTGTCTTTCCGCCGCTCCTGCCGCGAAGGCGTTTGCGGCTCAGACGCCATGAACATCAATGGCAAGAACGGCCTCGCCTGCTTGACCAACATGAACACCCTCAAGGGTGACATCGTGTTGAAGCCGCTGCCTGGCCTGCCGGTGGTGCGCGACCTGATTGTGGACATGACGCTGTTCTTCAAGCAGTACCACAGCATCAAGCCCTACTTGATGAATGACACCCAGCCGCCCGAAAAGGAACGGCTGCAAAGCCCCGAGGAACGCGAAGAACTCAACGGCCTGTACGAGTGCATTTTGTGCGCCAGCTGCTCGACCAGTTGCCCCAGCTTCTGGTGGAACCCCGACAAATTCGTGGGCCCCGCAGGTTTGCTGCAAGCCTACCGGTTCATTGCTGACAGCCGAGACCAAGGGACGGCTGAGCGCCTGGACAACCTGGAAGACCCCTACCGCTTGTTCCGCTGCCACACCATAATGAACTGCGTGGATGTGTGCCCAAAGAGCCTGAATCCCACCAAAGCCATTGGCAAGATCAAGGAAATGATGGTCCGCCGGGCCGTTTGATCCGCGCACGAGCCCAACGCCTGCACCATGAACGATCACGACCCGCTGGACGAACGAAGCTTGAGCCGACTCAAGTGGAGCTGCCGCCGCGGACTACTGGAAAACGATCTGTTCATTGAACGGTTTTTTGCCAGGCACGAATCTGGCATGAATGTTCGGCAGGCCAGGGCCTTGGCAACGTTGATGGACCTGTCCGACAACGACCTGATGGACCTGTTGCTGCGCCGCACCGAACCCAGTGGTGCGCTGGCCACCGAGGAAGTTATTGAGTTGCTGGGCTTGCTGCGCACGCCCGCGCCCACCGTTTGAGCACACCTTAGAAGGAAACCGCATGAAACTCGTTGACAACAAAGCCACCCTGTCGTTCAGCAACGGCGCCCCCAGTGTGGACTTGCCCGTGTACGCGGGCAACATCGGCCCGGATGTGATCGACATCCGCAAGTTGTACGGTCAAACCGGCATGTTCACCTACGACCCGGGTTTCCTCTCGACAGCCTCCTGCCAGTCCGCCATCACTTACATCGATGGTGACAAAGGCGAACTGCTGTACCGCGGCTACCCGATTGAGCAACTGGCCACTCAGTGCGATTACCTCGACACCTGCTACCTGCTGCTCAACGGTGAATTGCCCAACGAAAAAACACGTGGTGATTTCCACAAGCTCGTCATCAACCACACGATGGTGAACGAGCAAATGCAGTTTTTCCTGCGGGGCTTCCGCCGTGACGCGCACCCGATGGCGGTTTTGACCGGTCTGATCGGCGCTTTGTCGGCCTTCTACCACGACAGCACCGACATCAACAACCCGGAACACCGTCACATTGCCGCGATTCGCTTGATCGCCAAGATGCCGACATTGGTGGCAATGGCCTACAAATACGGCATTGGCCAGCCCTACATGTACCCCAAGAACGACCTGAGTTATTCGGGCAACTTCTTGCGTATGATGTTCGGTACGCCCTGCGAAGACTACAAGGTCAATCCGGTGCTGGAACGCGCCATGGACCGCATCTTCATCCTGCACGCCGACCACGAGCAAAACGCCTCCACTTCCACGGTGCGCTTGTGCGGTTCGTCAGGCACCAACCCGTTCGCGGCCATCGCAGCGGGCGTGGCCTGTTTGTGGGGCCCGGCCCACGGCGGCGCCAACGAAGCTTGCCTGACCATGCTGGAAGAAATCCAAGCCAGCGGGGGCGTGTCCAAGGTCGGCGAATTCATGGAGAAGGTCAAGGACAAGAACTCTGGCGTCAAGCTGATGGGTTTTGGTCACCGCGTTTACAAAAACTACGACCCGCGCGCCAAGTTGATGCAGGAAACCTGCAACGAGGTGCTGCAGGAACTGGGTCTGCAAAACGACCCCTTGTTCAAACTGGCGAAGGAGCTGGAAAAGATCGCGCTCGAAGACGACTATTTCGTGCAGCGCAAGCTCTACCCGAACGTGGACTTCTACTCCGGCATCGTGCAACGCGCCATCGGCATCCCGGTCAATTTGTTCACCGGCATCTTTGCGTTGGCACGCACGGTGGGCTGGATTGCTCAGCTCAACGAAATGATCAGCGACCCTGAGTACAAAATCGGCCGCCCCCGCCAATTGTTCACCGGCTCCGAACGCCGCGACGTGAAGCCTCTGGCTCAACGTTGATCACAGGCGTTCAGCAGAAGAACCCGCTTTGGCGGGTTTTTTTGTGCTCGCAATTTAGGCCCCGACCCAAAGGCACCCGACCCGGTTTGAAGCGCTTAAAATGGCGGATTGTTTTCGCGCCCACGACTTACTGCACCCCGCACCATGGCACGCACACTGTACGACAAGATTTGGGACGAACACGTCGTCCACACCGAAGAAGACGGCACCGCAGTGCTCTATATAGACCGGCATTTGGTGCATGAAGTCACCAGCCCACAGGCCTTCGAAGGGCTGCGCGAAGCGGGTCGCAAGCTATGGCGCATTAGTTCCGTGGTGGCCACCGCCGACCACAACACCCCCACCACCGGCTGGGAACTGGGTTACGACGGCATCACCGACCCGATCAGCAAAGAACAGATCACCACGCTGGACAGCAACATCGCCGAATTTGGTGCAGCGGCGTTTTTCCCATTCATGAGCAAGCGGCAAGGGATCGTCCACGTGGTCGGCCCGGAAAACGGTGCCACCTTGCCCGGCATGACTGTGGTCTGCGGCGACAGCCACACGTCCACCCATGGCGCCTTTGGTGCGCTGGCCCACGGCATCGGCACGTCCGAAGTCGAACACGTCATGGCCACGCAGACGCTGCTGGCCAAAAAAGCCAAGAACATGCTCATCAAAGTCGAGGGCCAGCTGCCCAAGGGCTGCGGCGCCAAGGACATCGTCCTGGCCATCATTGGCAAAATTGGCACAGCTGGCGGCACCGGCTACACGATCGAATTCGGCGGTAGTACGATCCGCGCCCTGAGCATGGAAGGCCGCATGACGGTGTGCAACATGGCCATTGAGGGCGGCGCCCGTGCTGGCTTGGTGGCGGTGGACGACAAGACCATCGACTACGTCAAGGGCCGCCCGATGGCGCCCACCGGCGTGGCGTGGGACCAGGCCGTGGCTTACTGGAAAACGCTGCACTCCGATGCGGACGCGGTGTTTGACACGGTGGTAGAACTCGACGCCGCGCAAATTTTGCCGCAGGTGACTTGGGGCACATCGCCCGAAATGGTGCTGCCCGTGACGACCACGGTGCCCGACCCGGACAAGGAAAAAGACCCCAACAAACGCAATGCCATGGAGCGCGCGCTGAATTACATGGGGCTGGAACCAGGCAAGGCGTTGAACGACGTTTTTGTGGACAAGGTGTTCATCGGTTCATGCACCAACAGCCGCATCGAGGACATGCGCGAAGCTGCCGCCGTGGTAAAAAAATTGGGCCAAAAAGTGGCCAAAAACATCAAGCTGGCCATGGTGGTACCGGGCTCAGGTTTGGTCAAGGCTCAGGCAGAGGCCGAGGGTCTGCACGAAATCTTCAAGGCAGCGGGTTTTGAATGGCGCGAGCCGGGTTGTTCGATGTGTTTGGCCATGAACGCGGACCGCCTGGAGCCGGGCGAGCGTTGTGCCTCCACCAGCAACCGCAACTTCGAGGGCCGGCAGGGCGCGGGCGGGCGCACCCACCTGGTCAGCCCGGCCATGGCCGCTGCAGCAGCCATCCACGGCCACTTTGTTGACATACGCCAATTCGCCTGACCCTGAGGACACCTTCCATGAACAAACTCACCGCTCTGTTCGCTTTGTGCATGGCCGTGGCATTGACCGGCTGCAACACCATCCGTGGCATAGGACAAGACATCGAACGCGCCGGATCGGCCATCGAACGCTCGGCCAAGTAAGCGAAACCGCCATGCAAAAATTCACCGTACTCAAGGGCCTAGTGGCCCCGATGGACCGCGAAAACGTCGACACCGACGCCATCATCCCCAAGCAGTTCCTGAAATCGATCCGCAAAACCGGTTTCGGCCCCAACCTGTTCGACGAATGGCGCTACCTGGACGTGGGCCAGCCCGGCGTGCCCGAATCGCAGCGCAAGCCCAACCCGGACTTTGTGCTCAACCAACCGCGCTACCAAGGCGCTTCTGTGCTGCTGGCGCGCAAGAACTTTGGCTGCGGCTCCAGCCGGGAACACGCCCCGTGGGCGATCGACCAATACGGTTTCCGCGCCATCATTGCGCCCAGCTTTGCCGATATCTTCTTCAACAACTGCTTCAAGAACGGCCTGCTGCCTATTCAGCTGCCGGAATCCACCGTCAGCCAACTGTTCGACGAGGTGCACGCCTTCCCCGGCTACCAGCTCACCATCGACCTGGAGCGCCAGGTGATCGTGCGCCCGCAGGGCGAAGAAATCCCGTTCGATATGCAGCCTTTCCGCAAGTATTGCCTGCTCAACGGGCTGGACGACATCGGCCTGACGCTGCGCCACAAGGACAAGATCGCGGCCTACGAGCAAGAACGCCTGGCGACCAAACCCTGGCTGGCCCACAGCATCGTTCAAGCCTGAAGGCAACGTTGGACGCCCACTCTCACAAAGTAACAAGCACATGAAAATCGCAGTTTTGCCCGGTGATGGCATCGGCACCGAGATCGTCGCTGAAGCGGTCAAGGTCTTGAACGTTTTGGGCCTGAAGTTTGAAATGGAACACGCCCTGGTGGGTGGTGCAGCATTTGACGCGCACGGGCATCCGCTGCCCGAATCCACCCTGAACCTGGCCAAAGCGGCCGACGCCATTTTGTTCGGCGCCGTGGGCGACTGGAAATACGACAAGCTGGACCGCCCCCTGCGCCCGGAACAGGCCATTCTGGGGCTGCGCAAGCACCTCGAACTGTTTGCCAACTTCCGTCCGGCCATCTGCTACGAGCAACTGGTGAGCGCCTCCAGCTTGAAACCCGAGCTGGTGGCCGGCCTGGACATCCTCATCATTCGCGAGCTGACCGGTGACATTTACTTTGGCCAACCGCGCGGACGCCGCGTGGCCAGCGACGGGTTCTTCCCCGGTGCAGCCGAGGCCTTCGACACCATGCGCTACTCGCGCCCCGAAATCGAGCGCATCGCCCACGTGGCGTTCCAGGCCGCACGCAAACGCAGCAAAAAGGTCACCAGCGTGGACAAGGCCAATGTGCTGGAAACCTTCCAGTTCTGGAAGGACGTGGTCACTGAAGTCGGCCAACAGTACCCGGACGTGGAACTGCAGCACATGTACGTGGACAACGCCGCCATGCAACTGGTCAAGGCCCCCAAGTCCTTTGACGTGCTGTTCACCGGCAACATGTTCGGCGACATCCTGAGCGACGAAGCATCGATGCTGACCGGCTCGATCGGCATGTTGCCTTCGGCCAGCCTGAACGCCAAGGGCCAGGGCCTGTACGAACCCAGCCACGGCAGCGCGCCCGACATCGCTGGCAAGGGCATCGCCAACCCGTTGGCAACCATTCTGTCTGCGGCCATGATGTTGCGCTTCAGCCTGAACCAGGCCGAAGCCGCCGACCGCATCGAAACCGCCGTGAAAGCCGTGCTGGCCCAGGGCCTGCGCACCGCCGACATTTACAGCGAAGGCACCACCCAGGTCAGCACCCGCGAGATGGGCGACGCCGTGGTGAAAGCGCTGGGCTGACACGGCAAACAAGCGGATCGGCGGCAGGTCAGCGATCTGTCAGCCGGATCCGCTACAATACTTCTATGTTGTACGCTTGCCCGTTCACCCTGAACACCATGCCCGCTGCTGCTGGCGGCTTGGCAACGCGCGCAATTTCCACCAAAACCACGACCACCATTAAGGGCTGATCCAGCTCCGGTTTCGTCGTGCGCCCCACCTGGCCTAGACGAGCCGGGCAGGAACAGTCCCCACAGGGTCGGGCACTGTTTTCCACTTTGAAAGGGCGATGAAATGAGCAAGTTGGTAGGTTTGGTCGGCTGGCGCGGCATGGTCGGCTCGGTGTTGATGGACCGTATGTTGGCCGAAGGTGACTTCGACCACATCGAACCCATTTTCTTTTCCACTTCCAACACCGGTGGCAAAGCCCCGGCCATGGCCAAAGCACACACCACACTGCAAGACGCCAACGACGTGGCCGCGCTGGCGAAGTGCGACATCATCATCACCTGCCAAGGCGGCGACTACACCAAGGAAGTGTTCCCCAAGCTGCGCGCGTCCGGCTGGAACGGTCACTGGATCGACGCCGCCTCGTCGCTGCGCATGGAATCCGACGCGGTGATCGTGCTCGACCCGGTGAACGACAACGTGATCCGCAAGGCCTTGGCCGCTGGCGGCAAAAACTGGATCGGCGGCAACTGCACCAACTCCATTCTGTTGATGGGCTTGGCTGGTTTGTTCAAAGAAGGATTGGTGGAATGGGTCAGTTCCATGACCTACCAGGCCGCTTCGGGCGGTGGTGCCAACCATATGCGCGAGCTGCTCAAGGGCATGGGCGTGGTGCACGGAGCCGTGGCCGAAGAGCTGGCCACCCCCGCCTCCGCCATCCTTGAAATCGACCGCAAAGTGGCCAAAACCATCCGTGAAGACGTGCCGACCGAGTTCTTCGGCGCCCCCCTGGCCGGCGGTCTGATCCCCTGGATCGACGTGCAACTCGACAACGGCCAGTCCAAAGAAGAATGGAAAGGCCAGGCCGAAGTCAACAAGATCCTGGGCACCGAAGCCACCATTCCCGTCGATGGCCTGTGCGTGCGCATCGGCGCCATGCGCTGCCATAGCCTGGCGCTGACGCTCAAGCTCAAGAAAGACCTGCCGCTGGCCGAGATCGAGTCCATCATCAAGAGCGGCAACCCCTGGGTCAAGTGGGTGCCGAACGACCGCGCCACCACCGTCAAGGAACTGACACCGGCCGCCATCACCGGCGGGCTGAAAGTGGGTGTCGGCCGCGTGCGCAAGCTCAACATGGGCCCCGAGTATGTGTCGGCCTTCGTGATCGGTGACCAGCTGCTGTGGGGCGCTGCCGAACCGCTGCGCCGCATGTTGCGCATTTTGCTGAGCGCTTGACCCTCGCCCAACCCGCCTAGCAGGCGTTATAGTCGGGCTGTTCGCTGGGCAGCCCGACGGTTGACCTTTTGAATGTTGTGAGTCCACAACAAATCATGGTTCAGACCCCCTGCACAATGTGCACAGGCCTGTTCATCAGCCGTCTTAGCTTGTCACCGTAACGCGTTGATGTTAAGGTGTTTTCCTGATAAAAATGGTTGAGGTATCTGTGCAGCAAGTCCCCCCCCTCAAAATGGCCTCGCCCCATGCGAACGTGGGCGTTCGCCTTTTGAACCGGCGAGGACGACTCAGTGCCGTGGCGGCAGCCACTTTGTTGGCGCTCACGCTGCCCACGTCTGACGCATGGGCCGTTGCTCTGGGTCGCGCATCGGTACAGTCCAACCTGGGCGAGCCGCTCCGGGCAGAAATCGACATCCCGGCCATCACACCCGAAGAAGCCGCCTCGCTGGTGATCAATCTCGCGCCGCTCGACGCCTTTCGCGCCGCGAACATGGAATTCAACGCGGCACTGGCAGACTTGCAGGTGACCGTGCAAAAACGGTCAGATGGCAGAACCGTGCTGCGCCTGAACACCAACCGGGCTGTCAACGAACCCTTTCTGGATTTGGTGCTGCAAGCCAACTGGGCCAATGGCCGTCTGACGCGGGGCTACACCCTGCTGCTCGACCCGCCCAACCTGCGCCCCAGCCCAGCCCCTGTGGCGCCCATCGCAGCAGCGGCTTCCCGGCCTGCGGCGGTGGAACCCGTTGTCCCAGCCACCGCGCCTGCCGCAACAGAAACCACGGCCACCCCTCCGGTTGCATCGGTTCGCGCCCCGGCACGCCCGACCTCCGAGTCTGTCAAGACGGCCGAATCCGTCACGGTGCGCAAAGGCGGCACCGCCGGTGAAATCGCAAACCAGTACAAGCCGGCCCAGGTATCGCTGGAGCAAATGCTGGTGGGCTTGCTGCGCAACAACCCCAATGCTTTCATTGGCAACAATGTCAACCGTATCAAAGCCGGCGCGGTGGTGGACCTGCCCGACGAGCAGGCCTTGGCTTCGATCGACGACAAAGAAGCCAAACGCCTGATCGCCGCCCAAAGCCGAGATTTCAACGATTTCCGGCGGCGTCTGGCCGCCGCTGCCGGGGAAGCGGCACCGGCCAGCGACGGGCGCAGTGCCTCGGGCAAAGTGCAAACCGACATCAAGGACAGCAAACCCGCTGCGGCCACGCCGGACAAGCTCACGCTGTCCAAAGGAGGCGTCAGCGAAAAGGCGGCTGCAGAAGACAAAATTGCCAAGGAACGGCAGGCGGCCGATGCCCAGGCCCGGACGGCAGAGCTGTCGCGGAACCTGGAAGACCTCAACAAATTGAACCAGGCCGTGGTGAAGGCGCCCGCGCCGGTCACCGTGGCCCCACCCACCACCGAAACACCGCCTCCCCCGGCAGCGCCCGCACCCGCCGCTGCCCCTGTTGCACCGCCTCAGCCGGCTGCACCAGCCAAAGCTGCCACCCCGACACCGCCCGCAACCGTCGAACCGGGCGGTTCAGACATGGTGGGCGAACTGATCAATCACCCGTTTGCACTGCCCGCTGCAGGAGGGGCTGCCGCTTTGCTGGGCCTGCTGGCACTGCTGCGCCTGCGTAAACGCAAGGCCCAGGTGGCCCCGTTGCCAAGCAGCTTCGACGAAACCAAGGACGCCAACGAATCCTTCTTTGACGCCAGCGGCGGTCAAAGCGTGGACACCTCTGAAGACGGTGCGCCGTCGTCCATGATGTATTCGCTGAGTCAGCTGGACATTTCCGGGGACGTTGACCGCGTGGCCGAGGCCGATGTTTTGCTGGCTTACGGGCGCGACGCCGAGGCCGAAAATGTGCTGCTCGATGCCTTGCACACACAACCTGAGCGCACGGCTGTGCACCTCAAATTGCTGGAAGTGTATGCCTTGCGCAAGGACCGCGCACACTTTGAATCCACTGCAAAAAACGTGTTCAAACTCACCCAGGGCCAAGGCCCCGATTGGGAAACGGCACGCAACATGGGCTTCCGCCTGGACCCGGACAACGCCCTTTACCTGAACGGTGTGGTGGAAGAAGCGACAGAGGCCCAAGCACCAGAGGCGGAAGACGAACAAAGCGTGGACCTGGATTTGAGTTTTGGGGAGGCGCCCACCGCTGCGGACGAAACCGCTCAAGAAACCGACATATCCCTGGGCTTTGAGGCACCAGAACCCCCTTCGGCCGTCGAGCCGGAGCCGGCCCCGCAAGCCACGCCAGCCGAGGATGACCACGCCCTGGACTTCGACTTTGACCTGTCGACACCAGACACACCGGCGCCGACCGAGCCGCCAGCCACAACGCCAGTCGAAAACACCATGGATTTCGACCTCGACTTGAGCGACCTGGAACCCGCCACCGAAGCCACACCGCCCCCCGTGTCACCGGCCCCGGCTCCTGAAGCGTTTGACATGAGCGCGTTGTCGCTTGATTTGGATTTGCCCGAAGAACCCGCTGCCCCTCCCGAAGCAGCACAGCCGGACGACCTGTCCGACCTGGAAGTGTCCGAGGGCGGCAACGGTGACGATCCGATGGAAACCAAGCTGTCCTTGGCCCAGGAATTCGAAGCCATTGGCGACACCGAAGGCGCCCGTTCGCTGGCAGAGGAAGTAGAAGCCGAGTCCACCGGCGAGCTGCAGGCGCGCGCGCGTGCATTCATTGCGCAGTTGTCTTGACCTTGCCACCCACCATGACCGTGGAGCGGCTGGCGCTCGGCATCAGTTACAGCGGAACGGCATACCAAGGCTGGCAAAGCCAGCCCAGTGGCCTGACGGTGCAGGACCGGCTGGAAAAGGCCCTGGCTGAATTCGCGGCCGTCCCAGAAATCAACACCCTGTGCGCCGGGCGCACCGATGCCGGGGTACATGGTCTGATGCAGGTGGTGCATTTCGATGCACCGGTTCGGCGCGAACCTCAGTCCTGGGTGCGTGGCACAAACCGTTATTTGCCTGCTGATATTGCCGTTCAATGGGCCCATCCGGTGCCTGCGGGGTTTCACGCCAGGGCCAGTGCGGTGGCGCGACGTTACGCCTACATCGTGCTGGAATCGGCGGTGCGTCCCAGCCTGGAAAGCGGGCGCTCGGGGTGGGTATTTCGCCCACTGGATGCCCAGGCCATGGAAACAGCGGCCCAACACTTGCTGGGCGAACACGATTTCACCTCGTTTCGGGCGGCCCAATGCCAAGCCTTGTCGCCGATCAAACACATGCGGCACATCGGCATTCGCCGTCAAGGCGCCTATTGGCGTTTCGATTTCGAAGCCAACGCCTTTTTGCACCACATGATCCGCAACATCATGGGGTGTTTGCTGGCCGTGGGGCAAGGACAGCGCTCGCCCGACTGGATGCGCGACGTTTTGCAGGCACACAACCGGGAGGCGGCAGCCCCCACCTTCATGCCCGATGGCCTGTATTTTGTGGGTCCGGTCTACGAAGATCACTGGGGGCTGCCCCCAACGGTGCCGTCCATGCACTGGCTGCCCTAGCCTTCACTTCCCACTTGTCATGGCCATGAACCCAGGTACCCGTCGCACCCGTGTCAAAGTGTGTGGCCTCACCCGCGAAGAAGATGTCATCCACACCGTTCAAGCGGGTGCCGATGCGATTGGCTTCGTGTTGTACGCCCCCAGCCCCCGTTGCGTTTCTGCCAAAAGGGCCGGCGAACTGGCGCGCTTGTTGCCCCCTTTTGTGACCCCGGTCTTGTTGTTCGTCAACGCCAGCCCCGCCGAAGTGGCGCAAGGACTGGACGCCGTGCCCCATGCCTTGTTACAGTTCCACGGCGATGAAACCGCCGCAGAATGCCGCCAATACCGGCGACCTTACCTCCGGGCTGCGCGCATTCCTTTGGGGGATGGTGCTCGCGAATTCGATCTTCTAAAATACGCCCAGGACAACGCCGACGCCCAAGCCATTTTGCTCGATGCCCAAGTGCAGGGCTATGGCGGTGGCGGCCATGCTTTTGACTGGACAGCCTTCAATTGGTCACACCCACAACTAAACGCCAGCGCTCGCCTCGTTTTGTCTGGTGGACTCACACCTGCAAACGTGGTCGATGGCATACGCTTGACACGCCCTTGGGCGGTTGACGTGAGTTCGGGCGTTGAAAGCGCCAAAGGCATCAAAAGCCATGAACGGATCGATGCCTTCATGGCTGCGGTTCGCCGTGCCGATGACCCCGCGACCTCCCTCTGATTCACGTTTGACACGTGCTCAGGCAGGCGGGTGCAACCCGCCGCCATTCCTTTGAACCCCATACCCCCAGCAGACCATGTACGACTACCATCAACCGGATGCCCGCGGTCACTTTGGCCCCTACGGTGGCAGCTTCATCAGCGAAACCCTGACCCATGCCATCGCCGAGTTGCGCGAGGCCTATGCCAAGTACCAAAACGATCCCGCCTTTCTGGCCGAATTTCAGTACGAACTGAAGCACTTTGTGGGCCGTCCCAGCCCGATATATCACGCCGCGCGCACCAGCCGGGAAATGGGCGGCGCCCAAATCTTCTTGAAGCGTGAAGACCTGAACCACACTGGCGCGCACAAAATCAACAACGTGATCGGCCAAGCCATGTTGGCCAAACGCATGGGCAAGCCGCGCGTGATCGCGGAAACCGGCGCCGGCCAGCACGGTGTGGCCACCGCAACCATCTGCGCCCGCTACGGATTGGAATGCGTGGTTTACATGGGTGCCGAGGACGTGAAGCGCCAAAGCCCCAACGTGTACCGCATGAAGCTGCTGGGTGCCACTGTGGTGCCGGTGGAGTCGGGCAGCAAAACACTGAAAGACGCACTGAACGAAGCCATGCGCGACTGGGTGACGAACGTGGAAAACACCTTCTACATCATCGGCACCGTGGCCGGCCCGCACCCCTACCCGATGATGGTGCGCGACTTCCAGAGCGTGATCGGCGACGAAGCCTTGGTGCAGATGCCTGAGATGATGGCCGATCTGCAGCTGCCGGGCAACGGGGTCGAATTGCAACCTGATGCGGTGATCGCTTGCGTGGGCGGCGGCAGCAACGCCATGGGGATTTTCCACCCCTACATCCCGCACGAAGGCACCCGCCTGATCGGTGTGGAAGCCGCCGGAGAGGGGTTGGACACGGACAAGCATTCGGCTTCGCTGCAACTGGGCCAGCCAGGCGTATTGCACGGCAACCGCACTTACATCTTGCAAGACGAGAACGGCCAGATCACCGAAACGCACAGCATCAGCGCCGGCCTGGACTACCCCGGTGTGGGCCCGGAACACGCCTGGCTGAAGGACATTGGCCGTGCCGAGTACGTGGGCATCACCGACAAAGAGGCGCTGGAGGCCTTCCATTACCTGTGCCGCACCGAGGGCATCATCCCCGCGCTGGAGTCCAGCCACGCCGTGGCCCATGCGCTCAAGCTGGCCAAGACCATGCGCCCGGACCAGACCATCCTGGTCAACCTGTCGGGTCGGGGTGACAAGGACATCGGCACCGTGGCCGACCTGTCGCAAGCCGATTTCTACTGCCGCCCCAGCTGCCGCGGCCAATCTGTCAAAGGGGGAAACGAGCAAGCCGTGACCCTCACACCCCGCACAGGAGCCTGAACATGAGCCGCATTGAAGCCACCCTGAAGGCGCTGCAAACACAAGGCCGCAAGGCGCTGATCCCCTATGTGACCGCCGGGTTTCCCTATGCCGACGTGACACCCGAACTGCTGCATGCCATGGTCGGCGCAGGTTGCGATGTGATTGAGTTGGGCGTGCCGTTCTCTGACCCCATGGCCGATGGACCGGTGATCCAGAAGGCGGGCGAGAAGGCGCTGACCCTGGGCATTGGAATGGCCCAGGTCTTGGAGATGGTGCGCATCTTCCGCCAACAAAACACCACCACCCCCGTGGTTCTGATGGGCTACGCCAACCCAGTGGAACGCTACGACCTGAAACATGGCCAGCCCGGTCAAAGCAGCGCATTTGTGCGTGATGCCGCAGCGGCAGGCGTCGATGGCGTGTTGATCGTGGATTACCCGCCAGAGGAATCGGAAGCCTTTGCGCAAGACCTCAAGGCGCACGGCTTGGACATGATTTTTCTGCTGGCCCCCACCTCCACGTCGGAGCGCATGGCCCAGGTGGGTCGAATCGCCAGTGGGTATGTGTATTACGTGTCGCTCAAAGGCGTGACGGGCGCCGGTCACCTGGACACCGACGCGGTTGAAGCCATGCTGCCGCGCATTCGCGAACACGTGAACACGCCCGTGGGCGTGGGCTTTGGTATCCGGGACGCGCAAACCGCTTGCAGCGTGGGCAAAGCGGCCGACGCTGTGGTGATAGGTTCCAAAATCATCCAACTGATCGAGAACGAACCCCGCGACCGTGTGGCCCCCGTGGCCGCCGAATTCCTGAGCGGCATTCGCGCAGCCCTGGACGGCTTGCGCGCATAATGCGCCCATCTGACGAACCAGCAAGGAGAACGCATGTCCTGGCTTGAAAAACTGTTGCCGCCCAAAATCACCCACACCGACCCCGCCGAACGCCGCAGCGTCCCCGAGGGTTTGTGGATCAAATGCCCGTGCTGTGAGGCCGTGTTGTACAAAACCGATCTGGAAAAAAACCAGAACGTGTGTCCCCACTGCTCGCACCACCACCGCATCGGCTCCCGTGCCCGACTGGACGCTTTTCTGGATGCCGAAGGGCGCTACGAAATCGGTCAGGAAGTCATTCCCGTGGACGCCTTGAAGTTCAAGGACAGCCGCAAATACCCGGAACGCATCAAAGAGGCGCTGGAAGCCACCGGCGAAACCGACGCCCTGATCGTGATGGGTGGGGCCGTGCACAGCCTGCCCGTGGTGGTGGCGTGTTTTGAATTTGACTTCATGGGCGGCTCCATGGGTTCGGTGGTGGGGGAACGCTTTGTGCGTGGCGTGGAAAACGCCATCGAACAAAAAGTACCCTTTATCTGCTTCACCGCCACCGGCGGCGCCCGCATGCAGGAAGGCCTGCTGAGCCTGATGCAAATGGCCAAAACCAACGCGGCGCTCACCCGCTTGGCCAAGAAGGGGCTGCCCTACATCAGCGTGCTGACCGACCCGACCATGGGCGGGGTATCGGCCGGTTTTGCCTTTGTGGGTGATGTGGTGATTGCCGAACCCAAGGCCTTGATCGGCTTTGCCGGCCCGCGTGTCATTGAGAACACCGTGCGCGTGAAATTGCCCGAAGGCTTCCAGCGCGCCGAGTTTTTGCAGGAAAAGGGGGCCGTCGATTTCATTTGTGACCGGCGCGAACTGCGCGGCACCGTGGCCAACGTGCTGGCCATGCTGCAACGCCAAAGCGCGGACGCCGTGGCTTGACCCGGAATACCCCCGATTTGTGCACGCATTTCGGGGCTTAACCGCTTCACGCGGCGGTCAAGTTGCCGCATACTGCGCCGATATA
>JACCDQ011245174.1_pt1 | contig 14595 bp, 9 predicted proteins | sample 7446031 | NCBI WGS metagenome assembly JACCDQ01 (sample SAMN15323442, study PRJNA562643) | freshwater metagenome | isolation source: river surface water | place: USA:Blue River Watershed | collected 2017-08-17
CGACAGCGGCGAGGCGCTCTACCGCCGTTCGCTCTACACCTTCTGGAAGCGCACCGCGCCGCCGCCCTCGATGAGCACCTTCGACGCCCCGGCCCGCGAGGCCAGCTGCGTCCGTCGCGAACGTAGCAACACCCCGCTGCAGGCGCTCGCCCTGATGAACGACGTCCAGCACGTCGAGGCCGCCCGCGCCTTCGCGCAGCGCATCCTCAAGGAAGGTGGCTCCGATGACGCCGCGCGTCTCGCGTTCGCCTGGCGCACGGCCGTCGGCCGACGTCCTAAGACCGACGAAGCCACGGCCACGCAGGAAGCCCTGATGGCGCACCGCGCCCGCTATGCCTCGGCCCCTGAAGACGCCACCAAGCTGATCACCTTCGGCGACTCGAAGCCCGACCCCGCCCTGCCCGCGCCCGAACTCGCGGCCTGGACCCTCACCGCCGGCCTCCTCCTCAACCTCGACGAAACCCTCAACCGATGAACGATCCGATCCTCGACCACATGAGGCTGCTCAACCGCCGCAGCTTCCTCGGAACCGCCGGCCTCGGCGTCGGCGGCGTGGCCCTCGCCGGCCTGCTCTCGCGCGACGCCCTCGCCGCGAACACGGTGCACCGCCCGCTGGCGGGCTACCCGCACTTCGCCCCGAAGGCCAAGCGCATCATCTACCTGCACATGAACGGCGCTCCGTCGCAGCTCGACCTGTGGGATTACAAGCCGCAGCTGCAGCCGCACTTCGACAAGGACCTGCCGGAGAGCATCCGCAACGGCCAGCGCATCACCACCATGACGTCCGGCCAGGCGCGCTTCCCGGTCGCGCCGAGCAAGTTCAAGTTCGCCCAGCACGGCAAGTCCGGGCGCTGGATCAGCGAACTCCTCCCGCATACCGCCAAGGTCGTCGACATGCTCGCGGTGATGAAGTCCGTCAGCACCACCGCGATCAACCATGACCCGGCGTGCACGTTCGCGATGACCGGCAGCGAGATCCCGGGCAAGCCGAGCATCGGCTCCTGGCTCAGCTACGGCCTCGGCAGCGAGAGCGACGACCTTCCTTCGTTCGTCGTCCTCACGCCCAAGAGCGCCGGCGGCCAGGCCCTCTTCACCCGCATGTGGAGCAGCGGCTTCCTGCCGACGCGCCACACGGGCGTGGCCTTGCGCTCGGGCGGCGACCCCGTCCTCTTCGTCCAGAACCCGCCCGGCGTGAAGCCCGCCGACCGCCGCGTGACGCTCGACGCGCTCGCGAAGATCAACGCCGCCGGCCACCGCGAGCTCGGCGACCCCGAAACGCTCACGCGTACGGCGCAGTATGAGATGGCCTTCCGCATGCAGGCCAGCGTGCCCGACCTCACCGACCTCTCGAAGGAGACCCCCGCCACGCTCGACCTCTACGGCCCCGACGTGAAGGAGGCCGGCACGTTCGCCCACAGCGCCCTGCTCGCCCGCCGCATGGTCGAACGCGGCGTGCGCGTCGTCCAGATCCTCCACCGAGGCTGGGACCAGCACGGCAACCTCCCCAAGGACATCGCACGGCAGTGCCAGCAGACCGACCAGGCCTGCGCCGGCCTGCTCCTCGACCTGCAGTCCCGTGGCATGCTCGAAGACACGCTCGTGGTCTGGGGCGGCGAATTCGGACGCACGGTCTATTCGCAAGGCACGCTCACCAAGGACAACTACGGACGCGACCACCACCCCCGCTGCTTCACGATGTGGATGGCCGGCGCCGGGGTGAAGCCGGGCATCTCCTACGGAGAGACCGACGACTTCAGCTACAACGTGGTCAAGGATCCGGTGCACCTCAGCGAACTCAACGCCACCATCCTCCACCTGATGGGCATCGACCACCGCCGCCTGACCTTCAAGTTCCAGGGCCTCGACCAGCGCCTCACGGGCGTCGAGGAACGCCGCGTCATCAAGGAACTCCTCACCTAAGGTCCTTTCTCACCTCGCAACTCACTCCGCCTTAGCGGGGTTACTTCGCCATGACCCTCCGCCTATTGTCCGCACTGCTCGCCCTGCTCGGAGCCGCCTCCCTTCAGGCCGCCGAGACCAAACGGCCGCCCAACGTCATCTTCATCCTGACCGACGACCAGGGCTGGGGAGACGCCAAGTTCGCCGGCCACCCTTACCTCAAGACCCCGAACCTCGACCGGCTCGCCCGGGAAGGCACCTGGCTCCGCCAGTTCTACGTCGCCGCCACGGTCTGCTCGCCCAGCCGCACGGCGTTCATGACCTCGCATTACCCGGCGCGCCACCAGATCCACGGCCATTTCTCAACCCATGATCAGAACGCCGCACGCTCGATGCCGGACTGGCTCGACGCCGACGTCACCACCCTGCCCGACCTGCTCAAGCAGGCCGGCTATGCGACGGCCCACTTCGGCAAGTGGCACCTCGGAGGCGGCGCGGGCGCGCCGGCGCCGGAGGCCTACGGCTTCGACGTCTCCAAGACCGTCAACTCCAACGGACCGTCGCTCGGCGATGAAGGCAAGGAGCCCTACTTCCGCGCACGCTCGACGGCGCTGATGGTCGACGAGACGATCAAGTTCGCCCAGGCGAACAAAGACCGCCCGTTCTACGTCAACCTCTGGACGCTCGTCCCGCACGCGCCCTTGAAGCCGACCCCGGAACAACTCGCCGTCTATGCCGACCTCAAGCCCCAGGCGGAAGATCCGGCCTTCGGCGAATGGATGCAGAAATATCTCGGCAAGGCCAAGGACCTCCGCTCGCAGATGCAGGTGTTCGCGGCCTCCGTCACCGACCTCGACACCCAGGTCGGCCGCCTGCTGGACGCGCTCGACGCGCTGGGACTGACGAATGACACGCTCATCTTCTTCTCCAGCGACAACGGCCCGGAGGACTATCGCGTCGGTAACGCCGCCAACGCCGGCGTCGGCAGCCCCGGTCCGCTCCGCGCCCGCAAGCGCAGCATGCACGAGGGAGGCATCCGCACGTTCGGACTCGTCCGCTGGCCCGGCAAGATCCCCGCCGGCCGCGTGGAGGAGGCCGCCGTCGTCGGCGGCGTCGATTTCCTGCCCACCATCGCCGCCCTCGCCGGCGTGAAAGTCCCCGCTGCGCTCGCGCCCGACGGCGAGGACAAGTCCGCCCTCTGGCTCGGCGCCGCCGCGGCCGCCCGCAGCCGCCCGCTCTACTGGGAATGGATCTCCGGCGTCCAAGGCCCCGAGGACGGCTACATGCCGCCGCCCCTCTGCGTCCGCGACGGCCAGTGGAAACTCTTCGTGAAGCATGACGGCCAAGGCGCCCAGCTGTTCGACATTCCCAAGGACGCCGCCGAGAAGAACGATGTCGCCGCGGCACATCCCGAAGTCGTCAAGGAACTCACCGCCAAGGCGCTCGCCTGGGCCAAGACCCTGCCCGCCAGCCCGGCCCGAGACAAGTTCATCGCCGGCGGCGCGGTCCGGACGACTCCGCGCACGGGCGCCAAAGCCAAGGCCAACCTCGACCGCCCGAAGATCTTCGACGGCTGGGACAAGGACAAGGACGGCTTCCTAGGCAAGGACGAGTTCATCCCGCACATGGCCGACCAGGCAGACGCCCCGGCCCGCTTCGTCCGGTTCGACAAGGACAAGGATGGCCGCCTCTCGAAAGAAGAATTCGTCGCCGCCGGCAAATAAGATTCAAACCTCACCATGAGACTGCTCACCCTCCTCGCCCTCGCCTGCGCCCTCTCGCTCGGCGCCCAAGAAGCCCCCAAGCCCAAGGCGAAAGCCAAGGCCAAAGCCCCCGCGGCGGACGCCTACTCCGCCAAGCTGCCCAAGCCCACCGCGGCGAACGTCCGCTACGGCGAACACGAGCGGCACGTGCTCGACTTCTGGAAGGCCGAATCAGCCGTCCCGACGCCGTTGGTCTTCATCATCCACGGCGGCGGCTGGGTCGGCGGCAGCAAGGAGCGCGCCGAGCGTTTCGCCGATGTCGACACCCTGCTCAAGGCCGGCATCTCCGTGGTGTCCATCAACTATCGCCTCATCAAGCGCGACCCCGCCGTCGACAGCTCGCCCGCCGTGAAGGCTCCTTTGCATGACGCCGCCCGCGCCCTGCAGTTCGTGCGCAGCAAGGCCGCCGAGTGGAACCTCGACAAGACGCGCGTGGGCGCCGCCGGCGGTTCCGCCGGCGCCTGCTCGAGCCTCTGGCTGGCGTTCCACGACGATCTCGCCGACCCGAAGTCGGCCGATCCGATCGCCCGCGAATCCACCCGCCTGACCTGCGCAGCCGTGACGGGACCGCAGACGACGCTGGACCCGGCCCAGATGAAGGAGTGGACGCCGAACAGCACCTACGGCGGACATGCCTTCGGCCTGGGCACCTTTGCGGAATTCCTAGCCGCCAGGGAGAAGATCCTGCCCCTCATCGCGGAGTATTCACCCTACTCGTTGGTGAGTTCGGACGACCCGGCGATCTACATGACCTTCGGAGCGCCCCCGGCCATCGGTCAGAATCAGAAAGACCCGACCCACACCGCCAACTTCGGCGTGAAGCTCGCCGAACACTGCGCGACCAAGGGCGTGGCGGCGGAAGTAGCCTACCCCGGAGCCAAGGACGTGAAGCACGCGACGCCGACGGACTATCTCATCGCCAAGCTGAAGCCGGCCGGAAAATGAGGGGAGCAGCCGTCATCGGCGCCCTGCTGCTGGCAGGCTGCGCGACCTCTGATACGTTCACGGTCCGGGAGGATTTCGGCCCGGGCTTCGAGCCGAAGAAGTTCCTCACGCCGATCCCGAACAAGAATACGTCCGTCCGCGACGGGGTGATGTGGACCCGTGGCGCCAGCGGCGGCAAATACCCGCCGATGGTCTACCTCGCCCTCGACGGCAAGGATCTCACGATGTCCTTCCGCTACCGTCACCTCGAAAAAGGCGGCATGCTCTGGCTCTTCGTCGACGGCGACGACGGCTACGGCTCGGTCGATCACATGCTTCGCGTCCGCCTCAACCGCGATTCGGTCGTGCTCGAAGTCGACGCCCACACCCTCGACCCGAAGCACCCGCTTCGTCAGAACACCCGTGCGCCGGACCCGGTCAGCAAGGCCTATCGTACGAACGAACACCTGCCCGCCGAGAAGGTCGACCTTTCGTCCAACGAATGGCGGACCGTACGCCTCGTCTTCAAGGGCGATACCGTGGACATGTCAGTGGACGGCAAATGGCAGCGCACGCTGAAACGCCCGAACTTCGACGCCACCAAGCGAAAGCTCCTCTGGATGCAGAACGGCGGCGCCGCCGGGATCGAGATCGACGACGTCATCGTCACCCCGACCCTCTGAGACCGCCCTTCCCCTATACTTCATACTCAAGACTCCATACTCTCATGTGGCACGCCCGCCTCCTCACCCCGCTGCTCCTCAGCCTCCTCCTGGTCGGCTGCGCCTCCCGACCTCTTCTCGTCGAGAACGACCCGCCGGTCATCGTCGCGCACGACCTCCGTTCCGCTTTCGGCGAACCTTGGAAGATACCCCACGGGGAGTGGAAGCCCGACAATGGCGTCCTCCGCATGACGGAGATCCCGGCGCGCAAGCACGTGCCGGTGCTCCAGCATTGGGTCGGGCTGAAGACGGCGGTCATCGAACTGGAGTTCCGTCAGGATGTCCCGGCCACCTTTTACATCGGTTGCGACGCCGATAAGCACGTCGGTCGCGTCGTCATCACCCCCAAGGAAGTCCATATCGCCGAAGACTCCGTGAAGCCTTCCCACATCCTCGCACGCCTGCCGCTGGAGCCCGTCAAAGGCGTCTGGCGTCACGTCCGCGTCGAATGGACCGGCGACCGCATGGCTGTCCGCATCGACGGGCAGGAGCTGAGCGCCCAACACCCCTTCCTCGCCACGCCGAAGACCCGCAGCTGGATCGCCGGATCCAAGGCCGCGGAAGTGCGCAACTTCGTGATCAAGGGCGTGGCGCAGTGAGAACCCTCCTCGCCCTCCTGTTCGCCCCGCTCGCGGCCCTCGCCGCCGAGAAGCCGAACATCATTCTGATCTATTCGGACGACCACGGTTGGGCGGACCTCGGCATCCAAGGCTCGGACCAGGACATCCGGACACCGAACCTCGACGCCATGGCCCGCGACGGTGTGCGCTTTACCCGTGGCTACGTCACTGCGCCCCAGTGCGTTCCCTCCCGCGCCGGCGTCCTCACCGGCCGCTATCAACAGCGCTTCGGCGTCGAAGATAACAACAAGGGGCCGCTACCGCTCACGGAGCTCACCATTGCCGAGCGCCTCAAGGCCGCCGGCTACGCCACCGGCCAGGTCGGCAAGTGGCACCTCGACTTGGTCGGCGGCAAGAAAGGCGAGAAGGCCCTGCGTGTCTCGAAGGAGCACATGCCGCACGCCCAGGGCTTTGACGAATACTTCCGCGGCGAACTTCGGCAGTTCTACGCCTCGCACGACCTGCAGGGAAAACCCTTCGCCGACGCCCCGCACGTCGTCGCCGACAACCGCTTCCGCGTGACCGTGCAGACCGAAGCAGCCCTGTCCTTCCTCGACCGGCGCGCGGCCAAGCCTGACCAGCCGTTCTTCCTCTACCTCGCTTACTACGCACCGCACGTCCCGCTAGAATCCCCAGAACCCTGGTTCTCGAAGACGCCGGCCCACCTACCCAAAGAGCGCCGACAAGCTTTGGCGATGATGGCGGCGATGGACGAAGGCATCGGACAACTCCGCGCCAAGCTCAAGGCGATGGGACAGGACAAGAACACGCTTATCTTCTTCATCGGAGATAATGGCGCCCCGCTGGGCAAAGCCTGGGACGGCTCGCTGAACACCCCGCTCATCGGCCAGAAAGGCATGCTCGCCGAAGGCGGCATCCGCACGCCGTTCCTGGCCACCTGGCCCGCCCGCCTCCCCGCCGGCAAGGTCTACGATCAGCCCGTCAGCAGCCTCGACGTCGCCGCCACGGCCGTGGCCGCCGCGGGCTTGCCCAAAGCCCCGGAACTCGACGGCACGGATCTCACGCCCTTCGCCGCTGGACAGAACACCGGTGCGCCGCACGAGCGACTCTTCTGGCGCTGGGGCTCGCAGGCCGCGGTGCTGGAGCACCCCTGGAAACTCGTCCGCCTCGGCGACCGTGAGGAGATGCTTTTCGATGTGACGCTTCCCGACGGCGAGAGCCTCACCAAGAATCAGTCCAAGGTCAGGCCGGAGATCGTCGCCCGCCTGCGCACGGCGCTTAAGAACTGGAGCGAGACCCTCACGCCGCCCGGCCTGCCCACCAGCCTCGACCCGCACCACGAAGGGATGTTCGCCGAACACGGCGTCATCACGGCTTCCGCCAACGCTGCAGCGCGCAAGAACGAACCCGCCGGCTCGATCCAGGGCTGGCTCTGCCGCAACGGCACCATCGCCGTAAAGGACGGCGCCCTTACTCTCACCGCTGACCCCAAGGTCGCGAAGAACGCCAAACCCTTCCTCGCCAAGACCGGCCTCGCGCTCAACGGCCCCGTGACCGCCGTCATCAAGGCCGACGCCAAGGTCGCCTCGGCCTGCTCGCTCAGCTGGCGCACCAAGGAACAGCCCGACTTCCTGCCCGCGAACCTCATCCGCTTCACCTTGCCCGCCGGCGCCTCGGAGCAGAGCATCGCCTTGCCCATCGACGGCCAGGCGATCCACGTCCGCCTGAACTTAGGCGACCAGGCCGAAGGACTACGCTTGCGCTCGATCGAACTACGCCCCGCCAAGGGAACTTCGGACCGAAGTGATTTCGGCGCAGTCGGACGCTGAATCAAAGGCCGTCGTTAAGCATATTTGGCTGTCCACTCTCTTCGCCGAGGGTAGTTTATGCCTACCCCATGAACGCGCGCGCCCTCCTCGCCTGCCTGCTCTCCCTGTCGCCTCTCCTCTCCGCCGAGCGCCCTAACATCCTGCTCATCGTCGCCGACGACCTCGGCTGGTCGGACGTCGGCTGGCATGGCGGCTTCGGCAAGACGCCGCATATGGACAAGCTTGTCCGCACGGGCGCGGAACTCGACCAACATTACGTCCAGCCTGTCTGCACCCCCACCCGCGCGGCGCTGATGAGCGGACGCTGCCCGGGGCGCTTCGGTCCGCAGGCGCTCTCCCCCAGCAATTTGCGCGCGATGCCGCTCGGCACGACCACGCTTGCCTCCGCGCTCAAGTCGCTCGGCTACCGCACGCACCTCGCCGGCAAGTGGCACCTCGGCGCGCGGCCCGAATGGATTCCGAACGCGTACGGCTTCGACACCAGCTACGGCACGCTGACCGGCGCCGCCGACCCTTGGACGCACAAGTATCGCAAAGGCAACCCCTACGAAGACACCTGGCATCGCGACGGGAAGCTCTTCCATGAGGAAGGCAACGCCACCGAGCTCGTCGCCGCGGAAGCGCTCAAGCGCATCACGCAAGGCGGCGACCAGCCTTGGTTCATGTACGTGCCGTTCCATGCCGTGCACACGCCGGTCGACGCACCCGCCGAATACAAGAAGCTCTATGACGGCATTAAGTTCCACGAAGACGCCGTGAAGCACGAGTCGCGCCTACGCATGGCCGCGATGGTTTCGCAGCTCGACGCCAAGATCGGCGCCTTCGTCGACGCGCTCGAGAAGACCGGCCAGCGCGAGAAGACGCTCATCATCTTCACCTCCGACAACGGCGGCATCGAAGGACTCAAGAACGCCTACGCCGGCGAAGTCCCGGACTCGCCTTTCAACAGCGAGAACGACCCGCTACGCGGACAGAAGAACACGCTCTACGAAGGCGGCACGCGGGTCTGTGCGTTCGCGAACTGGCCCGGCAAGCTGAAGCCCGGCAAGGTCACCGCACCTCTCTACGTCGGCGACTGGCTGCCGACGCTCGCCGGTCTGACCGGCTTCCGGCCGACGCAGGAGCCGAAATGGGACGGCCTTGATCGCTGGAAAGTCCTCACCGGCGAGGACGCCGCACCCGCTCCGCGTACCATCTACATCGGTCATCCGCAGGGACGTTCGATCCGCCACGGCGACTGGAAACTCATCGCCATGAACAAAGGCAAGCCCCAGCTCTTCGACATCGCAACCGACCCCTACGAGAAGGACGACCTCGCCGCCAAGGAGCCGAAGCGCGTCGAAGAACTGCGCGCCCTGCTCGCCGCCGAAGCCGCCAAGGATGAAAAAGTGATGCCTGCCGACCTCAAAGGCCTGCCCCACTGATTCGGCCTACCCCTGCCCCTACCCCTCTTCAGCCCCATGCGCCTCCTCGCCCTCCTGTTCGCCCCGCTCGCGGCCCTCGCCGCCGACAAGCCGAACATCATCCTCATCCTGGCCGACGACCTCGGCGGCCGCGACCTTGCCTGCTTCGGCAGCAAGTACCATGAGACGCCCAACTTGGACCGGCTTGCCGCCCGTGGCGTCCGCCTGACGCAGGCCTATTCCGCAAGCCCCCTCTGCTCGCCGACGCGCTCGAGTATCCTGACCGGCCAATACCCGGCCCGCATCGGCATCACCTCTCCCGTCTGCCACCTCCCGACGGTGCAGCTCGAGAAGAAGCTCGAGGCCGGCAACCCCAACAGCCGGATGCTCGTCGCGCAATCGATCACACGCCTCAAACCTGACTACCATACGCTCGCCGAGGCGCTCAAGGCCGCCGGCTATGCGACGGCGCACTTCGGCAAGTGGCATCTCGGCCATAACCTGAAAGCGGGAGACGCCTACGAGCCGCGCGACCAGGGCTTCGACCTGGACTGGCCGCACACGCCCAAAGCCCCGGGCCCCGGCGGCGGCTATCTGGCGCCTTGGCAGTTCATCGCCGAGCCCGCGATCAAGGACGAAGCCGGCCGGCACGTCGACGAACGCATGGCCGACGAGGCCGGCAAGTTCATCCGCGCCAGCAAGGGACGTCCGTTCTTCGTGAACTTCTGGCTCTTCTCCGTGCATTCTCCCTGGAACGCCCGCAAGGACTACATCGAACACTTCAAGCAGAAGACCGATCCCGCGAACCCGCAGAAGAACCCGCTCTACGCCGCGATGGTGAAGAGCCTGGACGACTCGGTGGGGCGACTGCTCAAGCACCTCGACGATTCCGGCGAGGCGGACAACACGATCATCGTTTTCTGGTCCGACAACGGCGGCTACGCCTATCCGCCGAAGAAGACCGACCCCGACGGCTACGCCGAGATTCCCGCGACCAGCAACCTGCCGTATCGCAGCGGCAAAGCCTCGCTTTACGAAGGCGGCACCCGCGAGCCCGGCATCGTCGTCTGGCCCGGCAAGGTGAAGGCCGGCGCGACGGCCGATTTCCTCATGCAGTCGGTCGACCTCTACCCGACGCTACTCCGCGCCGGCGGCGCCGCGAGCAAGCCCGACCAGAAGATCGACGGCCTCGACCAGACGGAAGCCCTCCTCGGCGGCACGTCGTCCCGTGATCGTGTCTTCTGCCACTTCCCGCACGGCAACGCCACGCGCGACTCCGTCATGGACGGTTTCTACGCCGGCTCCTACGTGCGCAAGGGCGACTGGAAGCTCCTCCGCTTCTATGCCCGTAATGATGACGGCTCCGATGACCTCGAACTCTACGACCTGAAGAACGACCTCGGCGAACGTCGCAACCTCGCCAAGGAGAAACCCGAGCTCGTGAAAGAACTCAACGGACTGATCACCGACTTCCTCAAGGACACCGAAGCGGTGATTCCGAAGCTAAATCCGGATTTCGGCAAGGCCGCGCCCAAGGCGCCGGCCAAGAAGAAAGCCCTGGCGCCCGACGATCTCCCCGGCAACTGGAAGAATCGCGCCGGCAAGGCATCGGTCATCGACGGCGCGCTGCATATCGAGTCCAAAGGGGCTGACTCCTTCATCGGCGTCGGGGCCGGCCTCAGCCCAGGCCCGGCCAAGCTGTCCTTCCGCCTCCGCGCCCCGCAGGCCGGAGAAGGTCGCATCGCCCTCCTGGGCTCCGCTGGCGGCGCCGAGATACTCTCCGTGCCCTACCGGACGTCCGGCGAAGCCTCCTGGCAGACGATCACCGTGGACCTTGAGCCCAAGCAGGCCGCGGGCATCCTCCGCCTGTACCTGCCCGCTGGCTCCGCCGCGGTGGACCTCGACGACATCGTCCTGACCCCCGCCCAAGGTGCGTCCCGTCGCTGGGAGTTCTGAGCTAACTCCTGCCATCGGCGGGTAGTATTTTTACACCCAGGCGGGGGAACAACCCGCCCAGGTAACCTATCTTATGTCGTGTTTGCCCTAATCCGGCTTCCCCTCTCCGTCTAACTGTCTTTATTCAGAACACCCCTCTCATGCGTAAGCCCTTCCTGGCTCTCCTGCCCTTTGTCTTTTCCGCGGCCTTCGCGGCGGACGGCGTGCAGTTCAACCGCGACATCCGCCCCCTGCTCGCGGACAACTGCTTCCACTGCCACGGCCCGGACCCCGGCACCCGGAAGGCCGGCCTGCGTCTCGACACCGAAGCCGGCTTCTTCGCCGTGCGCGTCGACAAGAGCGGCAAGGAAGAACCGCCGACCATCATCAAGGGCAAGCCGGACCAGAGCACCCTCTACCAGCGCATGCTTTCCAAGGACGAGGATGAGATCATGCCTCCGCCGGAGACTCACAAGACCCTGAAGCCCGACCAGATCGCCCTCGTGCGCCGCTGGATCGAACAGGGTGCGCCGTGGCAGCCGCATTGGTCCCTCGTCGCCCCGCAGAAGAGCCCCCTGCCCCAGACTTCCGACGACGCGTGGGCGAAGAACCCGATCGACCGCTTCGTCCGCGCCAAGCTCGACGCCGCCGGCCTCAAGCCCGCCGCCGAAGCCGACGCCGCCACGCTCATCCGCCGCGTCAGCCTCGACGTCACCGGCCTGCCTCCCTCCCCGGCCCTGCTCGCCAAGCACCTGCCGAAGGACGGCGCGCGCCTTTCCGACGCCCAGCTCTCCGTGCTCATCGACGAGCTGATGGCCCTGCCGGCCTACGGCGAACACCGCGCCCGCTACTGGCTCGACGCCGCGCGCTACGCCGATTCGCACGGCCTCCACTTCGACGCCTACCGCGAGATGTGGCCCTACCGCGACTGGGTCGTGAAGGCCTACAACGACAACCTCGCTTTCGACAAGTTCACCGTCTGGCAGCTCGCCGGCGACCTGCTCCCGAATCCGACCGAAGAACAGCGCATCGCCACCGGCCTCCAGCGTTGCAACCCGACGACCAACGAAGGCGGCACGATCGTCGAGGAGAACCTCGCCAACTACGCGGCAGACCGCGTGCAGACGATGGGCTGGGTCTACCTCGGCCTCACGACCAACTGCGCGCAGTGCCACGACCACAAGTTCGACCCGTTCTCGCAGAAGGACTTCTACTCGATGGCGGCCTTTTTCCGGAACACCACCCAGGGCGGCCTCGACGGCAACGTGAAGGACGGCCGCGGCCCGGTGATCTATCTTCCGTCCGACGCCGATCGTCCGCGCTGGAACGCCCTGCCCGGCGAGATCACCGCCGCCAACAAGCAGCTCGCCGAAGCCCGCAAGACGGGCGCGCCGCTCTTCGACCAGTGGATCGCCGCCGCCAAGCCCGCCGACCTCGACGCGGACATCCCTGCGAAGGGACTCGTCGCGCGCCTCGCCCTGAACGAAGGCAAGGGCATCCCCGCCGGCACCCAAGCCGCCGGCGAGCCGGTCGTCTGGAAGAAGGACGGCAAGGGCGGCCCCGCCCCGAGCTTCAAGAAGGGTTCCCACCTCGTCATCGGCGATGCCGGCGACTTCAGCACCAGGCAGGCCTTCAGCGCCGGCGCCTGGACGCGCGTCGACAAGGCCGAGGGCACGGGCGCGATCCTCGCCCGCATGGACGACGCCAAGGGCTCGCAGGGCTGGGCTCTCTTCCAGTCCGGCAGGAACTTCGGCGTCTACGTCATCAGCAAGTGGCCGGACGACGCCATCAAGGTGACGACCACCAAGAATCCCGTGCGTGCCGGCGCTTGGCAGCATGTCTTCATGACCTACGACGGCAGCGGCAAGGGCGCCGGCGTGAGGATCTACGTCGACGGCGTGGCGATGGAGACCCGCGCCGAGGTCGACAAGCTCAAGTCCGACACCAAGGCCGCGACGCCCACCCGCCTCGGACAGCGCAGCCGCAGCGAACCTTTGCACGGCGACATCCAGGAAGCCTTCCTCTATTCCCGCGCGCTTCGCCCTGAAGAAGTGACCACGCTGTCGAAGCTCGCGCCGCTGCGCACGATGCTCGCCGGCAAGCCCGGTCCCAAGCAGAAGGACGCCCTCCGCGACTACTTCCTCTCGAATCGTCACGAACCCTCCAAGGTCGCCAACGCGCTCGTCGCGAAGCTCACCGCCGAGCAGACGATGATCCGCGCCCGCAGCCCGCTGACGCACGTCCAGGAAGAGAAGATGGATAGCCCGGCGATGGCCAACATCCTCATCCGCGGCGCCTACGACAAGAAGGGCGACGCCGTGCCGGCGGAGATCCCCTCCGCGCTCGGCAAGCTCCCGACCGACGCCCCGCGCAACCGCCTCGGCCTGGCACGCTGGATCGTGAGCGAAGCCAATCCGCTCACGGCTCGCGTGACGGTCAACCGCATGTGGCAGGAGCTCTTCGGCGCCGGCCTCGTCAAGACCTCCGAAGACTTCGGCATCATGGGCAGCCTGCCCTCACACCCCGAGCTCCTCGACTGGCTGGCCATCGACTTCCGTGAACACGGCTGGGACGTGAAGCGCTTCTACAAGCAGCTCCTCCTCAGCGCCACCTACCGTCAGTCGGCGCTCATCACCAAGGAGAAGGTCGACAAGGACCGCGACAACGCCCTGCTCAGCCGCGGACCGCGCTTCCGCATGGACGCCGAGATGCTGCGCGACCAGGCGCTCGCCGTCAGCGGCACGCTCTCGCCCCGCATGGGCGGCCCGGGCACCAAGCCCTACCAGCCCGAGAACATCTGGGAAGTCGTCGGCGTCGGCATCCAGGTCTACCGCCCCGACATGGGCGAGAACCTGTATCGCCGTTCGCTCTACAACTACTGGCGCCGCATGGCCCCGCCCGCGAGCCTCGACCTCTTCAACGCCCCCTCGCGCGAAGTCACCTGCGTGCGCCGCGACCGCACCAACACCCCGCTCCAGGCGCTCGTCATGCTCAACGACCCGCAGTATGTCGAAGCCTCCCGCGTCCTCGCCCAGCACACCCTGAAGGGCCACGGCGACGACCTCGCCCGTCTGAACGCCGCCGCCGAACGCGTGCTTTGCCGCCCGCTCAAGCCGGCCGAGACCGCGATCCTCACCGACAGCCTGGCGAAGATGCGCAAGCACTACGTCGCCCAGCCGGCCGACGCCGCCGCCCTCCTCGGAGTCGGCGACGCGAAGGCCGACGACCAGATGCCCAAGACCGAACTGGCCGCGTGGACGATGGTCTGCAGCCAGCTCCTGAACCTCGACGAAATCCTTAACAAATAATCCCATGTCCATCCTCCACGAGTGGAACGCCCTCCAGACCCGCCGTCGCTTCCTCGGCGCGGGCGCCAACGTCCTCGGCGCGGCCGCGCTGACCAGCCTGCTCGGCTCCAACCTCGCCCATGCCGCGCCCGGCGCGATCAAGCCGCAGCATCTCCCCAAGGCCAAGCGCGTCATCTACCTCCACATGGTCGGCGGCCCCGCCCAGATGGACCTCTTCGACTACAAGCCGAA
>JACCDQ012062232.1_pt1 | contig 14594 bp, 7 predicted proteins | sample 7446031 | NCBI WGS metagenome assembly JACCDQ01 (sample SAMN15323442, study PRJNA562643) | freshwater metagenome | isolation source: river surface water | place: USA:Blue River Watershed | collected 2017-08-17
TGGATGCCGTAAAGCGCGGCGTCCTCGTCGGCAAAGGTCCAGCCGATGTCGTCGTGGCTGCGCACGTAGTTGACCCAGGCGGTGTGCGCAGGCAGGGCGTGTCGGTGTTCCAGCGCGTGCTGCAGCAGGTTCACCTCGCGCGTGGCCAGCGAGTTCCACAGCAGCGCCATCTGCAGCGGGTTGTACGAGACCTGGCACTCCTCGGTGGAGATGTAGCCGGCCACGTCGTCGGGGTGCACGATGGCCTCGCTCTTGAACAGCAGCGAGGGCGCGGCGATGCGGCACAGCGCGTTGTAGGCGCGCAGCAGGTGGTGCGCCTCGGGCAGGTTTTCACACGGCGTGCCTTTGCGCTTCCAGACGAAGGCCACCGCGTCCATGCGCAAGAAGTCCACGCCCAGGTTGGCGATGAACAGCATCTCGCTGGCCATGGCACTGAACACGGCCGGGTTGCTGTAGTTCAGGTCCCACTGGTAGGTGTGGAAGGTGGTCCAGACCCAGCGGCCGTCGGGCAACTGGGTGAAGGCGCCGGGGTGCTCGTCGGGAAAGATCTCGCGCACCGTCTGTTCGTACTGGTCGGGCTCGGTGCGGTCGGGGAATATCCAGTAGTAGCCGCTGTGGGTGGGGTCGCCAGCGCGGGCGGCCTGGGCCCACTCGTGCTCGTCGGAGGTGTGGTTGAACACGAAGTCCAGCACCAGCGAAATGCCGGCCTTGCGCAACTGGGTGGCCAGGGTGCGCAGCTCGTCGATGGTGCCCAGGTGCTCGGCGGTGGCGCGGTAGCTGCTGACGGCGTAGCCGCCGTCGTTGTGCGGCTGCGGGCACAGGTAGGGCGGCATCAGGTGCAGGTAGGTCAGCCCCAGTTCCTTGAAATAGGGAATCTGGGCCTGCAGGCCCTTGAAGCCGCCGGCCCACAGGTCGGCGTAACAGACGGCGCCCAGCATCTGCTCGCTCTGGAACCAGTCGGGCGTGGCTTCGCGCTGGGCGTCGAGCTGGCGCAGGGTGGGCGTGCGCTCGCGCCAGCCATCGTAAGCCACGGCCAGCAGTTGCTCGGCCACCTGGGGAAAGTCGGCGCGGTCGCCATAGAGGTGGGCCAGTTCGGCCAGCAGGCGCAGGCCGTGCTGTTGCAGGCGCTGGGCGAACGGCGCCCAGGTGGCCTGGCGCGCACGGCTGAGCGCCAGGCGATCGATGAGTTCAGGCAGGAGGGTGTCCATGGAAGTTCCGGTTCGGTCGGTGGGCGGTCAGGACAGCGCGGGCAGTTGCACGGGCTGTGCACGCCAGATGTCGCGGGCGTATTCGGCGATGGTGCGGTCCGACGAGAACAGCCCCATGCCCGCCACGTTGGCGATGGACTGGCGCACCCAACCTTCACGGTCCTGGTAGGCGGCGTCCACCGCGTCCTGCGCGGCGATGTAGCGTTCGTAGTCGGCCAGCAGCAGGTAGTGGTCGCCCCAGTTCACCAGCATGTCGGACAGGCCCTGGTAGCGGCTGGGCTCGGTGGGACTGAAGCGGCCATCGCGGATGGCTTCGAGCGTGCGCTGCAGTTCGGGGCAGGCCTCCATGAAGGCACGTGGCTGGTAGCCGCTGCTGCGCAGGGCCTGCACCTCGGGCGTGGTGTGGCCGAAGATGAAGATGTTGTCCGCCCCAACCTGCTCCAGGATTTCGACGTTGGCGCCGTCCAGCGTGCCGATGGTGAGGGCACCGTTGAGCGCGAACTTCATGTTGCCGGTGCCCGAGGCCTCGGTGCCGGCGGTAGAAATCTGCTCCGACAGGTCGGCCGCAGGAATGATGAGTTCGGCCAGGCTGACGCTGTAGTTGGGCACGAACACGACCTTGAGCCGGTCGCCCACGCGCGGGTCGGCGTTGACGGTGGCGGCCACGTCGTTGATGAGGCGGATGATCTGCTTGGCGGTGTGGTAAGCCGACGCGGCCTTGCCCGCGAACACCACCACGCGCGGCACCGGCACGGAGGCGGGGTTGTCCAGAATGCGCAGGTAGCGGGTGACCACGTGCAGCACGTTGAGCAACTGGCGCTTGTACTCGTGGATGCGCTTGACCTGTACGTCGAACAGCGCGTCGGTGGACACGGTCAGGCCCGTCTGGGCCTGCAGCCAGTCGGCCAGGCGACGCTTGTTGGTGAGCTTGGCCTGGGCAAAGGCCTGGCGGAAGGTGGCGTCGTCGGCCAGCGGCTGCAGGGCGCGCAGGGCGTCCAGGTCGCGCCGCCAGTGGGTGCCCAGGCGGCGGTCCAGCAGGCCGGCCAGGGCCGGGTTGGCTTGCGCCAGCCAGCGGCGCGGCGTCACGCCATTGGTCTTGTTGTTGAAGCGCTCGGGCCACAGGGTGGCGAAGTCCGCGAAGATGGAGCGCTGCATCAGGTCGGTGTGCAGCGCCGACACGCCGTTGACCGAATGGCTGGTCACCACCGCGAGGTAGGCCATGCGCACCCGGCGTTCACCGGTCTCGTCGATCAGCGAGACGCGGCGCATCAGGTCCACGTCGTGCCCCTGGGTGGCGGTGAGGCCGCTCAGGAAGTGGCTGTTGATCTCGAAGATGATTTGCAGGTGGCGCGGCAGCACGCGGCCCAGCATCTCCAGCGGCCAGGTTTCCAGCGCCTCGTGCATGAGGGTGTGGTTGGTGTAGGAGAACACGCCCTGGCACAACCGCCAGGCGTCGGCCCAGGGCAGGTTGTGCTCGTCCAGCAGCAGGCGCATCAGCTCCGGGATGGCCAGCACCGGGTGGGTGTCGTTCAGATGGATGCTGACCTTGGCCGGCAGTTGCTCGAAGCTCTGGTGGCCGTCGAGGTAGCGGCGCAGCAGGTCTTGCACGCTGGCGCTGACGAAAAAGTGCTCCTGCCGCAGGCGCAATTCGCGGCCCGACGGGGTGGAGTCGTCCGGGTAGAGCACGCGCGAGACGTTTTCCGAGTGGTTTTTGCTTTCCACCGCGCCGAAGTAGTTGCCCTGGTTGAAGGCGCGCAGGTCGATTTCCTCGGTCGCCTTGGCCGACCACAGGCGCAGGGTGTTGGTGGCATCGGTGCCGTAGCCGGGCACGATGGTGTCGTAGGCCATGGCCAGCACGTCTTGGCTATCGACCCACTGGCGGCGGCCTTCGTGCTCCACCACGCGGCCGCCGAACTGGACGCGGTAGGTCACCTCCGGCCGGGCAAATTCCCAGGGGTTGCCGTGGGCGAGCCAGTAGTCGGGCACCTCCACCTGCTGGCCGTTGACGATGGTCTGGCGAAACATGCCGTAGTCGTAACGGATGCCGTAGCCGTAGCCGGGAATGCCGAGCGTGGCCATGGAGTCGAGGAAGCAGGCGGCGAGGCGGCCCAGGCCTCCATTGCCCAGAGCGGCGTCGGGCTCCAGCTGGCCCAGCAGGTCCATGTCCTGCCCCAGTTCGGCCAAGGCCTGGCGCAAAGGTTCGCGCAGTTCCAGCGCCAGCAGGGCGTTGTCAAAGGCGCGGCCCATCAGGAATTCGGCCGAGAAGTAATAGACCCGCTTCACATCTTGTTCGTACTGGGCACGGGTGGTGCGCATCCAGCGCTCCACCAGGCGGTCGCGCACGGCGTAGGCGGCGGCGTGCAGCCAGTCTTCCGGGCGCGCGGCGGCCGGGTCTTTGCCCACGGTGAACACCAGGCGGTTGGCGATGGCGGTGCGCAGGGCCGCCACGTCGCTGGCGGGGGGGTCGTAGTGAAAGTCTTGTCGAGCGGTCATGGGTGATGGCGGGCCTGGGCGAGCCAGGCGTTGGAAAAACAGGTTGAACAGGAGAAAAGGCTCAGACCATGCTTTGGTAGAGCGCGTGGTAGCGGCGGGCGGCGTCGGTCCAGTCCAAGGGCTGGCGCATGCCGGTCTGTTGCACCTGGCGCCAGTCCGCCGGGCGGCGGTACAGGGCCAGCATGCGTTCGACCGCCCGCAGGAAATCGGTCTCGTTGAAGCGCTCGAACACCACCCCGGTGGCCCGGCCTTGGGACAGGGTGAGCAGGTCGGTGTCAGTCACGGTGTCGGCCAGCCCGCCCACGCGGCGCACCAGGGGCACGCAACCGTAGGCCAAGCCGTACATCTGCGTAAGGCCGCAGGGTTCAAAACGCGAAGGCACCAGGGTCACGTCGCCACCGGCGAACAGGCGGTGCGAAAACGCCTCGTCGTAACCCAGGCGCACCGCTACCCGGCCTGGGTGTTGGCGGGCTTTGTCGATGAAGGCGGCTTCCAGCGCAGCGTCGCCGCTGCCCAGCACCAGCAACTGCGCGCCCTGCTGCACCAGCGCGTCGGTGCCGGCCAGCACCAGCGGCAGGCCCTTCTGCTCGGTCAGCCGGCTGACGACGATGAACAGGGGCGCATCGGCGTGCAGCGCCAGCCCGGCTTCAGCCTGCAACCCGGCTTTGTTCAAGGCCTTGCCGCTGATGTCTTGGGCGCTGTAGGGGTGCGGCAGATGGGGGTCGGTGGCGGGGTTCCACACGCCGCTGTCAATGCCGTTGAGGATGCCGCTGACCACGCCGCTGCGGTGGCGCAGCAGGCCGTCGAGGCCGCAGCCGTGTTCGGGCGTCTGGATTTCGTGCGCGTAGGTGGGGCTGACGGTGTTGATGCGCTGGGCGTAGAACAGCCCGGCTTTCATGAAGGACCACTGACCGTAGAACTCCAGGCCCTCCATCTGGTAGAAATGCGGCGGCAGTCCCAGGCCGTCGTAGTCGGCCCGGGGGAACACGCCTTGGTAAGCCAGGTTATGGACGGTGAACAAAGTGGGCACTGGGCGGGCGCCGGGCGAGGCCAGGTAGGCGGGCACCAGGCCGGCGTGCCAGTCGTGGCCGTGCACCAGATCGGGCTGCCAGCCCGAGTCCACCCCCTGGGCCAGGCGGGCGGCCGCCCAGTTGAAGGCGGCAAAACGGCGGTGGTTGTCGGCATGGGGCTGGCGTTCGGGCGTTTCATACGGCCCACCCGGGCGCCGGTACAGGGCGGGCGCGTCGACCACGTAGGCGGTGACGGCCTCGGCGCCCTGCCCCGGCAGCGTGCCGCGCAACAGCCGCAGCGTTTGGCCCCAAGGCGTCGCAACTTCGGCCACCGGTTGGGCATCTTGCAAACCGGCCAGCATCTCGGCAAAGCCGGGCAGCACCGGGCGCACCTCGCAGCCCAGCGGGCGCAAGGCCGCAGGCAGCGCGCCGGCCACATCGGCCAAACCACCCGTTTTGAGCAACGGAAAATACTCGGCGCTGACCTGCAAGACTTTCATGGCGTCGCTCCCCGGTGCTTACAAACGTTCCAGCATGTCGGCCGTGACCAGCACCACCCCATTGGCGGTGCGCTCGAAGCGCTGGGCGTCCAGTTCGGCGTTTTCACCGATCACCAGACCGTCGGGCAAGGTACAACCCCGGTCCACCACCACGCGGCTCAGGCGGCAATGGCGGCCCACCGTCACCTCGGGCAACAGCACGGCCTGGTCGACCACGCAGAAGGAATGCACCCGCACGTTGGAAAACAGCACCGAGTTGCTGACGGTAGAGCCCGACACGATGCACCCACCCGACACCATGGTGTTGATGGTGATGCCCGAGCGGCCGTCGGCGTCCTGCACGAACTTGGCCGGCGGCAACTGGCGCTGGGTGGTCCAAATCGGCCACTCGGTGTCGTAAATGTCCAGCTCGGGCGTGACCGAAGCGAGGTCGAGGTTGGCCTCCCAGAATGCGTCGATGGTGCCCACGTCACGCCAGTAAGGCTGCGCTTCGGGATGGGACGAGACGCACGACATGGAAAACGGGTGCGCCAGCGCGCGCCCTTCTCGCACCACGCGCGGGATCACGTCCTTGCCAAAGTCGTGGCTGGAGGCCGGGTCGTTCAGGTCCTCTTCCAGCAACTGGTAGAGGTACTGGGCGTTGAACACGTAGATGCCCATGCTGGCCAGCGACACGCTGTCGTTGCCGGGCATGGCGGGCGGGTTGGCGGGTTTTTCCACAAAGTCGGTGATGCGGCGCTCGCCGTCCACCGCCATCACGCCGAAGGCCGTGGCTTCTTCGCGCGGGACCTCGATGCAGCCGACCGTGCAACCGGCGCCGCTGGCCACGTGGTCCTGCAGCATCAGCGAATAGTCCATCTTGTAGATGTGGTCGCCCGCCAGCACCACCACGTATTCGGGCCGGCTGGACTGGATGATGTCCAGGTTCTGGTAGATGGCGTCGGCCGTACCGCGGTACCAATGTTCCTCGTCCACCCGCTGCTGGGCGGGCATCAGGTCGACCATCTCGTTGAGTTCGGCGCGCAGAAAGCTCCAGCCACGCTGCAAGTGGCGCAGCAGCGAGTGCGATTTGTACTGGGTGATGACCCCCATGCGCCGGATGCCGGAGTTGACGCAGTTGGACAGCGCGAAGTCGATGATGCGGAATTTGCCGCCGAAGTACACCGCGGGTTTGGCACGCCGGTCGGTCAGCTGCTTGAGGCGCGAACCGCGCCCGCCGGCGAGCACCAGCGCGATCGTGCGGCGCACGAGCATGTGGGGCTGCATGTGGCGGTCGGTGGCCGTCGGAATCACGGGGGTGGCGGTGTCCATGGGGTTGTCTCCTCGGTGGGTGTTTTCAGTGCTCGTTGGAATCAGGTCATCACGCTGGGCTGGTCCATGCCGGTGTGGTGGCGTATGCCGGCCACGGCCTCGGCCAGTTGCACCAGCGGCGCCAGGGCCTGCTGCGCGGGCAGGTCGTGGCGGCGGGCATCGGGTTCGTGGCGCTCCAGGTAGACGCGCAGGGTGGCGCCTTCGGTGCCGGTGCCCGACAGACGGAACACCACGCGCGACGAGTCTTCCAGCACCACCCGCACGCCCTGACGCTCACTGCGCGAACTGTCCACCGGGTCGGTGTAGGCAAAGTCGTCGGCCCATGCGATGCGCTGGCCGGCCACGGTCTGCCCAGCCAGCGTCGGCAGGCTTCGGCGCAAATCGGCCATCAACTGGTCGGCCTGGGCGGTGGGTATGCCTTCGTAGTCGTGTCGCGAATACACGCAACGCCCATGCTCGCGCCACAGGCCGCGCACCAGCGCTTCAACCGACCGCCCGGTGACCGCCACCAGGTTCAGCCAGCACAGCACCGCCCACAGGCCGTCTTTCTCGCGCACGTGGTCGGAGCCGGTGCCGTAGCTTTCCTCGCCGCACAAGGTCACCCGGCCGGCGTCCAGCAGGTTGCCAAAAAACTTCCAGCCGGTGGGCGTTTCAAAGCAAGGCATGCCCATGGCCTTGGCCACGCGGTCCACCGCCGTGGACGTGGGCATGGAGCGCGCCACCCCGGCCAACCCGTGGCGGTAGCCCGGCAGGCGGTGCAGGTGCGCGGCCAGCACCGCCAGGCTGTCGGACGGCGAGACCACAAAGCCGCGCCCCAACACCATATTGCGGTCGGCGTCGCCATCGGAGGCGGCCCCCATGTCGGGCGCGTCCGGCGCCATCAGGTGAGCCACCAAGTCGGCCGCGTTGACCGGATTCGGGTCCGGGTGCAGGCCGCCGAAGTCCTCCAGCGGCTCCCCGTTCACCACGGTGCCGGGCGGGGCACCCAGCTCGCCTTCCAGCAACGCGCGAGCGTAGGGCCCGCCCACCGCGCACATCGCGTCGTAACGCAGGCGAAAGCCCTGGGCGAACAGCGCGCGGATGGCGTCGAAGTCGAACAGGCCGCGCATCAGCTCGGCGTAGTCGGCCACGGGGTCGATCACCTCCACCGCCGTGTGCTCCACGGTGTGGCTGCCCAGGCGATCCAGGGGTACGTCGGGCGCATCGCAGGTGGTGTAGGCGGTCAGCGCCTGGGTGCGCTGGTACACCGCCGTGGTGAGCTTTTCCGGCGCGGGGCCACCGTTGGCGGTGTTGTACTTGATGCCGAAGTCCCCGTCCACGCCGCCCGGGTTGTGGCTGGCCGACAGGATGATGCCGCCGCTGGCGCCATGCCGGCGGATGACCGCGCTGGCCGCCGGGGTGGACAGGATGCCGCCCTGCCCCACCAGCACCCGGGCGTAACCGCGAGCAGCCGCCATGCGGAGGATGGTCTGCACCGCCACCCGGTTGTGGTATCGGCCGTCGCCACCCAGCACCAGCGTTTGCCCTTGGGCCGGCTGGCCCGGGCCGTACAGTTCATCAAACAGGGCTTGGACGAAGTTTTCCAGGTAGCCCGGCTGCTGGAACACGCCCACCTTCTTGCGCAAGCCGGAGGTGCCGGGCTGCTGGCCGGGGTAAGGCTGGGTCGGCAGTTCGTGACAGGTCATCGGGGGTCTCCGGGTGTTCGGGGTCAGGCCGGTTCGGGCACCGGGTGGGGTTGCGCTGTGGCCAGAGGGTCACCCTGCGCCGCCAAGGCCAGGCACAAGGCCCGCCCCGCGACCTGGCAACGCGGCCCCAAGGCGGTGTGCGACAAGCCGCCGGTGTGGGTGTCCAGCCGCAGCACCCACCAGCCCGAAGGCAGGCAAAACTCCACCGTGTCCGCCGTGGGGTTGAGCAGCCAGACACAGCCCGGGTCCGCAGGTCGCCGCTGTTGCAGCCACACCACCAGCGGCTGCGGATGCTCCCGCTGCCAGTCGCGCCAGTTCAGGGGCTCGCCATGCGCGTCCAGCCAATGGGCCACCACCCCCTCGGGGTCGGCCGTGTCGGCGTCGGGCGGCGCCCACCAGCGCCGGGCCTGCAGCACGGGACATGCATGGCGCAGGCGCAAGACACCGGCCACAAAGGAGGTCAAAGCGTCGTCGGCCTGGTCCCAATCGATCCAGCTGATGGGGTTGTCCTGGCAATAGGCGTTGTTGTTGCCCTGTTGGCTGTGGCCGAGTTCGTCACCGGCCAGCAGCATGGGCGTGCCCAGCGACAACAGGGTGCTGGCCAGCAAGGCGCGCTGGCTGGCGCGGCGGCGTTGCAGCACCAATGGGTCGTCGCTCGGGCCCTCCACGCCGTGGTTGTGGCTCAAGTTGTGGCTGTGGCCGTCTCGGTTGTCTTCGCCGTTGGCCTGGTTGTGCTTGTGCTGGTGGCTCACCAGGTCTTGCAGGGTGAAACCATCGTGTGCGGCCACGAAGTTCACGCTGCTGTGCGCGGGCCGCTCGGCAAACACCGCGCTGGAGCCCGCCAGCGCCTGGGCCCAACGCCCGGGTGTGCCATGCCCGTGCAGCCAGGCCGACCGCTGGGCATCGCGGAACAGGTCGTTCCATTCCAGCCAGCCCGCCGGGAACTGCCCCAACTGGTAGCCGCCCGGGCCCACATCCCAGGGCTCGGCAATCATCAAGCGGTCGCGCAGCACCGGGTCTTGCGCCAGCGCCATGAAGAAAGGTGCCCGAGCGTGGAAGCGGTGCTCCGCCGTTGCATCGCGCCCCAACACCGGCGCCAGGTCGAAACGGAAGCCGTCGATGCCAAAGTCCTGCACCCAACGCCGCAGGCTGTCCATCACCAGGCGCAGCACCAGGGGTTGGTTGATGTCCAGGCAATTGCCGCAGCCGGCCCAGTTGTGGTACTGCGCCGGGTCGTGCCGGGGCAGGCTGTAGTAGACGCGGTTGTCGATCCCGCGCAGCGACAGCTGGGGGCCGAGCGCATCGCCCTCCCCGCTGTGGTTGAACACCACATCCAGCACCACCTCCAGGCCGGCTGCGTGCAGCGCTTCGACCATGGCTTGGCACTCCTCGCGCACCCGGCGCGGGTCGCGGGCGTAGCGGGTGTCGGGCGCCGCCCACGCGATCGGGTTGTAGCCCCAATGGTTGGTCAGCCCCAAGGCCAGCAGACGGGCCTCGTCCACCCGCTGGGCCAGCGGCATCAGGCTGACGGTGGTCACGCCCAAACGCAGCAGGTGCTCGATCACCGCTGGGTGTGCAAAGCCGCTGTAACGTCCACGCTCGTCCACCGGCACCCCGGGGTGCAACTGGGTGAAGGATTTCAGGTGCACCTCGTACAAGACGCGGCGCGCTGGGTCCACCTGCGGACGCGGCTGCACCAGCGGGGGCAAATCGCCCACCACGCGGGCTTTGAGGGCCTGCGCCGCGTTGTCCCGCGTATCCATGCGGGTGGGGTCGTCCGGCACGTGGGCCAGGTGCAGGTCACTGCCGTCGTAATGGCCCACCACCTCGCGGGCGTAGGGGTCCAGCAACAGTTTGTGCGGGTTGAAGCGGTGCCCCTGAGCCGGCGCCCACGGTCCGTGGACGCGCCAGCCGTAGGTCATGCCCGGCAGCACATCGGGCACCTCAGCGTGCCAAATTCCTGAAGCGTCCGACCGCAGCGCATGGCGCCCCCAAGGGCGTTGCCCCGTTTCGTCAAACAGGCACAGCTCCACGGCCGTGGCGTGCGGGGCAGCCAACGCAAAATGAGCGCTTCCAGGCGTCAACGTGGCGCCCAGGGCAGCAGGTGGACGCAGGTGCTGGTGTGCCATGCGCGCGCCCCGAATTCAACCTTGCGACGTGTGGACCAGCATGACACAGGCCAGCGGCGGCAGGAGCAAGCTCAGCGACTGCGCCTGGCCATGCGCGGGCACCGCCTCGGTCATCCCGGCGCCGCTGTGCACACCGCTGCCGCCGTAAATGGCGGCATCGGTGTTGATGATTTCGCGCCATGGCCCCGCCTGCGGCACACCGATGCGGTAGGCCGGACGCGGCACGGGGGTCAGGTTGCACAGCACCACCACCTCTTGCCCGTGCGCGTCGCGGCGGCGCCACGAGAGCACCGATTGGCTCGCGTCGTCGTGAGCGATCCAGTCAAACCCACGGGCGTCGTGGTCCCAAGCATGCAGTGCCGGGTAATGGCGGTAGACCGCGTTGAGGTCGCGCACCAGCCGCTGCACGCCCGCATGGTGCGGGTCGTCCAGCAGGTGCCAGGGCAGGCTCGCATCGGCTTGCCATTCCCCAGGCTGGGCCAACTCGCCGCCCATGAACAGCAGTTTCTTGCCCGGAAAACCCCACATGTAGCCGTACAGGCTGCGCAGGCCGGCGAAGCGCTGCCAGTCGTCGCCCGGCATGCGGCCCAGCAGCGAACCCTTGCCGTGCACCACCTCGTCGTGCGACAGCGGCAGCACAAAGTTTTCGCTGAACGCGTACACCAGCCCGAACGTCAGCTCCCCGTGGTGGTGGCTGCGGTGCACCGGGTCGCGCGCAAAAAAGCGCAGGCTGTCGTTCATCCAGCCCATGTTCCACTTCTCGTGGAAGCCCAGCCCTCCGCCCTGCAGGTCGTCGCTCGGCGGGCGGCTCACGCCGGGGAAGGCGGTCGACTCTTCGGCCACCATCAAGGCTCCGGGCCGTTGGGTGCCGACCACGTGGTTCAGGCGCCGCAAAAAGGCCATCGCCTCCAGGTTCTCGCGGCCGCCGAACTGGTTGGGAATCCACTCGCCGTCCTTGCGGCTGTAGTCGCGATACAGCATGGACGCCACCGCGTCCACCCGCAGGCCATCCACCCCGTAGCGTTCCAGCCAGTACAGCGCGTTGCCGATCAGGTAGTTGCTGACTTCGTGCCGGCCGTAGTTGTAGATCAGCGTGTTCCAGTCCTGGTGAAAGCCCTCGCGCGGGTCGGCGTGCTCGTACAGGTGGGTGCCGTCGAATCGGGCCAGGCCGTGGCTGTCGGTCGGGAAATGGGCCGGCACCCAGTCGAGGATGACGCCCAGCCCGGCGGCGTGGGCTTGCTCGACAAAATAGGCGAAATCTTCCGGCGTGCCAAAGCGGGCCGTGGGCGCGTACAGCCCCACCGGCTGGTAACCCCAGGAGCCATCGTAGGGGTGCTCCGAGACCGGCAGCAACTCCAGGTGGGTGAAACCCAGATCACGGGCGTAGGGCACCAGGGTGTCGGCCAGTTCGCGGTAGCTCAGCCAGCGCCAGCCATCGTGCTTGCGCCACGAGCCCAGGTGCACTTCGTAGATGCTGATGGGCTGGTCGAACGCATTGGCGCGCGCGCGATCGGGCGCCACCGGCCGGGCCGGTGGCAGGCCGTGCACCACACTGGCGGTTTGCGGCCGCAGCTCGGCGCGCACCCCGTAGGGGTCGGCCTTCAGCAACAGCTCGCCGTGGGGCGTGCGCACTTCAAACTTGTACAGCGCCCCACGCGGCACGCCGGGCACGAACAGCTCCCAAACGCCGCATTTACGGCGAAAGCGCATGGGGTGGGTGTCGCCATTCCAGTGGTTGAAGTCTCCCACCACCGACACGCGTTCGGCATTTGGCGCCCAAACCGCAAACCCCACCCCGTCCACGCCCTGCCGCGTGCAGGGGTGCGCCCCCAGGCATTCAAACGGGCGCTGGTGGGTGCCTTCGGCCAGCAGCCACACGTCGGTGTCGCCCAGCAAGGGGCCAAAGCGGTCCGGGTCTTGGGGTGTGGTCATGGTGCGCTTGCGGGCCGGTCAGTTCAGATCAAACCGGCAGTGACACGGTGCGGGTCAGCGCATCGCCACCCCGGTCGAACACGTGCAAATCCTCGGCCGCCACCTGCACCCGCACCATGTCGCCGTTCAGCGCGTGGGTGGTGCCCTCCACCTTCAGGGTGATGGCGGGAATGCCTTCGCCCAGGTCCAGGTACAGCAGCGACGCTTCGCCCAGCTTTTCAATGTGCGACACCTTGGCCTGCAGGCTGTTGGGTGCGTCGGCACTGCTGGCCAGGCGCATGTGCTCGGGGCGCAGCCCCAGGCTGATGGCCTCGCCCGCTTTCACGCGCGACGCATCCACCGCCGCGCGGAAGGTCTGCCCCGCCACCTTGACCTCGGCCGCCTGGTCGGTGGCCGACACCAGCGCCCCGGGCAGGATGTTCATCTTCGGCGAGCCGATGAACTCGGCCACAAACAGGCTTTGCGGCCGGTGGTACAGGTCCATCGGCGTGCCCACCTGGGCGATGGAACCCTTGGTCTGCACGTCCGGGCCGGCGCGCAGCAGCACGATCTTGTCGGCCAGCGTCATGGCCTCCACCTGGTCGTGGGTCACGTAGATCATGCTGGCCGTGCCAATGCGGTGGTGCAGCCGCGCAATCTCCAGGCGGGTCTGCACCCGCAGCGCCGCGTCCAGGTTGGACAGCGGCTCGTCGAACAGAAACACCCGGGGGTGCTTGACGATGGCCCGCCCAATGGCCACGCGCTGGCGCTGGCCGCCCGACAAGGCCTTGGGCAGGCGGTCGAGCAAAGGCGTGAGTTGCAGCATTTCGGCCGCTTCGCGCACCTTCTCATCGATTTCGGCGGTGTTGGCCCCGAAGACCTTGAGGCCGAAGGCCATGTTCTCGCGCACGGTCATGTGCGGGTACAGCGCGTAGCTCTGGAACACCATGGCCACGCCGCGGCGCGCCGGTGGCAGGTCGTTCACGCGCTCGCCGCCAATCAGCAGGTCACCGCTGCTGATGTCTTCCAGGCCCGCCACCATGCGCAACAAGGTGGATTTGCCGCAGCCCGACGGGCCGACGAACACACAGAACTCACCGTTTTCGATGGTCAGATTGGCGTTGTTGATGGTCAGCGGAACCTGCGGGCTGTAACGCTTGCAGACGTCGCGGAATTCGATCTTGGACATGATGGAGCCTTCCAGACAGGTTCAGAGTTCGGCCAACAGGCCACCCCAGGGTTGCAATGCCACGGCGCTGTCGGTCAGGGTTGCCCCGGCCAGCCCATGCCCGGCCAGAACGCGGGCCGATGCGCACGACGCCGGCAGTGCCCACTGAGCCGGCCGATCGCTGAAGTTGAAGACGCACAGCACACGCTGCCCCTCGTGCTCGCGCACAAAGGCCAGCACCTGCTCGTCCATCGGCAGCATCGCCATGCTGCCTTTCACCAGGGCGGGCTGTGCACGGCGCCACTGCATGAAACGGGTGTAAAACGCCAGCGTGCTGTCGCTGTCCGCCGCCTGGGCGTCCACCGCCAGGGCCGGGTGGGCCGGGCTGACCGGCAGCCACGGCTTGGCGCCGCCAAAACCAGCGTTGGGCGCCGCGGCCTCCCATGGCATGGGCGTGCGGCAGCCGTCGCGGCCCTTGAACTTGGGCCACATCTCAATGCCGAACGGGTCTTGCAGATCCTCGAACGCGATGTCGGCTTCGGGCAAGCCCAGCTCGTCGCCCTGGTACACGCAGGGCGAACCGCGCAGGCTCAGTTGCAAAGCGGCGGCCAGGCGCAGCAAGCGGCCGTCCGGTTGGGCGCCGCCCCAGCGCGTCGCCACGCGCACGCAGTCGTGGTTGGACAGCGCCCAGCATGGCCAGCCGTCGCCCACGATGCCCAGAAAGCGGCTGAACAAGGCGTGCAGGTAGGGCGCGTCGTGCTGCTTGCCCAGCAGGTCGAAGCAGTAGGCCATGTGCAGCTTGTCGCCGCCCTTGGTGTACTCGGCCACGCGGGCCAGGCCGTCGTCGTCGCCGATCTCGCCCACCATGGTGGTGTCGGGGTACTGGTCGAGCAGGGCGCGCAGGCGCTGCAGGAAGGGCAGGTTCTCCGGCCGGCTCTTGTCGTAGACGTGGCGCTGCCAGCCGTAGGGGTTGAAGGGGTTGACCGCCGGGTCGGGGTTGTTGCGGTCGGGCGCGCCGCGGCCCGGGTTGTCGCGCAGCTGCGCGTCGTGGAAGAAGAAGTTGACCGTGTCCAGGCGGTAGCCGTCCACGCCCAGGTCGAGCCAGAACTTCACCGTGGCCAGCAGCGCGTCCTGCACCTGGGGGTTGTGGAAGTTCAGGTCGGGCTGGCTGGTCAGGAA
>JACCDQ010394982.1_pt1 | contig 14589 bp, 5 predicted proteins | sample 7446031 | NCBI WGS metagenome assembly JACCDQ01 (sample SAMN15323442, study PRJNA562643) | freshwater metagenome | isolation source: river surface water | place: USA:Blue River Watershed | collected 2017-08-17
CCCGCGCTTCCGAAGATTTGCGTCCCGCCCGCCCCCATCCAATTCACACCGTCGCGCGACCACGCCAAGCAATTTCCGCCGCCGTTGCTGCTTCCCGCGCTGTCGCCGCCCGCCACCCACATTCCGTTCCCGTATTTCACAGTACGGATAGCCCCGATCGCGTTCGTCGCCGCATTCGTGAGGACCGTCGTATTATTCGTCGTCCATGACAATCCGCCATCATACGAATACGCCATCCGGTTCGTGCCTCCGACACCGCTCGCATCGCGTATCGTGCCGCCACCTACCGCAATCAGGAAGTTCCGCGAATACGTCTGCGACCACGTGGTCCCCTGTGCGCCATTGCCCGACCTCACGACCACCGCCGTCGTCTCCGTTCCGCCACCCGGCAGCAAGCCCTGTGCGCGACCCACTCCCGCCCGCCACATCGCACCGGCGCCCGCGCCCGACCCCGCGCTCGTCGGCATTCCCGTCGTCAAAAGTGAAATCGGGATATTCGCATACGCCACCGCGTTCGTGCTTATCGTCGGTGAAAAAATACTAGTCAGGTTCCATGATGTATCCGCGGTGATGTCTGTCGTGTTTAGAATACGCGACGCACCTGCGCCAGATGTCGCAAGCCACGAATAGCCGGTCCATGCGATACCGTTCAACCGTCCAAATGTTGTATTCGTAAGTGTTCCGGTCGATATTTTCCATCCGGTCGAACCATTCGGTGTGCTGGTATAAGCGATTTGGTTGCTCATGAGATTCGAAGATAAGTCACCTACGACGACCCATGTTGGCGATACTGCGCCAGTATTATACATTACATCACTTCCGTTCGATAGAATAGACGGGAATCCACCGCCTACGCCAGATATCGTCGAAGCCGCCCATCCGGTTCCGATATCTTCATTTGATCCAGTGTCGGCACGCCACGAAATACGGCTTGCCGGTGCGCCTGACCCACCACCGCCGCCGCCGCAGCAAATCCACGCGACTCCATTATACGCCACCGAACTAATACGAATACCTGGAAGCACGTTTCCTCCGCCCGTCGTGGAAATTTCCCGCCAACCGGTCGCACCAGTTCTGTCGCTCGTGAAATACAGCGCAGATGTCGTGCCTTGCGCGCCGCCAACCACCCAGAACCGGCTGCTCGATGCGATACAAACCGGCTGGAATGACGCAGACCCGCTACTCGTGATACCCGACACAGCCGTCCATCCAATCGCGCCGTATTTATCTGTAGTGTAAATCAAATTGTTATTATTGGGGTCATTACCGCAAGCCAACCATGCGACACCGTTCCATTCGAGCGCAGCATAGCCGCCTTGTCCGATGAGTATGCGCGGATTCACCGAATTGGACGCGACAGACCATCCAACACGCGCGAGAGGGTCCGTACAGTACCAAATCGATCCATATTGCTCTCCGGTCACCGGATTATGGGTCGTCATTCCGAAATTGGCCACCCACGACCATCCGTTCCATTTCAGCGCGGAACTAAACGTCTGTGATTCGGGCGTTACTTGGAACAACTGGGTCGCCGAGAGATCCGTATATGTATTCAGCCACATATTCGCCCATGGTGCGCTGGCTTCGCGCATATTCACATCCATGTGTGTAATAAAGACGCTGCTGCTTGCGCGCATCGTTAAACTTTGGAAAGACGCGTCTGGTACATTCGTCGTGCCGCCGCCTAGCACTCCATTACCGCTTCCGATAAACGCGCAAACGGGGATAGTAGTGCGACCGATCGTCGAGGTGGCGGTGGATACTGATGTTTCGGTTGTAGTTGTAGCAGCGCGTGCGCCGCCCACGATAAGCGTGTTGCCATTCCAACCCACCGCGCGAGCACCCGTCTTCATCGTGCTTACAAGTGCTGCGCTGGCACCGCTGATATCTGAAAAGAGCGCAGCCGATCCGACGACATCAGTCCAAACATGGCCATCCGCCGATAATGCGATACATGCGCGCGACCCGCTTCCTACCGCCACCCATCTTTGTCCGGGTGCGACAGTCTTCGCTGAAGAAAACGCGTTCCATGAAATACCATCCGCCGACCATGCGATAATATTGCTCGTCGAGCATGAAGCCGCCGCGGGTCCGGTCGCGATGAAACGTTTGCCATTCCACGCCACCGAATTCGCGCCGTAGGGGAATAATTGCGCGGATGAGGCGACTCCGGTCCAACGCCGCCCGCTCACCGCGTACTCCTGAGCGTCGCTACCTGCGGCTGGTGTATCAACTGAATAAAGGATACTTACTCCGCTGCCGCCAGCAACCGAATTGCCGCGACCTACCGCCACCCACCTACCACCGCCCCAAACAACATCATTTACTACAGTTGTTATGGTCGATGTTTTCACGGTGCTTGATGCTTCCGTGAACGTATCCTCCCAAATTAAGCCATTTCGGTGTTTTGAATACATGATTGTCGTCGCGCCGGCGCCCCCCTGACCAACAGCGACCCAGTACATACCATTCCACGCAATACGTTTCACAACGGTGAGACTGATATCCGTATTCAGAATTCCATTCCATGATACTAGGTCGGTCGACCATGCGATCGACGCGGTATTTGCGTCGTTGATAGGCGATCCGTCGCCGCCCACCATCCAGACACTACCATTCCATGTAATCGTATTCAGTACACCGGTGATTGGAACGTTTAATGCGGGGGTCTGCGTCCATGTGACGCCGTCTTTTGATGTCGCGACTTTTGAACCGGTGACCGTGTCATGTCCCACCGCGCCCCATACGGCTCCGTTCCAGAACGCGTCATTACATACACCGCCGCGGAAGGCGGCGCGGGCGAGACTCACCGTGCTTGCGCCCCATGTCCGACCACCATCCGCGGATATCGCCGCCCCGCGACTCGCGCCGTCGGCACCAAATAAGAGTGTCGGATGTTGAAGATACGCCGAACCAACCCCCGCTGTCCATCCGATACTACGCACAGATTTCATTGACGCGGGTTGGAATGACGCTCCGGCGGTTCCGGTCGACGACGCACCCGACGGAATCATGTAGTCATTTGTTGTCGCGACACACCGCATATCGGTAAGACTGAACGTCGTCACTGCTGTTCCGTAGAGATTTGTCGTAGGATACACGCCGAACCACCCGCCACTTCCGTCGTATGAATATGCGAGTGTGCGACCTGTGCTAATTCCGACCGATGTTGTTCCTGTCGCAAACCACACACCGTTGAAGTAGCTGATACTGGTTGGCCCTCCTCCGCTAACATCAAATAACCCGGCTTTGGTATTCGTTACCGCCGTCCATCCATCACGACCGGTGGCTGAAAATACAAACGAATTTCTATCCGCAGTTGAACGATGTACTGTTGCGACCCAGAGTCCTCGTCCCGTGGATGCGCTTACGCCATACGCGATTCCGCTTACAGAAAACGAACTTACAGTACTTCCGCTATTCACGACACCAATCCAGTCGATACCGTTGTATGAATACAGAAGAGAAATAGTCATTGAACTCGCCGTTGTTGCGCCTGCGATCCATAATCCGCGGCCATTTTCATCGCGGCCGTATGCGATACTGCTGATACTTGCGCCGGCGCTGATTCTCGCGGTAGAACCGCGAATTGGTGTCCAGTTTATACCGTCGGTCGAATATACCAGATTTGCGGTAGTATCGATCGCGCTGGTGCCCGTTGATGCTACACCACCCGCAACAAAGAGTCCATTACCGAATGCGATAGCGTTACATCGGGAAAGGATCGTGAGCGAGTTCGGAACTTCACTCCAGCTGATACCGTCATAGGAGAAGATGAGAGAATTCGTGGTATCACCACCGGCAACCCAGACACCATTTCCGACGCCGGATGTCGCCGTAAGCGCAGCGTTAGAAGATAAAGAAAGCAGTTCAGCCGGCGCATACACAATCGTGCGGACATTCGTTATCATCGTGGTTGCGCCGGTGATGGCGGTCCAGCGAATACCATTCTGAGAGAATGCGAGGCAACTCGTCCCGCTTGTATGAGCTCCACCCGCGACCCAGATACGTCCGCCGTTGGGCGAAACTGCGGTGCTGGTTTGACCGTATCTCACTACATTAACAGCTCCAGTTCCGAATATTTCCTTCGCGCCGACTCCCTGTGACCACGTCTTTCCGTCAATCGTGTATGTCAAAGGCGATATAGACGTGGTTCCGGCCGCAGCACTGACACCACCTGCGACCGCGATGGCTTGTTGAGGCGGCTGTTGATTTGCGGGCGTCCATGTAACACCGCCATCGCTGGAATATACGACGGGGCATGTGCCGTTGCCGGTGGCGATGAACCGATTGGCGTATGAATTCCAAGTTACGGAATAGCCAGTATTGATGGGGGTGAAATCGCCTGAGATATCCAGCGACATAATCTCTCGGCATCGGGTGAGGAAAGGGCCGAATACAGACGCACCCGCATCGCTCGATTGGACCGTTACCGGCGTCCAGTTTATACCATCCGCCGAATACGCCATCGTATATCCAGGGTTGTTGTTTAAGGTGGCGTCTAGCCCGAATACATTTGTCAAAGCCGCCGTCGACGCAGCTCCGTTCCATCCACCGATGATGAACCTACCCCCGACGGCATCCCAAATCACGCGGGTCACTTCACTTCCGTTCTTGAATATTGATGTCGCGGCGGTCTTGGCCTGAAGTGGCGGTGCGATCCACGCCGTCGCCGTCGCATCGGTGGAGTAGATGATCGTATTCGCAGCTCCGCTGCCACCGCCAACGGCGACCCATCGCCCCAAACTTGGAGAGAATGCGATAGAACGCACGCTGCCGAGAGGTGTGTTGCTGATATCTATGGTCGTCGGCCATGTTGCTCCACCGTTGATCGAGCGGTATATCGTGTTTCCGGATGCTGCGCCGGCGAGTATCACCGAGAAGTCTGTATTGGCCGCGAAGCATGAGATAACCGAGTTGGTAAATGTGGGTCCTGTTGCGTTAGCCCATGGCGCCACAGCATCCGCATCACCACTAACCATAATCCTACCGTTATTGTTATTTGATGCGTCGTTGCCTCCAATCAGCCATCGGTTGTAGATTCCGCCGACCCATATCGACGCCCACACCCACGCCATCTGTGAAGGAGCATTCGGACTGCTGATACTATTACGCCAGTTGAATCCGTCGTTGGAAAAATAGACTTTTCGTGTCGCGTTGGCGCTGTCGCCTCCTCCTGCCAAGAACCGGGTACGCGCGGGATTGGCGGCGAGAGAATAGCATCCGCCGTTAGCAACTGTCATTCCGGTCCCGCCGTTGGCTTCTGTATCGCTCGTTCCAGGGACACGCGCCCATGAAGCGCCGGCGTCGGCGGAATACATCAGGGCGGTGTGTTGTGATGAGATATCGGTGATCACGTTAGTAAGTAGTGTGTTGTTGGTGAAAATCATCGAACGAGATGTGTCGCTACCTGTTCCAAGTGGAGTACTAAACTCCAGCGATTGATTCACCACCGGCGCATCCCACGTCACTCCATCATCTGAGTATGTAAACGCGACACCACGCTGGGGTTGGCCGCTGGGAACCGTCGTATACACCCCCGTATCACCCATCGCCATAAACCGCCGGAGGGGTTTGAATACATTCGCACCGCAACCCTGCCAGTTCCGACCGTTGGTAGAATACGCCACCGTGTTTATCCCGCGTCCTGTCGCCATCCATCGCTTGGCGCCCCATGTAATCCCGCGTCCCCATACCGAGAACACCGTATTTCCGAGTCCCTGCCACGCCGTCGGCGTAGTTACGTCTGTGAAAGCCACAAGCGTATTCACCGTGCCGCGCCCAGTCGCCACGTAATTTCGGCCATTCCACGCCACCCCGTGAGCATACATATCAAACCCGGTGCTTGTCGCACCACTTTCCGGCACTCCCGTCCATGTTTTCCCGTCGGTCGAATACGCGATCGTATAATACGCCGCAGGTTGCGACCCTGATATCAGCGTCCGCGTTCCCGTCGCAACCCACATCCGCCCCGTCCAAATCACGTGATTACCCCCGCCAAAAATATCGCTCGTAGCGGCACTCGGGCCTGCGATATCAACCGAAAAGACATTCACGGGGGCACCCGACGCATCCACCGGTCCCATCCACGTCACGCCATCATATGAATACGCCGTAGAAAAAGCCGCACCGCGACCCACCGCAACCCACATTTGTCCGTTCCATGCGACATCACGTGCTTCCACCGAAAATATGGATTTTCCAGTCACCCCAGTCCATGTCATACCGCCGTCATCCGAAAATGCCAGCGAGTGTGTGCGTCCGTTGCCCGCGGCCACCCATTTTTCGCCATTCCACGCCACCGCATTCGCACCGCGCGATCCACCGACACCGAATGAAGTGTTGGCAGAAATATCCGCCGCCGATGAAAACATCGCGTTCGTGGCACCGCCCGGCACCATCGCCCATGTCGCACCATCATCATCGGAATACGAAATCGTCCCGGCGATTTCAGGTGCGGGTGTAAGCACCGACCGAGCAAGAATATCGCCAGCACCGCCGCCGCCCACCGCGAGCATCCGATTCGCCGGAAACGTCACTTTATTATCCAGGCGCGCAACATTCACGGGGGATGTAAATGCGTTTGTAGTAATGCCGACGGCGCCGAATGCTTGTGTTGTAAATGCGCCCGTGCTGCGTTGGACGCCCACCCATGTCGCAGGGACAGGCGGTGTCGCCGTGGAATAAAACATACAATTTGTTCCGATATCACCGAGGAAATACCACGTATTTGTCGCGGTGTTGAAGCCGACATGGTTGATTTGTTCGCCGCTTGACGACGGTGTCGGACCTTTCATCGCGACCCAACTGCTGCTGTGGGGGATACGTGAGGTAGAGTATGCGAGAAGCGTCCCTGATTCACCGCACGCAACCCACGTTCCGTTGCCATAGGCGATCGATCTACCGGTGGTCCCGAATAATAACGTCGCCGTAATCGGAATCCAACTTCCCGCGATGGGCGGATTTTCTACAGAATAACAAAGTGTGTTTGTCCCTTGGCCAGCAGCCAACCAGACGCCGTTGGCAAATATGACATTCAACCCAAGTGTTCCAAATGTATTCACGATACTCGCATCATTTTGGGTTGTAAGTGGAACAACGACCCAACTGTCGGAAGTAGGCGGTGTTCGAGTGGAATACACAATTCCATTTGTTCCTTCTCCGGTCGCCACCCACGTTCCATTACCGAATGTTATACCGTTGGCTCCCGTGCTGAAATTCGTGCCGGATGAGGTTGTTATACCCACCCACGACTCTGCGGTTGGCGGGTTGGCGAGAGAATACGCGATACTATTTGTTCCGCTTCCGACCGCAACCCACGCGCCATTTCCGTAGGCGATATCATTACATCTTGTGCTGAATGTATTTGTCGTACTAACGCCATTAAACGATATATTATTCGGTATGCCCACCCAACTTGACGCGACGGGAGGTGTCATCGTAGAGTATGCGATGCTGTTATTTCCGGTAGGTCCTTCGCCCACCGCAACCCATGTTCCATTCGCGTAAGCAATATTTCGCCCTCGTGTCGTGAATGTGTTCGCACTGTTCGGAATTCCCACCCAACTCGAAGCCGTAGGCGGATTGGCGAGAGAATATGCGATACTGTTCGTCCCTTCGCCCACCGCCACCACGATATTCCCGTAGCTCGCCATCTGCGCTGACCCGAGACCATACGTCTGTGTCTTCCCCACACTCACCCCGCTCATTTTAGCAACGACATCGCTTGTTGAGAGAGTGCTCGCCACAGCGAGAGGAATACTCTGCTTTTTCTGCCTGTTAAGCGCAGTAGCCGGCGCCGGCTGTGAATCTATATTGATAACCACCGCGCTATTGATTTTATTTTCAATCGGAATGCCATTTAATGTAATTCCGGTCCCCCCGTTGTTGCTGTTATTGATTATATTAAGCGTTCCGGATATCACAGTATTTCCAGTTATATTAGCATTTCCAGAGATATCCACTTTCGCTGTGGGAGTGGTCGTTCCAATCCCTAGATTACCAGACATATCAAAACGGGCGACATCCACACCCTTTATGCGAAATGGTATTATATTTTGTGAAGGATCACGACTATTGACATCCATATCCTTCTGTGGCAAATATATATAATAAAAACATTTTTATTACAATAACAAAACGAAACAAACTTTACAGTTACATAAAAATAATTGTATATAGTAAATGTCGTTCTATTCTCATAGTCCATTTGCGTCGTTTCCGCAGCCGATTCAAACAAGACCAACGAGTACGCCCGGTGTAATACCAGAGGCTGCTGAATACCCCCCTGGTTCCATGAGCTTCATCAACCTTAATATTGATGAATATCGCATCCAAGATTTAGAAGCCTTCTTTACACTTCCTACTAAAAATTACGATATTCAGGATGTCGTCCATAAAAAGAAATCGATGTGTGCCGCCGCTGACCGTGATCCCTCTCTTACAGCATCTACCCGAGCGAATCTTCACGCATTCTTGGATCAGGCTCTCGCTCGCATCATTCAGCATCTTCAACCCATCGGTAGTGGAAAGCCAGTTACCGCTCTTCCTCGTAATACCCTAACCGGTGACAACGGTCATTTTATTATTAACAACCCTGCGCGTGATGGTATAAAAAACTACGATCCCAGTAGTAAAACCGGTATTAACTTGGATGACAACGGTGCGCCTCCTGGAACGATGAATCCCTTGAAAGTGAATACGATTAAGCGTGCCGTAAATATCGATACGCGATTCCGGCCTAATTATTATTCCACAAAAAGTTCCGATCTTCAAATCAATCTGCCTACGAAAGTGGAGCGTGCTGTGAGTATGCGTCTCGCGTCAATCGAGATTCCTATGTCGTTTTATGCGATTAGTTCCGAATTAGGGAATAATGTATTTAAGGTCGTATGGAATTGGGGTGGTGTAGTTGATGCGTCATCTGCGTTGATAACGATATCGGACGGGAATTATGATATCGGTCTCTCTGATAAGACGAAGGCTGCGCGTCTCGAGTCAGAGATAAATGCGCGGTTGGCGGCCACCGAGGCTGGTGTTGCGACCGCTGGAAAACTGAATCTGCGTTTTGAGGTGAATCCGATTACAGGGAAGTCGCGGTTTTACCAGGATGCTTCTGCGACGCTGGTGATTCCATTCAAAATATACTTTAATACAGCCAGCAATGGTGCGATATTACCACTTAGTGAGAACCCTCAACCATTTCAGATGACGCTGGGGTGGATGTTGGGGTATCGCGCCATGAATAATCTAAACGGGTTGTATAGTTCGGGGACTGTGAATGGTTTCACAAATTCGATTCTTTCAGAGGGTATATGTAACGTTCAAGGAATTCGCTATATTTATGTCAGCATCGATGATTTCGTGAATAGTTCGAATAATTATTTTACGGCGGCATTTGCGAGTTCGGTGATGGCACCGAATATCATTACGCGGATTAATGTAGCAGAATTGGCGCAGGATGTAACCGTGTTTCATTATGCGCAACAGGAGGGTTATTCTACGGAATTAGACAGAAGTAGGAATTATTTCGGGCCGGTTGATATTCAGAAGATGCGGGTCACTTTATACGATGAGTACGGCAGGATCGTGAATTTGAATCATATGGATTGGTCGATGGAGTTGATGTTTGAGTGTATATACGCCTAGGCGTTGCGCCGCCAGCCACGCTGCTCGCTCCGCTCGAGGGGGGTATAAACCTCCTCATGCAAGCGATCGATGAGGCTCTTAATGATGTTGCTCTGCCACGCTTTGGCTCGTTGCTTCGCAACATCGCGGGGGGCTTCGCCCCGGTGCCGAGTATTGTTTTTAATGAATTATTTATGTGACGATAATGAGAGCATAAATAATTGACACAGCGTTGATTATTGTCGCGACAAGGGTCGGCCGAGCGAGGCCCCGGAACGAGCGCCCCGCGCGAGTGGAGGGTGCCGAGCAGCGTGGTTGGCGGCGCAACGCCCAGCGCAACGCCCCCCCTTAGTGCCCACACGAACCGCAACCACCACCTGCCCTCATCCGAAACATCGCTGATACCGAAAAAATAGGTTGGGTGGAACGTGCGAGTAAGTCGCGTAATGCTGGTTGTGGTGGGGTATTCGGATTCAGATTCAGATTCGGATCGCTTGGATCTCTCGCAGCTGTCGCATGGAACTGTCTGGGCGCTTCGGGATTGGATGAACCGCCTACAGTATACACAGGTCGGTGGTTTGCCATCGTTGTATAAAAAAGAGTCATTTTTATTATATAAACATGTTATTTTTTATTCTTCTATCGGAAAGGGACGAGTATCATAATGAGTATGAGTGAATAGAATGAAGCTGTAACAATATGAAGCATGTTTTTTATACATAGAAGAACGTCCATTACCGTTATACGTATAAGTTGCGCATGATATGCCTCTGGTGGCGTATAGTGAATGATGTTTATTTTATGAAGATATAATGAACATCTATTATCTAATCGGTTCAAGTGTTGGCCTGTGATCGCGTAGATCACCGACGATTTGTGAATCTCAGGACATACGTCGCGGTCGTTGTCTTCTAATTTATACCGAGTCCTTGTGTAATGATAGTATTCGTCATATGTTTTCTGTAAGTATTTCTCTCGAAACCATGATTTTGAAAGCGCCGCCGATTCGGCAGAGAACACCAGCGTGAGTATAAGTGATGATGCTAGCGTTAGCGTTAGTAATAGTTGATTCATTTTCGCGATAATATAGACAAAACCCAAAAATTGTATTCAATTCTGTATGTTGAATTAGTATTTGAATATATCTGCGTGCCATTAGCACAGACACTTATTGTAATACGCGATACCGAAATTCCGCGTTTTATTTCCTTCGATGGGTACAGCGGCTGCTTTGGCGGGGGCCTGAGTACGAAGCACCGACCGCCCCTTCAAACGGGCTAAATACCGGTCATACGAGCCGTGCTTTACATCAACGCCGGCACCAGGTGCGGAAGTAGAGCCAGGGCGGCACCGTGTAATACTATGACGGGTCGAACTCGCATGTGTGGGTACATCCGATCGAACGATTCCAGCGACAGCACGGTCACTATATTGATTCCAATTTACGCCGATGGGTAACGTTGGCGCAGTATATACATGTAGTGCCGCACGGTTCATCGTGTATTCGCTCGCAGGGACACGAACCGTATTCCATATTTTCTGTTGTGTTGATATTGCGGCGGCGGCTACATCACTCGCGGGAATAGTTGTATTTATATTACGGTCTTTAAGCGGGACTTGAAATTTACAACTAGGACAATTTGGGAATAGTTGCGGCATTATGGCGTTAATCCGTTTAAAAGATATATAGTATTATAAGATTATAAATAAGTTTAAGTTTATAAGATAAATTGAAACATAAAAACCGAAAATAAGGATGAAACGGATGAATCTGGTTATGCGACGTGAAATGAATGACAGTAGTGACGATGATGGCGGCGGGCAAGGTATCGGTAGCGGTGGCGGCGGTGGCAGCGGTAGCGGTGGTAGCGGCGGCAGCTCCCGGAAATATGAATGCGATAATTGTCACACCGAGTTCCCTAATAAAACTACGATGGACCGTCACGCGTTATTTTGTAAGACGTTGGCGGATATACGTCGGGGCAGCGGTGGCAGCGGTGGCAGCGGTGGCAGCGGCGTTATCGCTACCGATGATGCGTTAATGCCAACCCAGCGCGAAATGTTTATCCTTATTCAGGAACTCGCGGCGAAATATAATAAAGTAAAGGACGAATTGGATGTAATGAAGCAGTGGGCGAAAATGGTAGGACGAAGGATCGGGACGGCGTCGGCGTCGGCGGGGGGCGGCGGCGTCGGCGGCTCATCGGCTGCTCTGGCCGGTCTCGACTTCACCTCGATCACGCGTCAGAAACGCCAGAATATGGAGGTCATACTAAATGAAGAAGACGCTGAAACCCCCGATGTCACAGGATTACGACCGGCTTTCGCTGAATGGCTTGTTCAACCCGAACTAGCCGCAGCAGTCACCAACGTGGATTTGAATGTGGTTTTCAACGAAGACTTGGTCGCAGGTATCACCGCCGCGATCCTCCGCGTATTGTCCGGGTATACCGCCGAATCCGGGAAATCTCACCTCATCCCCTTCAAACTGGCGGATATTAAACAGGGCGCATTCTATATTTATGACACGGCGTTCAAGGTGAGTGCCGGCTCCACTACGGAAATTGTCCCAGACCTCCCAACGCCGGCGCGGAAATGGCGCGCGATGGAGCCGTGCGAGTTTCAGTTGCTCGTACGTACATTTCATAAACTGTTATTCAAAGAGTTCAAGAAATGGCAGGATTCAAATTGGGAGGCGCAGAAGCAGATCACGCAAAAAAGACAGAAGGCGGCGTCGTCGTATAAGCAGATGATTCAGTGCTCACCGGCGATGATGTCATGTGATGGGATGTATCCGATGCCGTCGGGGGCGGCGGTGGGGGCGGCGGATGATGCGGACGCAGACGCGGAGGATGAACCGGTGGTGGGCGGGGCCGCATTATCGGAGGATTTCGCTACGCTTTACAATAAATATGCGGATAAGATGATGGGCGGTGCTTTGTCGGATGACACGATATTGTCGCGGGTGCGGGCGAAATTGTGGAAGGATATGAAGGCGTGGCGGCTTTAATATTACGAAATACGCATAATGAATGCGAGAACGTAGAAGGGCGGCATATTTTCGTGGGCGTTTCCGGAACCCTTTAGTTTTTCAGTTACGGTGATAGTGTGTGAGTGATTTGATCCGCTAGATGATGCTGATAATTTGTCTGTACCGTCGGAAATGGAGGAGATGCCTGAACTAAACTGATATTGCGGGGAAAGAATATTTGAAAAACCTACAAGTGGGACATAGGGTGAGGTGGTGGATACAATACTATGTGAATGTCCTCCGTCATTACCACTTGTTGTCGCAGTAACCTCGTGACTATGCGATGGCATATGCGCCTCTGACAAAGTAACCGACTCAGCACCCCCAGTTCCACCTACAGTTCGCCCTGTCAATCCACTACCAGAACCGCTACTCAGAACAAACCTCCCTCTCAAATCCGGTGTCACGACACTACCATACGTCGTTCCGTCGCACAACTTCCAGTTGCTAGGTAGTGTAACTCCAGCCCCACTCCACATAATAATCCCGCCAACTGGAATAGATGTATCAACATAATTTCTGGTAGCAGCATCTTGGGCGTTCGTAGGATTAACCAAATTAACGATTCTACCGGAAGAACTCATATCCAAATTTCCCGTGATTTTGGCCGCACCCGAAACATCGAGCGGAACCGTCGGCGTCGCCTGGTTAATCCCCACGCGTCCCGTCGTCGTCAGTGCGGTGCTCGTCGTCGAAGCCGCAGTAACACGAGCCGCACCCCCAACGATATCCAATCTTACCCCCGGCGTAATCGTCCCCACGCCAACATTTCCATTTCCATCAATCATCATGCGTTCCACCCCCCCGGTCGCAATTCGAACTGAGTTGTTATACTTACTTCCATTCGGTCCGTGTGAATTTAATCCAAATAAATCAATACAGCTATTCGCCGGCGTTTGTGCCGTCAAACGGAGAAATCCAGAATTAACGTTTGTATTCACACCGCTAATTTCATTCGCGGTGGATTGATTAAACCCAGGAATATCAAAATCAGGGCTTACCGCAGCTGATAATAATTTAATGCGCGGGTTATCAGTAAAAGATGTTGCTGCGCTGCTAATGTGTATTGTTCCACTTACATCCATAACAGATTTTACGCCCGGTATTCCATGCGAAGACGTATCCACAAAATTCTTCCCAACGCTAACCGGTCCATTCAAATTTGCGCGCCCTATTACCGAAACATCGCCCGCCGGATTTATCACAATAGAATTGCTCTGGGTTGCGCCGATACCAGTCTGGAACGTAATAAAATTAGGTGCGGTTATACCTAATCCACCGGATGAGTCTTGTAATCCAAGCGTAGTTGATGTGGTACTAAGAACACCTCGATGATACATACCTGGATAATCTTTCGTCGTGGGTGCCGATGTCGCTTCATTCAACATAATCATCGCAGATGTCGCGGTCGTGCTTCGTGGTGTCGCCGGATGTGTTCCGACCATTACATTTCCGCATACATGAAGAGCCCTATTCAGGCCACTTACTGCTGTAAGTTCGCTAGTTGTTATTCCGCCGACTCCAACTCTTCCGCTTGAATTCAAGACGCAAAATTGGTCGGTTGCGGAAGTAACATCGCCGGTTGTGAGGTCAAATTTCATGCCTATTTTGCCGGTGAGTTTACTGTTATTATGAAGATTTATTGTCGCGGTGGGCGAGGGGGCGTCAATATTATGGATAAGTTTAATACCGTGTGTAATATCTGAGGCGGTTCCGGGTGAATTCGTCGCCCCGCCACTTATCATATCTTTACCAGAAGCAAGAACGACATAATTGCCGCTTTCTAGTTCACCGCCTTTTACGAATGTTCGCGGGCGTGTGCTTGCGGTAATCGACGGGTCTTCTATATAAAATGATGAATGAATGGATTTACACGCGAGGTCATTCATGACAACTGTACCCATCGATGCGTCGGATGCGTTGGCCGAATA
>JACCDQ010192774.1_pt1 | contig 14587 bp, 19 predicted proteins | sample 7446031 | NCBI WGS metagenome assembly JACCDQ01 (sample SAMN15323442, study PRJNA562643) | freshwater metagenome | isolation source: river surface water | place: USA:Blue River Watershed | collected 2017-08-17
CAATTGCTTTTTGAATAAACTGTGATCATTCTTTTATAATTTCTAATTTAATGTTATTTTCTGCTAGGTAACGATTATGGTACTTTTCCCATAATGGGTTCTCGCCTAAACCTGCATCGGCTGCTTCAGCAGACTCCCATACATAAGTCATTTCGGGGTTATATTCTACCTTCAATGCACCGGATGCTGTTTTAAGTGTAACTGCTCTAGCATGAGCGCGATGAGCATTAGCGATTGCACCTTGTTCAGATTCCGGTAATGTCTTAACCCAATCTTCAAAGTTAACTACTTCTGCGCCTTCGGCTGCTGTGTATACGTATTTTACTGTTACTGTCATGATTGCTCCTTACAGGCTAAAGCCTTTAAATGTGTCGTTATCGACATCTTGTTTTGTACCGCCAATCACATAAGTTGTAATTTCAGTTTCCTGCGGCGCTACTTGTACTTCTGCACCTGCAATCCATTTAGCAGTCCATGGTAGTGGATTAGAGCCTGGTTTCATGCCACAATCTAAGCCAACCGCAGTCATACGCTTGCAAGTTAACCAATCAACGTACTGTGCCAACAATTGCTCGTTAAGCCCAATCATCGATCCGTCTTTAAACAAGTATTTAGCCCATGCTTTTTCCTGCTCAGCGGCCTGTAAGAACATTGCTTCGCATTCTGCTTTACATTCTTCTTTAAGCTTTGCAAAGTCTGCATCGTCTTGCGGCAATAACTTGATAAGCATCTGAGTACTACCCAAGTGGACGTTTTCGTCACGGCAAATTAGCTTGATAATCTTAGCATTACCTTCCATCTTCTTAAGCTCTGCAAAAGCCCAAGAGCAGGCAAACGACACATAAAAGCGAATTCCCTCTAGTGCGTTTACGCTGTTAATAGCTAGCCATAGTTTCTTCTTGAGTTCGTATTCATCAATGACCAGTTCCTTGCCATTGATTAGATGCTTGCCTACACCCAACATGCGGTGCCAGCCACTGTATTCAATTACATCATCGTAGTATTTGCTAATGTCCTTGGCGCAGTTAACAATAGGTTCAATGTTAATTAAGTCGTCAAAGATAAGACTTGGATCGCTATAGACATTACGAATGATATGAGTATAACTGCGTGAATGAATGGTTTCGTTAAAAGCCCATGTCTGGATCCACGTTTCCAGCTCTGGTAAGCTACATAGAGGTAGAAAAGCAAGATTGGGACTGCGGCCTTGCACACTATCCAGTAGAATTTGTCGCTTGAGATTACTTGTAAAAATGTGTTGTTCAAAGTCAGTTAGTTCCTTGAAATCCTTGGCATCACGCATAACGTCCACTTCTTCTGGACGCCAAAAGAAACCAAGTTGTTTATCAGTTAGCTTGTCGAATTGTCTGTACTTTAGAGTTTCGTAACGCTGCACGGTTACTGGACCGCTTGGGTCCAAGAACATTTTAGCTTCAGTGTGTTTTTGTTTGTTATCAATATTAAAAACGCTCATAGTATTAGGCCTTACGTTCAAATACGATTCTAATGTTTCCATCTAAATCATCGGACTTTTCGATTGAGTCTAAGTCAAAGACCAAGAATTCGCAATCCAAGTTACTCAGTTCTTCTCTCACAAAGTCGTCAATTTCGTGCATAGTCGGTTTGTCTGTGCCAAAAATATTGTCCAGCACATCCGGCGATTCTCTGTCAACCATTGGGAAAATATCTAATGCAATATATCCTCTGCCGCCGGGTTTAACAATCGAAATAAAAGATTCAACTGTTGATTTTAATGTTGTTAACGGAGTATAGTTCAATGAACAAATCGAGACCGCAGCCTCAAACTCTTCTTTGTGAAACTCAACATAGTCAGAATCAAAGAAGTCATACTCATCACCAAAGTAAGCAGCCGAGTCTTCAGGGTTGTCGGGACTAATACCAATTAGTTGCGGGTAGTAACGTTTGAACATGTTCCACCCGCAGCCAATGTCTGCAATTTTTGCTGGATTTTTTTCTAGTAGTTTTTCAATGTAGTAAAAACTAGTCATTGTGCAAACACGAGATCCAACTCGCTGACGTGGTGTCGGGAACGCTGTAAAATTATTATAATGTTTATCCCATGAAACTACATCAAAATCTTTTTCAATCTTTTTAAAGATATCAGTGCCTTTGAATTGTTGTTCAAATTCTTCTTGGTTGTATTCGTTTAAATTACGCATGAGTCACAATCCTCTTGATTTTCTATTTCAGCCAATGGCTGTGTTTCTTTGTTGTTCATTTTATCAACATCAATTTCGCCTTGTCCGTCATTGGTGTTGAAATAGTATAGCTGTTTAGTTCCGTACTTGTAGCACATGATCAAATGCTTGAGCATCTCACTCATTGGGATTTTTTCATCTTCGTAGAACTTAGGATTGTACGAAGTGTTGGTACTAATACCCTGATCAATATACTTTTGCAATACTGCACATAGTTTTAGATAGCCTTCTGGAGATTTCTGGTCCCATAACAGTTCGTACTTGTTTTTTAGTTTTCTAAATTCTGGTACAACTTGCTTCAATACGCCGTGCTTGCTTTGCTTTACAGAAACATAACTACGCGGAGGTTCAATTCCGTTGGTAGCATTACTTATCTGTGCGCTAGTCTCAGCAGGCATTAATGCCATCAAAGTTGCGTTGCGGATACCAGTATCAAGGATCTGTTCACGAAGCGCACGCCATGGCATACGCTCTTTGTGTTCTACTAGTTCGTCTACTTCTTTCTTACGTGTGTCAATCGGCAAGATGCCATCTGCATACTTTAGGTTCTGCCATGCTTCGCAAGGGCCTTGTTCTCGAGCCAGGTCTGCTGATGCTTTGATTAGATAGTATGACCATGCTTCTGCATATTCATCAACTAATGCCAATGCACGTGGATCTGAATAGCTAACGTCATGCTTGGCCAGGAAGTAAGCAAAGTTAATAATGCCATTGCCTAGTGGGCGATATTCTTTGGTTGCAAGTTCTGCTGCCTTAACTGGATAGTTCTGGTAGCTTAGTAAAGCGTCAAGTCCACGAACTGACAGTTTACACATACGTTCAAAGTCATGTGGGTTCTTGACGTTGCCCCAGTTCTGTGCAGATAGGGTACATAGAGCAATACGGCCTTCTTCGTCTTTAACATCGTTCAAAGGCTTAGTAGGCAAGTCAATTTCTGTACACAAGTTGCTCATCTTAATAGGAGCGATGTCTTCTTTAAACGGACTGTGAGTATTAGCATGGTCAACGTTCATTAGATAAACACGACCTGTGTTCTTACGTTCTTCCATAAAACGGCCAAACAGTTCCGCGGCCTTAAATGTCTTCTTACGCAACTTGGTATTGCGTTCTGCTTTTTCGTATAGTTCTTTAAACTTGTCTTGATCAGCAAAGAACGCTTCGTACATTTCAGGAACGTCATGTGGACTGAAACAAGTAATGTCGCCACCTGTAATTAGACGCTCATACATTAGTTTGTTAAACTGCACACCGTAGTCCATTTGACGTACACGGTTTTCTTCAGTGCCCTTATTGTTCTTCAACACTAATAGGTCTTCAATTTCCAAATGCCATAGCGGATAGTAAATTGTTGCGGCGCCATTGCGAACACCACCTTGCGAACACGAACGTGTTGCGGCCTGGAACAATTTTAAGAATGGGGTGATACCCGTGTGGTATGCGTCACCGGATCTAATAGGCGAACCCAGTGCCCTAATTCGTCCTGCTCCAATACCAATACCGGCCTTTTGTGAGACATACTTAACGATGGAACTAGCAGTAGCGTTAATGCTATCCAGACTATCGTCAGTCTCAATAAGGACACAGCTGGAGAATTGTTTTTGCGGTGTTCGTACACCTGCCATAACAGGAGTAGGCAAGCTAATATCAAAATTGCTGATAGCATCGTAATAGTCCTTGACCCACTGTAAACGGGTCTCCTTAGGGTACGCCATGAATAGAGTAGCGGCAATCATCATGTACGCTACTTGTGGTGTTTCGTAGATGTCGCTAGTGACACGGTTTTGTACTAGGTACTTGCCGCGCCATTGTTCCATAGCAACGTAAGTAAAGTTGGAGTCACGCTCGTGTTTAATGTACGAGCCAAGTTGTTCAATTTCTTCTTCGCTGTAGTTTTCTAATAGCTCTTTTGTGTAGTAGCCAATTTCAACGTTACGCTTTACTAGGTCCAGCAATGCCCATGGCTTGTAACCACCATAGACTTGTTTGTAGATATGATATGTTAGCAAACGGCCTGCAACATATTGATAATTAGGGTGATCCTCGCTGATCAAGTCAGCAGCACTCTTGATAAGTGTTTCTTGGATGTCTGTGCTTTTAATACCATTGTAGAACTGAACATGACTGTTAATCTCTACTTCACTGGCGCTTACACCTGTGATTCCTTCTGTGGCCCAAAATACGACTTTGTGTAATTTTTCTAGGTTGAGTGGCTCTTTGCGACCATCTCGCTTTGTAACGTTAATTTGACTCATTGATTCCTCTTAGTAACTATTCAATTTTAGTTCTTCTTCACCGTATGTGTAACGGAGTTCTAACTGCTCTGCGATGTGTGTTTTATTTAACACCTCACCGTCATTCATATTAAGTACATATTTTCCTTTGTCAATCCAAACTAAATTATACTGTAGTCTGGATTCAGGATCATAATATACTCGTATTTCAACTTCAGGCTTATGTTCAGTAAGCTTGATAGTATACAGCATTCCTACTGCTTTTGCAAGCTCGCACCAGTAATTTTCTTCCACCAAAGTCCAAGGATCCGGCCAGGTGTCTGGTCGTTCTGGGTCTAGGTAGTAGGGAGTAAATGGACAGCTTGTCCAAAAGTCTGCCACAGCGGTGACAGCTTCTTCTAAAGATAAGGCGTTTAGACTTTTTCGAAAAGCACGCCAACGAGACAACCTCTCGTCGGAATTAAGTTTCCACATGTACTGCTTGTAGTGTTATAGTGAATTGATACGGTAAGTTAAGTTTGCCGCTGTTGATGATGTGTAATTCAAGTTAGTGTGAGTAACGTTTGCATTCATTGAGAACACAATGTCAGTTGCACCTGTTTCAGTATAATCTTCTTCGTAGCTTACATCAGAAGTAACACGGGCAACTCTGATAGTACCAGTACGTTGGGCGCTGCCTTGACTCATGGTGTAAGTGATTACTGCATTGTTAGCTGATGTGTTGGTGATTGTTTGCGCTGTTACAACGCCAGCTGATAACGCAACATGTGTTTCATCTGTTGTTGCACCTTCAAGTGCAGTAACACGGCTTTCAAGCGAAACAATGTTACCAGTTAACACAACAACGTTACTTTGTAGGACCGCAATGTTAGCAGTATATTGACTTTCAAAGTCAAGGATACTGTACTGAGTTAAAATTTCAGTTCTACCAAGGCTTGGTGCGCCTTCTTCGGTAGTACCGTTACCAATGTAAAGTTTACGTGTGTCAACACTCCAGCCTAGTTCTGCACTAGCTAAGTTTGGTAAGTCTGATTGCAATCCGCGTCTGTGTTGTATGCGGCTAATCTGAATAACGGCCATTGTCTAAATCCTCTAACTATTGTGTATTTAGCTAGTTAGGTAATAGAGCTCTACTCGTTTAGTCCACTCGTTAGTCCAGTGATCAAATTCGTCTCCTGAGACTTCAAATTCCAGGTATTCTGGCGTCGAAAAGGTGCCATCTGGCTGTTCTTTTGGCTGTACAGCCATCAAAATTACACCGTCACGTATATTGGTACCATACGTGTGATTATGTGCCTGTGCATAGGCAGCTAATTGCAAAAAGTAATCTTCAATCCACTCACGCTTCTTGGGCTTGTTAGTTTGCTTAAAGTCTAGGATAGCAGGGCGACCTTTCCACACACCCAAGCAGTCTGTGGTGCCAGCATATAACCCACTATAATAGAGAGGAACTTCTACACCCCAGAACTCATCCACATTAGTTAATCCTTTAAGAATAACTTCCGCGGCCATAAACCAACTCGGGTGTGCAAACGGATTAGCTGGTAACGCTTTCATGTCCCCGCTTAACACAAACTGTTCCAAGTAGGCGTGCATACGTGTTCCGCGATTAGCTGCCTCTGTAACGATTTGCTGTGCTCGTTGTTCGCCTACTGACGCTTTCCACTTAGCAAGTGCCTCACGTTTTTCTTGGGGCTTTGTTTTGTCTAGGATTGTTGTAACTGAAGGAACTTTGCTACCATCAGGTAGCGCATAGTGCCGCTTGCCTTCAATAGTGGTTCTATTAAGCGGCGTGTAATCATATCGTTGAATAATCATTATACTCGAAAACTTTCTCCGCAACCACAACGGTCACGTTCATTGGGATTTGAAAAACGGAAGCCTTCATTTAGGCCTTCTCTCACATAGTCTACAGTCATACCATCTAAATAGACTGCACTCTTTTTATCTACTAGTACCACAAAATTATCGTGAGCATAATTAATCACGGTATCATCTGCTATGTACTTGTCTACATATTCTAGCACATACGCCAGCCCTGAGCAACCTGTAGTTTTAACGCCCAAGCGAATTCCAGCTCCGCCACGTTTGGCTAGCAGATTTTTAACTTTCTTTTGGGCCGCTTCAGTTAGCGTTATCATGCTTCTTTCGGTAATCTTCTACCGCTGCTTTGATCGCATCTTCTGCAAGTATTGAACAGTGAATTTTAACAGGGGGAAGGGCAAGCTCAGAAGCAATCTCGCTATTAGAAATCTCTTGCGCCTGCTCAAGCGTCTTTCCTTTGACCCATTCAGTAACAAGCGAACTTGACGCAATCGCTGAGCCGCAACCATACGTTTTGAATCTGGCATCTGTAATTACTCCATCTTCTACTTTGATCTGTAATTTCATTACGTCCCCGCAAGCAGGTGCCCCAACCATACCAGTGCCAACGGTATCATCAGTAGTGCTAAAACTGCCCACATTTCTGGGATTTTCATAATGATCAATAACCTTCTCACTATACGCCATATTTGTTCCCTTAAAATAGATAACGCCTCATAAAGAGGCGTTAGTAGTGTGCCGTAATACAGTTTAACAGAATCAGCTGCGATTTGCAATGGCCTTATCAGCCATTCCTGCTACAATCTTTTCTGGTTCTGATGAATTACCGGCTCCACCTTCGCCACCCATGTCGCCCATATCCTCGCCACCAATTGGCTTTAGGTAAACATACTTAATACCAGTCTTTTCGTCTTCCTTAATATCTGCGATTAAGTTCTTAACTACTTCGTTGGTTTTGTAGGCATTCATTAAGTCGTTGTTGCTATAGTCTGAACCATCTGTGTGCATGTTGATCATGTTGATTAAACTGTCTACACGCACACGTGGTACTAGATGTTTGCCGGCACTTTGGTTTCTTAGAAATTCCAAAGTGGTCAATAGATCGCCATCACCACGAGCTTCTGCTTCGTCTTCGATGATGTCGTCTTCAATGACAAATTCGTTTAAGCGCATTAGCGTTTCTCTCTGCCTAGTTCAGCATCGCCGCCAGCGGCAGCATCAGTTGCACCAAATGCATCGCCTTCTGGAGCAGGCTCGCCTGGCATAGCTTCCGGACCTGGCATACCGCCACCCATGTCGCCCATACCTAAGTCAGCGCCACCGCCCATGCCCATGTCCATGCCCGACTCTTGTTCGCCGGCTAGTACACGAGCTGCGCTGTCTGCAGATTCACGACCTTGTTGTAGTGTCTGTGCTAGGTCTTGTAGGATTGGACCGACTGCGTTCTTAAAGCCGTCTGCCTTCTCTGTAGAAATTTGATCACGGATAGTGTCTAGCAATGCTGGCATCTGCTCGTTTTGCATCTTGCTGATTTTTTCCAACATGTCTTGGATTTCGTCAACCATGCTCTTAGCAGCTAGAATAGCTTCGCTCTTGGCCATTTCGCTTTCGATGATTAGATGTTGTTTGTTTTCGATCATCCAACGATGCAAGCTTTCGCGCACCATCATCATTTCCATGTACTTGGCGTTTTTCTCAACAGAGTGAGCACCGTGTGTACGCTTAACTTGATCAAGACCTTCAGTTAGGCCTTTAGCTAAAGAGTACGCTTTCTTAAAAGTCATGTTGTCGTAATCAACTTGAAAACCGAAGCGGCTTTCCATAACTTTGTTCATTTGCTTTGTAGTTGGCTTATAGCCTAATTCTTTTAGTTTCATAGTGGTTTTCCAGTTTCCCAAACTTTTAAGTATTTATTCAATCTTAAAGTTTTCTCCAAATCATTTTTAGCTTCTGTTAGCAAATATTGCGTATCGTAGTAGCGAGCTGCTAGCACATCAATTACCGGGTAATCCTTGCGCTTTATAGCTCTCTGCATACTGTGATGATAGTGCTGATAATCTGCTTGTACTTTACTTAGCTTTTTATCAAACCCCAGGATTGTATCTGCTGCCTTGTAGCGTTTTTGCTGGTACAGAATACTGTAAAGCACGGCACTACGTTTGTCTACAAACAGTTCCATTTGCTCGCCAAATGTATTAGCAAGCTGCCACATATCGTGGTGATTTTTAGTGATACGGTAACGCCCAACTTGTACTCCATTTTTAATTGGCACAATTAGCGGGACTTGTTCTTCGTGAATGATACGCTCAACTTCAGTTTTGGCCCACGACTTAACGTATGCGCTAACTATGTTAGCCGCTGTTTCAACCATTTCCACCTTTACTTGGTGTACTGCCTGTTGCTTAATCTTTGATTTTTTTGATGTACGAGATTTGGCCATTGTTGTTTTTTCGAATTAGCACGTCTTTGTTGACTAGTTGATTTGCTATGTACACTTCGCGCTCGTTTAATTCGCGGCGTGCTATATGATTGCCTTCGCTAAACTTTCCCAGCACTTCTGCTTCCTCATTGGTAATAGGAAGCTGTATTTTGCTGTCGATTAGTTCTACGATTTTCATTTGATGTGTATGATAAGTGTAATCAGTGCGCCAATAAGTGCGCCACCGATTGTTGTACCGATCGTTAGCATCATTTTATACGGACCAGTAACTTCTTCGTTGCTTCTGGATTCCGCAGGCTTAGTTGCCTTAGCGATTGCTTCTTTAATTTCAATTAGATAACCCTCGACTTTGTCCATACGGGTTTCTAAATTTTGTAGTTGTGTTTCCAAGTTAGAGTACCTCACAGCGCAGATCTCTACGTGCGCCTCAAGACTCTTCTTTTCAATATCTAATGAAGCCATTGCTTCTCGCCCCTTATTGTTATTATGGTTGCGATGCGTTAGTGTGCCTATGTTTGCCTTAATTGTGAGCCTTAATGGTGCGGTGTAGCATCAATGTAGTATTTAGCATCTCGGCTTTATGGTTAACCAGTATGTTATTGGAGCTCGTTTAATAGCCCAGGCTTAAATGCAATGTTCCTAATGGCTCCGTGACTGTAAAAGATTGGCAGAATAAAACGTGCAGTTTCATCTAGTCCTGTAACAACTGGAACTTGGTTAAAGTCTTCAGCAAGCAATGCTAACTGGTCGTTGTCTTTCTTGTACACATCTCTATGCTCAATGCAGAAGCTTGCTAGCCACACACGTTGTTCACCTGTGTACATATCCCCAAACAGCTTGCCTAATATTGCTTCGTCAACAATCCCTGTCATCGGGCCCTCAACTAGAGTAGGTTGTGCTCTAATTCCTAGAACTTGTAATACTGTTTCCCAGTTGCGCTGTTGGTTACGCTTGTGCTCGTCACCGGACTTGTTGCGTGTCACGCCGGTAGCAGTAATATCTACTAGTGTGGCAATTGTAAAGTATTCTAGGTTGGAGCTCATGCTATTACTTATGGCCATAAAAAAAGCACTGTAAAAACAGTGCTCTTTTATTCACTTAATTAAAAATTAAGCGAAGCTTGTGCCGCTTAGACCGTTGTATACAGTGAAAGTTACTGCACCACCAGTAGCTGCGTTAGCTTCTGTTTGTAGTTGTGTAACGATAGCTGTACCGCCGCTTTGATCAGCAGTGTTGTCACCAACTGTTGTTGGAAGACCTTCAACAACGAAAACTGCGTTGTTAGAAGCTGGAGTACCAACTACAGTGATTGTGCTGAAACGCGATAGAACGCGAGCAACTTTTTCGAAGTTGCTGTCTGGGCTAGCGTAGCCAGTTTCGATACCAGATAGGGTAGCTTTAACAAACTTAATGTCACGTCCGATAAATTCACCAGCGATTGTACCGCCGTTTACTCTTGCAAATGTTGCCATTTTAATTTCCTTTAATGTTTACGCTTTCGCGTATGTAAATATTTATCATCTCGATAAAATAACGGGGTTATTTGTTGAAATGTGCTGCCCCGAATCCAGCACGGTTTACTAGTTTAATTAGGCCTTGGCTTGTAGGGAATACAAAACCTTCGCCTGCTTGCTGTCCGCCTGTCCACTGCTCAAAGCCTTGCACTTGCGGCTCTAATTGTTGGCATAGGTTATCTTTTAGCACATAAATTGCATTCCAGGCAGCAAAAAGTGCAGTTAATCCTGCTTCATTTTGCATAATATAGCCGTCATTGCCGTTGGCCCCTGTAACTACTAATTCGTACTGTTTCTTACTAAGAGCTTTTTCTAGCCACTTGTCAATAGGCTCGTTAGTCTGCTTAGTGATCTTCTTGTTCATGTAAGTCTGCATAGAGCTCTTAACTACGCCTGCTAGTCCTGCAAGGAACTCGTCAATTGCTGGGTTGCTGGCTGCTTTTTTAGCATCATTGACTAGCTTAACAGGATTCTTTAGTGTAAATGTTACGCCTGCTTTAGGACTAATAATAGCAACGTTGCCTGCGTTTTGTAAGCCCGACTTGCCGTCCCACGGTGCGCCATCTTTTTGATGCACAACAATACCGCCTGCTTTGCCCGCAAACAATTTACCTAGTGCGCTATCAACTGGTACACGATATTCTACTGTAGTCGGCTTGAAAATAAACTTGCCTTGCACTGGCTTTAATTCGCCTGTCCACATCAAGTCGCCTTTAAACACTGACTGCTCAGTAACAGATGCTTTCATACCTTCCCAGATAGCTGCTAGCTGTGGATACAACTCAGTTCTAGCAACTCTGGACTTTTTCATTTCTGTGTCATACTTTTGCCAGTCAGCCGGGCTGTGGGCATAAAATCCTTCTGGCATGTACTTGTCGTTGATAAAGAACTGTCCCGTTGGATCGTAGCCAAAGAATAAGGCAATGCCGCCATCCCACTTGATACTACCTGCACCCGGATTAGCAATAACTTCCTGTAATGCCGCAATCATCTTTTGAGCTGCGCCTGTGCCAGCAAAGATACTATCCTCTGGATGAGGAATACGTGGGCCTTCTCCGGCTTCAAATAGCGTTTGAATAAAATTAAGCTCCACGGAAATATCCTTTAACTGTTTCTAATCCACTAAGCACACGCTCGCGGTCTTGTTGGGCACGAGCAATAGCATCAGGAGTCTGTGCTTTGTCACGCTTCTTGTTTGCAACGTCTGCCATTGCCTTTTCTTCGTAACGCTTCCAGAACTGTCCAATGAAGTCTTGTGCGCTCGAATAGTTAGCAAGGTTGCCTTGGCCAAACATTTCATTCTTTTCAAAACTACGTGCTAGACCTTTAACACCGTTAACCATCTTGCTGATCTTAACATCATTTAAGTCATTGCCTGGAAACTTCTGTAGCAACGGGTCAATGTATGTTTGTCCATTGACAGGACGATTTACAATACTTTCGTATTCATACTTGAAGATGTCCAGAATAAACGTACCAGGATCTCTTGTGATAGTTTGTATTTCCACGCCCTTTTGTTTGCTGAAAGGAACTTGTTGTCCGTTCTGTGTTTTTAATTGCACGCCAGCGTGTTGAATACTCATGTTAAGCAATTCGCCAAGTACGCTGTACATGTTGCCTGACAACATGCCCTTTAGATTATGTTCAGGTGTTGCTCGTGCCGCACCCCAGTCACGTAGATCTTCTGGATGCCAAATAAGGTCAACTTGCACATACCCGTCACGACCAACTTGTAATACTGGATGCCCTTCACTACTTTCTGTTGGGTGTACATAGACAGGTTTTGTTTCTTGTACAAACTTATGTGCAGCTTCATTATAAGCACTAGTGAACTGTGTAAATGATAGCCCTTCTACAGCTGGGGCAATAACTTGGATGTCAATGTCCCCGTAAATCTTATCTTCCGGATCAATGTCGTGGTAAGCTGTAGAGCCCAATGGCTTGCCCAATTCCACTGGCGGGCGTTGACGATCTGCACGATATCGATTAAAGTCTGCAATAAATCTCTGCAACTGCGCGATTGCCGCTTTGGCTACTCGCGGATTAATAACCGTGCCTTGTGTGACAACAGAATCCCATCCACCTTCTCTGAGAATTTCTCTTATTTTCATAATCTGTGGCTCAACTCTCTGAACCAGCTGGCAGTTCCGGGACGACTAGCAGACTCTGGTAGTTGTATATTACTTTTTGCCAATGTTTCTCTGGCTCCAGCAATTAGTACATTATAGTCAGGACGCTTGTGTATAGCTGCAATGATTTTATCTGCCGACATTAAACTAGGAACTGGGATACCTGTTACCTTGCTTAACACTTGCGGATCCTTGCCACCTTCAATAGTTTCATTGGTATTACGGTCTACGATTCCGTTTTTGTAACTCCACTTTAGTGTAGGATTCAACGCTGTTACTATGCTGGCTAATATAACGTGTCGGCTCATGCCAGTGTATTGGTCACCTTGGCGGGCACCTTTCATAGCAAATGCTTGCCACTTAGGATCGCCAAACATAAAGTCTGTTTGTGCAAATCCATTCTTAGGATCGCCGTTGATTGGTGTTTTAAAGTGTACGCTGTCCCCAGTTAACTCTATCCAACCTTCTTTCCAAGCAGGGGCTAGTTTTGTTTTAGCACGATTGCGAATTTGTTCTGCAGGAATGCCTTGTTGTTGGCACCAACGTGTTAGTACATCTGCTAGTATTTCTTTTGTAATAGCTTTATCGTCTACTGCTAGATCCAAGTCGCCACTGTCGTCTTTGCGTCCAGTACTTCCTAGCCACTTAGTAGGCACATCTTCTTCATCTTTTTCTTCACTAAAATCTAAGCCAGTGATTTTTTCTAGCCATTCAATAGTAGGGGGGATTTCAGCACGAGTAATGCGTCGAGTAAGTTCTGCACCCTCCGCATTTTTAAATATGTTGCCGCCTTCAGTAATATACATCATAGTCTAATTTTTGCCTTACGTGCTAGCATTGCAGAGAAGTCTGTGCCAGCCATTTCTGGTTGTTTAGCAGGAACTTGCGAACCTTTGATCTTGCTTTGTAAGAATCCTGGCTTATTTGCATCTGCCTGTGCGCTTGCTGTTGGTGCAGGCGTGGCTGCTGCTGTTCCGAAGTTTGGAGCAGCAGGAGTTTGTACACCTTGTGGTGCCGGAACTGCTGGTCCTTGTGGCTTGCCTTTATAATTTTGCTTCCAGTCGTCAAACGATACTTCAGCTTGGTTACGTGCTTTTTGCTTTTGGTTAAACCATGCGTGAGCATCTGCATCAATTTGGTCTTGTTTGGTCTGCGCAGGAGCTGCCGCTGGCTGTTGTGCAGGAACTGCTTTTGCACCAGTAGTAGGTTGTGGTCCGCCAACTTGCGGAACGCCTGTTGGGGCATTTGTCTTAACACTGGCATATCCAGGTTGCTGTTGACCAAAGTTTGGCGCAGCTGGTTTGTCTGCTGGTGCAAGTTGTTTGGCCATACGTGCCATTACATCGTTTGGTTGTTTGTCAGCTGGCTGTTGCGCTGTTGCGGCTGCTGCTTGCGGGCTTGTCGAAGCAGGAGTGCCTTCTGGTGCTCTGTTGTTCTTCCAAACTGCGGCTGGCTGTTGTGCAGGAGCAGGATTAGCCGCCATTTGATCTTGTGCTGTCTTGGCCGCTGTTGCTTGTTTAGCCTTGCGAATTTCTTCTGGGCTTTGACCTGCTTCCCCAGCTTCTGCTTCTTCAGCACTAGCGTAAGGCTTACCTGTCATTGAATTAAATCCAAATCCTTGATTAATATCTCCGCGGGCAGTTGCATCTGCGCCTTGAGTTGCAGTGCTTTGTGCTACAGGAGCAGGTTGACCAGCGGTCTTGGATTTATTTCTAGCAATAGATTTTTCAGTTGCATCAACTGTGCCGTCTTTATTTAAATCACGAGGATCTGGTGTTCCTGGTGCGGCAGCACCTTGTTGCTTTTGTACTTGTGCAATAATCTTAGCAGAGGCAGGATCTTTAGGGTCAAGGGTTTTTCCGCCAAGTTTCATTGGCTCTTGTGTAGTAGCTGCTGGTGGTTTTGCACCCGGAATCTTGCCTTGTGGCCCAGCAAGAGTAGCTTTGTCTTTGCCCATTGCTGTCTGTTGTTCTGCTTGCTTATCAAGCATTGCTGCCTGTGCGGCATTAACTGGCTTGTTCTCTTCATCAAACCATTGCTGACCAACCTTCTTATAAGAGTGGTCTTTACCTTGGGCGTCTTTAATTTTTACAGCACCTTTGTTTGGCTCAGATACTTGCGCCAAGCTTTGCATACTTGTGCCCATACCTTGGCCAGCTTTAATTGCATCAGTGGCTGCATTAATACCGCCTGCTACTTTATTGCCTACTGCTCTTGCGGCATCGCCCAC
>JACCDQ012049814.1_pt1 | contig 14582 bp, 8 predicted proteins | sample 7446031 | NCBI WGS metagenome assembly JACCDQ01 (sample SAMN15323442, study PRJNA562643) | freshwater metagenome | isolation source: river surface water | place: USA:Blue River Watershed | collected 2017-08-17
GCCAGATCGCCCTTGACGCTGGAGGCGGCAAACATCGGGAACTTCACGCCGAAGGTGTTTTCACAAAAGTCGGCGATGTCCTTGTTGTTCGATTTCTCTTGCGCGAAGTCGTTGGACGGAAAACCCAGCACCACCAGGCCCTGGTCTTTGTACTTGGCATAAAGCGCCTCCAGCCCCTTGTACTGCGGTGTGAAGCCGCAGTAGCTGGCCGTGTTGACCACCAACACCACCTTGCCCGCGTACTGGCACAGCGACTGCGGTTTTTCGTCCTGCAGGCGCGGCAGCGTGTGGTTGAGCAGCGCCGGGCAAGCCGCAGCGGGCGTCTGGGCCTGGGCACCCGCCAAAGACACGCCCCCCAGCCACAGGGCCAGCAACAGGGTTTTTACCAGTCGGTTGATCATTTGGACTTTTAAATCTGATTTGTGACTGATCAGTCTAAACCAGATTGGTCCGGTTGTCACCCAGCTTTTCCCGCCCGCTCGTCCAACCATCGCGGACGTGGCCCAACGCACGAGCCCGCGTGCTCAGCAAATTGACATCAGGGGTTTCAGATGACCCACGCTGGAGAGGGGTGCTCGAAAGCACCGGGTCGATCAGTTCAGCCCATCACCTCACGCCACAGCGCACGTACCGCATCGCATTCGGCCTGCAAGGTGCCTGCCGTCACATCGGTCGGTTCTTCGTCCAAGCGGGCGCGGTGTTGTACACGGCGCAGCTCGCGGTAGGCATTGGCAGCGGCCTGGCCTACGCCGGGGGACAACAAGCCCACCTCTTCAGCACGCTGCAAGAGCGCAATGTTGCCCACGTTCTCGGCCAGTTCAGGGTGGGTGGCGGTGTGCATCAGCACCAGGTACTGCACCACAAACTCGGCGTCGACCATGCCACCCGGGCTGTGCTTGACGTCAAAACGTCCGGCCTTGACCGGATGGCCCTGGCGCACGCGCTCGCGCATGCCCACGATTTCGGCTTGGAGGTCTGCGGCGTTACGCGGAGCGCTGATGACCGCATGGCGCACCGCGTCAAAGCGCGGGGCCAGGGCCGGCAGGCCCATCACAAAACGCGCGCGGGTCATGGCCTGGTGCTCCCAGGTCCAGGCGGTGTTGCTGCCGCGCTGCTGCTGGTAGTCGGCATAGGCTTCAAAGCGGGTCACCAGCAGCCCCGAATTGCCATTGGGGCGCAGCGCGGTGTCGATCTCATACACATCGCCCTCACGCGTCTTCACTGTGAGCCAGTTGATGAGCTTGCGCACATAGGCAGCGTAGACCTCCTGAGCCCGTTCGTCCTCATCGTCGTAGACAAACACAATGTCCAGATCGCTGCCGTAGCCCAGCTCCTTGCCCCCCAGCTTGCCGTAACCAATGACGGCAAACTGCGGCTCGTCGCGGTGGCGGTTTTTCATGCGCTGCCAGCACCAGCGGGCCGTCACGCGCAGCACGGCGTCGGCCAGGGCACTCAGGTCGTCGGCCACCTGCTCCACAGTGATCACGCCTTCCACGTCGCGCGCCAGCGTTCTGAACTGCTCGGCATGGTGGGCACGTCGCAGCAGGTCGAGCAGGCTTTCTTCGTCGTCTTCGCCAGTGCGGTGCAGGGCCGCCAGGCGGGCTTCGAGTTCTGACTCAAACTCCTGCGCATCGAAACGGGTGGTGAACAGATTGCCCCCCGCCAGTTCGTCGATCACGCCCGGGTGCTGCACCAGATAGCGCGCAGGCCAGCGCGCCGCGCCCAACAGGCGCAGCAGACGCTCATGGATGGAGGGACGCTCCAGCAACAGCGAGAGGTAAATCTCGCGGCGCATCAGGGGCTCGAGCCAGTCGGCCATGCGCAGCACCGCGCCTTCGCCAATGCGACCCTCGTTCAGCCACTGCGCCGTGCGCTGCAGCAAGCGCATCAGGCGTCCTCGCGCATCGTCGCGCAAGGCCATCACGCTGGGGTGCTGCGCCCACTCGGCCAAACGTGCGCGCACGGGCCCATCAAAATCCCCCAGAACCTTTTCCAGCTCGGCGTGTTCACGGACATTGTGGCCCTGCTTGCCATTGCAGCCTTTGCACTCGCGGTCGCCCCCAAGCAGGATGTCAAACTCCTGCGCCACCAGCTCGCGGTGCATGTCCAACTCACCCAGGAACGCGCCGATGCTGGTGTGGCCCAGCGTGCTGGCGATCCACGCCAGGTCTTCGTCGGCGGTGGGCAGCACATGCGTCTGCTGGTCGTCCAGGTACTGGATGCGGTGCTCGACCTGACGCAAAAACACATAGGCCCGCGCCAGCGCATCGGCCGTCGCCTGGGGCATGAGCGAAGCCTTGGCCACGCGCTGCAGGGCATCCAGTGTCGGGCGGGTTCGCAACTCGGGAAATTGCCCGCCACGCACCACCTGCAGCAGCTGCACAATGAATTCAATCTCGCGGATGCCTCCGCGGGAGAGCTTGACGTCGTTGGCGCGTTCGGGGTGACCGGCACTGCGTTTGGCCGCATGGTCGCGGATCTGCTGGTGCAGCGTGCGCAGCGACTCGAACACGTTGTAGTCGAGGTAACGGCGAAACACAAATGGCAGGACCACCGTCCGCAACGCCAGGGCCGAGCCACTGAGCACCGCCTGACGTGGGGCCACGACACGGCTTTTCATCCAGGCAAAGCGTTCCCACTCGCGCCCCTGCACCAGCAAGTATTCTTCCAACGCGCCCAGCGACACCACGCTGGGCCCCGAGTTGCCATTGGGTCGCAGCGCCAGATCGACGCGGAACACGAAACCATGTTCGGTGGTGTCCCCGATCAGGGCGTACATGCGTTTGACGACCCGGCTGAAATATTCCTGGCAGGAAATCTTGCCGCGGCCCTCGGCGTTGCCGGTGGTTTCACCGTCTTCGTCATACACATAGATCAGGTCAATGTCACTCGACACATTGAGCTCGCGGGCACCGAGCTTGCCCATGCCGACAATCCACAGCTGGGCCCGCTGCGCCTGCGCGGTCATGGGGATGCCATGCAAGAGCGCCAGATCGGCCTGGACCTGGGTGCAGGCCGCGTCCAGCGTGACCTCGGCCAGCCACGTCATGGCCCGGGTGACCGTCTCCAGAGGCGCGCGTTGCTCGCAGTCGAGCACCGCCAGGCGTTCGAGTGTCAATTGGCGCAACACCCGCAAGGCCGAGGGCAAGTCCAGACCCCGCCGGGTCAAACCATCCAGGGCCTGGGTCAATGTGTCGCGGGTGGGCACGCCCGCCGCAAGCGCTGTGAACCAGTCGGCGTAGCGCCTGCGCAGGCGCTGCACAAAACGCGAATGGGCTGCCAAATGCAAGGCCTCAGAGGAAAGGGCTGAAGGGACCGGATTGTGGCCTTCACTGCGGGTCATAATTCCTGCTGACTTTCTGATGCTTTGGTTCGTGCCGTCTTTACCCACATTTTCAGGGTCCACCTCCGTGTGGACCTGTCTGCGCCGAATGGGCCGCTGGGCCTGCTGGGCCTTGCTGGCTCTGGGCCTGATGCTGGCCGTTGCCTGGGCTGCTCTGCATTTGTGGATTGTGCCGCGAATCGGGCAATTCCGTCCTGCGCTGGAAGAACTGGCCCGGCAAAGCCTGGGGGTTCCGGTCCGCGTGGGCGCGATCGAGGCGCAGTCGACAGGCTGGGCCCCCTCGTTCGAGTTGCGTGACATCCGTTTGCTCGACAGCGAAGGGCGCGCCGCGCTGAGCCTGCCCCGCGTGGTGGTGGCCATCAGCGTGCGCTCGGTCCTGCGGCTGGGCCTGGAGCAGCTGGTGCTCGATCAACCCTCGCTGGATGTGCGGCACACCGCTTCGGGCCAATGGCTGATCGCGGGTTTGAGCCTGGGCTCGGCCCAGAGCGAAAACAGCGCCGTGGCCGACTGGCTGTTTGCGCAGCGGGAAGTGATCGTACGCGGGGGAACGCTGCGCTGGGTGTCCGAGCGGGCGATCGCCCACGACATCGAGGCAACGCTGGCACCGCTGGCCCTGAGCGATGTCGACATCGTGCTGCGCAATGGCCACCGCGACCACGCCTTGCGCGTGGACGCCACCCCGCCCGCCGACTGGGGCAGTCGCTTTGTCCTGATGGGTCGCTTCCACCGCCCGCTCCTGTCCACACGTGCCGGGCATTTCGCAGACTGGTCCGGGGCTGCTTACGGTGACTTCCCGCACGTGGACGTGTCGCAATTGCACCGGTATGTGCGCCTGGGGGTCGATGTCACATCGGGCCAAGGCCGCTTGCGCCTGTGGTCTGACATTGAAAACGGCGCCTGGACCGGCGGCGCCGCCGACATGGACTTGCGTGGGCTACAGGCCACCGTGGACCCGGCACTGGGCCCGCTGGGGTTCACGCAGCTGTCGGGCAGGCTGGCCGGCCAATCCAGCCCACGGGGCTGGAGCCTGTCGACACACGAATTGGCTTTTGTGAGCGATCAGGGCCTCACCTGGCCGGGCGGCAACGTGTCACTGCAGCTGACCCACGCCAGCGCCAAACAGCCTGAACAGGGCGAGATCAAGGGCGATCGCCTGGACCTGCAGGCCCTGCAAGCGCTGGCCATGCGCCTGCCTTTACCAGGGCCATGGCGTGAGCAACTGGCGGCGCGGCACATCGAAGGACGGGTGTCCTCGCTGCGCCTGGCATGGCGAGGTCCAAAAGAGGCGCCCGAACATTACGAGGCCCAGATCCAGGCCGACGGCTTGCGAGTGCTGGCGCTGACCGAAAGCGCACAGACATGGCCAGGCCTGGAAGGCGCACGGCTGGAGCTGGACATGAACCCGCAAGGCGGCAAAGTGCAATTGCACATGGACCGTGGTGGACAACTGTCCTGGGCAGGCTGGCTGCAAGACACCTCGCTGGCACTCCATGAGCTGCACGCTGAAGGCCGTTGGCAATGGAACAAAGGCCTGCTGCGGGTGCCGCAGTGGAAGGTGCAGATCGCCAACGACGATCTGCGGGGCGAAGTCCATGGTGCATGGCAAGCCAGCCCCCAAGGCGGTCCGGGCATCCTGGATCTGCAGGGCCGCTTCCCACAGGTCGATGCCAGCCGCGTGCACCGCTATCTGCCCCTGGGCCTGCCTGAGGACGTGCGGCATTACGTGCGAGACAGCGTGGTCAAAGGCCAGGTCAACAAAGTGCAGGTCCGCATCAAGGGGGATCTGAACAACGTGCCGTTCAGCCGGGACAAGTCGGGCGAATTCCATTTCGCGGGTCACCTCCAGGATGTGGAGATGGCCTACGTGCCCGCGCGCCTGCTGCCTGCGGGCAGCCTGCCCTGGCCGCGCATGACCGGCCTGAACGGCGATGTGGTGTTTGACCGCCTGAGCATGAAACTGAGCAACGCCACCGCCCGTTTGGGCGACACGAAAAACGCTCTGCAAGTGAAAAACCTCAAGGCGGAAATTCCGGATATGGGGCACGACGCGCGGGTGGACGTGTCTGCCGAACTGCGCGGGAGCACGACGCAAACGCTGGGCGTGATTCAGCAGTCCCCCCTGGGCCGGATGCTGATGGGGGCACTGGACAAAGCCGAAGGCACGGGCCAACTGCAAAGCAAACTCAAACTCGCCATCCCTGTCTTGCGCCCGCAAGACGCCAAGGTACAAGGCCAGGTGAGCCTGGCAGGCAATGACCTGACCTTGATGCCCGGCCTGCCTGCCCTGGAAAAAATCCAGGGCACATTGACGTTCAACGACAACGGATTCCATCTGCCGGCAGCGCAACTGCGGCTGCTTGGCGGTCCGGCCCGTCTAGAAGGCGGCACGCGCAACGCGGGCACCGACCCCAAAGAGCCGCCGCTGCTGTTCAAAGTCCAAGGACAAGCCAGCGCAGAAGGCCTGCGCCAGGCCTCGGGCCTGAAGCCACTGGACCTGCTGGCCCAGCATGCACGGGGCAGCACGGCTTACAGCGCCAGCCTGGGCTGGCGGCAAGGTCAGCCCGAGTTGTCGGTGCGCAGCACACTCGAGGGCCTTGAGCTGAACCTGCCAGCGCCGCTGGGCAAGACCAGCGCACAGGCCTTGCCGCTGTCCATCACGTCGCAAGTTCAGGGGCAAGACCGCCTCTTGCGTGACCAGATCCAGGTCGGCTTGGGCAGCATTGCCTCGGCGGTCTACGTGCGCGACCTCAGCGGTGCCACGCCCACGGTGCTGCGCGGCAACGTGCACATCGGCAACCCCGTTGGCGGGACAGGCCCCATGCCCGACAGCGGCGTCACAGGCAAGATCGTGCTGGACCAGATCTCGGTGGACGCGTGGCAAGCCCTTTGGCCTGGCAGCAGTCCCCTGGGCTCTGCTCTGGGCGGCTGGGACACCTACCTGCCCGATCGCTTGAGCGTGCAAACGCAGGCACTGACCACGGAAGGCCGCACCCTGCACCAGATGGTGGCCGGCATCAGTCGGGAAAGCGGCACCTGGAAAATGAACGTTGACGCGCGCGAGCTCAGTGGCCAACTGGAATACACCTTGCCCAGCAGCCAACAGGCCGGGCGGCTTTACGCGCGCTTGAGCCGCCTGAGTTTGCCCCCCTCGAGCATCAGCGATGTGGAGTCCATGCTGGAAGCCCCCCCTGCGTCCATGCCGGCCTTGGACATCGAAATCAGCGACCTGGAGTTGCGTGGCAAAAAGCTCGGCCGCGTTGACATCGAAGCCATCAACACCGAGCCGCGTGCTGCAGCGGCTGCACGCGAGTGGCAGCTCAAGAAATTCAACATCACGGTGCCAGAGGCCCGCTTTCGTGCCACGGGCCGCTGGATCACGGCTGTGGAGGCCAGTCGCGTGCGCAAAACCGACATGAACTTCCGGCTCGATGTCACCGACGCCGGCGCATTGCTCACACGCCTGGGCACCCCGGGCGCGCTGCGCGGGGGCAGCGGCCATCTGGAGGGCCAGATCGATTGGTCCGGCTCGCCCCTGGCGCTGCACTACCCCAGCATGAATGGCCATTTCGCGGTGCAAATGGGGCGCGGTCAATTCCTGCGGGCCGATGCCGGGGCCACCAAACTGCTGGGCGTGCTCAGCCTACAGGCCTTGCCCCGACGCTTGCTGCTGGACTTTCGCGATGTGTTCTCGGACGGTTTTGTTTTCGACACCGTTCAAGGCGATGTGCGCATAGCCAAGGGCATCGCCACCACCCGCAACCTGCAGATCCGGGGCATCAATGCCCTGGTGCAAATGGACGGCTCGGCCGACATCGCCAAGGAAACCCAGCAGCTGCAGGTGCTGGTGCTGCCCGAGCTGGATGCGGGCACCGCCGCCCTGGTGGCCGGCATCACCGTCAACCCGGTGGTGGGCCTGACCTCATTTATGGCCCAGTTCCTGCTCAAGAAACCGCTGGCCAAGGCGTCCATCCAGACCTTCGCCATCGATGGCAGCTGGTCGGACCCCCGTGTCACACGCCAACTCAACCCCGCCCTGTTGCTGCCCCCCGCAGCGGGCACGTCGGCACCATGAAGGGCGAACGCTGGGCTGTCTGGCCGCCGCGTGCGCTGCGTGCGCTGCATACGCGCTTGGGAGGCTCGGGGCGACTGGCGCTTTGGATGGCCCTGATCGGTTTGGTGCTGGCGGTACTGGTGACGCTGGTGTGGCTGGCCGGACGCTACGAAACCAGTCAGGTGCAGGCAGAGCTTGAGCGTGACACCATCGATGCGGTCAATGACCTGCGCACAGGTCTGTCACGCGATGTGCAATCGCTGCAAGGGGTGTTGTCCTCCCAGCCCGGCCCTGATGCCTGGCACAGCCAGGTGCTGGGCTTGCTGAGCCAGCACCGCGACTGGTTGCGCGTGGAATGGCGCGACACCCAAATGAAGCCCGAAGCAGGCATCGACTCACCCTTGCGGGCACCGGTGTTTGAGCGCACACCCCGCTCGGAAACGCTCGGCGAGGTGCTCCAATCGTGCCAAAGGGCCAAACGCTCGAATGGGCCGGCCTACTCAAGCAGTTATTACCTGCCTCAGTACAACGGCTTGGGCATGGAGGTGATGGAGCTGTGCCTGCCCATGACCCGGGAGGGCACGCTGACGGGCTACACCCTGGTCACCTACAGCCTGCAGGAGTTACTCACCGAACGCCTGTTGACCAACTATGGCCGCCGCAACGAAATTTCCTTCACTGAAGCCGACGGCACGCGACTGGCCATGGTGGGCTCACAGCGGCGCGGTCAGCGGCTTTTCACGGCCCAGCAACTGCTGGATTTGCCGGGCACCACCATGGTGTTGCGCATGGACGGCCGCCGAGGAGCGCCCGAACTGTTCCCCAACCTGCTCACCGCCCTGGTGACGGCCATGTCGATCGCCCTCATCACGGTGGTGACCATGCTGGTCAAAGACTCGCGCAGGCGCCTGAAAGCGGAACGCGAGCTGGCCGAAGCGCTGGCCTTTCGCAAGGCGATGGAAGACTCGTTGGTCACGGGCTTGCGCGCGCGCGACCTGCAAGGCCACATCACCTACGTCAATCCGGCTTTTTGCGAGATGGTGGGCTTCGATGCCCAGGAAATGATGGGGCGCAGCGCTCCGATGCCTTACTGGCCCCCCGAGATGGTGGGCGAATACCAGCAGCGCCAGGCGATCCGTCTGGCGGGCAACGCGCCGCCGCGCGAAGGCTACGAGTCGGTGTTCATGCGCAAGGACGGTACCCGCTTTCCGGTGCTGATCATCGAAGCGCCCCTCATCAGCAGCCAGGGCCAGCAAACCGGCTGGATGAGCGCCATCCTTGACATCAGCGAGCAGCGGCGTGTGGAGGAAATGTCGCGCGCCAGCCAGGACCGCTTGCAGGCCACGGCGCGCCTGGCCACGGTGGGCGAGATGGCCTCCTTGCTGAGCCACGAACTCAACCAGCCCTTGGCGGCCATTGCCAGCTATGCCAACGGCTCGCTCAACCTGCTGCGCGAGCCAGGCAACGACACCCTGGACGATGTGCACATGGCGCTGCGTCGTATCGCCGAGCAGGCGGGGCGCGCCGGACGGGTGATCAACAGCGTGCACGACTTCGTGCGCCGGCGCGACCAGGCACGCGAAGCGGTGCCAGCGCAAGCACTGCTGGATGCCATCGGTCCATTGGTGAACCTGCAAGCGCGCAAGCTGGGCGTGCATGTGCACATGCGCGTCGACCCGCGCCTGCCGCACGTGCTGTGCGACCGCACCATGGTCGAACAGATCCTGCTGAACCTGGCGCGCAACGGCATGCAGGCCATGGACCAACCCGAATGCCAAGACCGGGCGCTGGTCATCCACGTCAAACGTGCAGCATCCAATGCCCAGCAAAGCTGGCTCGAATTCGTGGTGGCCGACCAGGGCTCGGGCATCGACCCGGCCGTGGCAGACCAGCTGTTCACGCCGTTTTTCACCACCAAGGCCGAAGGCATGGGATTGGGTCTGAGCCTGTGTCGCACAGTGGTAGAGCAACATGGTGGACACATGAGCTTTGAGGCCAACCGCCCTTGCGGAGCCCTGTTCCGTTTCACACTGCCTGCGGCCACCGACAGCCACAACAGTGCCTAAAATCGCGCCATGAACAGCCACACCGATGCAACCGTTTTCATCGTCGATGATGACGCCAGCGTGCGCGAGGGCATGGCCTGGCTGTTGCGCACGCGGCGGCTGTTGAGCGAAGCCTACGACAGTGCCGAGGCTTTTTTGCTGATGCTGGACAGTGCCCGGCCAAGCTGGGCGGCAGATGGCCTGCCGCAACAAGCCGGCTGCATCCTGCTGGACGTGCGCATGCCGGGCATGAGTGGTCTGGCCCTGTTTGAGCAACTGTTGGACACCGGCCTGGCCCGGGCCTGGCCGGTGATTTTTCTGACTGGCCACGCCGATGTACCGACCGCCGTGGACAGCGTCAAGCGCGGCGCCTTCGACTTTTGTGAAAAACCGTTTTCCGACAACGCCCTGGTCGATCGGATCGAGCAAGCCTTGAGTCTGTCAGCACAACAGCTGGCACGGCGCAACCTGCAAACACGGCGCGAACAACAACTGCAAGAACTGACCGAGCGCGAGCGCGATGTCATGCGTCTGGTGATCGAAGGACTGCCCAACAAACTGATCGCCGACCAGCTCGACATCAGCGTGCGCACCGTGGAAGTGCACCGCTCACGGGTATTTGACAAGATGGACGTCAAGTCGGCCGTCGAGCTGGCCAACCTGCTTCGCGAGGCGACATGAGCAGCACCGCGCCAGCCTCTGCAACCGCGCATCTCAGGCTTTGGGCTGGTCTGATGCTGGTGGCCATACTGGCCCTGGCCGCTTGCTCCAGCGCCCCCCCGCGGGCCAGCGCTCCCGACCCAGCACCCCCCGTTTCCAAGCCCAGCGCAGGCGTCAACCCGGTGCGCAACGACATCGCCTTGTACGCCCTGTCGCTGCTGGATACCGCGTACAGCTGGGGCGGGCGAGGTCCCGCCACCGGTTTTGACTGCTCAGGGCTGGTGAGTCACGTCTACGGGAATGCGGCAGGCGTGAAGCTGGCCGGCAGTTCGGTGAACCTGGCACAAATGTCACGCCGCATCGACCCGGCACAAAAACAGCCGGGTGACCTGGTGTTTTTCAACACCCTGGGCTCACCGAACTCGCACGTCGGGGTCTACATTGGCAATGGGCGTTTCGTCCACGCGAGCAATCCGCGCACGGGGGTGAGGGTGGACCTGCTGAGTAACCGCTATTACGCGCAACGTTTCGAGGGCGTGCACACCCTGCTGGACTGATTCAGGACTTGTGATCGTCCGACGGGGGCAATTCGCCTTTTTGGCGGCCAGAGAACATGGTCCACCAGACGATCACGACCAGCACGACCAAAGCCAACAAAGCTTCCAGCAAAATCAGACCCATGCAACTCTCCCTCCAGCCATTGATGTTCCAACAGGGGGCCTGGCGCGCCCGTTGCAGGTGCTTGGCGGCGGCCTTGTCGCTGGCCATTCTAGGCACCTTGTCCGGCTGCTCGTCCGCACCGCCGCTGGATGAACCGCCCACAACAGGGACAAACACGCTCGCCGACACCCGTCCGCTGCCCCCTGGCATGCAGCAGGCCAAAAGCCGCTGGGTGGCCGTGCCCTGGTCGGACCTGCCGGGGCTGGAGCAAGACGCGCTGCAGGAAGCCTGGCCCGCCTGGCTGCGCAGCTGCGAACGCAAACTGCCAGTCTGGGCACCGCTGTGCCCCGAGGTGCGCGAGCTGGCCCAAGCCTCGCCCGAGGCCCAGCGCACGTGGATGCGCCGTCGGCTGCAGGCCTACCGCGTGGAGTCGCATGAGGCCCAGGCCAGCGGACTGCTGACCGGCTATTACGAACCCCTGCTGGACGCCAGCCGACAGCCGCAAGGCAGTTTTCGGGTGCCCCTGTACGCCCCACCCGCCGATCTGGCCAAAGGCAAACCCTGGTACACACGACAGGAAATGGAAACGCTGCCCGCCGCCAAGAACGCGCTGCGCGGCAAGGCGCTGGTGTACCTGAACGACCCGGTGGACGCGATGGTGCTGCACATCCAGGGCTCGGGCATCGTGCGCGTGAGCGAGCCTGACGGCCGCCAGCGCCTGGTGCGCATGGCCTTTGCCGGCACGAACGAGCAGCCCTACAAGAGCATTGGCCGCTGGCTGCTCGACCAGGGCCTGGTGCGTGATGCCTCCTGGCCCGGCATCAAGGCCTGGATCGCGCGCAACCCCTCGCGCGTACAAGAGCTTTTGTGGAGCAACCCGCGTGTGGTTTTCTTCCGTGAAGAGGCGCTGCCTGCAGGCAGCACGCCGCCCGGGCCCAAGGGCGCGCAGGGGGTTCCCCTGACAGCGGGTCGCTCGATCGCCGTGGACCCCGGCAGCATTCCCTACGGCACACCGGTGTGGCTGAGTTCACAGGGCCCCCAGACCCGCCTGAACCGCCTGGTCCTGGCCCAGGACACGGGCACAGCCATCGTGGGCGCGGTGCGGGCCGACTATTACGCGGGCTCGGGCCCTGAAGCGGGCGAGCTGGCGGGGCGCCTGAAGCAGCCGCTACAGCTCTGGGCGCTGTGGCCGCGATGAGCCCCCCTTTTGCATGCCGCCCGGGCTGCGCCGCATGCTGCACCGCGCCATCGATCTCCTCACCCATCCCGGGCATGCCCCAGGGCAAGCCTGCGGGGGTGCCCTGTATGCAGCTCGATGGGCAAGGGCGTTGCCGAATTTTTGGCCAAGCTTCACGTCCGGCCGTGTGCGGGCAATTGCAGCCCTCGCTGGAGATGTGCGGCGCGCACGATGACGGCGGGCAACACGCCAGAACCTATTTGATGCAACTGGAACAGTTGACACAACCGGATGGATGTCCAAAGATCTGCCACTGATTTCGACACCGCACCATGACGCTCCCTCCACAAACCATTGCCCTTTTTTTCACTGTCGCACTTTTGGCGGTGACCGCCTACTTTCTGCTGGGTTCTGTGCCCCTGCTGGTGCTCAAACACGACAACCCCATTGACGCGAGTTTCATTCGGTCGTTCTACATCACCTATTACCGCATCGCGTTGGTGGCAGCTGCGGGCACAGCCACTTGCTATGCCTTGGCTGGCCGCACCATATTGGCATTGGGTGCCAGCGCAATTGCCGTCCTGACACTGTTGTTGCGCGCCAGGTTCATTCCGATGATGGCCCAGCTGGCACCCCAGATCCAGGCCAATGAAGCCTTCGCCATTCCGGCCTTCCGCCAACTGCACAAATCGGCCATCCTCATTAACACTGGGCAACTGTTGGCGATTTTGGGCAGTCTGAGCATGATTTGAACGGGTGTTCCTTGTGTGACTGGATGCCCCGGCCGGTCCACGTTAAGCTGGGCAGCATCATCTGGAGACCCCCATGAGCACCCCCACCCCCATGCACCCCGACGAATGGCAGCTGCGCGTCGATCTGGCCGCCTGCTACCGCCTGGTAGCCCTCTACGGCTGGAGCGATCTGGTCTTCACCCACATCAGCGCCAAGCTGCCCAGCGCGGTCACAGGTGGCGAAGACCAGTTCCTGATCAACCCCTACGGCTTGATGTTCGACGAGATCACGGCGTCCAGCCTGGTCAAGGTGGACATGCAGTGCAACAAGGTCGGTGACAGCCCTTACCCGGTCAACCCCGCAGGCTTTGTGATCCACAGTGCAGTGCATGCCGCGCGCCACGATGCGGGCTGCGTGCTGCACACCCACACCCGCGCAGGCGTGGCGGTGAGCGCGCAAAAGCACGGTGTGCTGCCCATCAGCCAGCAAAGCACCTTTGTGCTGGCCTCGCTGGCCTACCATGGCTACGAGGGCGTGGCGATCCGCGACGACGAAAAGGTCCGGCTGCAGGCCGACCTGGGCGAAGCCAATTTCCTGATGCTGCGCAACCATGGCCTGCTCACGGTGGGCAAGACGATTGCCGATGCATTTTTGTCGATGTACACCTTCGAGAACACCTGCCGCATCCAGGTCGACGCCCTGGCAGGCCAGGCGGGTGCACAGGACCTCACCGCCGTGAACCCGCAGATCCTCGAAGGCGTGTCGCACGCCATGCGGGTGCAAACCGGCGGCATGGGCGGCTCGTTTGTCTGGCCGTCACTGCTGCGCAAACTGCAGCGCGAAAACCCTGGCTACGACGTTTGACCCGTCCCTTTTCAAATCAAAGAAACATGACCACCCTGTTTGACCCTACCACCGCAGGCGCGCTGCGCCTGTCCACCCGCATCGTGATGGCGCCGCTCACACGCAACCGCGCACCCGGCGCGCTGGCCAATGCCCGCATGGCCAGCTACTACCGCCAGCGTGCCAACCCCGCCACCGGGGCGGGCCTGATCATCACCGAGGCCACCGCCATCAGCCACCAGGGCCAGGGCTACGCCGATGTGCCCGGCATCTGGAGCGCCGAGCAAGTCGCGGCCTGGAAACAGGTCACCGACGCCGTGCACGCCGAGGGCGGCCAGATCGTCATGCAGCTGTGGCATGTCGGGCGCATCTCGCACACCAGCCTGCAGCCGGGTGGTGCGGCGCCCGTGGCGCCTTCGGCCATCACCGCCAAAAGCAAGACCGTGCTGCTGGTGGACGGACAAGCCCAATTCGTGGAAACCTCGGCGCCGCGCGCGCTCGAAGCGTCCGAGTTGCCCAGCATCGTGCAGGACTACCGCCGCGCCGCGGCCAACGCCATCGCTGCCGGATTTGACGGGGTGGAAGTGCACGCAGCCAACGGTTACCTGATCGACCAGTTTTTGCGCCGTGGCAGCAACCAGCGCAGCGACGCCTACGGCGGCAGCATCGAGAACCGCGCCCGCTTTTTGCAGGAAGTCATGCAGGCCGTGGTCGCCGAAATTGGCGGCGCATGCACCGGCATCCGCCTCTCACCCGTGACGCCCGCCAACGACGCGAGCGACGATGCGCCCCAGCCCCTGTTCACCCACGTGGTGCAGGCACTGGCACCTCTGGGTCTGGCCTTTGTGCACCTGATCGAAGGCTCCACAGGCGGCCCGCGCGACCACCAGCAAGGCCCGGCGCCATTCGACTACGCCGCGCTGCGCCAGGCTTACCGCGCAGCGGGCGGACAAGCGGCCTGGATGGTCAACAACGGCTACGACCTGCCACTGGCGAATCAGGCTCTGGCCGAAGGCGCAGATCTCGTGGCCTTTGGCCGCCCCTTCATCGCCAACCCCGACCTGGGCGCGC
>JACCDQ011786604.1_pt1 | contig 14573 bp, 22 predicted proteins | sample 7446031 | NCBI WGS metagenome assembly JACCDQ01 (sample SAMN15323442, study PRJNA562643) | freshwater metagenome | isolation source: river surface water | place: USA:Blue River Watershed | collected 2017-08-17
AAAGGGGCCGAAGCCCCATTTCAGTTTAGCCCCACATGCGAACGCCCATTTGTGGACGGATGGTGCTGTAACCATACAACACGTCGATACGGCAAGGCATACGATCGTTGTTGATGTCGTACTGGCGAACCACGCGCAAGCTGATACCGTTGTGAACAGCACGGCTGGCCATGTCCACACCTTGTGGCAACAGCAAGTCGGCAGTAGCGAAGGTGATGGCATCTTTGTGGTACACCAAGTTTTGAGCGTACTGAGTAGATGCTGCACCCACGAACACGACAGCCTTACCAGAAGCAGGCAAGCTGTTCACGGTAGCCAAAGCGTTGGTTGCAGAGTAGATTGGGGCAACAGTGATGTTACCTTCGCCACTTGAACCCAAGGTCACGTCAGCAGTAGCGACGAACTGGAACAAAGAACCAGTGGATTCACGAGTTTGTGGGTTGACAGCGTAGCAGTCGGCCACAGTGAACACGTCACCGATCTTGACAGTACCAGCGTTGCCGCCACCAGTGATAGCGATGGTGGTAGCACCTTCGCTGGTCACAGCAGCAGACAATGTAGCGCCAGTAGCACCACGAGAGCCAGTTGTGAACTGCTTGATAGATTGAGACATGTTGATCTCGTCAAAGCCCAACACGCCAGTGCCCATCATGCCGTTCTTGAATTGCTTGCTGATAGTGTCTGTTGGGTTGAACAAACCTTTCAAGCCTTCAACCAAGCCAGCGTTAGCAGCAGGGTTCACGGTAGCGTAACGTGGAGACATAGTCGCTGCGTTTTCGTTCAGTTTTTGTTGAGCTTGCAACAAAACCAAAGAAGTAGCAGGAGTAGTGCCAGGAGTACCGACTGAGTTACCGATGCCTTTGTATGCGTTAGCCACGTCAGCGTCGATAGACGATGCCAATTGGCTGATACGAGGCTTCAACACGCGCTCTGCGAAGTCGTCCAATTGCATGGTCAATTCAGCAGACGTGAAGTTGACACCGATGTGCTTTTGGTTGTTCACAGTCAAAGTGGTGTACTGTTCGTTGTCGTCTTGAACTTGCAAGGCAGCACCGTCAGTGACCAAAGCGCGATCAGGCAAGCGGATACGCAGTGTAGAACCGATTTTTGCGCCTTCAACAGCAAAGCTGTCATCGTACTGGCGGTTCACGTTGCGTGTCAACACGAGGTTGTTTTCCAAGATCTCCAGCGATTTGCGGGTGATCATGTCAATGGTTAAGATTGAGTTTGACATTTAAAAAGTCCTTGAAGAAAGTTAGCGGGTTGTCTGTGCTTGCCACTTCTTCATCTGACGCTTGCGTTCTGCTTCAATCCACTCCGAATCACTCATGGTCTTGGTAGACCGAGGATCTGTAGTGTCATAAGCTGGAGAACCACTGGTTCGCGCAGTCACAGGTGAAATAGGTGCAGGTGCAGACGTTGTCTTTTTGACAGGTGGATTATTAACCAATTTGGCTTCGATCACACCAATCTCTTTTGCCTGCATGAAAGGTGACAAACGGGAGATGCGATCTGCTTCTTTGGGATTGGCTCCGAGGTAGTAAGCTACATCAGGTCCAACATCCGAAGATTGGATCGTTTGGGCCATCACATCAGTGATTCGCAAGTTGGGGTTGTAGGCAACTTGTTCAAAGTCGTCGTACTTGTCCCGAGCTTGTTCTTCCTTGTCGTGATAGTTCTCAAGAACCTCAGCCTGTGCTTTCGCTTGTTCGCGCTTGCTGATCAACTCATGAGCCTTCTGTTCGGCCAGTGCTTCCGCATAGGCTTCTGGAGACTCGAATTGGTCAACAGGTGGGATAGCTACTGGCGCGGCGGCGGGTGTTTCCACTCGGCGCTGTGCTTGTTCTCGTTCCCATTTACGTTGTTCTCGTGCAAGGCGTTTGCCAATGGCCGCATCAAGTTCTTCTTGTGTGAAGGTCTTGGGTGCTTCCGCAGGCGCTTCCAGCGTCGAAACATCAGAGGCTGGGGCTGCTGTGGCTTCCAGTTCTGGCGCGGGTGCAACTTCCGCTACTACTGCTTGGACTTCATCAGTCATTTTCATCGAATCCTAAGATTCCCTGGTGTGCCGCACCAGTACGGTTGTGAGTAAAGATTACTCGTAACAGATTGTGTATTGAATGGTGTTTGCCACATCAATGTACAGACCTTTGCTAAACCACAAACCTTGTGGGAAGCTGACATACTGCGTACCAGCAGCAACGGTCACAGTGTTCACGATTTTTGGATCGCTGGTGCTTGCTGTTGCGCTGTCGTACAGAGCAAAAGTGCCACTGGTTGTGCTGGAAATGAAGATACCGTAGAACTTACCGCCACCAATTTTTACTTGGTCGTCAGCACTACCTTGTTTGTAATAAGCCATGATTTTCCTTATGCTAAAAAGCGAAGTTTGTAGATTGTGGACAAGTACAAGCCGACGATTTCATCAATGATGTTTTGAATCGGTGTGTCTGTTTTCTCACATACATCGTAGCGACCTTTTTCAATTTCATCAAGCTGCCCTTGCAGGAACTCAACGATATTGGTGGTCTTCTTCGATGCTGGGATAGCGATTGGGCCGATTAGACCATGACGGCCTTGATAGGCTTCGGCAAACTTGTCGGCCAACTCGATCACATCTTCGTAGAAGTGACCCAGTGCTTTGTGTTTGCTGTAGCTGCGGGTGTTGAGGTGAACTGAATGGGCCACATTGCGACCCAAAAACAGTTGGCCTACAAATTGGGAGGCGTTCATTGTGGCATTCCTTCTGGTGGCATCATTTCCATGGGTTGCTGTTCCATTTGCTCAGGCATCATCTCTGGACCAATGTCCATGTCTTGACCAGGCATCTCGGCAATCAGGTCACCAGAGGTGATCATGCCGTGAACTGTGCCCAACACGATGTCTTGGATCTGCTCAGGTGACATGCTGGCTTGGACCACTGACAGACGCTTGGTTTCAGCGTCAAACGCCTTAACCTGAGCCTCGAAGTCTTTGCGTTGCTGCTCCTGCACCTCGATAGATTTACCCACGTTGGTGATCATCTGGTGCATCTGCTCCATCTCTTGACCCATGACTTGAATCTGCTGTTCAGCAGCTTGCAGCGCGGGTGACTTATCGCTGTCTTCCATGATCTTGGGATCAATGGTTTTGGCGAACCGTTTGGCCATCTCTTGAGCGCCTGGCCAATCCATGTTCTTAACGAACAGGTCACCAGCGACTTTCCAAAGGTCAGGGTTGCCTTGGAGCAACTGAGCCATGGCTTCCAGAGCTTCTTGGCGCTTGGTTGCGTAGCCTGGACCTGTGCTGGCCACAACATCGTACTTGCCCACGCCTGGGTTGTAGATCTTTTCAACCACAATGTCAGGGTTTGCCATGTCGCGGATCTCTTTGACTGGTTCTGCCTGCTCGGGGTTGATCTTGGCCATCTTTGTCTCACCATCTTCACCAATGATGCGTGCGATGCGCTCTGTGTCGTAGATCTTGGGGATCAAGTCAACCAGTTGACGGGCAACGTGGCGCACGGCGCGAGACAAGTTGTCACCATAGTGGTAAGTGCCGACATCGCCCTCTTTCTGACGGGCCAAAATAGCCTTGCCAGAACGCTCGTTGGAACCCATGCCGAGTGAAGCGTTGTATTGGCCAGTGGTGGACTTGATGTCCTCAGCAGCGCCCGATTTGGCCTGCAACAGACCGCTCGAAGCCATGGGCGGCTGGGCGCGACTTGGCAATGGGAGCACGCTACCTGAGCCGTCTGTAACGTCAGGATTGACCTCCAAATAGGGCCAATTGTTCGTGTTTGCGGTCTTCCACTTGTCTTCGTAGCCTTCAAACTGGCCGCCGTAACCGATGAACGGCGCTTTGGGAGCCAATGCCAGCATTTCAGCTTCTTGGGACACCCAGTAGTTGTACATGCGCTGGGCATCTTTGGCGTTGCGCACCAGACCCGACACGTACAAGCGGCCATCAACCTCAAATTCGTTGCCGACCACGCGAATCACGGGAATCCACTGACCAGCCCACACGTTTTCTTCCAAAATCTCATATCCGTTGATTTTGCAGTAGCGAATCACTGGATTTTGGACTTTTCGGCTCTTTTTGGGCGCACCGTACATCTCTTTGTACATCTTGTCTTCACGGCTGCCGACAAAAGCGGTCACGTTGCCAGGGTACAAATTGAGCGTTTTCATGTCGTAATCGACATAATAGTAGTCAGCGATGCGGATTGTGTTCTCGTTGAGCCACTGAGTCAGGTTTTGGTCACCAACGCCCAGCGATTGCAAGGTGGTAATGGGTGCAGCGTTGGGGTACAGACGCGCATACTCACCTTTGTCGATGTCTTCGGTCACAAAACACCATTTGGCATCCGCACCCGTTGGGTCTTGGATCGTTGGGTCCATGTAAACGCTGAAACTGTTGCGCACACGGCCAATTTTGATGTCTTGCTCAAACGAATTGGGGTCACAGTAGTCGGTCAGGAGGCGAATGTAGCCTTCACCGTAGGACACTTGGTTCTCGCAAGCGGTGTCGTAGGCCACATCAGCATCAGAGATGTACTCGATGTGACGGATCATGCCGTTGAAGATCTCGGCCACTTGAACGTCAGCTTTGTCGTCCACGGGGATGACCTTAGCGCCTGGGCGGTTTTGGCGCATGTCGTTGGTGACTTGGTGAACGTGCTGTGGCAGCTTGTTGATCGTCAAGCAGGGGCGTGCGTTGATCGACTGACCCTGCACCGCGCCACGGGTGGCCAGCACGTCAGCAGGCCATTGCCACTGGTTGTCGGGGGAACCAGCATAGAAGCGCAGGTCGTCGATCTCGTTCTCACGGGACTCGGACAGTGCGCCAATGGCCATGTTCATGCGGGTGCGTGCGGTGGCCAGAACGCTTTCACTGCTGTTCTTCTTGCCACCACCATTGGCCACATTACCAGCGGCCACCATTCCTGTTACATCAGTCATTCAAGGACTCCTAAGACGTGGGGTTCACGAATGACAATGTAATCCTTGCCTTCGTGCTTAAATTCTTGCCCGACACCAAAGTATACGTGATCGCCTACTTTGAGTTCTTTGCAATCTGGACCCGCTGCACGGACGATACCCGTTTCAGACTTGTCGCCAGGCGGGATGATGAATAGTTCGTGCTTTTCGACATCTGGTTCGATGACGAGGCAGTTCTGCATTGCTTTGAGTGTCATTAACTTCCCATCCATGATGATGTAACTCCACCGCCACCTTCATAGGCTCGGCGTACTGTTTGTTTGGCATTGTAGCCCCGAGAGGCCACAGGGTATGCAAATGTGACGGCCAGTGCATCAGCGGCATCGGGAGATGCCAGACCACGGGAGCGCATCTCCTTCTTACTCTCCAGAATGATCGCACCTGACGAGTTGAACTTACGCATCGGGCCAGTGAGGTCAGCCTTCAACTGACGGTCCCGTGGGATCGCGGCAGTCTTCAACCAGTCGCGCATCGCACCCCACATCTCGGAACGTTTGTTCTGCCACATCACAGGGTTCTTGGCTTTCCAGCCGAAGTTCACCCCGCGCACTTTGTACCGCTGCTCGGTCAATCTGTCAAGAATCCCGTAGCCCAGACCACCCTCGTCGATCACGGTCAGTGCAGGCTTGTATTCTTCGATGGCGTCGATCACGTTACCCACGGTGGTCATGGTGTCGTCACCCTTGAACCGTTTGATGGCCACGATGTCACGCCCTTGGCGCACCACGATTACGGTGCTGTCCATGCCGCCACGGGCGGGGTCAACCCCGACAACCACGGGAGCAGTTTGATCTTTGTACTTCTCGCGCTTGAACGCATCCTCAACGGCCACGGGCGAGATGAACTGGTCTTCACCAGCAGCGGGGAACTCGCCATAGACCTCCACTCGCGCTTGGATAGAGTCTTCACCGTATTCCGCGATGATCTGGTTGTAGACGCTCTGGTCCGTGCCTTCTACGGTACGGGCGTCGATGATCTTGGATTTCCAAAAGTCCCGCTTGCTACCCTCGACTGCCTCATAGAAGTAGCCTGTGTTTCGACGTGGGTTACTGAACGCGAACCAATAGCGATCGAGAATCTTCTCAGTAAAGAAGCCAGCGGCCACGCTCCAGATGCCATCAGGAATACCGCTGGCCTCGTCAAAGATCACCATCATGCCGTCGTGGTTGTGGACACCCGCATACGAGTCAGGGTTCTCCTCGGACCACAGCTTACCCTCAGCAGCCCAGTAACGCGTACCCTTCTTCAAGTCACGCTCGACCAACTCGGTCAACCAAGCAGCAGGTACGAGTTTTGTAGCTGACACTTCCCACCAGTGGCTATTGATAGACATGGTGGACCATTTGGTGAGTTCACCCCATGTGACCGTGCGCAACTGGTTCTCACTGTTGGCCGATACGATGACTGAACTACCAATACGGGTTGACAGCATCCAGATGATCAGCCACGACACGAGTGCAGACTTACCGATACCACGACCAGATGAAACGGCTGCACGCAGTGCATCCATGTCTAGCACGCCACGGTTAGCCTTCAAGTGGTCACGGATCTCACGCAGGATCTCGCGCTGCCACTTCCGTGGACCTTTGAACTTGGCGAGTGGTGTGTTCTCCACGCCCCACGGAAAACAGAACAATACGAAGCTCTCAGGGTCATCAGCAAGCTGGGGACTCCAGAGCTGAGACATCAGGATCTGTTCATCTTCGGGCGAGTATTTGAGCTTCTGCATATCAATCCATCATATCTACGGCAACAAGCACCAAAAAGAAAGCAAGCCATGGACTATCTTCAATCACAGCAATTCCCGCAATGAAAAGAATGAATATCGCAAAAGCAAACTTCGCATTCATTCTTCGATCCTTGGAGTCACATCAATCACTTCACCCTCTATCACTCGGGCCTGGGCTTGGGCAAGGGCGTCAATAATACTTATCGACCCGCCCATCTCGATAGTTTTTGTCTCACCGTAGCGGCGCTTGTTGTAAACGCCCATGAGCCACTTGCGAGAGTCAATTCTTAATTTAGAACGCTGGACATCTTCTGCTGAGTCCTCTGCGTCCGAGATCTCAATGATCTCAGCGCCAAGCTGCTCTGCGAACAAGAGCTGGGCATTCTCATAGCGACTCGTGCGCTGCGGGTCTTTCTTGATCCAGTCGATGTAGGCAGCTGACTCGTAGCCACGGGGATCTTTGTCAAGTGTGTGTTTGATTGTCTTGCCACCAGCGAGTTGCTCAAGCACATGGTCAAACATGTACTCGAACTGCATGAACATGATCTCGCGGTTCGTGGGCGTGGCTTCACGGATCGCTGGGATCTCGGGTGTGGGCGCACTTAACCACTCGGGCACTTCGGGAGCGTTCGAGTTTATGAGAGTGTCGCTAAGTTGTGGGCCTGCTGTGACAGTTGTGCCTAGGATTTGAGGTTCCATAGTGGCCCGATGCTATCACATCTTTTTGGTGTACGTATACCATGACCCAATGGGTTCTAGGATTAAAAAAATAAAAATTTCATCTGAGTCCAGCGCCGCCGTGACCCTCGGCGCGTCGGCCCTACCCCCTCCCCTCGGCTGAGAAGCAACGCGCCACGACACTGTGGTATCCGCGCCACCATGCGCCAGGTGATGTAATGAATCCGTACTACACGGGCGCAGCGTGGCCATTTGACCCAGCACGCGCAGGACACCAGGCAACCTAGCCACACTGACCCAGTGGATCACGGCCACAACGAACCAGGGATTAAAGCCTCGCCCAGTGGCCACGGGATCACGGGTTAAAGGTGGCCGAGAATCCATACCCCAGCGGGATAAACTGACCCAGTGGATCAGGGAATAAGGGGATCAATAAATACTCACCCAGCGGGAAACCCTGGGACAATGGGGCGTGAGACAATGGGGCACTGTGCCTGTTTTTTAGGCAACCTGTGACAAAAAGCCCCTCGCGCGCACGCGAGAGATTGTTTTTTACGACTTTTTAAAAAGCACTTTTAATCCAGAATCCCCAGATTCTTTACCCCCAAAATATGGGGCGTTTTGTCACACCCTGAACCACTGACCCAGCGGGATAGTAATTCTCTATCACATGTAAAAACGGGATAGATTTATTTATCTTGCGTGCTATTGAAACCCTACCCCAGTGGAGCTATAATTCTTTTACCGCAAATCGAAGCGGCAACCGTAACCGTAATTCAAAGGAACCGTAAAAATGAACAAACTAGAAAATCGAATCTTTCCCGCGCTGCTTGTGCTGATCTGGATCAGCGGCACAGTATCAATTCTGGCCATGCAATATTAAGGGGCTGATCATGCGACACCAGAACAAACGAATCAACTACACCCCAGAACCAGCGCAGGCAACCTATCGCACGGGGATCTGGGAGTATTTCGCTGGGGCGTGCCTGGGTGCAATCCTTGCCGTTTTAATCCTGGCCTATTCTGGCCTGTTGTTTACCCCCGTTTAACCCGTAACCGTAATTCAAAGGAAACCCGCAAAATGAAAACAATCCAAACCTTCGCACTGTCTGCAGCCGTCGACCGCCTGGCCATCATTAAAACCATGATCTCGGACCTGTCTGCAGAAGAGAAAGCGATCAAGGCGCAGCTAGCCGAGAGCGGTAACGACGTTATTGAAGGCACGTTACACCGCGCTGCCGTTTCTATCTGCAGTGGCCGCGACTGTATCGACTGGGCCGCGATCGCTGCCAAATTTGAACCATCGCGCCAATTGATCAAGGCTCACACCACCACGGGCGCACCTTATGCCGTGGTCCGTTTATCTGCTAAGAAAGGGGCTTAACATGATCAAGCAAATCGAATACACCAATAAACCCAGCATTGTCACATTACGCGCAGCGATCCGAAAAGCTGCAGGCGCTGGGGCTGATTTCATCCAATTGAGCTGGGGCGAGAATCAAATCACCTTAGAGCGGGTCCAATATGCGGGAGGCTATCGCCCCCAGTGGATCGGGAGCGGGTGGATCGGGCGAAATGGTGGCCAGGATCTGGCCCAAGAGTTAGAAATAAGCACCCGCGCAGGCGTGCCCCCTGGCCGTTTAATCGTTTCACATATTGGAGGCTAAAACCATGGATTTTGCAAAACAATACCGCGCCAAAAACGGCAACCTACAATTTAAACCTAGTGACGCCTGGCTCACTGATGTAATTGAATCGGACAATTCGACGGGATTTTGTCTCGCCTGTGGTGAAACAGTCGACGGGGTAGAGCCTGACGCGCAGGGCTATACCTGCCCCCATTGTCACGCGCTGAAGGTTTACGGGGCCGAAGAGCTTTACAACCGTGGCCTGTATTTTGACGCTGATCACGCCGAAGATATCGCACGCGGGAGGTTTGCGTAATGCACTATCATTTTGTAAAACAATCCGCAAACTCTAAAACTGGCCCGATTCCCGTTACCTACTCGCAGCGGGAAACCTGCCCCGAGAGCTGCCCCCATTACCGCGCTGACTGCTATGCTGAAGACTATTACACCCGTATGACCTGGGATAAGGTAACCCAGCGGGGCGGGGATCTGGCCGCGCTATGCGCTGCCGTGGCCGCGCTGCCCCCTGGCCAACTGTGGCGACACAACGTCGCAGGGGATCTGCCAGGCGCAGGCGAAGCCGTCGACGCTGATGCGCTGGGTCAATTGGTAATGGCCAACTTTGGCCGTCGCGGGTTCACGTACACCCACAAAAAACAAGGCGACGCGCTGACCTGGGCCGCACACGCCACCGCCTGGGGCTTTACCGTTAATCTATCGGCTGATGATGCTGGGGAGGCTGACGACCTGGCCGAGCTGGATCTCGGGCCTGTGGTTGCAATTGTGCCAACTGACACCCCCGAGAAGAGTTACACCCCAGCGGGGCGCACAATTATTGTATGTCCTGCCCAAACCCGCGACGGGATCACCTGTGCCACCTGTGGGCTATGCGCACGCGCTGACCGTGGCGTAATTATCGGATTTAGAGCGCACGGGACCCGCGCACGGGTAACGGATGCAAAAAGCCGTCGAGTAATTCCAATTTTGAAAGGGTAAATAATGCAAAAACTGACCACCACCGAAGCCGAAACCCTGGCCTATCTCGCAGGCGATACCAAAACTGCAGAGCTACTGGGCCGTATTGATTCGCTGCAGCGTGCCCTAGGGCAAGCCGTGGCCACCTTGCAAGCTATCGACGAGGATCTAAAAACCGTTAAGCACGCAAGGGGCGCAGCACGCGAAGCCCTGGCCATAATTGGCCAAAATTTTGATTTATTTGACATCGAAGGGACACCCGCATGAATCACACCGAATCAGCATATATCGAAGCTGGGCGACGCTATGAGCAAGCCCCCAGCATCGACGCTGCCCGTGGCCAGGCGCAGAAGATCCGCGCCATGTTATCAAGCGAAGCCCCCAGGGACTTAAGCGACGCCAGAGCACTTATTGAGCGTGGCCGCGCTGAAGCTAGGGGCCGCGCATGATCTCTTACATCGTGGCCGCGCTGATCGTGGCGCTAATCTCTGCAGCTTGGGACATGTAACCCAGGCGATCCCGTAACCCGTCACCCCTAGGATCAGTCCTAGGGGCTTTTTTAGCCCTTAAAACAATCGACACTATGAACACCACCACCGACACAAAAAACCCCGCTAACGTGGCCGCGCTGCCACCGTTCACCGTTCAATTGCGGGACCTGGTTTCTCGCCTGCAGCTATCGGATACCCGCGCTGCCGCATATTTAGGTGTACCCGTTACCACCTATCGAAAGTGGATCAACGGCACGCGAGCACCTGGGGCCGTGGCCGTGCGACTGCTTGACGTGCTGGGCATGATCGAAGCCCTAGCGCCTGGCATGCACGCGCACTTGATCCCCGCTGCCGTGCCCCGTGGCCGTCCCCGTAAGCAATCGGAATCGGTTTAAGGACTGGAATCGAAAACCAAAAATGGAAAAAGCCCCTTTATAAGCGAACTGGGGCTAAATTGAAATCTGAATGAAAAAGGAAAACCCAATGGACGACTTGATGGAAGATCTTTTAGGATTGGCTGCGGTGATCATCATTGTTTTGGTGTTCTACCGATGACCAAGCCACAAAACTGCGGGACTAGCTACTGCTCGTGCATCGAGTGTGTCAAGCCTCCCACTAAACTCTGCGCCCTATGCCGCCTACCTCGCACGATGCAGGGTAGCAGGCTGATTGAAATTGACGGCTACAAACGGTGGGTGCATATCCACTGTGCCACTAACTTGAAGGAATCAAAATGACCCCCGCACGCCTTGAATTTGAACGACTCTTTAGAGACATGGGTCTGGCCACCAGTGATGCCGCTTGGTTGGTGTTCTTGAATGGCTGGAACGGTGCAGCAGATCGTGCCGTTACCCTGATCCAAGAGTTCCCTTTTGAGCCTGACACCAAAGCCAGCTTCTCGATTCACATTGGAGGGATTAAGGAATGAAATGGTCTGATCTCTTTTATTTCATTGGTCAACTGTGTGTACCTATAACTGTTGCATACCTGTTGATCGACTCGATCATCATGATTAAAAACATGGGGTATTGACATGACCACTTGGCCCTTTCCCCCATTCCCCAACCCCAAGGACCAAGGCACCCGTGTGCCACGGTTTAACCCTGACAACCATGAGGAAAGCCCTCTATGACCTCACAACTCGACAGCACAGGCACAGCAGCCGTGGACCACAACTACTTCTGGCAACCCATAGCCACCTGTCCCCGTGGTGCTAAGGTGCAGCTACTCGGACAAGGTGGGGTGGCCATGTATGGCAGCTACCACGGTAAAGAGACTTTCTACACCCATTGGGCTCCATTGCCTAAGTTGAAGCGGGAGGCGGCATGATCGCTCACATCACAAAAACTTGGATTGAAGACGGAAAACTTGTAACTGAGGTTATTGAAGCAAAGGACGTTTATAAACGCGAATGGGTTGGGTTGACAGAGAAAGAAGTAGACAATTGTTATGAGTCAATTATGTTTAATCCTGATATTGAGCCTACAAGAATGGGTGTTTATTTGGAAATTGAAGCCAAACTCAAGGAGAAAAATACTTAACCAAGCAGGTAAAGAAAAAGGGAGCCAAGTGCTCCCTTTTTTCATTCCTCCAACAACTCGTAACCCTTGATCCTTGGCTTCGGTTTGTCTGAGTTAGACCACCGCTGCTCTGCAAGTCGCTGACGCGCTGCAATGACCTTCTTACGGTGATCCTTGAACTGTTCACCCAGTGACGGATTAATGGCCCACTCTGCATGGTGCTGGTGCTCTTTGCTGCCGTCATCCAAGCGGATCACCCAGCCAGCCTGCTCCAAGGTGGCCATGGCACTCAGCACCATTTGGTCTTGGGTCCAGATGCTCTTACCGTCTAGGCTTCGGCGTGCGCTGCGCTTCAACTCGGACAGGGTGATTTGACCCTTGTCGAAGTGGTGGATCATGTGATCGGCCACCCACTGATCAAAGGTGTCAACGCCTGCCACTTCACCCAAGGCATAGCGATACGCTGGGATGATGTACGACTTGATCAACTCGATCACACGGTTGACGATCTTGACATCGACTGTCAGGCTGAACGGTGACTCAATGATGTGGAACATGAGAATCAAGCGGCCAGCAGTACCCTCTAGCTTACCGAATGCGGTCATGAATGTGTCATTGGACATGAGCAGGCGCTCGTCTTGTTTGGACTCCTCGTACCATGCTTGGAACTCACGGTAGACCTTGAACGCATCGGGTGACAGCTTGTAGGTCTGTGGTGGGAGCGCACAGGTCAAACGCAGCGTGTTTTCCCATGCAGCAGAGGCTGTCAGGTAGTCGGGGATAGGGTGGCCTAGCTTCGTCTTGCTGCTGCGCAAAATGGCGGGTATAAAGCGTTGCAGCAAGCCATCGGATGCCAGTGCTTGCAGGTTGGCCTTGAACACCGCTGGTTGGATGTTGCCATAGATGCTCACAGCGAGGTTGTCAGCGTGGATTGACCCAGCGCCCACACGGTCCATCTCATACGGTTCGGACTCATAGGACACCACCCAAGCCGAACGATCTTCGCCACTGGTGCGATCCGTCAGCTTCTTGACCCATGAGTTCATCTCGTCAAGGTAGCACAGCAGGCCACGGGGACGATCAGCAGCCGAGCGCACGAGCTTCTGACTCGTGATGTCCGACACTGTGATCTTCAAAGGCACGGGCTGTTTGGGCAGCTCTGCCACCGTGGGCGCTTGGTCACCCGACAACATGGCCTCAGTCGATGCGGAGAACTCAAGGAAAGCCTTTTTCGATGATGCGTGTGCAGCCTCTTTGCCCTCCCAGTCCAGCATCTCTTTGGCGAAACGTGGACGGTCCTCGGCTTCGATACTCTTGAGCGGTGACATCATGGGGCGTGAGCCTGGTGATTTCTTATCGGCTGGGTCACCAAGGGTCATGAGCCACAGCACTGGTGGCACTTGGAAGCCTGGCATCAGCTCCAAACGTGTGCGTGCGTCAATCGCACCACAGACAGCGGCCATGCCTGAGAACAGTGGGACCAGTGGATCACAGCCCACACTCTCAGCGATCTCATTGGCGCGAGTCTTGAGGATGTGTGGCCACAAGTCCATGTTCATCTCTGGCGCGGGTGGACGGATGCCTGCGGTCACGTTGACAGGGGTCATGGGTGCAGCTTGGCCAACTGCCGCGAACAGGGACGCAGCGTCAACAGGTGGGCGTGACCACCCGTGCTGCTTGGCGATGTGGAAGAGCGTGCCCAGCTTGACAGCGGTGGCCTTGTCAGACTTGAAGCTGACCCATTGGTTGATGATCTCTTTCTCGCTGGGGTACTTGTTCGATGGCTTGGACCACTCGTCCCACAGGTGCAGGGCTTGGTCTAGCTGGTTGGTGTGCGTGCCTGCCCAGTGCAGCGCCATGCCCACGTTGACCCACTCCTCTCGGGAGCAGTCGGGGCTGATCGACTCGATGGCTGAACGGATCTCGTCCCATGACGCATCGACACCATCGCCCGTGGCAAGCGTGCGCACTTTATCCTGCTCAAGAAGACCATGCCACAAGTCTAATAGGGGCTGGGGCAGCTCAGGCAGGCGCATCCAGTGACCCTTACCAGCCCAGCGGTATGGCTGCTTGGTGTCGGGGTGGATAGATGGAGGCAGCACGTCCTGCACCGTCAACCCGTTGGCCGTGGCACAGCGCAGCTCGTAAGCGGTGATGCCGTTAATGATGATCTTCTTGGATGGTAGCGCCATGCCCAGCGGCATCTTGTAGAGCAGCTTACCGTGACCAGCGCGGCCAGAGTCTACGATGACCGCATCGTTGGCTTCGTAGAGTGCTTGTAGATTGATACCTTGCAGCCCGAGCACCATGGCGGTGGTGTCCCACTCGTCGATGTCAAAAGCCATCGTGCCACTGTAGGCATGGGCCAAGCCGATACCCCAGCCTTGGGGCAGGTCAGCCTGCGACTTGATGGCGTTGGCCTTGATGTTCCACCCAGCGGTGCGTGGCCCCTTGGTCCCTTGTGGGATGGGGACCAGTGAGAAGCCATGGCGAATGTAGGCATCCACTGACGCAGGGTGTTGTTGTACTGTTGGCAATGCGCTCATATAATCCGTTCTGACAATGCAGTTGTCATG
>JACCDQ012041074.1_pt1 | contig 14568 bp, 10 predicted proteins | sample 7446031 | NCBI WGS metagenome assembly JACCDQ01 (sample SAMN15323442, study PRJNA562643) | freshwater metagenome | isolation source: river surface water | place: USA:Blue River Watershed | collected 2017-08-17
CATCGGGTTTGAATTCAGGGCCCCACGCATACCAGTCGGCCCACTCATGGGCACGCGGCATGCCGATCTGTTTGATGGTTGATGTTTCTTGTTGACCATGATCGGATCGGGCACGCTGCCCGGACTCCTTAGTCCGGCTCGTCCTGCTTTGCTCATTGCGCGCCTTTTGGCGCCTGGACGATAGACATGACTGACTCTTTGCAATTCCCGGTCGAAACCGGTTTCGATTCCTCCATCACCACCGAAGTGGCCGACGCTGCGCCGCAAGCTGCCGCATTGCCCAACGCCTTTGCCGCCCTGGGCCTGGCGCCCGAGCTGGTGCAGGCCGTGGCCGACCTCGGCTTCACCCAGCCGACCCTGGTGCAGAACGCCACCATCCCCAAGGCCATGAACGGTGGCCATGCCGAAGGTTTCACCGACCTGATGGTATCGAGCCAGACCGGCAGCGGCAAGACCGCCGCCTTCCTGCTGCCGGTGCTGCATACCCTGCTCGAGCAGCAGGCTGCCGCCGAGGCCGCCGAGCGCGCCGACTGGGACCGTCAGGTCGCCGAAGCCGAAGCTGCCGGCCAGCCGGCACCGAAGAAGCCCAAGCGCAAGAACCCGCTGCTGGCGCGTCATTTCACCCCGGCCGTGCCCGGCGCCCTGATCCTGTGCCCGACGCGCGAACTCGCGCAGCAGGTCGCCCAGGATGCGATCGAGCTGGTCAAGCATTGCCGCGGCATGCGCATCGCCAACGTGGTCGGTGGCATTCCCTATCCGGTCCAGATCGCCAAGCTGCAGAACGCCGACCTGGTGGTCGCGACCCCGGGCCGCCTGCTCGACCTGCAACGCAACGGTCAGATCAAGCTCGACAAGGTCCAGTTCCTGGTCGTCGACGAAGCCGACCGCATGCTGGACCTGGGTTTCTCGGACGATCTGGCCGAGATCAACCAGCTGACCATCCAGCGCCACCAGACCATGATGTTCAGCGCCACCTTCGCGCCGCGCATCCAGAGCCTGGCCCAGCGCGTGATGCGCGCGCCGCAAAAGGTGCAGATCGACTCGCCGCAGGACAAGCACAGCAGCATCGAGCAACAGCTGTTCTGGTGTGACAGCCAGGAACACAAGCGCCAGCTGCTTGACCATTGGCTGCGCGACGCCACCATCGACCAGGCGATCGTTTTCGCCAGCACCCAGATCGAGTGCGATTCGCTGGCTGAAGAGCTGCAGCAGGTCGGATTCTCGGCCGTGGCGCTGCACGGTGCCCTGAGCCAGGGTCTGCGTACCCGTCGCCTGATGGCGCTGCGCAACGGCCAGGTGCAGATCCTGGTCGCGACCGACGTGGCCGCTCGCGGTATCGACGTGCCGACGATCACCCACGTGTTCAACTATGGCCTGCCGCTCAAGGCCGAGGACTACACCCACCGCATCGGCCGTACCGGCCGCGCCGGTCGCAAGGGCCTGGCCATCACCATGGCCGAGTTCCGTGACCGTCGCAAGATCGGCGAGATCGAGGCCTACAGCCAGCAGGTCATCAAGACCGCCACCATTCCGGGCCTGGAGCCCAAGAAGCAGGTCTACGAATTCAACGATCGTCGCCCGGCTGGCCGTGGTGGCAACGGCCGCGGTGCTCCGCCCCGTGGTGGCAATTTCCGTGGCAATGATCGCGGTGGCGATCGTGGCGGCTGGGGCCGCAGCGAAGGCGGCTTCGGCGGCAATGCTGGCCGTCCGGCCAGTCGTGGTGACTTCCAGCCCCGTGGCGAGTTCCGTTCCGAGCCGCGCGGCGACGTGCGCTTCGAGTCGCGTGGCGATGCCCGTCCGGAAGGTCGTGGCGAGTTCCGTGGTGGTGACCGTTCCGAGCCGCGTGGTGATTTCCGCGGCGAGTCGCGCGGTTTCGCCGGCCGCGACCAGCGCCCGCAAGGTGGTTTCGGTGGCGAGCAGCGCCGCGAGTCCTTCGGCCGTCCGGCCGGCGGCGAGCGCAGCTTCGGTGACCGTCCGGCCTTCGAGCGCCGTGGCAACGAGTCGCGTGGTCATGGCGGCGGCGCACCGTCCTTCGGTGACCGTCGTCCGCGCCCCGAAGGCGGCGCCGGCAAGCCGCGCTTCGTCAAGCGCTGAGCCCTGGGCCTAGGCCCGCTCCCGAAAAAACCCGGCTCAGGTCGGGTTTTTTCACGTCTGGCCGGCGCTGAGGCCGGCGTCCCTGCCTCCGATCAGCCTTGACAGCCCATCCAGGCCATGCTGGCCGCGGTGGTCGATTTCCAGCCGCGCTGCGGCAGTGGGTCACGCCGCCGGCCGTTGCCGGCCAGCCCAACCGGTACGGCTTCACCAACACCACCGATCCGGCCTGTGCCCCCGCCGGAGCGGACGCCATGGGGCTGCCGTCCTATTTCCTGGGCAGCTGCTTTGCGGCCGATCTGTCGCGCCAGCTGCCGCAGGCGGCGCTCAACCCCAGCGGGTGGACCGGCCATGTCTTCGCCGACGACTTCCATGGCAGCCCGAAGACCAACCCGCTGATGGCCGATCTGGTGCTAGACACCCTGCGCAGCCGCGGCTGGTACTGAGCGCCTGATCGAGGAGTTGTCAGCTGCATCGGATCGCGGGCAGGCGCGGATGCGTCGCGCCTTCCTACAATCGGTCCATGTTTGAAACCCAATCCCTATTTGCCGAGTCGCCGCTGCTGCAGGGCCTCAACGCCGAGCAGCTGGCCGCCGTCACGTTGCCGCCCGAGCCCGCGCTGATCCTGGCTGGCGCCGGCTCCGGCAAGACCCGCGTGCTGACCACGCGCATCGCCTGGCTGCTGCAGACCGGCCAGCTCACGCCGGGTGGCCTGCTGGCCGTGACCTTCACCAACAAGGCGGCCAAGGAGATGCTGACCCGCCTGTCGGCCATGTTGCCGCTCAATGTGCGCGGCATGTGGATCGGCACCTTCCACGGTCTGTGCCATCGACTGCTGCGCGCGCACTGGAAGCTCGCCAACCTGCCGCAAGCCTTCCAGATCCTCGACATGCAGGACCAGCTCAGCGCGATCAAGCGCCTGTGCAAGCAGCACCAGATCGATGAGGCGCGCTATCCCCCGAGGCAGCTGCAATGGTTCATCGCCGGCTGCAAGGAGGACGGACTGCGCGCCCACCAGATGAGCCCGCGCGACGAGGACCAGCGGCGCAAGATCGATTTCTACCAGCTCTACGAGGCGCAGTGCCAGCGCGAGGGCGTGGTCGACTTCGGCGAGTTGATGCTGCGCTGCTATGAGCTGCTGCGCGACCAGGACGCGGTGCGTGAGCATTACCAGCGGCGCTTTCGCCATATCCTGGTCGACGAGTTCCAGGATACCAACAAGCTGCAATATGCCTGGCTCAAGCTGCTGGCGGGTCATGACGAGAACGGCCGCTTCGTTCCGGCCGGCAACGCCGTGCTCGCGGTCGGTGACGACGACCAGAGCATCTATGCCTTTCGCGGCGCTCGGGTCGGCAACATGGCCGATTTCGTGCGCGAGTTCGAGGTCAGGCACCAGATCAAGCTCGAGCAGAACTACCGCAGCCACGGCAACATCCTGGAAGCGGCCAACCAGCTGATCGAGCACAACACCGGGCGCCTGGGCAAGAACCTACGCACCGAGCAGGGCGCCGGCGAGCCGATCCGGGTCTACGAGGCCGCCAGCGACTTCGCCGAGGCCGACTGGCTGATCGACGAGATCAAAAGCCTGCTGGCCGAGGGCTGGTCGCGCCAGGAGATCGCGCTGCTGTATCGCAGCAACGCGCAAAGCCGGGTCATCGAGACCGCACTGTTCCGCGCCGGCCTGCCTTACCGCGTCTACGGCGGCCTGCGCTTCTTCGAGCGCGCCGAGATCAAGCATGCGCTGGCCTACCTGCGCCTGCTCGACAATCCGAACGACGACACCAGCCTGTTGCGCGTGGTCAATTTTCCGCCGCGCGGCATCGGCGCGCGCTCGGTCGAGCAGCTGCAGGACGCCGCGCGCGCGCTGGGCTGCTCGCTGCACGACGCGGCCAGCAGCCTGGGCGGCGCCGCCGGCACTAAGCTGTCGGCCTTCGTCGCCAAGATCGACGTGTTGCGCGAGCAGACCGAGGGTCGCACGCTGCGCGAGATCATCGAGCTGGTGTTGCAGCACAGCGGCCTGCTCGAGCATTACCGCGCCGACCGCGAGGGTGCCGACCGGGTCGAGAACCTGGAGGAACTGGTCAACGCGGCCGAGAGCTTCGTGCTGCAGGAGGGCTTTGGCCGCGACGCGGTCGCGCTGCCGCTCGACGAGACCGCGCCGGCCGGCCCGGGCCTGACCCAGTCGCCCGCCAGCCAGGGGCTTGACCCGCAGGTGCCTGGCTTCGACGCGGCGCTGGTCGGTGCCCTGTCTGTCCAGCCAGACAGCGGCGAGACGCTGAGCCCGCTGGCCGCCTTTCTGACCCATGCGGCGCTCGAATCGGGCGACAACCAGGCCCAGGCCGGTCAGGAAGCGGTCCAGCTCATGACGGTGCATGCGGCCAAGGGGCTCGAGTTCGATGCGGTCTTCATCACCGGGCTCGAGGAAGGCCTGTTCCCGCACGAGAACAGCCAGAGCGACCGCGACGGGCTCGAGGAGGAGCGGCGCCTGATGTATGTCGCGATCACGCGTGCCAGGAAGCGCCTCTACCTGAGCCACGCGCAGACCCGCATGCTCCATGGCCAGACCCGCTACAACCTGAGCAGCCGCTTCCTTGACGAGCTGCCCGAGTCCTGCCTGAAATGGATCAGTCCGAAGCAGGGCGGCTGGGGTACCGGGCTGGGTCGCGGTAGATCCGAACCGGGCACCGCTTCGGCGCAGCCGGCCTGGGGCCGCAGCGGGCTGGGTGACCCGGGTTCAGGCCGTGGCGGCAAGGAGGCGGCCTACAGCGGCGCCGGCAGCGTGCCAGCGCAGAAGTCTGTGCCAGCGCACGGCATCCGGGTCGGCATGCAGGTGTTCCACAACAAGTTCGGCGAGGGCAAGGTGCTGACGGTCGAAGGACAGGGCGACGACGCACGGGCCCAGGTCAACTTTTCCCGTCATGGCAGCAAGTGGCTGGCGCTGGCGATCGCCAAGCTGACGCCGGTCTGAAGTTCGGCCTGAAGCCCCTGTGCTGCTTCAGCAGACTTTGTTGCCGTGGCGCAGCACCCGCTCGGCGATGTCTGCCAGCGGCACGACCTCGCTGACGCCGCCCAGCCGGATGGCCTCCCTGGCCATGCCGAACACCACGCTGCTGGCCTCGTCCTGGGCGATGGTGTGGGCCCCGGCCTGATGCAGTTCGCGCAGGCCGCGCGCGCCATCGTCACCCATGCCGGTCATGATCACGCCGATCGCGTTCTTGCCGGCGCTGGCCGCCGCCGAGCGGAACAGCACATCGACCGAGGGTTTGTGGTGGTTGACGGTCGGCCCCTCGAACACCTCGACCGTGAACTGCGCCCCGCTGCGCACCAGTCGGGTGTGCAGGCCGCCCGGGGCAATCAGCGCCACGCCGGGCAGGACCCGGTCGCCGTGGCGGGCCTCGCGCACTTCCATCGCACACAGGCCATTGAGCCGCTGCGCCAGCGAGGCGGTGAACTTGGCCGGCATATGCTGGACGATCACCATGCCCGGCGCATCGCGTGGCAGGCGCGACAGCACCTGCTCGATCGCCTGCACGCCGCCGGTTGATATCCCGATCACGACCACCTTGTGGCTGGTGGCGAACAGCGGACGCGGCGTACCCGGGCTGGCTGGGCTGGCCGGAGCAGGGCGTGTCGTGATGGCCGGCGGCGCAGGCAGTGGCCGCTTCGTGCCTGTCTGGCGCAGGTTGCGCATATTGCAGCGGCTGGCGTTGCGGATGGCCTGGATCAGGCCGTTGGCCTCGTCTTGCAGGAAGTCCTTCAGGCCCAGGGCCGGTTTGCAGACGATGGCAACGGCGCCGAGTGCCAGCGCGGTCAGCGTGGTTTCGTCACCCTCGGTCGTCAGGGTCGAACACATCACGACCGGAATCGCGTGGCTCTCCATCAGCTGGCGCAGGAAGGTCAGGCCATCCATGCGCGGCATTTCGACGTCGAGCACGATCACGTCGGGCAGATCCTTCTTGAGGAACTCGAGTGCCAGCAGTGGATCCTGCAAGGCGGCAATCACCTCGAAGCCGCGCTGGCGCAGCACCTCGGCCAGCACGCGCCGGACCACGGCCGAGTCGTCGATCAGCATGACCCGGATCGGGCGGGCGGTATTCATCAGAGGCCTGTCAGTAAACTGTCAAAAAGCTTGATCATGCCACTGGAACGTGACAGCAGTTGTTTCACGCTCAGAGCGCGCGGTAGATCGAGGGCTCGATCCGCTGCAGGCCATGCTGCAGGCCGCGCAGCGCTTCGGCATGGCCGGTGTACAGATAGGCTCCCGGTTTCAGATGCCGGACCACGTTGGTGACCAGCCGTGACTTGGCTTCACCCTCGAAGTAGATCAGCACGTTGCGCAGGAAAATGACATCGAACTGGCCCAGTTCCGGCATCGGTTCGAGCAGGTTGCCGATCTCGAACCTGACCTTGGCTCGCAGTTCCCGGTTCATCAGCACCTGTCCTTCGTGGACACCCTCGCCGCGCAAGCACCAGCGCTTGAGATCGGGCAGCGTGATCCGCGCGCAGCGTTCTGCCGCATAAAGGCCCTGGCGTGCCTGGGCCACGACCCGGGTCGACAGGTCCGTTCCGACCACCTCCCAAGGGCGCAAGCCGGCATGGCGTGCCAGCGTCATGGCGATCGAATAGGCTTCCTCGCCCGAGGAGGCCGCCGCACTCCAGACCCGCAGCGACTGCATGCACGTGTCGTGTTGCAGCAGTTGGGCCAGGTGCATGAAATGCGCCGATTCGCGAAAGAAATAGGTCTCGTTGGTGGTCAGGGTATCGACCACATGCCGGGCTTCTGGGCCCTGCGGCTCGCTCAGGATCCGGTCCACATAGTCGTTCAGCGTGGGGCATTGCAGCCGCACGGCTTCACGAGTCAGCCGGCTGACCACCAGATGACGCTTGCTGGCTTCGATCCGGATGCCGGAATGCTGGTGGAAGAAGTCCGAGATGGCGCGGAAACTGGCTTCCGACAGGGTCTTGCCCATGCGCTCAGCCTGCCGCCGCTGTCAGGGATTCCAGCTGCTCGATCGACAGTACCTGGCTGGTATCGAGCAGCGGCACGATCTGCTGCCGCAGCCGGATCATGCCCTGCAGGTACTCGAGAGCGATGTGGGTGCCGAACTGCGGCGGCTCGTCGATCTGGTTGGCTCCAACTTCCACCACCTCGTGCACCACATCGACCATCACGCCCAGCGTCTGCCGGTTTTTTCCCACTCCGAACTCGAAGATCACGACGCAGCTGCGCCAGCCCGCCTCGGTCCGTGCCAGGCCGAAGCGTTGGGCCAGGTCGATCACCGGGATCACGGAGCCGCGCAGGTTCATGACGCCGCGCAGGAACGCCGGCATCATCGGGACCGGGGTCATCTCCGGCAGCTCGATCAGCTCCTTGATCGAGTCGATCGGTACTGCGAAGGTATTGCCCTGGAGGGTAAAGGTCAGGGCCTGCATCAGTACTGCGTGAAGCTCGACTCGTCGATTGCGAGTGGGTCGCGCATCGGCGTGGCACCGAAGTTCAGTGTGCGGCGCGGCGCGGGTCGCTCCATGCGCAGCCGGCCCTGCCCTGGGACGCTTTCTGCCTGATGGTGGCCGCTCTTGAAGAAGCTCATCATCTGCTGCAGCTGGGCCGCCTGGCCCGACATTTCCTCGGCCGTGGCGGCCAGCTCCTCGGAGGCGGCAGCGTTGTGCTGGGTTGCCTGGCCGAGTTGGTCCATGGCCGCGTTGATCTGGGCCACGCCCTCGGTCTGCTCGGCGCTGGCCGCGGCAATCTCCTGCACCAGGTCGGAGGTCTTCCTGATCGAGGGCACCATCGCGGTCAGCAGCAGGCCGGCGCGTTCGGCCATGCCGACCGAGTTGGTGGCCAGCTGGCCGATCTCCTGCGCGGCCACCTGGCTGCGCTCGGCCAGCTTGCGCACTTCCGCCGCCACCACGGCGAAGCCGCGGCCATGTTCGCCGGCGCGGGCGGCCTCGATCGCCGCGTTGAGTGCCAGCAGATTGGTCTGGTAGGCAATGTCGTCGATGATCGAGACCCGGGTCGCGATCTGCTTCATTGCATCGACGGTCTGGGTCACGGCCAGACCGCCTTCAGCGGCCTCCTTGGCGGCCTGGGTAGCGATGCCGTCGGTGATCCTGGCGTTGTCGGAGTTCTGGCTGATCGAGCCCGACATGATCTGGATCGAGGCGGTGGTCTGGTCCGCGGTCGTGGCCTGCTCGCTGGCGGCCTGCGACAGCGACTGCGAGGTCGAGGCGATCTGGCCGGTCGCGCTGGTCAGCGCGTCGGCCGCAGCGCGCACCTCCTGCAGGGTTTCGGCCAGCCGGCTCACGGTGTTGTTGATGACATCCTTGATCTCGGCGAAAGCGCCCTGGTAGCTGCCATGGACCGTTTGCGTCATGTCGCCGCGCTCCATCAGCTGCAGCACGTTCTGGATCTCCTGCAGCGGATTGACGATGGCATCGAGCGTGCCATTGAAGCCTTCGATGATCTTGCGGAAGTCGCCCTGGTGCTTGCCCGGTTCGGCGCGCGTCAGCAACCGGCCCTGTACCGCCGCGACGGACAGCAGGTCCGCGTCCGACACCAGCCTGGCCACCGCGTCGATTGCGCCGTTGAGGTTGAGCTTGACCTGCCCGAACACCCCGTTGGCCTCGCGCGTGATGCGCTGCGTCAGGTCGCCAAGCGCCAAAGCACGCATGACCTGATCGACGTCGCCGATCACGCCTGCGAGCTTGTCGCTGGTGGCGTTGGCATCGTCCTTGATCTGGGCGAACGAGCCCGCGTAGTCGCGCGTGATGCGTTCCGACAGATTGCCGGCCGACAGGTGGCTGAAGATACGCTGGATGTCGGTGAAGACCGTTGCGGTGTTCTCCATCAGATCATTGACGCCTTCGCACAGGATGCGGATCTGCCCGACCTTGCCGTCGAGCGGAATGCGCTGCTCGAGATCGCCATTGCGCGCCGCCGTGGTCACGCGCTGGGCCTGCGCCACTGCCTGCTCCAGCATGTTGGAGGCCTCGACCTGCGCGCTGATGTCGGTCGCCAGCTTGATGTACTTGACGATCCGGCCCATGTCATCCTTGACCGGGGCATAGGCCGCCTGCAGGTACACGGTCTGGCCCACCTTGTTGATGCGCTTGAACACCTCGTTGCGCGGCTTGCCGTTGCTGAGTTCGCTCCAGAACTGGGCATAGCCGGGGGCGGCGACCTGCGCCGGGTCGACGAACATCCGGTGCGGCTTGCCGACCACCTCGTGGCGCTGGTAGCCCATCAGCTGCAGGAACTTGTCGTTGACCGACAGCACCTCGGCATTGAGGTCGAACTCGATATAGGCGTAGGAGGCATCGATCGCTTCCAGGATGCCGCGCGCGTTCTGGCGCTCGATCTCGCTGGCGGTGATGTCGTAGCGCACCCCCAGGTATTTCATCGGCTTGCCGTTGGCACCCATGATTGGCGCCACGACCGCATCGACGTAGTAGGGCGTGCCGTCCTTGGCGCGGTTCTTGATCACGCCGCGGAAAATCTCGCCGCGCCCGATGGTCGACCACAGCTGCTTGAAGGTCTCGCGCGGCATGTCGGGGTGGCGGGTCGTGTTGTGCGGGCGGCCCAGCAGTTCGTGGCTGCCGTACTGGGACACCTCGACGAACTTGTCGTTGATCGACAGGATGTCGCCCCTCTTGTCGGCCTCCGAGACGATGCTGGTCAGGTTCATGATGTCGGTGCGGACCTTGAGCTCGCTTTCGACCTCGCTCAGGCGTGCCCGGGTCTGTGCCAGCTCGTGCTCGGCCGCCAGCAAGGCGGCTTGTCGCCGCTCCAGTTCTTCCTGCGCGCGCTGCAGTTCGGTGCCGGCCACGAGGCGGGCGATCCAGGAGGGGTGATTCGGGGTCATGGGTGTTGTTTCGGAGAGGAAGAGGGGGCGGCCCGTCGGGCCGAAGGGGCAGCGGGCAGATGCAGGGCCGAGGCGTCGGCCAGCAAGGCTGCGATGTCCAGGATCAGCGCGACCGATCCCGAACCCAGGATGGCCGAGCCGCTGATGCTGCGCAGCCGGCTGAACAGCCGGCCCAGGGGTTTGATCACGGTCTGGTGTTCGCCATGCAGGCGATCCACCAGCAGGCCGACGCGTTGCGCCCCGTGGCGCACGATCACGACGCTGCTGCGCCGGCTTGCCGGCCCGTCGAGCTTGAAATGACGTCGCAGGCACAGCAGCGGCACGACGCTGTCGCGCCGCTCGAAGTAGCTGGCGGCCGCGAGCGACTGGCCAGCGAGCTCGGGCACCTCGATGCATTCCTCGACGCCGTCTAGCGGCAGCACGAAGCTCGACCCGGCCACCTCGACCAGGAAGCCGTCGATGATCGCCAGCGTCAGCGGCAGTCGGATCTGCACGCTCGAGCCTTCGCCCTCGCGGCTGGACAGCTTGACTTCGCCGCGCAAGGCTTCGATGTTGCGGCGCACCACATCCATGCCGACACCCCGGCCCGACAGGTCGGTGACCTGTTCGGCGGTCGAGAAACCCGGCAGGAAGATCAGATTCCAGACCTGCTCGTCGCTCAAGCGGGCGTCGCGCGCCACCAGGCCCCGCTCGAGCGCCTTGGCCAGGATCCGCTCGCGCGACAGGCCGCGCCCGTCGTCCGAGACCTCGATCACGATCGCCCCGGTGTCGTGGTAGGCATTGAGCTGGATCTGACCGCTGGCGGCCTTGCCGCGCGCCAGCCGCTCGTCAGGCGCTTCCAGCCCGTGATCGAGCGCATTGCGGATCAGGTGGGTCAGCGGGTCCATCAGCTGCTCGACCATCGACTTGTCGAGCTCGGTCTCGCCGCCGCTGATCAGCAGCTCGACTTCCTTGCCCAGGGCATGGCTGACGTCGTAGACGATGCGCTTGAAGCGCGCGAAGGTGTCGCCTACCGGCACCATCCGCAGCTTGAGCGAATGGTCGCGCGCGCCTTCGACCAGCTTGTCGAGTCGCTGCGCGATTTCCGAGAATTCGGTGATCTTGTGCCTTTCCGCGATGATCTTGGCCGAACTGACGGCAATCACCAGCTCGCCGATCTGGGAGATCAGCTCGTCGAGCTTGTCGGCCGGAACCCGGATATGGCGCGATTCCTCGGCCTGCTTTTCGCGTGCCGGAGCCGGCGGCTCCACGGGAGCCGTGAGCGCAGGCCGCGTGTCGGCTCGTGGCGCGGGCGCCACATAGGCCTGCTGGCAGGCTTCGAACAGGCGTTCGAGCGCCTCTTCATCTTCGTCAGCACCGGACTCGCCGCTCTTGCCGCTCGGTGTCAGGTCGGTTGCCGCGGCGGCGACTGTCGCCTGATCGCCCTCGGGCCAGACACCGAGACGGCGCAGGAGGGCCTGCAGCCGATCCGGATCGGGTTCGAGTTCGCCCATCTGTGTCTGCAGCGTCGAGCGCTCGAACGGGGCCTGCAGCAGCCGCAGCTGGCAGCTGTCGGCGACGAAATCGAAGGCCTGGACGATCTTTTCCCGGCTGGCCGCGCTGCGCAGGTGCAGCAGCAGGCCCAGCTGGCAGCGCTCGGCATCGAGCGCCTCGAGCGCGGCTACCTCGTCGGTCAGCCCCTGCACCGCGAGCAATTCGCCGAGCTGGCCCAGATAGCGCACAAAGGCCAGCGGGTCGTAGCCGTCGCGCAGATTGTCGGGTCCGAAGCGGATGCCGAGCAGCCAGTCAGTCGCGGCCGCTGGCGCAGCGGGTCCGGCACTGGGCTGGCCGGCCGTGGTCCCGTTTGCCTGCCCGTCCGTGAGTGCATCGATCTTGAGCATCAATTGCCGGCTGCGTTGCTGGTTCACGTGGCTCTGGCTCGGGTCCGAGAGTTCATGCAGCAGCAGTTCGATCTGGTCCAGGCATTCAAGCAGCAGTTGCACTGCCGCCTGGTCGATCACCTGGGTGCCGGCGCGCATGCGATCGAGCAGGGCCTCGACCTCGTGGGTGAATTCCACCACCCGCTCGAAGCCGAACATGCCCGCCGTGCCCTTGATGTTGTGCGCGGCGCGAAAGGCGCTGTTGAGGGTTTCCTGGTCGTGCGAGGCTTCGGCCATGGCCAGCAGGGCTTGCTCGAAGTCGTCGAGCATCAGCCGCGACTCTTCCAGGTACATGTCGAGCGAGCTGTCGATGAGGTCGTCGTTCATGGCGCGGTGCTGGTGAGTGGCGTGCGGGCGCGAGCCAGGCTGGACAGGCCGAGTTCGCTCAGGGCGCTGGAGACCTCGCTCGACAGCCGTTCCCACTCGATGGCCTGGCCGGTCGCCTCGGCGGTCTTGACCAGCGCGATCAGCAATTGCGCTCCGGCGCTGTCGAAGGACTCGACCCGGCTCAGATCAAAGCGCCTGATGCCTTGCCCGAACGCCTGCAGCAGCGCCTGGCGCAGGGCCGGGGCTTGGTGGAAGGTGAGCGCAGGGCCGAAAGTGTAGATCGCGTCTGACATCGGTGTGGCGGCTACGGTGTTCATCTGGCGGGACCCTGCCGTGTCAGATCGCGTGGACCTGGCTGCAAGACCGATGTCGAGGGCTTGCGTCCCGGGCGGGTGGGCGCTGGCTGCTGCAGCCATGAATCATGAGTGTTAATATTTAAAATGATGCACTTATTTAGTATATTTTTCGCATGCTAACACCGGATATATTCCATTGCAGGGTATTGATCAGCGAAACTAATTTCTTTCTTGGTTTCCTACCCGGCCGCGATCGGTAGCCGGTCGCGGCCGGCGGCGCGGACTCAGAGACTGAGAGTTATTTGATTGCCGCCCACAGCAGATTGGCTGGGACCGGCGTGCCGGCTCAGGCAGCCGGCGTCAGATGAGGCGTGAGCAAGCACCGTGGCAGCCTCTTGAGGCATGGAGAGCGCACGATTCCTCACTTCCAGCCCCTTCATGCAGTCGCTGCGGCCATTTCGCGCGCACCTAGGCCCTTATCGACCATCTCTGGTGCAAGCTTGACCATGCGCATCAGGTTGTGGGCCAGCGCGTACAGATAGGCCACCGCCCGCACCTTGCCCAGCCCGCGCACGGGCAGGCGCTGCAGCCCTCGATTGCGCGCCAGCGCATTGACGCATTCGGCCGTGGCCGCGCGCTGTTTGTACACCTCCTGAGCCTCTTCGCTGGCCATGCGCGTGCGCCACTGGGCCACCGGCTCGGAGTCACCGTCCTTGCGCTGGTGCTTGTCCACCGGCGGGCTGTCGTCGTCGGGCTTGTGCCGGGGCTCGGGCACCGGCGCGATGACCTCGGTCTGGCCCTGGGTGTGCTCGTGCACGGCATCGATCTGCTCGTGTGCAGGAAAGCCGCCGTCCACCAGCCACTGCCCGGGCGTGCCGCCCGTGCGCCGCATGACCTGCTCGACCATGGGCGCCATCTGCGCCATGTCGCTGCCCGCGCGCGTCACGTCCACGCCGACAATGACCTGAGTGTCGCAGCAGCTGGCCAGTTGCACGTTGAATGCCGGCCGAAAGCCCCCGTCACCCATCTTCATCACCCGGGCGTCGGCATCGGTGGTGCTTGCACGCGCGTTCTCGGGCTTGTCGCCGTGGCGCCGCTTGGCCGCCTGCACCTCGGGCAGTTGCTGCAGCGCGGCGTTGATGCGCTGCTCGCGCTCCTGGGCGGCACGCTGCCGTGCCGCCTGCGCTCGGCGGCTGGCCGCTGCGGGATCGGCCGCAACTTGCTGCCTGATGCCCTTGACCAGTTCGCCCGCCTCGGCCAGATGCTGCTGCAGACTGGCCTCGCGCCGGAACGATGCCGCGCCCGCATCGGCACGCACGCGCATGCCGTCTTGTGCCACACGCTCCAGGCTGATCACCCTGGCCGCCGCCAGCGCAGCCACGTTGGCCGTGAGCACCTCGTCCATCAGGGCCTCGTGCCCCGAGCGGAAGTCGTTGAGCGCGTGGTAGTTCACCGACACCCCACCGCAGATCCAGCGGTAGGCATCGTGCGCCCTCGTCAGTCGCGCCAGTTCGCGCCCGCTGCCCACGCCTTCGAGCGTGGCGTACAGCCACAGCGCAAACAGGAGGCGCGGGTCGATGGCGGCCCGGCCCGCCTGACTGCCTCGTGCCTTGATGGCATCGGTCAAGCGATGCAGATCCTGCCGCTCAACATAGCCCCACACCAGCCGCGCGCGGTGATCCTCGCCCAGCAGCGACTCCAGGTCCGAGGCGCGCCGCTCAATCTGGCGGCGGTTGGGTTGCAGCAGCCGCGGCGCGCCTTGGCGCTGGCTGGGTGCAGGCGACTGCGCCGCCGCAACGGCTCGCTGTCCATCGACTGCGGGCAAGTCCTCGAACAAGCCGCCCTCGGTTACTTCACGCTGATCGGGATCACTCATGTCGTGCGTTATGCCACACCGCAGCCAGCACAGAGGAAAAAACTCTCAGGCTCTCAGGCGCGGCGGTGCCAGGCCAGCAGGCGCGGCGTGATCAGCACCAGTGCAACCACGATCAGCAGGGACAGGGACATCGGTCGATCGATGAAGACGGTCCAGCGGCCCTCGCCGATCGACAGCGCGTTGCGCATCTGCGCCTC
>JACCDQ010147003.1_pt1 | contig 14566 bp, 22 predicted proteins | sample 7446031 | NCBI WGS metagenome assembly JACCDQ01 (sample SAMN15323442, study PRJNA562643) | freshwater metagenome | isolation source: river surface water | place: USA:Blue River Watershed | collected 2017-08-17
CACCATGTAGGACTAACTCTCCCTACCGCTAGTGACCTAAACGGCTGATCAGGCAACCGCTTGATCGCAAGCTCATTTTGGACGATTTATTCCCCCTAGCCTCCCTTTGTGCAGACAAGCCTCCTTGAGGGGGATTTAGGGCGATCGCCTCCAGGTGGGCAAAAACTTACACTTTATTTTTTAGGAGTAGAGGGTTAAACCGTGTCTATCGGTATCTTAGGGACAAAGCTGGGCATGACCCAAATCTTTGATCCAGAAAACGGGACGGCCATTCCTGTAACGGTTGTGCAAGCTGGCCCTTGTCCTATCACCCAAATTAAAACCCCTGCGACGGATGGCTATAGTTCCATTCAGATCGGTTATTTAGAGGTTAAAGAAAAAGCGTTGAGTAAAGCCGAAATCGGCCATCTCAAAAAATCGGATACCTCCCCTGTACGGCATTTAACGGAATATCGTACTGAGGATGTCGCCAGCTACGAATTAGGCCAAACCCTAAAAGCCGATCTCTTCAATGCGGGAGATTTGGTGGATGTAGCGGGTCAAAGTATCGGACGTGGGTTTTCGGGCTATCAAAAACGCCATAACTTCAAACGGGGCAACATGACTCACGGTTCCAAAAACCATCGTTTACCGGGTTCGACCGGGGCGGGAACAACGCCGGGTCGGGTTTATCCGGGCAAGCGGATGGCGGGACAGTACGGCGCGACGCAGGTAACGATCCGTCGGTTAACGGTGGTTAAAGTGGATGCTGAACGCAATCTCCTGTTGATCAAGGGGGCTTTACCAGGGAAGCCTGGCACCCTGTTGAATATTACCCCCGCCAAAAAAGTTGGCAGAAAATAAGCTCTGAAACGGAACCTCGATAACGGAAGTACTATGGTTAACTGTGTCGTTAAAAATTGGCAAGGGGAGGATGCGGGCGAAGTGTCCCTCTCCCTGAAAGTGGCCAAGCAAGAAAATGCGGCGGCGATTGTCCACCGGGCTGTCCTGCGCCAACAAACAAATGCTCGTCAAGGGACGGCTTCTACCAAAACTCGTGCGGAAGTTCGAGGGGGTGGACGCAAACCCTGGCGGCAAAAGGGAACGGGGCGTGCTCGTGCGGGTTCGATTCGATCGCCGTTATGGCGGGGTGGTGGTGTCAGCTTTGGCCCCAAACCCAAGGATTATGAAGTCAAAATGAACCGTAAGGAACGGCGTTTGGCTCTACGGACGGCGATCGCCGGTCGGGCTGAAGATTTAATTGCGGTGGAAAGCTTTACCGAACAATTAGCGGCTCCCAAAACGAAGGAATTGGTATCGGCTCTCTCCCGTTGGGGAGTCACTGGTGAAAAGCGGGCCCTATTAATTGTGACGGAGATTTCAGAAAACCTGTATCTTTCCTCTCGCAATTTGCCTTTCTTAAAGGTATTACGGGCGGATAGCTTGAATATCTACGACATTATGGTGGCCGACAAAATTGTGGCAACGGCGGATGCCCTGGCCAAACTGGAGGAAGTTTACAATGACTAATCTGAATACGCGGGCCTTGGCGGATCTAATTGTCAAGCCGATTGTCACCGAAAAAGCCACGTTGTTATTAGAAGACAACAAATACGTTTTTGATGTGGTTCCTAAAGCCACGAAACCCGAAATTAAAGCGGCGATCGAATTACTGTTTGATGTCAAAGTCAAGAAGGTCAATACCGCTCGTCTGCCCCGGAAAACCAAACGGGTAGGACGTTTTCAAGGTTTCAAAACCCAATATAAACGGGCCATTGTCACCCTGAAAGAAGGGAATTCTATTGAACTCTTCCCTGACCTTTAGATGAGTCTCCCCTCTCCCAATACAACTTTAGACTTCCCCACTCTTCCCAGGGGAGGGAATGCCAGAGTTGTCCGCCGGAGATGAGTCCCCAGTCCTGGGGATTAAGGAGCAACCAAATCCTGATTACCGATTAATAAACACTATGGGTATTCGTTCCTATCGGCCATTGACTCCAGGAACTCGGCAGGCCAGTGTCTCCGATTTCACTGAGATTACGAAAAGTAAGCCGGAAAAGTCACTAACGACCTACAAACACAATCAAAAAGGTCGCAACAATCGTGGGGTGGTCACCAGTCGCCATCGGGGGGGCGGTCACAAACGTCTCTACCGGATTGTGGATTTTCGTCGGGATAAGCGTAATATTCCCGCTACCGTCGCGGCGATCGAATATGATCCCAACCGCAATGCCCGGCTCGCGCTCCTGTTCTATCAAGATGGGGAAAAACGCTATATTTTGGCTCCGGCCAATTTAGCTGTGGGAACCACCGTTATTGCGGGAGAAGACGCGCCCTTTGAAATTGGGAATGCTCTCCCTTTAAGCCGGATTCCCCTCGGTACTGATGTTCACAATATTGAACTGGTAGCCGGTAAGGGCGGTCAAATGGTACGGGCGGCTGGCGGGTTTGCCCAGGTCGTCGCCAAAGAAGGGGATTACGTCACCCTGAAACTGCCTTCTAAGGAAGTGCGGATGGTGCGGAAAGAATGCTATGCCACCATTGGTCGGGTGGGTAATGCCGATGACCGGAACCTCTCCCTCGGCAAAGCGGGTCGGACACGGCATTTGGGTCGTCGTCCCCACGTTCGCGGTAGTGTGATGAACCCGGTGGATCACCCCCATGGTGGTGGTGAGGGTCGCGCTCCCATCGGACGTTCAGGCCCCGTTACGCCCTGGGGTAAACCGGCTCTGGGTCGGAAAACCCGCGACAAGAAAAAGGCGAGTTCTAAGCTCATCGTCCGTCGTCGTACCAAATAGATTTTTGCTTACCTTACCTGTGTATTCCTATGGGTCGTTCATTAAAGAAAGGGCCGTTTGTTGCGGAAAGTTTGCTCAAGAAAATTGAGAAGCTCAACGACAAAGGCGAAAAACAAGTGATTAAAACCTGGTCGCGGGCCTCTACTATCCTGCCGGATATGGTGGGTCACACGATCGCCGTCCATAACGGCAAAACCCATGTGCCTGTGTTTGTCTCGGAGCAGATGGTCGGTCATAAACTGGGGGAATTTGCCCCGACCCGTACCTTCCGTAGCCATGCCAAAGGCGACAAAAAAGCCGGTCGCAAATAAGGAGGAACCATGGCCCTAACAGTCAATAAATCATCGGAAGTCAAGGCGATCGCCCGCTACGTGCGGATGTCTCCCTTCAAAGTGCGTCGTGTGTTGGATCAAATTCGGGGACGTTCCTATCGGGAAGCCCTGATTATCCTAGAGTTCATGCCCTATAAAGCCTGTGAACCGATCCTCAAAACCCTGCGATCGGCCGCCGCCAACGCCGAGCATAACGAAGGATTAGACCGCGCCAGTCTCGTGGTGAGTCAGGCCTACGCGGATGGTGGCCCTAGCCTCCGACGGTTTCGTCCCCGCGCTCAAGGTCGAGCCTACCAAATTCGTAAACCCACCTGTCACATTACGGTGGCCGTTGCTCCCTCCCTCGAAGACTAATCTTTCATTACTGGCGCATAAGGTACAACTCATGGGACAAAAAATTAATCCGATCGGCTTCCGTCTCGGTATTACCAAAGAGCATAAATCTTGCTGGTATGCCGACAGTAAGCGTTATCCCGAACTATTACAAGAAGATCAACGCATTCGCCAATACGTCGAAAAAAATCTGAGTAATGCCGGCATTGCCGATATTCGGATCGAGCGTAAAGCAGACCAGGTGGAATTAGCGATCCATACCGCCCGTCCAGGGGTTGTCGTTGGGCGGGGAGGTCAAGGGATTGAACAACTCCGTCTGGGACTCCAAAAAATGCTAGGGGGAACTCGTCAAGTCCGTATCAACGTGATTGAAGTCACCCGCGTAGATGCTGATGCGGCTTTGATGGCCGAGTATATTGCTCAACAACTGGAAAAACGGGTGTCCTTCCGGCGGGTCGTGCGTCAAGCCATCCAACGGGCCCAACGAGCCGAAGTCAAGGGCTTAAAAATTCAAGTCAGTGGCCGTCTTAATGGAGCAGAAATTGCCCGTACCGAATGGATTCGGGAAGGTCGTGTTCCCCTGCATACCCTGCGGGCCGACATTGATTATTCCTACCGCACTGCCAAAACCACCTACGGCATTTTAGGTATTAAGGTTTGGATTTTCAAAGGGGAAATCATTCCCGGTCAGGAAGTGGCTCCTGTTACGCCTCCTCCTTCCCAACCCCGTCGCAAAGGTCGTCGGCAACAGTTTGAAGACCGTTCCGAAGTTAAAAGTGAATAGGGAATAGTGTTTAGGGAATAGGGAATGGTGTTTAGGGAATAGTGTTTCAACTATTAACTCTTCATTATTCATTATTAACGATCAACTATTGACTAAGAATTATCAACGATTAACTATCAACTATTAACTGATTATGTTAAGTCCCAAGAGAACGAAATTCCGTAAGCAACAGCGCGGACGGATGCGGGGGTTAGCCGAACGGGGTAGCAAGCTCAATTTCGGGGACTATGCCCTACAAGCGACGGAACCCTGTTGGATTACCTCTCGCCAAATTGAAGCCGCCCGTCGAGCCATGACCCGTTATATCAAACGGGGGGGGAAAATCTGGATTCGGATTTTTCCGGATAAGCCGGTTACCATGCGTCCCGCCGAAACCCGGATGGGGTCAGGGAAAGGTTCCCCGGAATTTTGGGTAGCCGTCGTTAAACCCGGTCGGATCATGTTTGAACTAGCAGGGGTTTCCGAAGAGGTGGCCCGGGAAGCGATGCGCCTAGCGGCTCAAAAGTTACCCATTAAAACTAAGTTTATTTCCCGTGAAGAGGACTACGTTTAACCATGGCTCTCCCTAAAATTAAAGATGCGAGAAGTCTGAGCGATGAAGATCTCGCCGAGGCTATTCTCGCCGCTAAACGGCAATTGTTTGAACTCCGCTTTCAACAGGCGACCCGTCGTCCCGTCAAGACCCATGAGTTTAAGCATACCCGTCACCGTTTAGCCCAGTTATTAACCGTTGAACGGGAACGTCAACTTTCAGCGCAAAGCGAGGCTTAATTCTCTATGGCAGCTAAAGAACGAGTGGGTACGGTGGTCAGCAATAAGATGGATAAAACCGTTGTGGTTGCTGTGGAAAACCGCTCTCCTCACCCTAAGTACGGCAAAATCGTCGTCAAAACGAAGAAATTTAAAGCCCACGATGAGGAAAATCAGTGTCAAGAAGGCGATCGCGTCCGGATTCAGGAAACACGCCCCCTGAGTAAGACCAAACGCTGGACAGTCAAAGAGATTCTGAGTCATCAACCCTAGTTATTGGTAATCGCTATGATTCAACAACAAACCTATCTCAACGTGGCGGATAATAGCGGCGCTCGCAAACTCATGTGTCTGCGGGTCTTGGGTACAGGGAACTGTACCTATGGGGAAATCGGTGATCAAATTATTGCCGTGGTCAAAGATGCCATCCCCAATATGCCGGTGAAAAAATCCGATGTCGTCAAGGCCGTTATCGTGCGGACGAAAAAAGCTGTTCGTCGGGATAGTGGAATGAGCATTCGCTTTGACGATAATGCCGCCGTGATTATCAACAATGATGGTAATCCCAAAGGGACACGGGTATTTGGCCCCGTTGCCCGCGAATTACGGGATAAAAACTATACGAAGATTGTTTCCCTCGCCCCGGAGGTACTCTAAATGAGAGCAAACGCACCTAAGCGGACTGTAGCTCCCCAACGCTACAAAATGCACGTCAAAAAAGGGGATACCGTCCAAGTCATTTCCGGTCGGGATAAGGGCAAGGTCGGTGAAGTGTTAGAGGTGATGCCGACCCAAAGTACGGTGATCGTCAAGGGGGTGAATATTCGCACCAAACACGTTAAACCCCAAGCAGAAGGGGAATCGGGTCAAATCAAGACCTATGAGGCTCCTCTCCATAGTTCTAAGGTCATGCTTTATTCCACTAAGGAAAAAGTGGCCAGCCGCATTTGTTATACCTTTACCGAGGATGGTCGCAAGGTACGGATGCTCAAAAAAACGGGAGAAATCCTGGATAAGTAATTGAGAATTAACAATTGATAATTGACAATTATTTTTCAGTTAAGCAATTGCTAATTGACTTCTACCATTATTCTCTGACCAAGCCCAGGGAAAGATAACAACTATGACTCAACGATTAAAAACAGTTTATCAGGAGAAAATTGTTCCTAAGCTCAAAGAAGAGTTTGGTTACAAGAATATCCACGAAGTTCCAAAGGTGATCAAAATTACGGTTAACCGGGGGTTAGGAGAAGCGTCTCAAAACGCTAAGGCTCTGGAATCTTCGATCGCCGAAATTAGCACAATCACGGGACAAAAACCGGTGGTGACTCGCGCCAAAAAAGCGATCGCGGGTTTCAAAATCCGTCAAGGGATGCCCGTTGGGGTGATGGTAACGCTACGTTCTGAGCGGATGTACGCCTTCTTAGATCGTTTGATTAATTTAGCTCTGCCTCGTATCCGGGACTTTCGCGGGATTAGCTCCAATAGTTTCGATGGTCGGGGTAACTACAGCTTAGGGGTAAGGGAACAACTCATCTTCCCCGAAATTGATTACGACACCATTGATCAAATTCGCGGCTTAGACATCTCCATTATCACCACCGCTAAGACCGATGAAGAAGGTCGGGCTTTGTTAAAAGCGATGGGTATGCCCTTCCGAAACCAATAGTTAATTGATAATGGATAATGAACAACTGATAATGAACAATTGATAATGGATAATTCATGCTTTAGCTAAAGCTGAGGAAATTCTAAGTTCTCAACAAGCAAAAACTAATTATCAATTACCAAAAATTAATTATCAACTATCAATTATCAACTATCAATTAAGCAATCATCCATGATAGAGACACAATGTAAGGAATAATGGCATCTACCGATACAATTTCCGATATGCTCACTCGCATCCGTAACGCCTGTGCAGTGAGACACCCTACAACCGAAGTTCCCACAACTCGGATGACCCGCAGTATTGCCCAGGTTTTAAAAAATGAGGGCTTTATTGAAGACTTCAGTGAAGTCGGCGAAGGCGTGAAAAAGTTCCTCGTTCTGACTTTGAAATACAAAGGTAAGAACCGTCAACCCTTAATTAATACTCTCCAACGGGTGAGCAAGCCTGGTCTGCGGGTCTATTCGCCTTCTAAGGATATTCCTAGGGTGTTAGGCGGTATTGGGATTGCGATCGTCTCGACTTCTCACGGGATTATGACCGACCGAGAGGCCCGTCGTCAGGGTATTGGTGGCGAAATTCTTTGTTACATCTGGTAGTTGATAGTTGATAGTTGATAGTTGATAGTTGATAGTTTAAACACTAAACCCTATTCACTAAACACTACTCACTAAACCCTATTTACTCCAAAAAGTATGAACATTTAACCCGTAAAAATTATGTCTCGTATTGGCAAACGCCCCATCCCTGTCCCGGCCAAGGTGACGGTGGAAATTCAGGGCTTATCACTGACCGTTAAGGGGCCGAAAGGTACTCTCGAACGCCAACTCCCCGATAAAGTGGTTCTAACCCAGGATGGTGAGACTCTGACGGTGGCTCGCCAGGATGAGTCCCGTACCGCCAGGGAACGTCACGGTTTAGTCCGTACCCTCGTCGCCAATATGGTGGAGGGGGTTTCTAAAGGCTTTGAGCGTCGTTTAGATATTCAAGGGGTGGGTTATCGGGCCCAGGCCTCCGGTAGCAAAATTGTTTTAAATGTGGGCTATAGTAAACCCGTCGAAATGGAAATGCCCCAGGGGGTTAACGTCGCTGTGGAAAACAATACTCAAGTCATTGTCAGTGGCATTGATAAAGAGTTAGTGGGTAACGTGGCGGCGAAAATTCGGGCGGTTCGTCCTCCTGAACCCTATAAAGGAAAAGGCATTCGTTATCTGGGTGAATTTGTCCGCCGTAAAGCTGGTAAGACAGGGAAGAAATAGACTATGAAAGCATCTCGTAAAACGTTAGTTCAACGCCGTCATCAGCGGATTCGTAATAAGGTGACTGGGACTCCCCAACGGCCTCGCCTGGCGGTTTTCCGTTCTAATCAACATATTTATGCCCAGGTGATTGATGATGTGGCCCAACATACTTTGGCGGCCGCTTCGACCCTTGACCCGGATTTACGGGAGAAATTGGCTTCTAGCGCGACCCAGGAAGCGTCTGCTGAAGTGGGTAAGTTAATTGCTCAACGGGCGATCGCCGTCGGTATTGAACAGGTCGTCTTTGATCGCGGCGGTAACTTGTATCACGGTCGGGTGAAAGCCCTAGCCGATGCGGCCCGGGAAGGCGGCTTACAATTTTAAAACAACCAGTCAACTAATAGGGGTAAAACTATGGCAAAGCGTCGTAAAGGTAGCCGCACGAAAGCCAAAGAAACCAACTGGCAAGAACGAGTTATCCAAATTCGTCGGGTCAGTAAGGTGGTCAAAGGCGGTAAAAAACTCAGTTTCCGGGCGATCGTCGTCGTGGGGAATGAGAACGGTCAGGTCGGTGTCGGTGTCGGTAAAGCCGGCGATGTGATTGGGGCCGTCCGTAAAGGGGTTGCCGATGGCAAAAAGCAACTGATTGATGTGCCTTTAACCAAAGCAAATTCGATTACCCACCTCACCAAAGGAGCATCCGGAGGAGCCAACGTGATTATGCGTCCCGCCGCCCCTGGTACTGGGGTAATTGCTGGGGGTGCGGTGCGTACCGTCCTAGAATTAGCTGGCGTGAAAAATATTCTGGCGAAACAATTAGGCTCCAATAACCCTTTAAATAATGCCCGGGCCGCCGTCAATGCCTTGGAAACCCTAAGAACTTTTGCCGAAGTGGCCGAAGAACGCGGTCTGCCCCTGGAGCATCTTTACACCTAATTCACCCAACCTCATTCACCTTGGGTCAGCTACTCGGAAATCTAGGAAATAATCTAGGAATTATTGATTATGCGATTACATGAACTCTCCCCTAAACCAGGGGCAAAACAGAGGGGCCGTCGGGTCGGTCGGGGTATCTCGGCAGGCCAGGGGGCTAGTTGTGGTTTTGGGATGCGCGGTCAAAAATCGCGTTCAGGAACCGGGACAAAGGCCGGGTTTGAAGGGGGACAAATGCCTCTTTACCGTCGTTTGCCGAAACTCAAGCATTTTCCGTTGGTTAATCCCAAGCATTACACGATCGTTAATGTGGGCAAACTGGCTGAATTACCGGCCAAAACGGAAGTCACTCTGGAAAGTTTGATGGAAACAGGGATTGTCACCACCAATGATGGCCCCTTAAAAATTTTGGGCCATGGTGAATTAAGCGTTGCTTTAACGGTCAAAGCAGTCGTTACCCAGGCGGCTAAGGAAAAGATTGAAGCGGCGGGCGGCACCGTTGTCAGTGAATAGGGAATGTCTGACTGTTAGACTGAATCACAATTAACCGTTAAAAAACTTAAAACTATGGTCGTTAGTCGAGATAAATCGCCCACAGCCCAGGAGACTTTCCTGCAAATGGCTCAAGCGGCTGGCCTACGGGGACGGCTCTTGATTACCATTGGGCTGTTAATTTTAGTTCGTTTAGGCATTTTTATTCCGATTCCCGACATTGATCGTCAAGCCTTTGCCCAGGCGATCGCCAATAGTCCCGTCCTCGGTTTCCTCGACATCTTTACGGGTGGAGGGATCTCGACGATTGGGATTTTTGCGTTGGGGATTCTGCCCTATATTAATGCGTCTATCATTATCCAACTGTTAACGGCGGCGGTTCCTGCCCTAGAGGATTTACAAAAAAATGAAGGGGAAGCCGGACGACGAAAAATTTCCCAATATACCCGTTATATTGCCGTTGGTTGGGCGGTAATTCAAAGTGTGGGCTTGACCGTTGGGTTATTGCGGCCCTATGCGCTCAACTACTCACCGTTTTTTGTGATTCAAACCAGTTTGGCCCTTACCGCCGGATCTCTGTTTGTGATGTGGCTATCGGAAATTATTACGGAGCGAGGGATTGGTAACGGTGCTTCTTTATTGATTTTTGTGAATATTGTGGCGACTTTGCCCCAAACCCTCGGCAATACGATTGATTATGCCCAAACGGGTGGCCGACAAGCCATTTTTCAGGTTGTAACGTTGCTGTTAGTTTTCCTGGTGATGATTGTGGCGATCGTCTTTGTGCAGGAGGGAACCCGTCGGATTCCGATTATTTCGGCTCGTCGTCAAGTGGGTAAACGGCTCTATCGGGAACGTACCAGTTATTTACCATTACGGCTCAATCAGGGCGGGGTGATGCCGATTATTTTTGCGTCGGCGGTGTTAATTTTACCCTCTTCCCTTGCGGGCTTTTTAAATAATCAACAAAACTTAAGTGCCTTTTCCCAGGCGTTAATTCCGGTGATCAATTCGTTGCAACCGGGGACTTGGGTTTATACGATTGTTTATTCGGTGATGATTTTCTTTTTTAGTTATTTCTACGCCAGTTTAATTGTTAACCCAGAAGATGTGTCTAAGAATTTGAAAAAGATGGGTTCTAGTATTCCGGGTATTCGTCCTGGGAAGAAAACGGAGGAATATTTGGAAGGGGTTTTAAACCGTCTGACCTTTTTAGGGGCGATCTTTTTAAGTGTGGTGGCAACAGTTCCCATTTTTGTGGAGCGGGCGACCGGGGTGACAACCTTCCAAGGCTTAGGGGCAACGTCGTTGTTAATTTTGGTGGGGGTAGCCATTGACACGGCTAAACAGATCCAAACCTATGTGATTTCTCAACGTTATGAGGGCATGATTAAGCAGGATTAGATTTAGTAAAAATAACTAATAACTATCTTGAATAATCTCCTTAGCCCCCCTTGAAAGGGGGGAATTTTATTAAGATTTTGGGTTCAACATTTTTGAGTTTATTGATTTTTTATTGAGGGATTGGCTTATGGCTACGAGTCAAGGATTATTATTTTTAGGGGCACCCGGATCGGGAAAAGGGACCCAAGCGCAAGTTCTTGCGGAGAAGCTCGGTATTCCCCATATTTCGACGGGGGATATGTTACGGCAGGCGATCGCCGATCAAACGGAGTTAGGCAATCAAGCAAAAGGGTATATGGATCGCGGTGAGTTGGTTCCTGATGAGTTAATTTTAGACTTAATTAAAGAACGCTTAAGTTATGCCGATGCGTCTCAGGGGTGGATTTTAGATGGTTTTCCCCGCAATGTTCCCCAGGCTGAATTTTTAGATCAACTATTAGTCGAAATTGGTCATCAAACCCAATGGGTCATTAACTTAAAAGTTCCCGACGAGGTTATTATTCAGCGTCTATTACTGCGTGGTCGGGCCGATGATACCGAAGCAACTATTCGTAATCGGTTAGTGGTTTATCAAGAAAAAACGGCTCCTTTGATTGCTTACTATCAAGAACAGGGGAAATTACAAATGGTAGATGGCGATCGCGCTCCTGAATTAGTAGCTGAATTGTTGCAACAATTAGTAGCCGCTTAGAAAATTTCCGCTACACTCAAAGAAATACTATCGGATTCAAGACAGTTTAGGGAGATCAAGATGACAACGACCCTCGTCTCGCCGTCTTTTTTAGAACAGGTTATCCCTTATAGCTTGTTAGGTCATGGAAAGGAACCCTGCTTTGGGAATTCTTCTGTTAATAAGTTTTTATTAGCTTCAACCCAAGCCTTAGCAGAAACTCATCCCGATAGTATTTCTCTTGTTATTGCTGTTGCGCCTGGTAAAAAGTTAGTTCCAAAACCCTGGCAAAGACGTTATAAACCTGAAGCCATTAACTTCTATACCTTTTACAATCAAGGGAATGCGTTCGGCGCAATCGAAATTCTTTCTAAGATTTTGGCAGAGGCTTACGGAAAAAATAAAATTTTTGCATTGATTATTCCTTGCCCTGTTCCTAAAGATTTTGGATTGCTTTCGGAGGAGATTCGGGGTCACTTGGCCGCCTCTGGTTGCGTATTGTATTCAAACCTAGGAGTTTAGGATGCAGGAAGCATATCAAGAAGTGGCCGAAAGAGCATTACTAGCCGCTAAACAACTACTCGAAAGCAATCTTCACGAATTAGCTGGTTTTTGTTGCTATCACGCCTACGAATCCAGTGCGTCTGCTTTAGCAGTTAACCGCTCTCAACCTCACGGAAAAGAAGCCAATCATCGCAGAAAATTGCACATCTTTTTAGAGTGTGTTCAAAGAGAGGAAAATCGTCAAATCCGAGATCAAGTTCGTCAACTCAATCTGCGCATTGGGTCTGCCAGGGATAATTTTCTTTATCCAACTGAGGATACAGGACAATTGTTTATCCCTAGAGAATATCTTCCCCGTGAGCAAATAGAGAGATTAATTAGCGATGTTGAACAAGTTGTTGAATGGGTTGGGCATCAAATTCGGGCTTGAGATTTTTCAAAACGGCAAGCTGATTTTTCTTAAAGTTTGCTAGTATATGTTACGGTCGAAATCTGATTAAAATTTTGTCTGGCGATCGCCTCCTTTGATGAAATCCGTAAGGGGTGTTGGTCTGCTCAAAGGAAAATACGGTCTATGTCTGGTAATGCTCGACGGACACACAATTGTTCTAGTATAATTGACAAGTTGAGTTGACGGGAAGAATTCAATGATCAATGTCAATCATTATCTGCAAAATTTACAAGCTAATCTCCAACGAGGTAGTGAACGCAGTCATTATCCCAGTCTTAAGGCCTTCATTGAAGGGGGAATCATTGGCCTTAATGCGGTGATTGAAGAGAAGGGTAATAAAATTGGTATTCCTGATTTTACGGTACGCAAAAATGGCAAGTTAGTGGGTTATATTGAAGCGAAGGAAATGGATAAGGATTTAGATAGTCAAGAAAAAAGTGAACAATTAAAACGCTATCGAGAGTCTTCGATTGGTCAAAATTTTATTCTGACTAATTACCTAGAATTTCGTTGGTATTTAGACGGTAAGCCGAAACAAAAAGCAATTTTAGCTACGTTAGATAATGGACAAGTAATTGCGGTTAAAAATCCTCAAGCGACGGTTGCATTATTGCAATCTTTTTTGAGTTACCGGGGCAAGGATATTAATAATTACTATGAGTTAGCTCAACAGATGGCTTATCAAACGAAGACGATTCGTAATGTGATTTGGGAGGCGTTGGAGCAGGAGCAGGGTCAAGAGGAACTTAAACAGATTAAGTTAGCATTTCAGGAATTATTGTTACCGGATCTCGATGATTTTAAGTTTTCTGATATGTATGCTCAAACGATCGCCTACGGTTTATTTACGGCCAGAATTGGGCAAGCGCAACATCCGGGAGCATTGGCATTTGGTTTAGAAAGTGCGGGGCAGTTAATTAGTCATAAAATTCCATTTTTAAGGGGATTATTTGATACTTTTTTGGGAACTAAGGCTGTTAAAGTTCTTGATTGGCCGATAGATGAACTGGTTAAGTTATTAAGCGCGATTGATATTCATAGTATTTTGGAAAAGTTTGGTCAAGAGACCCGGAAGCAAGACCCGGTGGTACATTTCTATGAAACATTTTTGGCGGCCTATGAAGCGAGTTTACGCAAAAGTCGGGGGGTTTATTATACTCCTGAACCTGTTGTCACTTTTATTGTGGAAGCGATCAATCGCATTTTAGATCGAGATTTTGGTTTACCTTTTGGTTTTGGTCATCGTGAGGTGACGATTCTTGATCCGGCAACGGGAACGGGGACTTTTTTATATGAGGTAATCAAGCAAGTTTATCGGAATTTTGAAAAGTATGGAACGAATAACTGGAATCCTTTATTGCGTGATACTAAGTTAATTGAACGTCTTTTTGGCTTTGAATTGTTGATGACTCCCTACGCGATCGCCCATTTAAAATTAGGGTTATTGTTAGAAAATTTATTTGGTTATCAGTTTCAAGAGCATGAGCGGTTAAATATCTATCTCACGAATGCGTTGGAGGAAGGGGTTAAACAATCGGAATTAATTGTGGCGGAATTTATTGCGGAAGAGGCGATGAAAGCGACGGAGATTAAAAGTCAGCCGATTATTGTGGTCTTAGGTAATCCGCCCTATTCGGTGAGTTCTCAAAATGCGAGTAAACGCCAGCGACAATTAAATCAAGATAGTCAATATTTAGCGGATATTGTGTATGATGGTTCGGTTGAGCAAGGAGTCTCTAATTGGAAGGAGCTATACAAGCAGGGAAAAGCAGGGATGATGATTACGGAGTTAACGGCGATCGGTAGATTATTAGATCTTTATAAAAGGCAGGTTCGTTTAGAAGGTGAAAAAAATATTCAACCGTTGGATGATGACTATATTAAGTTTATTCGTTTTGCTCATCATCAAATTGAGTCAACGGGTTTTGGGGTGATTGGTTTTGTGACGAATCATTCTTATTTGAATGGTTTAATTCATCGAGGGATGCGTGAGGAGTTATTAAAATATTTTGATACGTTGTATATTATGGATTTACACGGTAATAGTTTACTCAAAGAAACAACGCCAGAGGGAGAGGTGGATCAAAATGTTTTTGATATTCAGCAAGGGGTAGCGATTTTAATTGCGGTGCGAGAAAAAAGTGTGCCGGGTTATTTTTCTGAGGTGTATAAGGATCGGAGTGGGGGTAAGGAAATGGCGAAGGTTTTATATTATGATTTGTGGGG
>JACCDQ010644110.1_pt1 | contig 14565 bp, 3 predicted proteins | sample 7446031 | NCBI WGS metagenome assembly JACCDQ01 (sample SAMN15323442, study PRJNA562643) | freshwater metagenome | isolation source: river surface water | place: USA:Blue River Watershed | collected 2017-08-17
ACCGGTAGTATAATAATCTACTCCGTTGATCTGAAAAGTAAGATTCGGTTTTACGCCTGAAGAATCGCCTGCAGCAGTAGGAATATAACTGGCCGGCACACTGGTACCCGAAGCGCTATTTCCGAGACTATCACTTCCGCAACGTTTACAAACATTTCTGAACCAAGCCGAAAATTCGTAGTATGTTTCTTCACATAAACCCGAAATTGTTTGATTGTTGGCAACACTTAATTGCAAGGCAGAGTTTACAACCAACATGTAACCACCGGTTGCACCTGAAGCAGCAGGCGCATTTCCTGTAACAGAATTTGTGGCACCGGTATGATCACCTATAATATCCCAAACACCAAATACACGATTGCCGGAAGTTGTATTGGGTCTTGCTACATATGGATCGGTTAATTGATTCGGGCTTAAATTTTTAATTACACTATAACTGCCATCACCCGGAAAACTAGATGTTATGTTTCCAAATACATAACCCGGCACCGCTGCACCTGGATTACTACCGTTTTGATTGGTACCTGAACTGAAATCGCCATTGCCTGCAGAAATATTATTAGAACCGGTGGCGTTGCTACACAATCCATAATTGGGATATACGATAAACATTAAATTGTTCGGTACTGCTGTTAATTGATCGGAGCCTGTGCCTGCACCAATTACTTTTCTATAGCGAACGTTACCGGTGCCATACGTGATGATTGTATTGTATGCAGTTAAAACATCAACGGTTACTCTGTAAGCAATAATCAAAAGCATTCCATCGCCATAAGTGCCGCCACCTGCCCTTGGCCGATGATTGCTTCGGTTAAAATACCCACCACCCTCAGTGGTATCTGTAGATGTGCTGCTTACGTTACCCACTGCAAAAGAATAACCCGTTCTTACCGTATCTCTGCCAAGATTAAAACGGATTGTTTTATTAGCACTGCTGTACATTGCCGGGTCGTCGCCGGCAGCATCGGTATAAGCTTTGTATTGTTTGCCTTCGTTGGTAAGTAGTTTTAAAGAGTTACTTACATAAGTAAGATTATTGGGAATAGTATCGTTGTATCGGGCACGGTAGATGTAGCTGCTACTACCACTATAAACAAAAAATGAAAGTCTGATTTCAAGTTCATCGCCGGGTACAACTGTACCTCCTGATGGTCTTGTAATGTTTACAAAGCTTTTTCCAACAAGAACGTTGGCCTGAGCATTTACGAATTGATTACTAAAACAGCACAGGAAGAAAAAGCTTGCCAGTAAAGGAAATCTTCTCTTCATAAGAATTGGATTGCTTACAGCTTACAGTCATGTGTAAACCGCAGAGCAAAATAGCAATTGCACCCTGAAAGAAGTAGTAAACCAAGCTGTATTAACAGGTACTAAGTAGTAACACATATCCCAACAAAAACAACCCTCATATAAAAACAAGTGTATCCTTTAAATACAAACGGGCAAACCCGCCAGCAGCAGATATGCCCGTTTACGCTTAATCTTTTAATATTATTGTTTTTGGATAATTTTATTGATTGCGCCTGAAGCAGATATTACCCGCAGCAAATAAGAGCCTTTTGCCAAATACTGTGGCACGCTAAACGTAATGGCATTTACACCTTTACTTACGCTTACTTTTTTGTTTACAACAGGTTTACCCAACGCATCCATCAATATTAATTCTATCTCCTCATTTCGAGTTGCACTTAACTGAAAATCGACCTGTGTTACAAATGGATTAACTAGATTAGTTATCGCCATTTCGTTTGAACGTAACAATGTAACAGAAAGGGTATTACTATATTTATTGTTACCCGTTACTTTACCTACCATTTTTAAGCGATAGTACATTTTGCCTGCAACAGGTGAAGGATCATTAAAAGTATAATTTGCTTCATCTCCTGTAATTGCTTTTGCATTTACAAAACCAATCGTATTGAAATGAATACCATCTCTGCTGCTTTCAATTTCATAGCCGTTCAGGTTTTCATTTTTTACAGACCATAAGAGAACAGCTGTTTCGTTTTGTAATTGTACATTAAACTTTAATAGATCGGCTGGTAATACACTACAGCTTAACGGATTTGCTACGTTAATTACAATTACTTCATCTGTATTAAATACTGCACATGAATTAGATAAACCACTCTCGGTTGTTGCAACACGAATACGGTAACGATACCCGTTTGTAGCTGAAGAAGCGATAATAGGCGGATAAGAAACTGTATCTCTATAGCCATTACCAACACTCGTATAACTAAACGATTGCGGACCTGTTACTTCAGGTGCTGTCCCCCAGGTATTTCCACCATCGGTACTTCGTTCCCACTCATAATACTGGTACATGTTGTAATACGACTCAACATACACACGCATATCAACCTGGTTGTTTGCACAAAAAGTTTGACTTGCATTGGGTGTCATTTGCAATGTTGGCGAACAGGTTTTAAACGAAATATCGTCAATAGCCCAATCGTTTCCACCACCGCCCGGTGCGTTATTGCGAAGTGTAAGAGTAAAGTTGGTAGTTACGGAATCTGTTTTGTAAACAAACGCTCTACGAACCCATCTGTTAGCTGTATCTGCTGTGGTTGACAATCGAGCAACGCCTGCACTTTGATAAGTTATATCACCGGTATTGTAATAATCAAGATTATTTACTTTAATAGCAATATTTGGTTTTACGCCTGATGTATCAAATGTTGCAGTAGGATCGTAGCTACTGCCACTCCATTGCCCTTGGCCTTCTGCATCCTGTCCGCATTTGTAGCAAACGTTTTTAAACCATGCCGATACTTCATAATACGTATTGGGGCATGCATTGGCCACATTGAATTGAAAAGCAGTATCTGTTTTATAGGCTGCATTAAACACCATCATATAACCACAGGGATTTGTTGGACTAACAGGTTGCGATGCATCGCATGGGGGATTACCACGAGCTTCATCTGCTGCACCGGTATGATCGCCACTGATGTCCCACACACCAAACACCCGACTCGTATTTGCAGTTGGAATTGGTAGCACTCTGTTTACTTCAGTTCCAACAGATGCCGTGTTATTTGTAATACCATAAAAATTATCATTCGGTGTACCCGAGGTAAATGTTCGGTATACATAGTTTGTATTGGCAGAAGCTGTTCTGTTTTGTTGATTGGCTCCTGTTGCAGTACCAAAGGTTCCGTTAAACTCATCACCAATTACATTGGTTGCAGAAACAGCATTCGGACAAACATCGGGACTTGCGTAAACAATGATACTATCTCTAGGAAAATTTATTACTCTGAATACACCTGTGCTGGCTTCTCTGAACCGGAATGAACCGCCGCCAAAATTAATACGTGTTCCTTCGCTCCTGTTTACAACCACACGATATGTAGCCATAATAAGATAGTTACCTGCTGCAGTGCGTGGTTGCGATGAAGTTGCAACCGCAGAACCACCGGCACCGGAAGTTGCACCCGTACCAAAATGGATTCGGATAATCGTATCTGTTCCTGCTCCACTACCGACTGCATAGGCATTGTCTGTATCATTTGCATCTGTGTAAGCAGAACCTCCTATTGGAAATATTTTACCCTCATTTGTACGCATTGCCAATGTTCCAGCCTGGTAAGCAAAACCTGCTCCGGCTTTCAATGTATCATGAAAAGCTAAGTTGTCGATGGTTGCCGTTCCTGTTAACGACATGGTTGTCCTTATTTCGAGCACATCGCCAACATCAATACTTCCACCACCATTTTGCTTTGTGATGTTCACATAACTTTTAGCTGTTTCAACAGCATAGTTCGTTGCAGCATCGGTAACACATAATGAAAATGTCCACGTACTTGTTGGAGTAGTTGTTTGATTTGAAAAAATACGAACGTAATAAGTTGTTCCAACAGTTAAACCGGTTGTTGCTACATTAATAGTTCCTGTACCCGTACTACAATATAAACTTGTAAAACTTCCGCATGAACCAGAAAGAATTTGTACTGCGGCTACTTTAGCACCAGGATTTCCCGTTGGGATTCCGCCATTGGTGAATGATACCGTCGGATTTGTTGATTGCGCCACAAAACTATACCAAACATCAGCTGCATTAGCTACACCACAAGCACCACCAAATAACGAGGCTGATGTAGTAGCCCCGTTTAATGTTCCTGATACTGCGTTACATGTTGTGCTGCTTGTTAACTGTATTGCATTTGCACAAGCATCGTTCCCGCCACTTTGCTGTACACAAATATTAAACGCATAAGCAGCTGAAGATATACCTATGGGGTTACTTGAAACAAAAACACGAATATAATAGGTAGTACTTACTGTTAGTGAGCTTACAGATAGAGACGAACTGGCTGCACTGCAACCCAAAGAGGTGAGTGTACCACCACATAAGCCTGTAGAACTGCTGAACATTTGAACATAAGTACCTGCACTCGTAAGTGACGATCCCAAATTACTAAGTGTTACTCTTTGAGATGTAGCTGTAGCTACAAACCTGAACCATACTTCGTAAACTGTTCCGCTTACACTACAGCCTGCCGGAATTGTGCCTGTACTACTTGTAGCGTAATATAAAGTTGATGATGTATTTGTACATGAAGCAGACGATGTTAATAATGTTGATCCGCTACAATCATCATTTGCAGGAGGAGCAACCGGATGTGTAATGCAAATATCTGCCTTGTAATTTCCTGCACCTCCAAATGCACCATACTGCGAAATCCGCACATAGTATGTTGCTCCTACTGTTAAACCGGTTTGTGTTAACGAAGTATGTGGAGATGATGAACAAGCTACAGAAGTTAACGAGCCACAGCTGCCACTATATAATTGAATCCGTGGTGCCGTAATTCGGGCACCAAGGTTACTAAGCGTAATTGTATGCGTGGTACTTTGTGCAGTAAACGTGAACCAATAATCATTGTACGTTCCTACCGCTGCACATCCTAAAGGAATGCCTGAACTAGCTGTAGCACTGCTTAAATTAATATTCGTGTTATTGCAAGCTGTTGATGATGTAAGAGCGAATGCTGTAGCACATTCGTTTTGAGCAAACAACTTTGTAAACGGGATTAAAAAAAACAGCCCAAAGAGAAACACAGAGCGGTACAGATTAAATGATAGCTTCATAGTGATTGTTACTTAGGATAATGGAAAACCATTACAAAATTGGCAAAATAATATTACCTCACCTATAGCAAAACCTCTAAATAATACCGTAAAAACACGCATCAAAAGACATTGAAAACAATTAAAATGCTTTGGCTGGAAGTTTTAATAAGAAACTCCTGTGTAAGCTGATTACACAGGAGTTATAAATCCATGGGCGGCTGATGTTTCAATCGTAGAAAGCAACTAACAATCAGACCATCATCATTTTTTCTATTTTTTCTGAATTGATTTATTCACCTGTCCATATTTTGATATAATCCGAACCAGATAAGAACCCGCCTGCAGATAAGAAGGCACATCAACCACTACGGCATTTGATCCTTGATTTACGGCTAGTTTTTTATTTGTAATGAACCGGCCTGTAGCGTCAAACAACTGAACATCCAGTTGTTCTTTTTCAGGAACAGTTATCTGGAAGGCTATTTGTGATGAGAACGGATTAACCATATTACTTACATCAAATAATTTAACCTGGCCGGGTTGTACTGCAAGTACATTACTGAATTTAGTACCACCTGCAACAGCCGATAACCGAAGCCTGTAATACACTTTACCATAAACCGGCTCAGTATCTCTAAAGCTATATTGTTCCTCAATCGCTGTTGCTCCTTTTGCTAACTGCGAGCCAATTGGCTTAAAATTCTTGCCATCTGTACTTCGTTCAATTGTGTAAGCAGAAAGGTTGGCTTCTTGCTTTGCTTTCCAGTAAAGTGTAGTAAAATTATCCTTCAGCTGTGCATTCCATTGAAGGATTTCGATTGGCAAAACCGCACATGTTGGTGAAACATTGATTGTAATAATGTCCACATCATTATATAACGCACATGCACCTGAAGTAAGATTCGTATTTGTTGTTCCAACCCGAATGCGATATTTATATCCATCGTATGAAGTACCTGCAACAAAAGACGGTAAGAATGCAGTATCACGATATTCACCACTGTAATTTGTAAAATTAAAAGTTTGCTGCCCCGGTCTTTCAGGAGCAGATACCCATGTACTGCCACCATCTGTACTACGCTCCCACTGATAATAATTGTAATTATTAAAGAAAGTGGAAACAGCCACAGAAATATCAACCTGATTATTATTACAATAAGTAGGCGAATTAGTTGGCCGCATGGTTAGCGACGGTAAACAGGTAGCAAACGATATATCATCCATTACCCAATCGTTTCCGCCACCACCGGGTGCGTTATTTTTAATAGAGATGGTTAATGATGTTTGGCCCGGAGCGGTGAGAAACACAAAACCTTTTTTCACCCACTGACCATAGTTGCCGATATAATCCATATCACCTGATGTATAGTAATCAATGCCATCAATCATAAAGGTGAGATTGGGTTTCACACCAGATGAATCGCCTGGAGCAGTAGGTATATAGGCAGCATTTACTGTTACACCAGAAGCTCCTCTTCCCAAACTATCGCTGCCACAACGCTTACACACATTTCTGAACCAGGCCGAAAATTCGTAATAAGTATTTTCACACAAACCTGTTATGGTTTGATTATTTGCAATACTCAACTGATAAGCTGCATTTACCGCCAGCATATAACCGCTGTTTACACCATTTGCAGGTGCAGGGTTTCCTGCTATTGGATCAGTTGCACCTGTATGATCACCTATGATATCCCATACGCCAAAAACACGATCTACTACCGGCGATTGTGGACGAACAACATACATATCTGTGCTTTGGCTTGGGCTTAAATTTTTTACTACGCTATACATACCGTCGTTCGGTGCACCTGTTGTAATAGACAGATATGTGTAGCCAGGCACTGCTGTTCCCGGATTGGGTCCATTATGTGAGGCTCCCGATCCAAAGTCGCCATTTCCTGCATTTACATTATTTGCACCTGTAGCATTACTACACAACCCATAGTTGGGATAAATGATAAAAGAGAGACTGTTAGGAGCTAATGTATAATCAACCGCACCAACAGAAGAAAGTTGATTTCTGTAGCGTACAGCACCTGAACCGTAATTGATAATTGTATTGTAGGGTGTTGCAGCATCTACTGTTACACGATAGGTTACAATAACAAGCATACCATTACCACGGGGAGCATGTGTACCTGAATTGGTATAACCTCCACCCGTGCTGTCAATTCCTGTGTTGCTTACCAAACCTCTTGGAATACCCGATGTGTCACGGCCTAAATTAAAACGGATTGTTTTGTTTGTACCGTTATACATTGCTGCATCATCACCTGCCGCATCTGTATAGCCAGCATATTCTTTTCCTTCATTTGTCAACAACTTTAATGAACCCGCCACGTATGTAAGGTTAGAAGGAATCGTATCATTAAACCTAGATCTGAAAATTCTGTTTGTACCTGCATTTGACACATTAACCGATACCCTTATTTCTAAAACATCTCCCGGAACAATTGTTCCACCTCCGGGCCTTGTTATATTAATAAAACTTTTACCGGTTAACACAGTTGCAGGTGTTGGTGGAGCAGGTGTTGCTACACAAATACTGAAACCGCCATTAGAAGTGATGGCCGTAGCTCCTGTTGAATATACACGTACATAATATACATTGCCCGCTGTTAAACTAGCCGACACACTAGTACCTGAAGCACAAGCAATGGAAGTTAAACTGCCACAACTGCCTGAAAAAAGTTCGAGTGTAGTATTACCGGTAAGGGCAGAACCTAAGCTACTTAATGTTACCGTTGTTAGCGGACCAGAAATAGCTGTGAATTGATACCACACATCATCATCTGCTGTGCCACCGCATGTTGCAGCAATTCCGGAATTGGTAGCACTATTTAATGTTCCTGAAATATTATTACAGCTTGTATTGGCAGTAAGGACAGTAGCCGTTGAACATTCATCGTTTGAAGGCGGTGGTGGTGGTGGGGCTGGATGTGTAACACAAATATCAAAACTCTGCCTGCTTGTATTTCCTGAATTCGGATTTGACGTTACATACACTCGTATATAGTAATTGGTGCCCGTTGTAAGACCTGTAACTGTTCTGGCTGCAGAAGCATCGTTACACATTAAGCTTGTGAAGCCAGTACAAGCACCTGTTGCACTCAGCACTTCAATATATGTTGATGACAGATTTATAAGGTTCCCTTCGCCTGAAAGTGTAATTGTTGTTGTAGAAGCTTGTGCAGTAAAAGTAAACCAGACATCATAAGTTGTTGTTGCAGTAGCACCGCCGCAAGCTCCTGTTGGTCCTGAGTTCGTTGCACCAAATAAAGTTGGTTTAGGAGTAGCGTTACTGCAAACTACATTTGATGTTACAACTTGAGCCGCACTGCAATTATCATTTGCAGGTTGTGCAAGTGTAACAAAAGGCAATACTAAAAAGCATAACAATAACGGATAAATAAACCGGATCTTAGAGTACGTTGGCATTGTTTATAGATTCTTTACACAGGATAATGGAAAACCCGTACAAAGGTATCAATACAAAATTCTTATACAATAGTAAAACACCCTCGTATTTTAAGTATTATCACGGTAAACACACTAAGTACAAATTACCATATTCGTCTATTTGGTCGTTATACTTAAATAAGTTTCGCTACGCTCCACTCGTTTTGCATACATATACTACTTTACTGAAAGAAATCAATCTTGAATATTAAGCGCATTTTTATAAATGAAATCATTAGATAGCTTATTACTTGTTACAACACTTAACATTCATCTTTTTATGCACTTGCAAATTATCCAATAGTATTTTCCGAAAATAATAAGGTGAAACTCCTATAGATGAGTAAGGGTGGTTCATTTAGCTTTGTCTTTTCCAATCAATCCTTTGTTAAAATCATGAAACGTATCTTGTTCCTTTCTTTTCTGTGTGTTGTATCATTTAAATTGTATGCACAACCAGATGCTTGTACTACTCCTTCAAACTTAACACCCCAGACTACCTGTGGAGCTACAACTGGTCAATCGTTACAAAATTCAACTGCAACTGGTAGTCCAACAAATGCTGCAGGGCCAACCAAAGATGTCTGGTATACTTTCACAACTCCCATTGGAATTACTAGTGTAACAATTACACTTTCTGCTCCCGGTAATAATATTGACAACAATAGTTACATAGAAGCATTCTCAAATGGATCCTGCGGATCGGGAACATTCACTGGTACTTCACTAGGAACCTCAGCTATAACTACGGCTGCGGGAACCAGTCTTACTTTAAATAGTCTTTCTCCATCAACACTTTATCATTTTCGGGTATTCACAACTGCTGCCAATACAAGTACTGGGGGTGCGGGCAACTGGCAATACAGTATTTGTGTTTCTTACGAACCGCCACTAGCAAACAATCTTTGTTCTGCTGCAACCGACGTCACACCCGTAACTAATTGTGGTACCGGAGCTTTGGCAAATCAAACATTATTAAGCTCAACAGCTACCGGCAGCCCTACGAATGCTGCAGGCACAACCAACGATGTATGGTATACGTTTACTACTCCTGCCAATATCAGGAATGTGCAGATCTCAGCTTCAAATCTCGGAGCTAACCTTACTGTAAATAATACTTACATTGAAGCGTTTACTGCATCAAGTTGTGCTGCAGGCGTTTTTAGTGGCACTTCAATTGGAACCTCAGTAAGCGGTACGCCAACTTTATCATTAACAAACCTCACACCATCTACACAATATTATTTCAGAGTTTTTACAACCGGAACGGCAACAGGTGGAACAAACAGTAACTGGGGTTTCAGCATCTGCGTTTCTTACAACGCCGTACCCTCTAACGATAATTGTTCTGGTTCAACTGCATTAACAATTGGCACAACAAATTCAACCGGCAACTTATTAAATGCAACTGCAAGTGGCACAACCGTTGGTTGCGCAACAGGTACACCTGATGATGATGTATGGTTTAGTTTTACACCAACGCAGGTAAATGCTACAATTGCGCTCTCGTCAGTTGGAGCAGATTTAAACAGTTCAGGAGCTATGCTGCAATTATATGAAGGCAGCTGTGGCTTATTGAATTCAGTGGCTTGTGGTCAAAACTCGATAAACGCAAGTGGCCTGCAAACAGGAAGTTTATATTACGTTCGTGTATACTCATCAGGTTCATATACAACAACTCCTGCAACAGGATCTCCTGCAAATACGTTTAGTATTACAGTTACACAATCTGGCGGAACAAATGTATTAGGCAGTAACATGGTTGAAGTATTTAAACAAACTACACTTGTACCAGCCGCTACGCAACTCAACGATCCATGGGAAATAACTTATGGCAGTGATGGTTATTTGTGGATTACAGAAGCAAAAGGATATAACGTGGTGCGCATGGATCCTGTTACAGGAACAAGATCAACTGTATTAAGCCTTGCACCAGGTGCCAGCGGATATTTGACCAGTATAGAACACACGAACTATAATCGTGAAAACTGGACAAACTCCGGAAGTGTACCTTGGCCACAAGGAGGTATGATGGGCCTTGCATTACATCCTGATTTTAATACTGATCCTTTGAAACGCTTTGTATACATTGGTTATGTTGCTGATCAAGGTTTAGTACCTACAGACGGTAGTGGTCAGAAATACACAAATTTTTTAGTTCGGTTTACCTACAATACTTCAACAGAAAAACTGGAAAACCCTGTTACTTTATGTGATACTTTACCAGGCAGTAGCGATCACAACAGTGGGCGTATTATGATCGCACCGATCAATGGCGTGAATTATCTTTTTTATTCTTCGGGCGATATGGGATCTGGTCAGTATACAAATGTATCAAGACCAATTAAAGCACAACTTCCGGAATCCTACGAAGGAAAAATATTACGCTTTAACCTGGAGCCAGACGGCGATGCTGCACAAAATATTGGTGTTAGAAGCGTAAACTATAATCAATGGATACCCAGTGGATCAGGTTCTGCAGGCAACCCGTTTAATTCATATTTAAGTACACAAAGTGCTGTATGGAATACAGGACACAGAAATGTACAGGGTTTTGCAATTGCTAACTTAGGTGGCACAAACTATTTATATGGTTCGTCACACGGGCCATTCAGCGATGATGAAATCAATATACTTGAAGCCGGAAAAAACTACGGCCATCCTTTGGTCATTGGTTATTCTGCCGATGGTAATTACAATGGCGCAAAAGCAGGCCCTGCAACAGGCTCACTTCCTTTTATTGCTTTATCAAACGGTGAACAAAATAATGTTACAAGCATTAATGGTTTGGCATGGGGAACAGGTTACAAGGATCCAGTGTTTACTTTTTACCCTGTTGCACAGGGAAGTACAACCACCTGTTCTGGTCCTAATCAGTATTTAATCCAGGATATTTATCGGAACTGTGCGGGAACAGGAAGTAATAATTTTTGGAAATCAGAAGCCCCAAGCGGTATGGATATTTATACGAACACCGTTATTCCCGGTTGGAAAAACAGTTTAGTATTAGCCTCGTTGAAATGGGGAAGAATGGTTCGGGTAAAACTGAACAGCACCTACGACGGAGTTGCAAAAGTTGATGGAGTTGTTGATACGATGGGCTATTTTAAAAGTCAGAACCGCTACAGAGATCTGGCAATTTCACCTGATGGAAAAGATATTTTTATCATCACCGATAAATCAACAAGTACATCTGGTCCAAGTACAGCTAATCCCTCAACATTGAACTGTGGCGGATGCGTTGTTAAATATACATTCCTTGGCTACAACAGCTCTGCCGGTACAAGCACAATTCCTACCAGCATTCCTATTGATGCAGGTAATTTAAACAACTGTGCTACCGGAACAGCTGTTACAATCAATTCTGCAAACAACAATACCAATCTGTGGGTTCCGCTTACGGGCCCTGATGGAAACATTGTAGCAGAAATTAATGCCAATGGTAACAATCTTGGAAATGTTACATCGTCGTTTTATACGAAAGCAGGTGCAGCCCGCCAAACAGCCGGTGGAGTAAAATACATGAACCGGAATATCACCATCAACGTACAAAACCAACCATCTACCAATGTAAGTGTACGTTTGTACATTACAGCTGATGAGTTGCAGGATATGATTACGTCAACCGGCGGAACGGTAACCGGCATCAATGATATTGGTATTTTCAAAAATAACGATGGTTGCAGCAATTCTGTATCGGCTACACCAACCTCGCAAACAATTACAGGTCGGTATACGCATGGTACTTATGGCTACGCCATTCAATCAGATATCAGTTCTTTTTCTACGTTCTACTTCATGTCTACAACAGCAACATTACCTGCAAACGTTATTACGTTTAAAGCTACTGCTGCGGGCGATGCAGCCAAATTGCAGTGGACAGTAGAAGATCAGACAAATGTTGAGCGTTATATTGTTGAAAGAAGCAGCAACAACATCAACTTTACTGCTATCGGATCTGTTGATGCAAGAGGTAATGCAAATGAAAGAATCGACTACCAGTTTACAGATATCAATGCAGCTTCATTTGCAAGCACTGTTTATTACCGTATTAAAATTGCAGATAAAGACGGCAATGCTAAATACACGAACGTGGTGCCTGTATCGTTCGAAAACTATACACGTGCCTTTGTAACGGTGCAACCAAATCCTGTTGTAAACAACGCAACAGTACTGGTAACAAGTACAACAGAAGAAACTGCTCAGTTACGCATTACCGATAATACCGGACGTGTTGTAATGAGTAAAAACATACGGTTAGCAAAAGGAAGAAACACGCTTGAATTGAATGTAAGTAACCTCACATCGGGATTATATTACTTAGATATAACAGGTAAAAACATCAACGAAAAAACAAAACTTGTAAAACAATAAACTACTGTTAAAACAAAACCCCTGCCCAACTAAAGGCAGGGGTTTTTCGTTTATTGATTGAAACATTTTTTATGAAAACACTTTTTATAACAGCCTCTTTTCTGGCGCCCGTACATAAAAGCGATTTATTAAAGACAGATCAGTACACGTACATTCTGCGTGAAGAAAGAAAAAACAATGCGTCTAAACTTTACAATTTGTTTTTTGCTGAGCATGCGTACATAAAGAAACCGGAAGAAACAGAAGCAGCTATTGCCGACCCCTACTACTTTTGCGATTACGAATAAAAAAAGGAGAAGCAAGCTTCTCCTTTTTTTATTTATTGGTATATGAATTAAATCTTACCAACCATGTTTGCAGGTATTACCCACTCATCAAACTGTTCTGGTGTAACATAACCAAGCTTCACTGCCATTTCTTTTAACGTTGTTCCTTGCTTGTGTGCTTTCTGTGCAATTTCAGCGGCTTTGTAATAACCGATCTTGGTGTTGAGTGATGTAACCAGCATCAAACTATTCTCCACATGCTTTTTAATATTTGCTTCAATTGGCTCAATGCCAACTGCGCATTTATCATTAAAGCTTACACAACCATCGCCCAATAAACGTGCACTGTGCAGGAAGTTATAGATCATCACAGGCTTAAATACATTCAATTCAAAATGACCCATGGCACCACCAACGTTAATCGCCACATCATTACCCATAACCTGTGCAGCGATCATTGTTAATGCTTCACACTGTGTTGGGTTTACTTTGCCTGGCATAATAGATGAACCTGGTTCGTTATCAGGAATAAAAATTTCACCAATACCGCTACGAGGACCACTGCTCAACATACGAATGTCGTTGGCAATCTTCATTAAACTTACTGCAACTGTTTTCAATGCACCATGTGCTTCTACAATTGCATCGTGTGCAGCTAATGCTTCGAATTTATTGTCGGCAGTTTTAAACGGAAGCTTTGTAAGCTTCGCAATATGCTTCGCCACATTTACATCGTAGTTGGGAGGTGTGTTGATACCTGTACCAACGGCAGTGCCACCCAAAGCCAGTTCGCTTAAATGTGCCAATGTGTTTTTAATTGCTTTCAATCCATGATCAAGCTGTGATACATAACCGCTAAACTCCTGGCCCAGCGTAAGTGGTGTTGCATCCATAAAATGCGTACGGCCGATCTTCACAACTTTCTTATATGCCTTTGCTTTTTTATCGAGTGTGTTGCGCAACTTCTCAATGCCGGGAATGGTTGTTTCAACCAATATTTTATATGCTGCAATGTGCATAGCAGTTGGAAAGGTATCGTTACTGCTCTGGCTTTTGTTTACATCATCGTTCGGATGGAGATATTTTTCTTTATCCTCCAGCTTGCCGCCATTCAATACATGACCACGATAAGCAATTACTTCGTTCACATTCATGTTACTTTGTGTACCACTACCTGTTTGCCAAACAACCAACGGAAAAAATTCATCGAGTTTACCATCCAGAATTTCTTTACATACTTTACCAATCAGCACGGCTTTCTTTTTGGGTAAAACACCGGCCTCGTTATTGGTAATGGCCGCAGCATGTTTCAGGTAAGCAAATGCACGGATAATTTCTTTTGGCATGCGGTTAATGTCCTGTGCAATTTTAAAGTTGTCGA
>JACCDQ011628070.1_pt1 | contig 14558 bp, 11 predicted proteins | sample 7446031 | NCBI WGS metagenome assembly JACCDQ01 (sample SAMN15323442, study PRJNA562643) | freshwater metagenome | isolation source: river surface water | place: USA:Blue River Watershed | collected 2017-08-17
CCTCGCGCGCGATGGCGAGGGCCGCCTGCGCCCGGGCGATCAGCGGGTCCTTGGCGGTCTCGGGCGACAACGCGGCGAGCAGGGCGGCGGCCTCGTCCCCCCGGCCCAGCGCGACCAGCGCCCGGGCGCGGCCGGCGATGATCGCGGGCAGCTCGGGCGCAAGCTCGGCCAACTGGTCGAAGATCGACAGGGCATGGGAGGCATCGCCCTGCCCGAGCGCAGCTTCGCCCATTTCGATGAGCGGTGCGATGTCCTGCTCGGTCTGCTGTGCGGCGCCTTCGATGGGAAGCTGGCGCAGCAGCTGGTCGAGCATCTGGGTGAACTGGGCCTCGGTTCGCGCGGGCGTGAGGTCGGCGACAAGCTGTCCCTGGAACAGGGCATAGACGGTCGGGACCGACTGGACCCGGAACTGGGCGGCGATCAGCCGGTCGGCATCGACGTCGATCTTGACCAGCCGGACCCCGCGATCAGCATAGTCGGCGGCCACCTTGTCGAGAATCGGGGCGAGCGCCTTACACGGCCCGCACCAGCTGGCCCAGAAGTCGAGGATGACGAGCTGGGTCATCGAGGGTTCGACCACGTCGCGGCGGAAGGCCTCGATCGCGTCGCGCTCGGCTGCGCTCATTCCCAGTGTCGCCACGATGCGCCTCTCCTGATCCGGCTTGGAAGTGCCTGTCCTTATGTGGGGCGTGGATGACAAATGCCAAGTCTTTCGATCAGGGGTTGCCGACTCCGTTTTGCCATGCTAGCTGCCGCCACCTCATCGCAGGCGGTGGCACCCATTGCTGCCTGTCGATCACGCCAGAGCGGGCGTAGCTCAGGGGTAGAGCACAACCTTGCCAAGGTTGGGGTCGAGGGTTCGAATCCCTTCGCCCGCTCCAGTTTTCCCACACATATCGAAATATGGTCCCGTTCTGGGGTCAGTCGCGTCCGTCCTGTCGCGCGGCGGCATGGCGCTGGGCAATCCAGCTGCACGCCATCAGCTGGATCTGGTGAAACAGCAGGACGGGCAGGATGATCGGTCCTGCCATGCTTGCGGGAAACAGAATGCGGGCCATCGGGACCCCGCTCGCCATCGATTTTTTCGACCCGGTGAAGACGATCACGATTCGGTCCTCTGGCGCGAAGCCGAGCGCTGCGGCCAGCCATGTCGTCCCGGCGAGAACGATGGCGAGAATCAGCAGGCAGGCGAGCATCAGGATCAGGAGGTGCGGGACGGCGATCTCGTGCCACAGGCCGCCGGTGACCGCGGCCGAGAAGGCGCTGTACACGCTGAGCAGGATGGTGCCGCGATCGGTGATCCCGAGCAGGCGCTTCTGGCGGTCGGCCCAGCCTCCCAGCCAGCGCCGGAGGGCATGGCCGACGAGGAATGGAAAGAAGATCAGCAGCGCGATTCGCAGCAGTTGATCACCCGAAATGCCATGGTTCCCGACATGCATCAGCAGCCCGGCCAAGAGCGGGGTGATCACCACCCCGGCGATGTTCGAGAGGGCGGCCGCGCAGGTCGCCGCGGCGACATTGCCGCCCGCGATCGAGGTGAAGGCGACCGACGACTGGACTGTCGAGGGCAGGATGCAGACATAGAGCAGCCCGAGCCAGAGCGGCGCGGGCAGCAGATCGCCGCCGATCGACTTGAGGCCGAGCCCGAGCAGCGGGAAGAGCAGGAAGCTGATGACAAGGATCAGCCCGTGCAGCCGCCAGTGGGTCAGCCCGGCGATCAGCGCCTCGCGGCGCAACCGCACGCCGTGAAGGAAGAAAAGGGCGACGATCGAGATCGAGACGAGCAGGTCGAAGCCCGGTATGAGCGCAGTCGGGACCGGAAAGAGGCTGGCCCCTCCGACGGTTGCGAGCAGGATCAGGATGAAGGGGTCGGGCCTTGGCATGGGGCGATCCGGTCTGGCGGGGCGATAGGTGACAAAGCCGGTGCCAAAACCGGCAAATCCCGCTATGGGCGGCGCGGATCGGGAGTGCAAACCCGATTTTGAGGTAGGGAATCCGGAACGTCCGATGTTCGAGCTGTCCAAGCAATTCCGTTTCGATGCGGCGCATACGCTGACGCGCGAGATCCAGGCCGAATCGAGCCGGCGGATTCATGGTCACAGCTATCGCGCCGAGGTGACGGTGCGCGGGCTGCCCGATCCCGTAAGCGGGATGGTGGTCGATCTCGGCCATCTCGAACTCGCGCTGGCGCGGCTCCATGACGCGCTCGACCATCATTTCCTCGACGAGGTCGAGGGACTCGGGCCGGCGACGATGGAAAATCTGTGCGCTTGGATCTGGCGTCGCCTCGCCCCCGATTTCGCGCAGCTGCACCGGGTGGCCGTCTATCGCGATTCAAGCGGCGACGCCTGCTGCTATCACGGCCCCGCGGCCTGACCCGACCCTAGGGCTTGCGCCGGGTCGGCGGCACCGCGTTGCACAGATCGACCGCGGCGGCGGGCCGGACATAGAAATCATCCTTGCGATTGGCGCGTGCGGTCACCCAGGCGGTGAAGGTCGCCCCGTCGCTGTCGAGAATCTGCCATGCGGGACGCTCGGCCAGCGGCAGGTCGGCGGCGATGCGGGCCGAGACGATCGGCACGCGCTCGGCCGGTGTCTGGTAGAAGCCGAGCGGGCCGGTGCCGCGCGGGCGCGCCGCCATCGTCTCGATCCCCCCGATCACGCGCCCCACCAGCGCGATGTTGCGGTCGAGCTGGCGCGGGGCGTGACCGATCACGGCGTAGAGCTCGCTGCCCGAACCGGTGTCGGGGGCATTGTCGCGTCCCACCCCGACCATGCCGTAACAATGGGCCAGCCAGCGCGTGTTGCCCTCGCCGCCGATCGGCCAGCCGTCGGACAGCCCTGTCATGCGGGCATAGCTGTCCCGCTGGCCGAGCGGGCGGACGCGCAGCCCCGCCGCGGGGCGCTCATATTCGGCCGGGGGAACCGCGACGATCCCGGGGGGCAATGCGCGTTTCTCGTCTCCCTGCGCCCATTGCACGACATAATTGTCCTGCACCCGGATGATCGCGCCGGCGTCGAACCAGCCCGCGCGCACCAGCGTGCGGATGTTGGCGACATGGACCGGCGCAAAGGCGGGGGCGAGGCGGATCGTCACGACGCTGCCGTCTCCGAGCGTCATCACCATCAGTTCGTCGGCCGGAATGTCGCGCCATGCGGTGGCGGGCGCGGCGTCGAGCACCGATTGGGGCGTCGGGTTTGCGGGGCCCGGGCCGGCCAGCCCGAGCAAGGCCAGCAGCAGGGCGACCCTGTGGGGCGCGATGGATCGGGGCATTAGCATCACCTTTTGAAAAATCTTCGGGCGGCAAGGTCGGTCCAGCCGCCCCTTGCGGTCAAGCCCTGACGGCCGCATCCATCCGGATAACCCCTAGGCTTGCCCTTTGCGGCCATTGCGGCAAACATGGCCCCAGATCAGAAAATATGTTGCGGAGCCCATGATGCAGCAAAATCTTCTTCACCGCCTCGTCGAGGCCGCTCTCGGCGCAAGCCGGGCCGACACCGCCCTGCGGTCGCTCGCGATCGAGCCCGCTCTTCTGGCCCAGCAGGGCGAGACGGCCTCGCGCGCCGTCATCGCCATGGGGCTCAACGTCCTGCTGTTCGATGACGTCATGGCGCGCGTGCCCTCGGGCCGTCGCTATGTCGAGCAAAGCGTGGCCGCGGGCCAGCCCATCCTGTTTGACCATGGCGCGTTGCGCACCATTCGCTTCCCCGAGGGGGGGACAGGCGCGCTGCCGCCGGGCCACGAGGCGTTCGGCCGCATCCTGCGCCCGCTCGGCTACGACATGGTCAAGATCTATCCGCTGCCCAAGCTGCACATGGCGGGCCATGTCTATTGCCATGCCGATTTCCCCGAGACGGTTCCGCAATTCTTCGTGAGCGAGCTTTATGTCGACCAGTTCGACGCGGCGTTCGCGGCCGCAGCCCATGGCGCCTTCGATACGACCCGCGACCCGCTGACGGTCGATACGGTCGCGGCACTGGACCGGCTCGCCCGTGACGGGGCTTTGCCCTTTGCCGATGCCGCGCTGCTGCTGCCAGTGCTGGCCGCGGCCTTTGGCTGCCACCACGATCCGGTGCGCGTCGCGGATTACGAGATACTCAAGGCCCAGTCGGCCGAGGCGGCGTGGATCTCGACCGAGGGCAATGCTTTCAACCATGCCACCGACCGCGTGGCCGACGTCGACACCCTTGCCGCCCGGCTCAAGGCCGAGGGCTTGCCGCTCAAGGACAAGGTCGAGGTCTCGGCCAGCGGCCGCGTGCGCCAGACGGCGACGCGCGCCGACGAGGTCGAGCGGGTGATGGTTGCTGCTGACGGCAGCCGGATCGTGCAGCATGTGCCGGGCTCGTTCCACGAGTTCATCACGCGCGCGGTCGATCCCGAGACGGGGCGGCTCGACCTCGGGTTCGATGCCGGAAACGCGACCGGCATCTTCGCCATGACCCGCGCCGCCTGACCGGTCCCGCGGGTGAAACGCCCGTTCTGAAATAATTTTTTCACATTCCGCATCCCCCGGGGTGCGGAATCTCTCCCTCCGCACGTCTTAGTGTTCGGGAGGCGATGACGATCCCTCCTGCATCAAGATGCGGGCGCATTGCGCTCGCGCCAACCTCTCCGTGTCCGGGCCCGTCGACGGCGCGCACATGGAAAAGGTGGTGGTCCGACAGGACGATGTGGCCACGCGGCAAGCCCTTCAGCTGCCTCGGCGCGACGCGATCCTGCGGGCAGGTGGGGAGGGTTGCGTGCGTAGATTGTCCGAGATTGAAGACCTGGGTGGCGGCCTGTGCGTTCTGCCGCCCCGTGGCGAGCCGGTTGGGGAGCGCGTGGCGCATGATGCGGTGCCTGCGACCTCCGGCGAAGCGCCTTTTTTTCTGCCGCGCGACCGCTTGGGCGCACTGGCGCCGGGGCCGATGGCTCGGGACCGGTCCGCTGCTGCGGCCTTGGCCGAGCGCACCCGCTGGCTTTCCGAGAATGTCATGCCGCACGAGCCGTGGCTGCGGCGCTGGCTCCAGCGGCGTGGGGTCGAGCAGGATGTCGAGGACATCGTTCAGGAAAGCTATATCCTGCTGATCCAGGCCGAGCGGGTCGACCATGTGCGGCACCCGCGAAACTATTTCTGCCAGACCGCGCGCTCGATCATCCTGCGCCGTGCGCGCCGGGCGGCGATCGTGCGCATCGATTGCGCCGACACGACCGAGCTGCGCGAGATTGCCGCCGAACAGCCGGCGATCGATCAGTGCGTCGCCGCGCGCGAGGAGTTGCGACTGGTTCTTGCCGCGATTGACCGTTTGCCGCCGCGCACCCGCGACGTGTTTCGCATGCGTCGGGTCGAGGACTTGTCGCTGAGCGCGACTGCGGCGCGGCTGGGGATCAGCCAGAGCGCCGTCGAGAAGCATCTGCGCGCGGCCTTGCGCCTCCTTGGCCAGGCTTGCGGGCGTTTGCCGGCCTGAGGCCTGCCCATCTGAGCCCTGCCCACCTTAGCTTGGTCCGCCGGGTCATGGGCCCGGCGCCGTTGCGTATCTTCCGTCATCAAAGAGCCGACGCCTCCGCCGAAACGGGGGCGCCGGCCCAGTTGGCTACCATCTTCCTGCACCGGAAGTGGACAGTGAAGACGATGGAGGGGAGGTTAAGCCCATCGCCTTCGTTCCCTAGATGCGCCGCGTCCGCGATTCCGCATTTGTCGCCAGTGGCTTGCGGCGTTGGAGATGCGCTTTTTCAGAAATGACCGGAGAATTTTCCGTCGGTGACGGGAAAGAAAAGAGGGGCGATACGGGGTGTGTTCCCCCGCGGATCCAAGGTCCGCGCCCGCCGTATCGCCAAGTTCGGCCCCGCTCTCGTTGAAACCGGCCGTGATCCGGCGGCTTCTTCCTAGATGCGCGGGGCATCCTGATCCGCATCAATCTTTCAGATGCCCTGCGGATAATTGCGGCCCGCGCATCTAGTGAAGAGACAAGGCCATGCGGGGAGACGCAGGGCCAAGAGGTTCGCAGCCGGGGACGTTATCAGGTGATCAGCGCGGCACCGACAATCGCAGACATTCGCGAGGCGGCAGGCCGCATTTCGGGGGCGGTGATGCAGACGCCCTGCGTGATCAGCGAAACCCTCTCGCGCATCGCGGGATGCCGGATGCATCTCAAGTTCGAGAATTTGCAGTTCACCGCCTCGTTCAAGGAGCGTGGTGCGCTCAACCGGCTCTTGACCCTGTCCCCTGCCGAACAGGCGGCGGGCGTGTGCGCCATGTCGGCGGGCAACCATGCCCAGGGGGTCGCCTATCATGCGCACCGCCTCGGCATCGCGGCGACGATCGTGATGCCGTGCGGCACGCCCGCGACCAAGATCAGCCGCACCCGCGAGCATGGCGCCGAGGTCATCGTCGAGGGCGACAACCTGTCCGAGGCGATGGCGGTCGCCGACCGGCTGGGCCGCGAGCGCGGCCATGTCTTCGTCCATCCTTATGACGACCCGATGATCATCGCGGGGCAGGGAACGCTCGGCCTCGAGATTCTCGACGCGGTTCCCGATCTCGACATCATCGTCGTGCCGATCGGCGGCGGCGGGTTGATTTCGGGCATCGCGATTGCGGCGAAGGCGATCCGGCCCGACATCCGCATCATCGGCGTCCAGAGCGCCGCCTATCCCTCGATGGTCCGCTCGCTCGCCGGCGATCCGGCCGAGGGTCCCGACGCCATGACGATCGCCGAAGGGATCGCGGTCAAGCAGGCGGGGCTGTTGACCCGCGAGATTATCCGCGAGCTGGTCGAGGAGATATTGATCGTTCGCGAGGCGTCGATCGAACGCGCGATCGCGTTGCTCCTGTCGGTCGAGAAGACAGTCGTCGAGGGGGCGGGGGCTGCCGGCCTCGCCGCGATCCTCGAGCATGGCGACCGCTTTGCCGGGATGCGCGTCGCGACCCCCTTGTGCGGGGGCAATATCGACCTGCGCATGCTGTCGTCGGTGGCGATGCGCGAGCTGGTGCGCACCGGCCAGCTGATCCGCCTCGACGTGCCGATCTCGGACCAGCCGGGTGCCTTGTCGGCGCTGGCGACGGCGCTGGCCGACGCCGGGGCCAATATCGTCGATGTCGCACACGACCGGCTGTCGCTGTCGCTCAACCCCAAGGGGGCGGTGCTCGACGCGGTGATCGAGGTGCAGGATCGTCGCCATGGCGACGCGGTGCTCGCGGCGTTGGCGCAGCGCGGCTTTGCCGTAACGACCCGACCGCTATGACGGGCCTGTTTCTTTCCGCCCTGGGGGCGCGGCCATGATGCCGGGTGAATATCACGCGGCGCCGGCCTGGGCGCTGGTGGTCCATGGCGGTGCGGGCTCGATGCTGCGCGGCCAGCTCGACCCCGAGGTCGATCGGGCTTCGCGCGTTGCGCTGATCAAGGCGCTCGAGGCGGGCGGCGCGGTGCTGGACGAAGGCGGCCGCGCGCTCGACGCGGTCGAGGTCGCGGTTCGCATCCTCGAGGATGACGCCCATTTCAATGCGGGGCGCGGCGCGGTCTTTACCGCCGATGGCACGCACGAACTCGACGCCGCGATCATGGATGGCGCGACGCGGCGTGCAGGTGCGGTGGCGGGGCTGACGCGCACGCGCAATCCGATCTCGGGTGCGCGGACGGTGATGGACTGCAGCCCGCACGTGTTGATGGCCGGCCCCGGCGCCGATCGCTTCATGCGCGAGCAGGGGGTCGAGCAGGTCGACCCGGCCTGGTTCCACAGCGATGCGCGCTGGCAACAGCTCGAGGCAGCGCGCCGGATTGGCGGCGGGAGCGCGCGGTTCGACGACGCGGTCAAGTTCGGCACGGTCGGCGCGGTCGCCCGCGATGCCGGAGGCAACCTTGCCGCGGCGACCTCGACTGGCGGCCTGACCGGCAAGCGCCCGGGCCGGGTCGGCGATACCGCCGTGCCGGGAGGTGGCACATGGGCCGACAATCGCGGCTGCGCCGTCTCGGCCACGGGATCGGGGGAATATTATATCAGGGAAGGCGCGGCGCACGAGATCAGTGCGCGCATGCGGTTTCTCGGGGAATCGGTCGGCACTGCCGCCGATACGGTCCAGGCCGATGTCCGGGCGCTGGGCGGGACTGGCGGAGTGATCGCCATTGCCGCCACCGGCCGGCCGGTCTGGTCGTTCAACACGCCCGGCATGTTCCGCGGAATGCTGTGTTCCGGGGCCAAGGCCAGGGTCGCGATCTATGGGGACGAGTGAGCGCCATGGACCGGGGGCGATGACAGAAGAAAATGGGTCAGACCAAGGAGAGAAACTATGAATATCGCTGAAATGGCCAGCCGGCTGGGTGAACAGCATGGCATGAGCAAGGGCAAGGTTCGCGCCATCATCGGGTCGATGCTGGAAACGATCACCGACGCCGCCAAACGCGGCGAGGAGGTCTCGCTGACCGGGTTCGGCAAGTTCAAGCCGTCGGATCGTTCGGCGCGCGAGGGGCGCGACCCGCGCACGGGTGAGGCGCTGATGATCTCGGCGTCGCGCAAGATCCGTTTCACGCCGTCGAAGGCGCTCAAGGAGCGGCTCAATCACTGATCCGGTCCCGTCCAGAGAGGGTCGCTGCGCAGCCGCGGCGGCCCTCTTTGCGCGACGTGCGGAGAGGATGTGACAAGGACTGGTGGCGGGGCTGGGGAAGCGGTCGGGCCGAGGCCCTATGCTGCGGTTCATGCTGCAGCTGCAGCCGCAGCATCTCGTATCTGCCACTATGCCGGATCGGGTTGGTTTTATGAGGGCTGGTGGGGATCGGCGTGTAAGGGAGCACGCCGATCCCGCTTGGCTATCCCCGAGGAAGTCCCCGTGGGGAGAGGGGTTCGTCTGTGATCGCCTCGCCGAACCCTCTCCGCTAACCTAGATGCACGGCGCGGGCGGTTCCGCACGTCGTTTCCCCGGGAAATTTTTCACTTGTGCGGGCGGGTCCCGTTTCGCGCTATTGCCGCGCCCGCCCGCCCATGCTTATTCACACAACTGTAATCAAATGGAGACCGCCACGTGACCAAGATGCTCAGGGTTGCCGCCGCTGCACTCGCCGCCACCCTGCCCCTCGCCCCGGCGCTGGCCGCCGTGCCCCAGAGCGTCGGGACGCCTGCGCCCTTGCCGCCGGCGCTGCCTGTTGCGCAGGACATCGACTATCCGGGGACGATCCGGCTTTTCGTCGATGCGACTGATGTCACGCGCCGCATCTTCCGCGTGCGCGAGGTGATTCCGGTTGCAGCATCGGGTCGTTTCACCCTGCTCTATCCCGAATGGCTGCCGGGCAACCATGCCCCGCGCGGCCCGGTCGACGACCTGGCCGGGCTCGTCATCACCGCCAATGGCAAGGTCGTTCCGTGGACGCGCGACCCGGTGCACAGCTACGCCTTCCATCTCGACCTGCCCGAGGGGACGACCGAGCTGGTTGCCGAGTTCCAATATGTCTCGCCGACCGACGACGATCAGGGCCGGGTCGTGATGACCCCGGACATGCTCAACCTGCAATGGAACCTGACCGCGCTGTACCCGGCCGGATATTATGTCCGCCGTATCCCCGTGCAGGCGACCGCCCGGCTGCCCGAGGGGTGGCGCTATGGGCTCGCGCTCGATCCGGTTGCCGGGACGTCCGCCAATGCCAGCGAGGTGACTTTCCAGACCGTCTCGTTCGAGACGCTGGTGGACTCGCCGATGTTTGCGGGGCGCTGGTTCCGCCGCGAGCAGCTGACCAAGACTGTCAGTCTCGACATCGTCGCCGACAATGCCGCCGAACTGGCGGCGACGCCTGACCAGATTGCGCGCCACCGCGCGCTGGTCGACCAGGCGGTCAAGCTGTTCGGGGCGCAGCATTATGATCGCTACACCTTCCTGCTCGCGATCACCGACCAGATGGGCGGCATCGGCCTCGAGCACCACCGCTCGAGCGAGAACGGCGTGCGCACCGGCTATTTCACCAAGTGGGACGAACAGCCCGGCCGCCGCAACCTGCTGCCGCACGAATATGCGCATAGCTGGGTGAGCAAGCATCGTCGCCCCGACGACCTCTATCCCGCCGACTTCTCGGTGCCGCTGCGCAACTCGATGCTGTGGCTCTACGAGGGGCAGGACCAATATTGGGGTTATGTGCTGCAGGCGCGTTCGGGCATCGTCTCGAAGGACCATACGCTGTCCGCCTATGCGATGATCGCCGCCAGCCTCGACAGCCGGCCAGCGCGCCAGTGGCGCCCGCTGATCGACACGACCAACGATCCGATCATCTCGGGCCGCCGTCCGCAGCCCTGGCTGAGCTGGCAGCGCTCCGAGGATTATTACAATGAGGGTCTGCTGATCTGGCTCGATGCCGACATGATCATCCGCGAGCGCAGCGGCGGCAAGAAGTCGCTCGACGATTTCGCGCGCGCCTTTGCCGGCGGCACCGAGGGCGACTGGGGCGTGAAGACCTATAATCTCGGTGACGTGGTCATGCTGCTGAACAAGATCGCGCCTTATGACTGGGCCGGCTTCTTCGACGCACGCGTCAATCAGGTCGCGCCGCGCGCCCCGCTCGGCTGGCTGGCGCGCAGCGGCTACAAGCTCGTCTACGCCAAGGAACCGACCGCTTACTGGACCTCCGAAGAAAAGGCCCGCAAGATTGTCGACCTGAGCTATTCGCTCGGCCTCGCGGTCAACAGCCGTGACGACACGCTGGCCTCGGTGCTGTGGGACGGCCCGGCTTTCAAGGCGGGGCTGACAGTCGGCACCAAGCTGCTCGCGGTTGGCGGCCGGGCCTATGACGCCGACCGGCTGCGCAAGGCGGTCGAGGAGGCGCAGGCCAGCGGCAAGCCGGTCGAACTGCTGGTCAAGCGCGAGGACCGCTACGAGACGGTCCGGATCGACTGGACCGGTGGGCACCGCTATCCGCGGCTCGAAAAGGTTGCAGGCGGAAGCGGCTGGCTCGACCGCCTGCTCGCCCCCAAGAAGTGAGGGACAAGATGCGCACCATGATGATCGCCGCCGCGATGCTGGCCACGCTGTCGGGACAGGCCGGCGCCGAGAAACTGACGCCCGAGCGGGTCTATGCCGACCCGGCGCTGTCGGGACCGAGCGCGCGCAACGTCAAGCTGTCGCCCGACGGCACGCTTGTGACCTATCTTAAGGCCAAGGCCGAGAACCAGCGCATGACCGACCTGTGGGCTGCCGACGTGTCGGGCGGCACGCCGCGCCTGCTGGTCGATGGCGCGCGACTGATCCCGCAGGGGCGCACCCTGTCGGAAGCCGAGGTGGCCCGGCGCGAGCGGCAGGGTATCCAGAGCCGCGGCGTGGTCGATTATGACTGGGATGACGAGGGTCGCTTCGTCCTTGTGCCCGTCGAGGGCGATTTGTGGCTGTTCGAGCGCGCGACGGCGGGACTGCGCCAGCTGACCGCGACCAATGCCGACGAGATTGACGCCAAGGTATCGCCCAAGGGGCGCTTCGTTTCGTTCGTGCGCGACGACAATCTCTACGTCCAGCCGCTCGCCGGCGGGGCCGAGCGCGCGCTGACCGCCGACGGCACCGAAATGGTCAGCTGGGCGACCGCCGAGTTCATCGCGCAGGAAGAGCTCGACCGCGACACCGGTTACTGGTGGTCGCCCGACGAGAGCCGGATCGCGCTGGCCCGCGTCGACAATAATCGGGTCGACATCGTGCCAAGGCCTGACGTCAATGCGAACGGCGCGACCGTGGTCGACCAGCGCTATCCGCGCGCCGGTCGCCCCAATGCGCTGGTGGAACTCTATGTCGCCAGCGTTGCCGATGGCCGCCGGGTCAAGGTCGACCTTGGCGCCAATGCCGACATCTATCTCGCCCGGGTCAACTGGTCGGCCGATGGCGCGACGCTTTACGTCCAGCGGCTGAGCCGCGACCAGCGTCGCCTCGACCTGCTGGCGGTCGATCCCGCGACGGGCGCAAGCAAGGTCATCCTCAGCCAGACCTCGAAACACTGGGTCGAGCTGAGCCATGATTTCACCCCGCTCGCCGACGGCAATTTCCTCTGGTCGTCCGAAGCGTCGGGCAATCGCCACATCTATCTTTATGATCGCAGCGGTCACCAGCTGCGGCAGGTGACCAAGGGCGACTGGCCGGTGGCGGGGCTGCTGGGCGTCGACGCCGCGCGGCATCGCGTCCTGTTCGCCGCCAGCAAGGCGTCGCCGATCGAGCGGCAGCTTTATGCCGCGCGCTACGACCGCGTCGAGGCGCCGGTTGCGCTGACGACCGGCGCGGGCTGGTGGGCGGCGAGCGTCGCGCGCAAGGGCGGCGCCTTTGTCGGCACCTATTCCGACCCGGCGACGCCGCCGCGCACCGGGCTTTATGCCGCCGACGGCGTCCTGGTGCGCTGGATCGAGGAGAATAAGGTCGACGAGAGCCATCCCTGGTGGGCCTATCGCGACCGTTTTGCCGCACCGCGCTTCGGCTCGATCAAGGCCGAGGACGGGCAGGCGCTGTGGTGGTCGATGCAAGTGCCGCCGGGCTTCGATCCGGCCAAGCGCTATCCGGTCATCGTCAAGGTCTATGGTGGTCCCGCGGGCGCCCTGGTCAACCGCGGCTGGGTGTCGCCGTCGGACCGGCTCTTCCTCGAGGCGGGCTATCTCCTCTTCACGCTCGACAATCGCGGCACGCCCAATCGCTCGGTCCGGTTCAAGACCGCGATCGATCGCAACATGGGCCGCGCCGAGGTGGCCGACCAGATTGCGGGCGCGACCTACCTCGCCTCGCTGCCCTATGTGGATCCGGCGCGGATCGGCGTCACCGGCTGGTCGAACGGCGGCTATATGACGCTGATGCTGCTGACGGCGGCGCACACGCCGTTTGCGGCGGGCGTCGCCGGCGCGCCGCCGACCGACTGGTCGCTTTACGACACCGGCTATACCGAGCGGTACATGGGCACGCCGCAGGACAACAAGGCGGGCTATGCCGCGTCCGAGGTCGTCGGCCGCATTGATGGGATGAAGCCGGGCAGCCTGATGCTCGTCCACGGCATGGCCGATGACAATGTCACCTTCGACAATTCGACGCGGCTGATGGCGGCGCTGCAGGCCAAGGACATCGCCTTCGAGACGATGCTTTACCCGGGTCTGCGTCACCGCGCGGGCTGGGGTCAGGCGCAGTTGCTCCACCGCACCCGCGCGACGCTCGACTTCTTCGCGCGCAAGCTCGCGCCCGTTCCCGCGCCCTAGGCCTTGAATAGGGCCTAGCGCTGGAACGGGGGCGGGTCGCTGCTCGGGAAGGACTCGTCCAGCGCCTCGTCGACGGCGTCCCAGTCTTCGGGGCCGGGGCTGCGGATCGACTCGGGCCCGGCTGTGCGGGTCTGGTCGATATTGGCCGGTTCGACATCACCGGCGACCAGCGCGGCGCGATGCCCGCGCGGCAATTCTGCCAGCCCGGCGTCGCTGCGGTGACGGCGGCGCTGCCAGACAATCGCCGCCAGCAGCCCGGTGGCCAACCCGGCGGCGATCCCGATGCCGCGCCAGCCGACAGGCGGGGGGATCAGGGTGCGGGCGGTGTGTTTCGATCGGGTTCGTGTCGCCATGGCCAGTGCCTTCCTTGAACTGACCCGCGAACGCGGCCGGCTGGGCCCGGGTTCCCCGATCGGTTTCAAATCGACATTTTGTCTAGTGGAAGCGCCTTGTTCGCTTCGCTAGGTTTTGCGGCATCGAATGAAAGCAACGAAAGGGGATGGGGATGTCTCTCAAGGCGCGACCCAAGATTCGCGGACTTCTGATCGCGATGGTTTTGACGGGTGTTTTGTTCCCGCTCGGCCGCATGGCATTTCCCGACGCGGTGCAGGCCGGCAAGCCCGCGCGGCCTTTCGTCGCGGTCGCCCTTGGCGGCACGGTCAGTTCGGACAAGGACGGCCTGATGGAGGGCGTGCTCCTGATCGCGAAGCGCGACAATGATCCGATGCTCGTCTCGGTCGTGACCGACGCTGCCGGGCGCTATGCCTTTCCCTCCGATCGCCTTGCGCCGGGCCGCTATAGCCTGACCGTGCGCGCGGTGGGCTATGACCTGCCCGGCAATGGCGCGCCGGTCGAGGTCGAGGTGGGGCCCAATGGCGTGACGCGCGACATCCGCCTGCAGCCGGTGGCAGACACCGACCAGCTGGCGTCGCAGCTGACCTCGCTCGAATGGCTCAACAGCTTCCCCGGCACCGATGCGCAAAAGACCGTCATGATGCGCAACATGGTGAACTGCGCCTTCTGTCACTCGTTCGAGCGTATCGCGCGGTCGGGGCATGACTCGAAGGAGTTCCTCGAGGTGATGCAGCGCATGCTTACCTATGAGACCGACCATAGCGGCGCCGAGCGCATCCAGATCGTCGCGCCGCCGCAGCCCGTCGAAGGGCTGCAGTGGTTCGGCCGCAAGGCCAAGGACATTGCCGATTATCTCGCGACGGTGAACCTGAGCGGCGGCAAGGAGACATGGGCCTATCCGCTCAAGACGCTGCCGCGCCCGAGCGGCATTGCCACCAAGGCGGTCGTCACCGTCTATCCGATCCCGCGCGAGACGAGCGTGATCCACGACCTCGACGTCGATTCGAAGGGCAATGTCTGGTACGGCAACAGCGGC
>JACCDQ011139716.1_pt1 | contig 14557 bp, 11 predicted proteins | sample 7446031 | NCBI WGS metagenome assembly JACCDQ01 (sample SAMN15323442, study PRJNA562643) | freshwater metagenome | isolation source: river surface water | place: USA:Blue River Watershed | collected 2017-08-17
GGATGATGCCGGCAGCGATCACGTTGGCGACCGCATTGCCGCCTTTGACCACGTCATCGAAGGACGCCATGATCACGCGCGCCGCCTGCGGCTTGGGCACCAGCTTGACGGTCACCTCGGTGACCACGCCCAGCATGCCTTCGGAACCGATGAAGACGGCCAGCAGGTCGAGGCCCGGCGCGTCGAGGCCTTCATTGCCGAGCTCGACGACTTCGCCATCGGTGGTGACCATGCGCACGCGCAGCACGTTGTGCACGGTCAGGCCGTACTTCAGGCAGTGCACGCCGCCGGAGTTTTCGGCGACGTTGCCGCCGATCGAGCAGGCGATTTGCGACGAAGGATCGGGCGCGTAGTACAGGCCATGCGGATTGGCCGCTTCGGAAATCGCGAGGTTGCGCACGCCGGGCTGGACGACGGCGGTACGCGCATACGGGTCGAGCTTGACGATGCGGTTCAGGCGCGCAGTCGACAGCACGACGCCATCGGCGATGGGCATCGCACCGCCGGACAGGCCGGTACCCGCGCCGCGCGGCACGATCGGCGCCTGCAGTTCGCGGCAGGCATTGAGCACCGCAATGACTTGCGCCTCGTTTTCGGGCAGCACGACCACCATCGGCAATTGCCGATAGGCCGACAAGCCATCGCATTCGTACGGACGGGTATCTTCCTCGGTGTAGAGCACGGAATGCGCGGGAAGCACGGCGCGCAAAGCGGCGACCACTGCCTGCTGGCGCGCCAGCGTAAAGGCCGCGGTGGCCTGTTTTTCAGGGGCGTTCATGATGTCGGATCCGGGAGCGGCCGACCTTCCGGGGACCGCAATGGGAAAGACCCGTAGTTTATAGAATCGCACCGCAGCAAAGCGTTGAATTCAGCGCATTTCGGCTGAAAAGCTTTGGCCAGACTGTTGAAATTTTTTGCCCGGCAAGTCGCCGGGGCAGTCCGCAGGCGGCGCGGGCGGCGCTGACGGCCGCCCGATCGGACCTTAGATGGTGCTGAAGGTTGCCAGCACCCACTGCAGGAAGGCCGCCACTTCGGGGCGTTCCAGCACCGGCTTTTCGTAGACGACGTGATAACCGTGCGGCGGGGTACCGGTCTGCTCGTCGAACAGGCGCACGATGTCGCCCGATGCCAGCATGTCGCGCGCGAAATGCGCGCGCGCCAGACCCACGCCATGGCCGTGCTTGACCATTTCCAGCAGCAGACCGAGGTCATCGACCCGAATGCCGCTGGTCGGCTCCGGCCAGTCGAGGCCGGCGGCTTCGAACCATGGCTGCCAGGGCTCGAGCGCGGAACGGATCAGCGTAGCCTTCTGCAAGTCGGCCGGTTCGTGGATGCCGCCGACCTGCTCGAGGTAGGCCGGGCTGGCCACGGCGAAGGTCGGTTCAAGGAACAGTTTTTCGCACTGTAAATTGGGATAGCGACCCGGGCCGAAGCGCACTTCGATATCGCTTTCCGACAGCGACAAGTCGTACAGCGGCACCGACAGGTAGATCTCGATCGCGATCTCGGGGTGCGCCTTCGTGAACGACGACAGGTTGGGCACCAGCATGTAGCGCGCAAAGGTCGGCGGCACGGTGACCTTGACGCGCGGCTGCACCGACGCAGCGCGGCGCGGCATCGGGAAGTCGGTCAGTGTGCGCAGTGCCTGACGCACCACGTCAAGATAACGACGGCCGAATTCGGACAGGCCAACATTGCGGCCGTCGCGCACGAACAGGCGCTCGCCGACGAATTCTTCCAGCAGACGAATGCGATGTGACAATGCAGACGGTGTGATGCAAAGTTCCTCGGCCGCCAGCGCGAAGGAGCCGTGACGTGCAGCTGCTTCGAATGCGGACAGCGCGTGTACCGGCGGAATACGATTGGCCATGTGAACCTTGCTTCAGCGGCGTAGGTGCGTCACCAGCGGACGACCTTGCCTGGGTTGAGAATATTGTTCGGGTCCAGCGCATGCTTGAGGGTGCGCATCACATCGATTGCGCCCTCGCCATGCTCCTGCACCAGGAAGTCGATCTTGTGCAAGCCGACACCGTGCTCGCCGGTGCAGGTGCCGTCCATCGCGATCGCGCGCGCCACCATGCGCTCGTTGACCGCTTCGGCACGGGCGATGTCGGCCGGATCGTTCGGATCGATCAGCATCTGCACATGGAAGTTGCCATCGCCGACATGGCCGACGATGCCGTGAATGATTTTCTCGCGCTCGCAGTCAGCCTTGGTCTCGAGCAGGCACTCGGCCAGCCGCGAGATCGGCACGCAGCAATCGGTCGAGATCGCCCGCGAACCCGGACGCAGTTGCAGCAGCGCGAAGTAGGCATTGTGCCGCGCCTGCCACAGGCGGCTGCGGTCTTCGGGGCGGGTCGCCCATTCAAAACCTTCGGCGCCATGTTCGTCGGCGATCTGCTGCACGACTTCGGCCTGCTCCTTCACGCCATGCTCGCTGCCATGGAATTCGAACAACAGCAGCGGCTTTTCCGGCAGCGACAGCTTGTCGTGCATGTTGATGGCCTTCACGCCACTCTCATCGACAAACTCGACGCGCGCCACCGGCACGCCCATCTGTATGGTCTGGATCGTGGTGTTGACTGCTGCCGCAATGCTCGGGAACGAGCACACCGCGGCCGACACGGCCTCGGGCTGCGGATAGAGCTTGAGCGTGATTTCGGTCACGATGCCCAGCGTGCCTTCGCTGCCGACAAAGAGGCGCGTCAGGTCATAGCCGGCGGAGGATTTCTTCGCACGGGTGCCGGTCTTGATGATCTTGCCGTCGGCGGTGACCACGGTCAGCGCCAGCACGTTTTCGCGCATGGTGCCGTAGCGGACCGCATTGGTGCCGGAAGCGCGGGTGGCCGTCATGCCGCCGATCGACGCATCGGCACCCGGATCGATGGGGAAGAACAGGCCGGTGTCCTTGATCTCGGCATTGAGCTGCTTGCGGGTCACACCGGGCTGCACCGTCACGGTCAGGTCTTCGGCATGGATGTTGACCACGCGGTTCATCTGCAGCAAATCGATCGACAGGCCGCCCTGCAGCGCCAGGATATGGCCTTCGAGCGAGGTGCCGGCGCCGTAGGGGATGATCGGGAACCGATGTTCGTTGCACAAGGCCACGGCCGCTGCCACATCCTCGGTCGACTGCGCAAAGACCACCGCATCGGGCAGCATCGGGTCGTACGAGGATTCGTCGCGCCCATGGTGCTCGCGCATCGCGTGGCTGGTCGACAATTGCGCGCCAAAGCGAGCCTGCAAGGCAGACAACAGGGCTTCGGGCAGGGGGCGCTTCAGGACATCGGTGGGGGAATTCATGCGGGATTCTCCGAGAGAAAGATATTGTACTCCGTGTGCCACCCGCGCTTCAGAACTGGAGCGGCCACCGGCCCGGCGGGCGGGAGCCGGGCTGCTTTTGACCCGAATCGACAGTTTTCGCAGCGCAAACATGGGGCGGGCGTTTTCCCGTATGCTGCCTGTTATTCATGCAAACGAGCTTTTGAATTCCTGAAGATGGGCAACCGACTTTCCAAGATTGCGACCCGCACCGGCGATGATGGCACCACCGGTCTCGGCGATGGCACCCGCACCGTCAAAGATGCACTGCGTGTGCAAGCCATGGGCGACGTAGATGAACTGAATTCGCAGATAGGTGTGCTGCTGTGCGAAGACTTGCCGGCCGACATGCGCGAAGAGCTGATCACGATTCAGCACGACTTGTTCGACCTCGGCGGCGAGCTGTCCATCCCCGGCTTCGTGATGATGACCGATGCGCAGGTCGCGCGACTGGATGCGCTGCTGGAGAAGTACAACGGCACGCTGACGCCGCTGAAGGATTTCATCCTGCCCGGCGGCTCGCGCGCGGCGGCGATTGCGCATGTGTGCCGTACCGTGTGCCGGCGCGCCGAGCGCAGCATCGTCGGACTGCGCAAGGAAGAAAATGTGCATGCTCGGCTCGGGCATTACGTGAACCGCCTGTCGGACTTGCTGTTCGTGCTGGCGCGTGTGCTGAACCGCCACGCGGGCGGCGAAGACGTACTGTGGGAGAAGGGCCGGGGACGCGAATGAAAAATGCGCCGCTGCGGGTAATCCGCAGCGGCGCATTCGCGATCAGCCTGGCAATACTTCAGCCGTTGCCGCGCACTACCAGGTTATCCTGCAGGAAGCGAAGCGCCGCCTGCTGGCCAGCCTGCATTGCTGCGTCAAGCGCACTGTAACGTTGCACTCCCCCCTGTCCATTGGAGCGGTCGACCACGATCTTCGCGCCCATCTGCAACAGCTGCCGCATCATCGGCACGTTCCCCGTGGTCGTCGCCTGCATCAGCAAAGTCACCTGGAATCCGCCCGGACCGTGCATCGAGCCGGGCGCATTGATGTCAACCTTGAAGTTGTGCACCAGCCAGGTGAGGGCTTGCTGACTTCCCGCAGCCATCGCCTCCAGGCACAGCGCATGGCCATCGAGTTGCCAGCCTGGGAATTGCGACTGCAGCACATCATGCAAGGCCGCCATCATGTCGACGTTGCCGTTCCGGATCGCCATCACCATCCATTGTTTCGCAATGGTCGTGCTGTGCGGCTGCGCCACGAGATTGAGCTCGAATTGCTGACTGCAGAGCGTGAGTACCGAGTTCGCATGCCCGCCCTTGACGGCGCTGTTAATCGCGGAGCGCAGTTCCTTCCAATCAGCCAGTTTCACCCCGGCCTGCTCGCGCGCTTGAATCACCATTTGCAGGATGGCGATGTTGCCGCCTTCGGCAGCACAGGTCAGGCTGCTGACGACTTCCGCGCCTTCGCCCCAAGGCTCGGCATCGACCTCGGCGCCGCGCTCGACCAGCAGCTGGCAGATGTCGAAGTGTCCTGACTTCGCTGCACGGCGGAAGGCATCGCAGAAGTCCTGGTCTTGCGTCGTCAGGTCGGCGCCACGGTCGAGCAGCAGCCGCACGGCTTCGATATTGCCATGGCCGCAGGCCTCCAACAGTGGCGTGTACGGCATGCCGGAGCCGGAGCCGTCCTCGATCTCATCGCGATCTTCGTCACCCTCGCGCCGGCGCCAGGGCACCGCCACAGTCGCGGCTCCCTGTGCGAGCAGGAACCTGAACAGCGTCAGGTCGAGATAGCGCGCTGAAGCGGCCAGCGCAGTCATTTCGCTGCCATCGACATGCCAGGCATTCATGTCAGCGTGATGCCGTAGCAGCAGTTGCACCATGGGCAGGTCGTTCCTCAGCGCTGCCTTGACGATCGGCTGATCGCCGCGATCAGCGGCGTGCGCATTCGGGTCGGCCCCGGCTTGCAGCAGGACGTCGGCGATTCCCGTGTGGCCCGCACTCACAGCCGCGTCGAGGAAATCATCAGCGCCGCCTTCCAGCATGCCGGATGTCCAGAGCGCCATGAAGGCATTCATATCCCCGGCACGGATCGCGTCGTAGCAAAGCGTGTTCGGATCCTGCGCGCCCGGCAGCACTTCCGGTGGCGCGACTGGCGCAGCAACGGCTGCGGCCTGGGGTACGCCACCCTGTTCAACCCGTACCCGCTTGGCACGGTTGTCCACACCGCCCTCGTCACGTTCGCGCTTGCGGTCAGCACGCAGTTCGGGAGGGCCGCCCGCTTCGACACCATGCGGGACTTGCGCCGGCAGATTCGGATAGTCCGCTGGCTGCGGTTGCATTTGATGCTGCATGAAATGCTGCGGTTGAGGCTGTAGCCGTTGCATCTGATGCTGAGGCTGTGGCTGCTGCATCGGCTGCTGTATCGGATGCTGCTGAGGCTGCGGCTGAGGCTGCAACATGCGGGGTGCCACAGGTGCGTCATTCGCCTGTCCGGGCGCTTGCTGCCCTTGTTGCGCAGGTTGTTGGCCCGGCGGTTGCGGCGCTTGCTGCCGTTCCTGATTCTGGATATACGAATACGCTGAGCTTGGTAAGAACGGGGGGTTATTGGCGTTAGGTGCGCTCATGCTGGGACATCCTTTCTGCGGGTGGGTGGCTGCGAAGGCCGGCACGCTGCCGGCGATGCGCTGTGTAACGGCCACCCGCGCAGATGTTCTGGCGCCCCATTGCATGTTCGCTGTACGACAACGGCGCAAGCACAGCGGACCTATGCACTCACCCACGACCTAAACACGCGACAAATAATCAATGTTCAGCGGCTGCGAATTAATGATGTCGACGATATGCGCCCTGCCCAACTGTAGCGCGAGGTCGGCAGGGGTCTTCCCCTCCATGTCCCGGATGCCCGTATCGACCCGGTAATGCAGAACGAGGTCGGAGACGATGCGCTGCCCCGGGCCTTGCACCGCGTAGTGCAGCACCGATCTCCTGTTGGCGTCGATGGCATGCGGATCAGCACCATGGAAGCACAGCAGCTCGTGGAGTCCGTGGCGTCCCCTGATGGCCGACCGCATCAGCAAGGACATGCCACCCTCGCTGCTCAGGTTCGCACTGACCCCACATACACCGAGCAAGTATTCGGCCGCCGGCCAGTTGCCGACATCAACAGACTCCCACAAGGTTGCGGCGAACACGGTGGGTTCGAAGCTGCCGGGATACCTCGTCATCAGCCACTCCATGACAACAGGCGACGTGACGCGCACGCACAGATCATTTCTTTCCCATTGCACTGTGTGCTCGAAGATCTTGCGCATGTCGGCGGGCTGGAAACGGATGCCCGCAGCGTCTGCCGCAGCGCACAGCCGCTGCAGGAATTCCATGCCGCCCTTTCTTGCCGAGAGAGCGATCGCCATTACCAGCTCATCGCGCGCGAAGCAGTGGAGCGGCATGCCGGAAGCCACCAGTCGATTCAGGATCGCCATGTTCTGACCCCAGGCCGCCTCCTCCAGTAAGGACGGCCGTCCAGCCATCGCTGCCTCATCACGCAGCGCCTGCAGCGCGCCGAATTCGTGCAGCACATCGAAGGCAGCGAGATTGCCGGTACCGGCCGCATGACGCAGCAGGCCTGCCTTGTCAGCCATGCACCAGCCACGGGCTGCCCCCTCCAGCCGCGCACGCAATGCCGGCAGATCGTTATCATCGATGATCTGCTGTGGCGTCCTCGGCTCATCGGCCAACTGCGCCCGACCGAGTTCGTTGACGTTAGCCCAGACGTCGTTCGTCAATCGATAGCGAGTCCGCTTCTCAGGCGGAGCCGACGCGGGGTCTGCGACACTCGACCCGTTGTTGTCGGTCAAGCGAAAGCGAACCCGCTTGTCCGATGGTGCGCGAAGTCCGGCTGTTGACCCTGCCGCGGACGAGGCGGATGACGAGCCATCCCCCGCACGCCTGATCGATTTCAATCTGGGAGCGCTCGACGCAAACCCGGTGGACTGTGGCTGGCTGGGCTGTGGCTGGCTGGGCTGTGGTTGGCTCGGCTGTGGTTGAGCCGACGTGTTGGCCGGCGCTTCGGTGCGCGACTTTTTAGCAGGCGGCTCATTGCCCTCGGCCAGTCCGAGATCGGCGAACTGCCGTTTCATTCGCCGGGTTCCGAGTGATGGCCCCTGACGATCGCCAACGGACTGTTGACCCGTCGCAGAAGGCAAGGGATTGCGCGTCGACGTCACACCATTGACGTCTGCGGTTCGGACAAGCGCGCTGGATTCAGCGGAACTGCAGGATTTCGGAAACATGGATTCGCTATCAGGAAGGAGTGATCAAAGCCCTGCCTGCGTCACCACACATCGCACACTGTTCCAGCCGGCGTCTGCTTTTAGCAAGAGACCGGTAACCGGACATTCAAGCGCAAAAAAACGGCGCACACAGCGCCGTTTTCTCTTACCGATAATCGCTCAGTGATTGTTCACCACCAGCCTTGGCTCCGTCGCACCGAGCCGCTTGCGAATCGAGGCCGTGATGCCCTGTGCGTCGAGGCCGCATTGCGCAAGCAGCACCTGCGCATCACCATGGTCGATGAACTTGTCCGGCAAGCCGAGCTGCAGCAGCGGCTTGACGATGCCGGCTGCGGCCAGCGCTTCGGCCACGGCCGAACCAGCGCCGCCCATCACGCAGCCCTCTTCCACCGTCACGATCAGATCGTGCGTGGCAGCGAGTCGCGCCACCAGCTCGGCGTCCAGTGGCTTGACGAAGCGCATGTCGGCCACGGTCGCATTCAGTTCGTCGCCCGCCTTCAGTGCCGGCGCCACCATGGTGCCGAAGGCGAGGATGGCCACGCCCTTGCCCTCGCGGCGCACGATGCCTTTGCCCATTGCGATCGCTTCCAGCGATGTATCGACGGCAGCACCGATACCGACGCCACGCGGATAGCGCACCGATGCCGGGCCCGGATGACGATAGGCCGTGCTCAGCATCTGCCGGCATTCATTCTCGTCGCTCGGCGTCATCACCACCATGTTCGGGATGCAGCGCAGGAAAGCGATGTCGTAATTGCCGGCATGCGTCGCGCCATCGGCACCGACCAGGCCGGCGCGGTCGAGGGCAAAGGTGACATCGAGGTTCTGCAGTGCGACGTCATGGATCAACTGATCATAGCCACGCTGCAGGAAGGTCGAATAGATGGCCAGCACCGGCTTCAGCCCTTCGCAGGCCAGACCTGCAGCAAAGGTCACCGCATGCTGCTCGGCGATACCGACGTCGTAATAGCGATCCGGGTACTGTTGGTCGAACTTGACCATGCCTGAGCCTTCGCGCATCGCGGGCGTGATGGCGACCAGCTTGTCGTCATGCGCGGCCATGTCGCACAGCCAGTCGCCGAACACTTGCGTGTACGTGGTCTTGGCCGGTGCCGTCGCCGGCTTGATGCCTTCGGCCGGGTTGAACTTGCCGGGGCCGTGGTACAGGATGGGATCGGCTTCGGCCAGCTTGTAGCCCTGCCCCTTCTTCGTCACCACATGCAGGAATTGCGGGCCTTTGAGGTCCTTCAGGTTCTGCAGCGTCGGGATCAGCGAATCGAGGTCATGGCCATCGATGGGGCCGATGTAGTTGAGGCCGAATTCCTCGAACATCGTCGCCGGCACCAGCATGCCCTTGGCATGCTCTTCGAAGCGCTTTGCAAACTCCAGCATGCGCGGCGGCAGCACGGACTTGCCGACATTCTTCGCCGTCGCATAGAACTTGCCCGACATCAGGCGCGCGAGATAGCGATTGAGCGCGCCGACCGGTGGCGAGATCGACATGTCGTTGTCGTTCAAAACCACCAGCATCTTGATGTCTTCATAGACACCGACATTGTTCAGGGCTTCGAAGGCCATGCCGGCCGTCATCGCGCCGTCGCCGATCACGGCGACCGAGTGGCGTTGCTCGCCTTTCGTGCGGGCCGCCAGCGCCATGCCGAGCGCAGCCGAAATCGAGGTCGACGAATGCGCGGTGCCGAACGTGTCGTACGGGCTTTCGTCGCGCTTCGGGAAGCCGGACAGCCCGCCCTGCTGGCGCAGCGTCGGCATGCGATCGCGGCGGCCGGTCAGGATCTTGTGCGGATAGGTTTGGTGGCCGACATCCCAGACGATGCGGTCTTCCGGGGTGCTGAACACATAGTGCAGCGCAATCGTCAGCTCGACGGTGCCGAGGTTGGACGACAGGTGGCCGCCAGTCTTGGACACCGATTCCAGCAGGTAGCTGCGCAGCTCATCAGCCAGCGTGCGCAGTTCCGCCCGCGACAAGGCGCGCAGGTCGGCAGGGTCATTGATCTTGTTCAGTAATTTCATCTCAGGCCTTCCTTCGCACAATCAGGTCGGCGATATCACGCAACCTTCCCGCCGTGCTGCCAAATGGCTGCAAAGCCTCATGGGCATCCTGCCGCAGTTTCTCGGCAAGGGCAAGCGAGGCCTCCAGCCCCAGCAGCGATACATACGTCGGCTTGTTGTTGGCCGCATCCTTGCCGGCAGTCTTGCCCAGCGTGGCCGTATCCTCGGTAGCGTCGAGGATATCGTCGACCACCTGGAAAGCCAGACCGATGGCTGCCGCATACGCGGACAACGCGGCTTCTTCGTCGGCCGCCAGCGCCTTGCCGGCGGTGGCGCCCAGCATCACCGACGCGCGCAGCAATGCGCCCGTCTTGAGCTTGTGCATCTGCTCCAGTTCGGGCAGCGTCAGTGCGAGGCCGACCGATGCGAGATCGATCGCCTGTCCGCCGCACATGCCCAGCGAGCCCGCGGCGCGCGCCAGCAAGGCTACCATCGCTACCTTGCGCGCCGCCTCCAGCGTGCCGCCGGCCAGCGCTTCAAACGCCTGCGCCTGCAATGCATCGCCGACCAGCAGCGCCGTCGCATCGTCATAACGCTTGTGCACGGTGGGCTTGCCGCGACGCAGGTCATCGTCGTCCATGCAGGGCATGTCGTCATGCACCAGCGAATAGACGTGGATCATCTCGACAGCAGCCGCGGCACGCTCGATCGCATCGCGCGGCGCATCGAACAGCTCGCCGGCCGCATACACCAGCAGCGGGCGCACGCGCTTGCCGCCATCCATCGCCGCATAGTGCATGGCCTCGTGCAGGCGCTGCGGCACGACGGCCAGCGACGGCAGGTGTGCGGCCAGCACGCCTTCCATGCCCGACTGGACTTGCTTGCGCCAGTCGGCGAATTCCATGCTCATGCGTCTGCTTCCTCGTCCGCGTCACCTTCGAACGGCTTCAGCAGTTCGCCCTGCAGCACCTTGACCTGCTTCTCGACGCGCTCGAGCTGGGCCGCGCAGTACTTCACGAGTTCGGAGCCGCGTTTGTAGGCAGCCAGCGAGGCTTCCAGCGGCAGTTCGCCCGCCTCCATATCGGCGACGAGTTGTTCCAGTTCTGCCATCGCATCTTCGAAGGATGCGCTGGGCTGCTCGGTGTTGGTTTTTTTCGGCATGGTCAGGTCTTGCATATACAGCCTGCTATTTTAGTGCAAGGCCACGTGAGCGGACTGCAAAACCCAAGCATTTGCTTGCCATATCGGCATCCACAGCTCGCATGCCAGAGCTTTCAGCGACCTGAACATGCTGAACATGCTGTGCTTGCGTGCGGCACAAACGCGCCCTCGAGGTCGAAACGCGGGGTTGAAATACTGGTATCCCCGGGAAGTTCGCGCAGGTATAATCCGCCTTTCGTCCAAAAAATAAGTGTTTCATTCAGTTTGAACACAGCTTTTTGCGGATTCTTTCTTCCTTAGGTTGGTGAAAATTAATTTGGGGGTGGGGATGTCCGATCTGGCCAGTCTCTCTCGGCTCGCGCGCTCCAACGCGCAACTTCCCGTAGGCGTCTACTTCAACGACGCACTGCTGCAGCAGGAAATCCAGCAGCTGTTCAAACAAGGCCCGGCTTATGCGGGCCATGAGCTCATGGTGCCCAACGCAGGCGATTTCGCGACCCTCCCCTGGGAGAACGATGGTCGCGTGCTGGTCCGTGGGCAACAGGGTATCGAACTGATGTCGAATGTCTGCCGTCATCGCCAGGCCAAGATGCTGGTCGGCCGTGGCAATTCGAATAACATTGTGTGCCCGCTGCACCGCTGGACCTACGACCTCAAGGGCGAACTGGTCGGCGCGCCGCATTTCGCGGACACGCCCTGCCTGAACCTCGAGCGCTTCGGCCTGCAGAACTGGAACGGCCTGCTGTTCGAGAACAATGGCTTCGACGTCGTCGGCACACTGAAGAACCTGTCCGTCACCAAGGACCTGAACTTCGACGGCTACATGCTCGATCATGTCGAAGTCCACGAGTGCAATTACAACTGGAAGACCTTCATCGAGGTCTATCTCGAGGATTATCACGTCGAGCCCTTCCATCCAGGCCTTGGCAACTTCGTCACCTGCAATGATCTGCGCTGGGACATGGGCCCGGGCTACAGCGTGCAGACGGTGGGCGTGAATTCGGCGCTCAAGAAGTCGGGCTCGCCGGTCTACCAGAAATGGCATGACGAAGTGCTGCGCTTCAATGGCGGCAAGGCGCCGCCATTCGGTGCGATCTGGCTCACGCTGTACCCGAACATCATGGTCGAGTGGTATCCGAACGTGCTGGTGGTGTCGACGCTGTGGCCGACCGGCCCGCAAAAGACCACCAACGTCGTCGAGTTCTACTACCCGGAAGAGATCGCGCTGTTCGAGCGCAGCTTCGTTGACGCCGAGCGCGCCGCGTACATGGAGACCTGCGTCGAGGACGACGAGATCGCGCTGCGCATGGATGCCGGCCGCAAGGCGCTGCTCGATCGCGGCACCAGCGAAGTCGGCCCCTACCAGTCGCCGATGGAAGACGGCATGCAGCACTTCCACGAGTGGTACCGGAGCAAGATCGCCGTCTGATGCAATCTCTGTGGATGCTGGTTGCCGCCTTCGTGTTCTCGCTGATGGGCGTGTGCGTGAAGCTGGAGTCGGCCGTGTCGTCCACGTCGGAGATCGTGATGTGCCGCGGCGCCGTCGGCATGCTGCTCATCTTCACGCTGACGCGCCTGAACAAACAGACCCTCAAGACCTCCCTGCCCTGGCACCATGCCTGGCGCGGCTTCGTCGGCGTGTGCGCGCTGTGGCTATGGTTCTTCGCGATCGGCAGCCTGCCGTTGGCCACTGCGATGACGCTGAACTACATGGCACCCATCTGGATCGCGGCCATCGTCTTCACGCTCGGCTGGTGGCACCGGCAGCGTCGCTTCGAATGGGGATTGGCGGCCGCGGTCGTCACTAGCTTCATCGGCGTCGCATTGCTGCTCAAGCCAACCATCCATGCCGAGCAATGGCTGGGCGGCCTGATGGCGCTGATCTCGGGCTTCCTGTCGGCGCTGGCCTACATCCAGGTCAAGAAGCTGGGGCAGCTGGGCGAGCCGGAATATCGGGTGGTGTTCTATTTTTCCGTCAGCGGCGTCATCGCCGGATTGCTTGGCAGCGCCATCGACAGCCACATGCGCTTTGGGGAGTTCCGGCTGCTGCATGACTTGTCCGGCATGGACTGGCTGCTGCTGGCCACCATCGGCCTGACCGCCACGATTGCGCAAATGGCAATGACGCGCGCATACCGCCTTGGCGCGATGCTGGTCACGGCCAACCTGCAGTACACCGGCATCGTCTTCTCCAGCATCTGGGGCATACTGATCTGGGGCGACCATCTGGATGCATGGGGCTGGGTGGGCATCGCCATCATCCTTGCCAGCGGCGTGGCAGCCACCTTCTATAATGCCCGCAGCAGTATGAAGAAGACCGACTGAGTATTCCCATCCCAACCACGGGCGCCACTGAAGCATTACGGCACCCGGTGCCCGTCCACGGACAAGGTCGCGTTGATGACGACCAGACGGGCATGCCAACGAGGAGACCTGCGCATGCCGTACACGACGTTGATCAGCGCTGCAGATCTGAAGCAGCACATCGACAACCCCACCTTCGTGATCCTGGATTGCCGCTCGGAGCTGACCGACACGAAGGCAGGCGCGATCGCTTTCGCTGCCGGCCATATCCCCGGCGCGCAGCATGCGGATCCCGACACCCTGTTATCCGACAAGTCCAAGGGCCCGAACGGCGCCTTCCGCGGCCGCCATCCGCTGCCGACGCAGGAAGCCTTCATCGAGACCCTGCGCGATCTGGGCGTGTACCCGAATTCGCAAGTGATCGCCTATGACGCACATGGCAGCATGTTCGCGTCGCGGCTGTGGTGGATGCTGCGCTGGGTCGGCCACAAGAGCGTGGCCGTGCTCGACGGCGGCCTGCCGGCATGGGAAGCGGTCGGCGGCACGCTGACGAAAGAAGTCATCGGCCGTCCGCGCGGCAGCATCACGCTGCAGCCGTCGCTGGCCTCGGCCGTCAGTGCCGATGATGTGCTGGCCAACCTGAGCGCGAAGGCGCGCATCGTACTCGATGCGCGCGCCAACGATCGCTTCCGCGGCGAGAACGAAACCATCGACCCGGTCGCGGGCCACATCCCCGGCGCGAAGAACCGCTTCTTCAAGGACAACCTGCAGGCCGACGGCCGCTTCAAATCGGCTGACGAACTGCGCACCGCATTTGGTGCGCTGATCAAGAGCCCGGAGACGACGATTGCGCAATGCGGCTCCGGCATTTCGGCCTGCCACAACCTGCTGGCGATGGAGATTGCCGGCCTGCCCGGTGCAGCGCTATACCCGGGTTCGTGGAGCGAATGGTCGGCCGATCCATCGCGGCCGGTGGCGACCGGTGCGGCCTGAAGCATAAAAAAACGGAACCGCGAGGTTCCGTTTTTACTTGGGCGTGGCACGCGCCATCAGGCTGAGGGCAGCGCGTACGCGTCAGTGCGGATGGAATTGCCGCGTCAGCAGCAAGACGATGCCGACACCAAGGGCGATCAGGATCACCTGCGGCACCGTATCCTTCAGCGTCGCGCGACGCTGCATCTGCGGCATCAGGTCACTGACGGCAATGTAGATGAAACCTGACGAGGCCAGCACCAGCACATAAGGGATCAGGTGCATGCCATCACCCAGCATGTAGTAGCCGACCAGGCCACCGACCACCGACATCAGGCTGCAGATCAGGTTGTATGCATAGGCGCGCGCCTTGGACAGGCCGGCATTCAACAGCACGATGAAGTCGCCGATTTCCTGTGGAATCTCGTGGGCGGTGATGGCCAGCGCGGTAATGATGCCCAGCTTGGGGTCGGCCAGGAAGGCCGCCGCGACCAGGATGCCATCGGTGAA
>JACCDQ011864856.1_pt1 | contig 14548 bp, 9 predicted proteins | sample 7446031 | NCBI WGS metagenome assembly JACCDQ01 (sample SAMN15323442, study PRJNA562643) | freshwater metagenome | isolation source: river surface water | place: USA:Blue River Watershed | collected 2017-08-17
CCGCCCGCAGCGTGGCGATGGCGTCGGCGTCCAGGCCCAGTTCGCGCAGCACCGCCTCGGTGTGTTCGCCCAGCGCGGGCACCGGGTCCATGCGCGGGTCGGACGGGCGGCCGTCGGCATCGCGCCAGCTGCCCGGCGGGAGCAGCGCGGGCACCGGGCCGGCAGGCGTGCCGACCTCGCGCCAGCGGTCGCGGGCGCGCAGCTGCGGGTGGTCCCAGACCTCGGCCATGGTGTTGACGCGGGCGTTGGCGATCTGCGCGGCATCGAGCCGCGCCAGCACAGGTGCGGTCGTCAGGCCGGCGAACACCTCGACGATCAGCGCGCGCAGCGCCTCACGCGCGGCGCTGCGTTTCGGGTTGGCGTCGTAGCGCGGGTCGCGCGCGACGTCCGGCCGCTGCAGCACCTGTTCGCAGAAGGCCGCCCACTCGCGTTCGTTCTGCAGGCCCAGCATGACCGTGCCGCCGTCACCGGCCGGGAACGGGCCGTAGGGGTAGATCGTGGCGTGGCTGGCGCCCGTGCGGGCCGGCGGCGCGGCGCCCTCGAAGGCGTAGTACAGCGGGTAGGTGGTCCATTCGGTCAGCGCCTCCAGCATCGACAGGTCGATGTGCGCGCCCTGCCCCGTGCGGCCACGCTGCAGCAGCGCGGCCAGGATCTGGCTGTGGGCGTACATGCCTGCGGCGATGTCGGCGATCGACGGCCCGGCCTTGCAGGGCTCGTCGGGCGTGCCGGTGACCGACAGGAAGCCGGACTCGCTCTGGATCAGCAGGTCATAGGCCTTCTTGTCGCGGTACGGGCCGTCGCCGCCGTAGCCCGAGATGTCGCAGACGATCAGCGACGGCTTGAGCGCATGCAGCGCATCCCAGCCCAGCCCCAGCCGGGCGGCCGCGCCGGGTGCGAGGTTCTGGATCAGCACGTCGGCCTGCTCCAGCACCAGCCGCTGCAGCAGCGAGCGGGCCTGCGGATGCTTGACGTCCAGCGTGACGCTTTCCTTGCTGCGGTTGGTCCAGACGAAGTGCGAGGCCAGGCCGCGCACCCGCGTGTCGTAGCCACGGGCGAAGTCGCCGCTGCCGGGTCGTTCGATCTTGATCACGCGCGCGCCCAGATCGGCCAGCTGGCGCGAGGCGAACGGCGCGGCGATCGCGTGTTCCAGCGTGACGACGGTGATGCCTTGCAGGGGTTGCATGGGTCGGTTCTTCGGTGGGTTCAGCGCAGCGTCGCGACGGCGTCCATCGTCAGCCAGCCCTGGTGGTCGCTGGCCCACAGGCGCACGCTGCGGCCGTCGGCCTCGGGGCGGCCGTGCACGGCCATCGGGCGGCCGTCGAAGGTCGGTCGCACGGCCTTGAAGCGGAAGCTCGCGACCTCGGCATCGGGGCGCTCGCGGCGCAGCAGGTCCAGCAGCAGCGTGGCGATCAGCGGGCCGTGCACGATCAGGCCGGGGTAGCCCTCGACCTCGGTGACGTAGCGCCGGTCGTAGTGGATGCGGTGGCCGTTGAAGGTCAGCGCCGAGTAGCGGAACAGCAGCACGTCATCGGGCAGCAGCTCGCGCCGCCAGGCGGCATCGGCCGGCGCGGGCTGCGGCGGCGGCTCGACGTCATCGGGCCGGCGGGCCTCGCGGTAGACGATGTCGTGGTGCTCGACCAGCGCGGCGTCGGCGGCGCCATTCGCCCGCAGCTCATGGCGCACCCGCACGAACACCAGGGGGCCGGTGCGGCCGTCCTTGCGGCTGACGTTCTCGATCGTCGAGGTGCGCTCGACGGCATCGCCCACCCGCAGCGGCGCGCGGAACTCGAACTGGCTGCCGGCCCACATGCGCCGGGGCAGCGGCACCGGCGGCAGGAAGCCGCCGCGCCGGGCGTGGCCGTCCGGCCCGATCTCGCTCTGCCGGTGCATCGGCAGGAAGTAGAGCCAGTGCCACAGCGGCGGCAGGGCCGTGCCGGGCGCGTCCGGCGCGGCGTCATGGTCCAGCGTGGCACTCAAGGCCCGCACGGGTGCAGCGGTGAGCGTGTCGTGCAGCGACTCGCTGCGGCCGATCCAGGCGCTGAGGTCCTGCATGGTCTGGTCTCCGGGGTCGGTGAAAGGGGATGGAAGGCGGTGGAAGGCAGTGGAAGGCCGGATTCTTGATGCGGTCGCGCCGGCCCGAGGGCCTCAATCAGCCGTCAGCTTGGCGCGCTGCACCACCGCCTTCCACTTGGTCAGCTCGGACTTGACGAGGTTGCCCAGCTCGGCCGGGGTGCTGGTCTCGACGTCGGCGCCGTGGTCCTCGATGCGCTTGACGATGTCCTTGTCGGTCAGGACCTGGTTGAGCGCCTTGTTGAGCTGCTCGATCACCGCCTTGGGCGTCTTGGCCGGGGCGAACACGCCATACCACTGCAGCACGTCGACGCCGTCGACGCCGGCCTCCTTGAGCGTGGGCACGTCGGGCAGCACGGCCGCGCGTTTCGGCCCGGCGACGGCCAGCGCGCGCAGCTTGCCGGACTTGACGTGCGGGTAGGCCGTGAACAGGCTGGGGAACATGAACTGCGTCTGCCCGCCGATGGTGTCTGTCACCGCCGGGGCCGAGCCCTTGTAGGGGATGCCGGTCATCTCCACGCCTGCAGCCAGCTTGAACAGCTCGGCTGCGTAGTGCGGCGCGGTGCCGTTGCCGGCCGAGGCGTAGGTGTACGCGTCGGGCTTGGCCTTGAGCTGCGTGACGAGGTCGCGCACGTCCTTGACCGGTGTCTTGGCGTGGGCCACCAGCAGCGTGGCGGAGTAGCCCACCAGGCCGACCGGCTCGAAGTCCGCGACCGGGTCGTAGCGCAGCTTCTGCAGCGCCGGGTTCATCGCGTGGGTGGCGATGTAGCCGAACATCAGCGTGTGGCCGTCGGCCGGCGCGCGGGCGACGTACTCGCTGGCGATCGAGCCGTTGGCACCGGCGCGGTTGTCGATCACGATGGACTGGCCCAGCAGCGGCGCGAGCTTCTGCGCGATGGTGCGCGCCATCGCGTCGTTGCCGCCGCCAGCGGCGGTGGGCACGACCAGCGTGATGGTCTTGTCGGGCCAGGCGAGCGCGGCCGGCGCGGCCACGGCCAGCGCGGTGGCCGCCAGAACGGGGGCGATGAACTGCTTCATGGGTTTGTCTCCTTCGGGTGGTTTCGAGAACACGTAGGCAGGGATGTGCAGTTCGCCCTGCAGGATCTTGCGGGCCGTTCGCACCAGCGAGGCTCGGGAGATGCGCGCACCGGCGCCTTCGCCTTCGCCGTCGATGACGACTTCGACCTCGATGCGGCCTTGCGGGTGCATGACCGCGATCTGTCGCACGCCGGCACGGACATCGGCGGCGCTGGCCACGGTGCCGGGCAGCGCGAAGGCGGTGGCCACGCCGATCGCGCCGGTGACGGCGTGCGAGGCATGGCAGCGGCGCGGCGTGAAGTAGCGCGAGGTGACGCTGTCGGCGTCATCGCCCGGGCTGACCAGCACGGGCTTGGGGATGACGCTGGTGGACACGTCACCCAGACCCATGCGCTGGCCGGCGATGCGGCGCAGCGACTCGATGCGATCGAGCAGCGCGCGGTTGGCGTCGATCTCGCTGGGCGACTCGCGCCCGGACAGGCCCAGGTCACGGGCGCGCACGATCATGAGCGGCATGGCCGCGTCGATGCAGGTCAGCTCGATGCCGTCGATGCGGTCGATGCGCTGGCCGGTCGGGAAGATCGAGCCGGTGACCGAGCCCCAGGCATCCAGGAAGTTGAGCCGGATCGGGGCGGCCGTGCCGGCCACGCCGTCGATGGCGGTCAGGCCGTCGTAGGTGATGCGCCGGCCCGGCGTCAGCACGGTCACGTCGATGCGCGAGCGGGTGTTGACGTTGTAGACCCGCACGGTGGTCTGGCCGTCCTCGGGCTCGATCAGGCCCTGCTCGATCGCGAAGGGCACGACGCCCGAGAGCATGTTCCCGCAGTTGGGCCGCGTGTCCACCGAGTTCTGGCCCACGCCGACCTGGGCGAACAGGTAGTCGAGCTGGCAATCGCTCTGGCTGGACCGCGAGACGATCGCGACCTTGCTGGTCAGCGTGCTGCCACCGCCGACGCCGTCGACCTGCAGCAGGTCGGACGCGCCGATCGCGCCGATCAGCGCCTCGTCACGCGCCGTCTCGTCCGCCGGCAGCCACTCGCGCAGGAAGAACGGGCCGCGCGAGGTGCCGGCTCGCATCAGGACGCAGGGGACGGTGAGGGATTGCATGGGTCGGCATGATTGCGGCCCGCCTCGCTTTCGTGAATTGCATTGTCGGGATCAATTGATAGGCTATCGGCATCAATCCGGAACATCGACCCATGGCCCTGAACTTCGACCTCAACGACCTGATGGCCTTCCGCGCCGTCGCCGAGCTGGCCAACTTCCGCAAGGCGGCCGAGTCGGTCCACCTGTCGCAACCGGCCTTCAGCCGGCGCATCGACAAGCTCGAACAGGCCCTGGGCGTGCGGCTGCTCGAACGCACCACGCGACGCGTCACGCTGACCACCGTCGGGCGCGAGTTCGAACGGCAGGTGCGCGCGCTGCTCGACGACCTGGACACGACGCTGCTGAGCATCCGCGGCGTGGCGGCCACGCGCATGGGCGAGGTCACGCTCGCCTGCGTGCCCTCGACGGTCAACTACTACCTCTCGCAGGTGATCCTGCGCTACCGCGAGACCCACCCGAAGGTGCGCGTCAAGGTGCTCGATGCCGGCGCCAACGAGGTGCTGGACGCGGTCTCGCGCGGTGCGGCCGACTTCGGGCTGAACTTCATCGGCGCGCAGGAAGGCGATCTCGAGTTCCGCGCGCTGGTCGAGGAACGCTTCGTCGCCGCCTGCCGGCGCGACCACCCGATCGCGGCGATGAAGCGGGTCAGCTGGGCGCAGCTTGGCGAGCACGACGTCATCGCCGTCAACCGCAGCTCGGGCAACCGCCTGCTGCTCGATCAGGCGCTGGCCGGCGTGGCCCGAGCGCCGCAGGCGATCTACGAGACCCAGCACGTCACGACCTTGCTGGGCCTGGTCGAGGCCGGCCTGGGCGTGGCGGCCGTCCCGTCGATGGCGATGCCCGGACGCGATCACCCGCTGCTGGTCAGCGTGCCGCTGGTCGACCCGGTCGTGACCCGCAAGGTCGGCCTGATCCGCAAGCGCGCGCGCACCCTGTCGCCGGCCGCGCAGCAGCTCTACGACCTGTTCGTCGGCGTGCGGGTGCGCGCACCGCGCCGCAGCAAGTCGTCGACTTGAGGTGACCTGACCTGGCTCAAGCCCGGCGCCGCCCGGCCCGGGCGGCGTGTCTGTCCAACCTCGCTTGGGTAGCGCAGAATGAACACCGGTCATGACCACCACAGGGACGGAAGACGATGGGGCGAGACCTGCTGCGACGCCGCCTGGGCGGCGCGATGGCGCTGCTGGCGATGCTGCCGGCGGGATGGGCCGTGAACGCCGCGACCGGCGCGACGGCCGGCGTCCGCGTCCGGCATCTGGTGGTGATCCCCAAGTCCAGCGACCAGCTGTTCTGGGACCTCGTGCGCAGCGGCGTCGAACTGGCCGCGCAAGAGGCCGAACAGGCCGGCATGAACCTCGCGCTGACCTGGCGCGGACCGGCCTACAGCGGCGATGCGGACGCGCAGATCCGCATCCTTCAGTCCTACACCCGACCGGGGGTGGACGCGATCATGCTGGCCGCTGCCGACCGCACGCGGCTGCTCGAACCGGTGCGTGCGGCCGTCGCCGCCGGCATCCCGGTGATCGTGCTGGACTCGGCGCTGGACGGTGACACCCACCTCGCGCTGGTCGCCACCGACAACCCGGCCGCCGGCCGGCAGGCTGCCCGCGAGATGGCGCGGCGCCTGAACGGCAAGGGCGAGGTGATGGTGCTGCGCACGACGCCGGGCAGCGCGTCGACCTTCGACCGCGGTCGCAGCTTCGTCGACGAGCTGCGCCGCATCGCGCCGGCCGTGCGCATCGTGGCCGACGAGTTCGGCGGCGGCTCGCCCGGCGACCTGCGCGCCCGTGCCGCCGAGATGCTGCGCCAGCAGCCGGCGGTCGACGGCATCTTCACGGTCAACGAGTCGTCCACCGACGGCATGCTGCGCGCGCTGCGTGCGCTCGGCCCCGCCCGCCGTCCGGTCTTCATCGGCTTCGATGCCACACCGCTGCTGCTGGAGGCCGTGGGCACCGGCGAGATCGCCGCGCTGGTGGTGCAGGACCCGCGCCGCATGGGCCAGATCGGCACCCAGCTCGCGATCAAGGTCATGACCGGTGAATGGCCGCCCGCCACGCCGTCGATGTCCGCCGCGCCCTTGCTGATCGACACCCACGTGGTGACACGCCAGAACATGTCCGATCCGGCGGTGCGCAAGCTGATGTGCGTGGCATGTTGAGGTCGCGGATGTCGAGGATGTCCTGGGGGTCACGCCAACGCCTGCACCGCTGGCAGGTCCGGCTGGCCCGGCGTGGCCTGACGGTGGGCATCGTGCTGGGCATCGTCGCAGGCCTGCTGCTGCCCGCGCTGATCGGCGGGGCGGTGCTGTCGCGGCTGCGCGAACAGCAGGTCATCGCCGATGCGGCCAGCCAGCTCGACGAGCGGGCCGCCCTGCTGGCCTCGGCCCTGGCCGTGCCGGCCTGGAACTTCGATCGAAACGGCCTGGACCGCATCGCCTCGGCGGCGATGCTCGACGAGCGGGTCGTGCGCATCCACGTCAGCGACGCGCAGTCGCTGCCGCTGCTGATGCTGGAGCGGCAGCCCGACGGTCGCGCGCTGGAACTGAAGACGGCCCGGCGCGAGCTGCGCTTCGTCGCCAAGGCCAACCCGCCCGGTGAGCTGGCGGGCTGGGTCGAGCTGACGGTCGACACCGCCGCCGCGCAGCGTCAGGCCGGGCAGGAACTGCGCTCGCTGGGTCTGGTGCTGCTGGTGCAGCTCGCCCTGTCGACGCTGCTGCTGCTGTGGACCTTTCGGGCCCGGGTGCTCAAGCCGCTGTCGGCGCTGACGCGCTTCTCGGACCAGCTCGCCGGCGGTGACCTCGAACGCGCCCTGCCCTGGCAGCGCGACGACGAGATCGGCCAGCTCGCGCGCCAGATGGAGCGCATGCGCGCGGACCTGCGCGCCTCGTTCGCGCAGCAGCGCGCGATCCTGGACAACGTCGACGTGGGCATCGTGTTCGAGCAGGACGGCACCATCCGGCTGGCCAACCAGCAGGCCGAGCGGGTCTTCGGCCGTCCGCGCGGCGGCCTGGACGGCCTGCCCGGCACCCACCTGTTCCCGGCCGACGAGATGGGCCGCGACGCGCGCAGCCGGGCGCTCGACGGCGTCAACGGCCCGCGCGGCCAGCACGAGGCGGAGGTCGAGCTGCAGCGCCTGGACGGCCAGGGCTTCTGGGCCCGGCTGCGGGTCTGCCGGCTCGATGGTCAGGCCGCCGAAGCCGGCTGCATCTGGGTGATCGAGGACATCTCCAAGCGCAAGGCGGCCGAGCGCGAGATCCACCAGCTCGCCTACTTCGACCCGCTGACCCGCCTGCCGAACCGGCGTCTGCTGCTGGACCGGCTCACCGAGGCGCTGGCCGTGGATGGGCGAGTCGGCCGCGAGGCGCGGTTCGGTGCGCTGCTGTTCATCGACCTGGACGACTTCAAGACCCTCAACGACACGCTCGGCCATGAGGTCGGCGATCACCTGCTGCGCCAGGTCGCCGGCCGCCTGAGCGCCTGCCTGAGGCGCGAGGACACCGTCGCGCGTTTCGGCGGCGACGAGTTCGCGGTGGTGCTCGATCCGGTCGCCGCCAGCGCCAGCGAGGCCGCCGCGATGGCCGAGGTGGTGGGCGAGAAGATGATGACCGCGCTCGGCCGTCCCTACCCGCTGGGCGACGTGGTGCGCACGGTCACGCCCAGCATCGGCGTGGCGCCCTTCGGTGCCGGCACCGACACGGTCGACGGCCTGCTGCGCAAGGCCGATCTGGCGATGTACCAGGCCAAGGCGGCCGGCCGCAACACGCTGCGTTTCTTCGACGCGTCGATGCAGGCGCTGCTGCTGGACCGCTCGGCGCTGGAGGACGACCTGCGCGCGGCGATCGACCGCGGCCAGCTCAGCCTGCACTACCAGCCGCAGGTGATCGGTGAGGGCCGCATCACCGGCGCGGAGGTGCTGCTGCGCTGGCAGCACCCGCAGCGCGGATGGGTGTCGCCGACCACCTTCATCCCGCTGGCCGAGCAGTCCGGGCTGATCCTGAGCCTGGGCGCCTGGGTGATGCGCAGCGCCTGCACGCAGCTGGCCCGCTGGGCCCGCAACCCGGCCACGGCCGCGCTGGACCTGTCGGTCAACGTCAGCGCGATCCAGTTCCGGCGGCCCGACTTCGCCCAGGGCGTGCTCGATGAGCTGGCCCGCAGCGGCGCCGACCCGCAGCGCCTGAAGATCGAGCTGACCGAGAGCGTGCTGGTCGACGACTTCGACGACATCGTGCCCAAGATGATGGCCCTGCGCGCGGCGGGCGTGCGCTTCTCGCTCGATGACTTCGGCACCGGCTATTCGTCGCTGGCCTACCTCAAGCGCCTGCCGCTGGACCAGCTCAAGATCGACCGCCTGTTCGTGGACCACCTGCTGACCTACGAGGACGACGCGGCCATCGCCCGCACCATCGTCACCCTGGCCGACAGCCTGGGCCTGGGCGTGCTGGCCGAAGGCGTCGAGCACGAGTCCCAGCGCGCCCGTCTGGCCGCCATGGGCTGCCACGCCTGGCAGGGCTACCTGTTCAGCCGGCCGCTGCCGCTGCCCGACTTCATGGCCCTGCTGGAGCACCACGTCGCATGACCCCCGGATCGGGGGGCCCGCGGACCTCAAGTCGCCGCCCGCCACGCCGACAACCCCGACAGAGCATCCACCGATGAAGCGCCCGGCCCCGCCCACCTCACCCTCGCCCGAGCGACACCGCGCCCGGCGAGACGGTGCCGGCGTGCCCGACACGGTCTCGCGGGTGATGCACCTGCTGCTGTTCATCGGCACGGCCCTGATCGTGCTGGTCTGGCTCATGGAGATGCACACCGGCGTCATCACCAGCTGGGACATCTGGATGGAGCCGCTGCTGGCCGTGGTGGTCGGCGGCACCGCGCTGGTGATGGTGCGCCGCCCCGAGCTCGATGCCCGCCTGCGGCCGGTGCCGGTGACCGCCTTCAACCTCTACCTGATCGCCGCGCTGCACCTGACCCTGCTCAAGAGCCCCGGGCCGGAGCAGTGGTACCAGACCATCACGACGCTGTACTGGGTGCCGCTGGCCTATGGCTGCGCCTTCGTGTTCCTGAACCTGCGCATGGCGCTGGTGGTGTGCAGCATCACGGCCTCGGCCATCTTTGTGCCGATGCTGCTGTGGTGGAGCCAGGACCAGCTGCCGACCTGGACCTGGGAGGCCGGGCCGCTGCTGGTGGTCATCGCCCTGTCGCACGGCATGTACGTGCTGCTGCTGTGGGCGGTGGTCAAGCTGCGCGACAGCCACGCCGACGCCCGCGACAGCGCCGAGCGGATGCGCACGCTGGCGGCCACCGACGTGCTGACGGGCCTGCCCAACCGCCGCGCCATGCTCGACACGCTGGTGCAGGGCCTGGACTCGTCGCGCCGGGCCGATCTGCCGCTGGCGATCGCGCTGGTCGACGTCGACCACTTCAAGGACGTCAACGACCAGCATGGCCATGCCGTGGGCGATGCCGTGCTGATCCGGCTGGGCGAGCTCATGCGCACGCAGCTGCGCGGCACCGACACGCTGGCGCGCTGGGGCGGCGAGGAGTTCCTGATCTGCGCGCCCGGCACGCCACCGGCCGCCGCGCGCGAGGTCGCCGAGCGGGTGCGCGCGGCCGTCGCCGACAGTTCCATGCCACACGGCCGGCCGCTGAGCGTCAGCCTGGGCGTGGCCGTGTGCCGGCCCGATGACGACGTCGACAGCCTGCTGCTGCGGGCCGACCGGGCGCTCTACCGGGCCAAGTCCGAGGGCCGCGATCGGGTCGTCGTCGCCGACGATCCGGCCGAGCAGACGCAGACCGCGCCGCTGTTCACCTGACGCCCGGAGCGTGTCGCGCGTGATCCCGTCGTTGCAGGACTTTTTCGGCGCCCACCGGGTCGACGCCCGTGCCCGTCACGAGGTCGACCGGGTGATCCAGCGCATCCTCATCAGCGTGGCCGTCGGCCTGATCACTTTCTGGCAGGAGCCGCCGGACAACCGCCTGGGCGGCCTGGTCGAGACCATGCCCAGCCTGGCCGTCGCCTACGTGCTGCTGTCGCTGGCCTACTGGCGCGTGATCCATGTCGATCCGGACGGCGCCGTGGCTGCCCAGTACGCCTTCCTCGTCACCGATCCGCTGGTCACCGTGATGGCCCTGGTGGCCTCGCCCGCGCTGCTGGCGCCGCTGAACATCTTCCTGATGGTCCAGATCGTGCGCTGCGGCATCCGCTACGGCGTGCGCACGATGTGGCTGGCCTGGACGGTCTCGGTGATCGCCTCGGCGGTGCTGCTGCCGATGTCGGACTTCTGGGTGCCGAGCCAGCCGCTGACGCTGTCGCATGTCGCGATGCTGGCCATCACGCCGCTGCTGTTCGCCCCGCTCATCACCCACCTGCACAGGACCACCGACGAGCTGCGCCGCGCCGCCACGTCCGACCCGCTGACGGGGCTGGGCAACCGCCGCATGCTGTCCGAGCACCTGGCCGCCGCGCAGGCGCGCAGCCGGCGTGACGCGACGATGCTGGCGCTGATCCTGTTCGACCTCGACCGCTTCAAGTCCGTCAACGACCTGCACGGCCACGCCCGGGGCGACGAGCTGCTGCTGCGCGTGACGCGGGCGCTGCAGCGCAGCCTGCGTTCGAGCGACTACCTCGCCCGCATCGGCGGTGACGAGTTCGTGCTGCTGCTCGAAGGCCTGTCGCCCACCGAAGGCGCGCTGCAGGCCGAGGCCATGGCCGCCAAGATCGCCCGCATCGTGCGCGACGAGGCCCGCGAGGTCTGCCCCGACCCGGCGGTCACCGCCAGCGTGGGCGTGCACTGCTGGCGCGCCGGCGATGCGCCGGGACTGGGTGAATCCGAGCTGCTCAACCGCGCCGATCAGGCCATGTACCGGGTCAAGCGGGCCCGCCGCCCGGCCGAGAACCAGACCGATCCGCCCGACGGGACTTGATCAGGATCATGCGATTCCAGACGCCCCGGCCCATACTGCGCCGGGTACCCCTGGAGAACCCATGATCGCGTCCCGCCCGAACCGTCGCACCCTGATCCTGCTGCTGGCTGGCAGCGCCCTCGCCGCCAGCCTGGCACCGGCCAACGCGGCCACGCCGCTGGCCCCAGAAGCCCGTCAGGCCATGCTGGCCTTCGACGCCCACTACATCCCGCCGCTGTTCCTGACCGGCAGCGCGCCCAAGAGCGAGACCGGCCCGGCCAAGGCCCGCGCCGCGCTGCAACGCCTGATCGACGGCTGGCCGGCCAGTCGCCGGGCGCTGGCCGCCGCGGTGCCGGGCGATGCGCGCTGGAGCCGCGCGCTCGACGTGGTCCAGACCCATCTGGAGAAGTCCGCCACGCAGGACGCCGCCAGCGACTGGGCCGGCTCGCACGAGACGCTCGAACACGTGCGCGAGGCCCTGTTCGAGGCCCGCCGCGCCATCGGCATCGACTACACGCTGGACGCCTACACGGCCTACCACGGCGCGATGGAGGCGCTGGCCAACGCCACCCGGGTCGACCGCAGCGCCTTCACGTCCGACCTGGCCAGCGCCCGCCGGCTCTGGCGTGCGCTCGACGAGATGCCCCTGGACGCGGCCGCGCACGGCCTGGACGCCGCCCGCGCCGGTCAGCTCGCCAAGGCCCGTCAGGACGAGACGGCCGCGCTGGCGCAGCTCGAACAGGCGCTGGCCACGCAGGCCCCCGACGCCGACGTGCTCAAGGCCGCCGCCGCGCTCAAGCCGCCGTTCATCCGGGCCTACCTGAGCTTCGGCGCGCCGATGCCCTGAGGTCCGCTCAGCCGGTCAGCCGGTCAGCCGGTCAGCCCAACGTCTCGGGCGCCAGCGCCACGATGGCCTGGTGATGCGTCAGGTAGACCGCGTGCACCTGCTCCTTCAGGAAGTGGGTGCGCTGCAGCCGGTCCATCACCGGGCCCTTGACCTCGCTGAGCGACAACGCGATGCCGGCCTCGCGCAGCCGGTGGGCGATGGCCTCCAGGCTCTCGAGCGCGCTGGCGTCGATGTCGTTGATCGCCGAGCACTGCAGCACCAGATGGACCATCGCCGGATGCTGCGCGACGGCGTCGTTGATGCGGTCTTCCAGCACCCGCGCGTTGGCGAAGTACAGGCTCTCGTCGACCCGCAGGCTGACCAGCCGCTCGCTGGTGCGCACGGCGTGGCGCTGCACGTTGCGGTAGTGCTCGGTGCCCGGCACCAGGCCGACCTCGGCGATGTGCGGCCGGCTGCTGCGCCACAGGTGCAGCGCCAGCGAGACGCCCACGCCAACCATCAGGCCGGTCTCCACGCCCGTGGCCAGCGTGGCCAGCAAGGTCGCCGCCACGGCGGCGAAGTCGGCCCTGGAATAGGCCCAGGTTCGCGCGAGGATGCCCGTGTCCACCAGCGACAGCACGGCCACCACGATGGTCGCCGCCAGCGTGGCCTGCGGCAGGAAGTACAGCGCCGGCGTCAGCAGCAGCGAGGCCGCCAGGATGCCGACGGCGGTGTAGACCCCGGCGGCGGGCGTGCGGGCACCGGCGTCGAAGTTGACGACCGAGCGCGAGAAGCCGCCCGTCACCGGAAAGCCGCCGGTCAGCGCCGCGCCGATGTTGCTGGCCCCCAGCGCGACCAGTTCCTGGTCCGGCGCGATGCGCTCGCGCCGCTTGGCCGCCAGCGTCTGGCCGACCGAGACCGACTCGACGAAGCCGACCACGCCGATCAGCAGCGCGGGCATCGCCAGCTCGCGCCACAGCGCCGGCTCGAAGCTCGGCAGCGTCAGCGGCGGCAGGCCCTGCGGGATCGTGCCGACCACCTTGACGCCGGCCTGCTGCCAGTCCAGCGCCCAGGTCAGCCCGGTGGTGACGGCGATCGCGGCCACCGGCCCGGCCTTGGCCAGCACATCGGCCAGCAGCGGGCCGGCGCCCCAGCGGCGCAGCAGCGGCTTGAGCTGGCGGCGCGTCCAGGTCAGCCAGGCGATCGCGCCCAGGCCGATCGCCAGCGTCAGCCCGTGCGTGTGCGAGGCCTGCGACCCGAGCGCGCCCAGCAGCTCGAACAGGTCATGGCCACTGGCCGACACGCCCATCAGCGTCTTCAGCTGGCTGGCCGCGATGATCAGCGCCGAGGCGCTGATGAAGCCCGAGATGACCGAGTGGCTCAGGAAGTGAGCCAGGAAGCCCAGCCGCAGCAGCCCCATCGCCAGCAGCATCAGCCCGGAGATGAAGGCCAGCGTGATGGCGGCCTGCCAGTAGGCCTGCGGGTCGGCTGGCGTGCCGGCGGCCCCGTTCGCCCCCAGCGTCCCGACGGCGGTGGCCGTCATCAGCGAGGCCACCGCCACCGGCCCCACCGCCAGCGCGCTGCTGGTGCCCAGCAGCGCATACAGCAGCAGCGGCGCGACGCTGGCGTACAGGCCGACCTCGGGCGGCAGACCGGCCAGCAGCGCATAGGCCAGGCTCTGCGGGATCAGCATGACCGTGACGATCAGCGCGGCCACGCCGTCGCTGACCAGCGTGGCGCGGTCGTAGCGACGGCCCCAGTCGAGGATGGGCAGCGAGGGCAGCCAGCCGGTCGGACCCGACATCAGCCGACCTGCTCGGGCTGCGCCAGCCACTCGCGGCCCTTGAGCATGGCCTGCCAGTACAGCGGCGGCAGGATGCGTTCCTTGAGCCACCAGGCCAGCCGCGACGGCCGGGTGCCGTCGATCATCCAGCTCGGAAAGCTCGGGGCGACCTTGCCGCCGTAGGTGAACTCGGCCAGCACGATCTTGCCGCGCTCGACCGTCAGCGGACAGGAGCCGTAGCCGTCGTAGGCCACATCGGCCTGACCGCCCTGGCGCGCGCCACGCGCGGCCAGCAGGTTGTGCGCGACCACCGGCGCCTGCTTGCGCGCCGCCGCCGCGGTCTTGGCATTGGCCGTGTTGGTCACGTCGCCCAGCGCGTAGACGTCGGCATGGACCTTGTGGCGCAGCGTGGCCGCGTCGACATCGACCCAGCCGGCCGCATCGGCCAGCGGGCTGACGCGGATGAAGTCCGGCGCGCGCTGCGGCGGCACGACGTGCAGCAGGTCGAACTCCTTGACCACGCTCTCCTTGCTGCCGTCGGGCAAGGCCCGCGTGAAGGTGGCGCGGCGCGACGGTCCGTCCACGGCGGTGAGGGTGTGGCCGAAGTTCAGGTTGACACCGTAGCGATCGATGTAGGCCATCAGCGCGGGCACGTAGTCGGCCACGCCGAACAGCACCGCCCCGGCGTTGCAGAAGTCGATCTCGATCGCGTCGAGCACGCCGTTGCGGCGCCAGTGGTCGGCCGACAGGTACATGGCCTTCTGCGGCGCGCCGGCGCACTTGATGGGCATCGGCGGCTGCGTGAACACCGCGCGGCCCCGGTGC
>JACCDQ010652206.1_pt1 | contig 14538 bp, 7 predicted proteins | sample 7446031 | NCBI WGS metagenome assembly JACCDQ01 (sample SAMN15323442, study PRJNA562643) | freshwater metagenome | isolation source: river surface water | place: USA:Blue River Watershed | collected 2017-08-17
CATCCTCATCAAGCTGGCCGACCGCACCCACAACATGCGCACCATGGGCGACATGCCGCGCAGCAAATGGGGCCGCATCAGCAGCGAAACGCTGGAAATCTACGCGCCGATTGCCCACCGCCTGGGTCTGAACAACAACTACCGCGAACTGCAGGACCTGGCGTTCAAGCACCTCTACCCCTGGCGCTACGAAACACTGAACAAGGCGCTGGAAAAGTCGCGCGGCCGCCGCCGTGACCTGATTGCGCGGGTGGAGGGCGAAATCGAGACGGTGTTCCAGAAACACGGGCTGGACGTGCGGATTGTGGGGCGGGAAAAAACCCTGTATTCCATCTACCGCAAGATGGACCTGAAGCACCTGTCGTTCGCGCAGGTGACCGACATTTACGGTTTCCGCATCATCCTGCCCGAGCTGCTGGACTGCTACCAGGCGCTGGGCATCCTGCACCAGCTCTACAAGCCACTGCCGGGCAAGTTCCGCGACTACATCGCGATCCCGAAGATGAACGGCTACCAGTCGCTGCACACCACGCTGGTTGGGCCTTTCGGCACCAACATCGAATTCCAGTTGCGCACCCCCACCATGGACGTGGTGGCCGAGTCGGGTGTGGCGGCGCACTGGCTGTACAAAGCCAGCGACCCGAACAGCCCCGCGTCGCAAGACCTGAACACCCAGTGGCTGCAGTCGCTGCTCGACATCCAGCAGGAAACGCACGACGCGGCCGAGTTCTGGGACCACGTCAAGATCGACCTGTTCCCCGATTCGGTGTACGTGTTCACGCCCAAGAGCCGCATCATGGCGATGCCGCGTGGCGCCACGGCGGTGGACTTTGCCTACGCCATCCACAGCGATGTGGGCAACAGCGCCATCGGCGCCAAGATCAACGGCGAGCAGGCCGCGCTGCGCAGTGAACTGAACAACGGCGATGTGGTGGAAATCATCACTTCGCCCCACGCCCGGCCCAACCCAAGCTGGCTGGGCTTCGTCAAGACCGGGCGCGCGCGCTCCAAGATACGCCACCACCTGAAAACCCTGGCGCTGGAAGAATCGATGGGCCTGGGCGAGCGGCTGCTGTTGCAGGCGCTGCGCGCCGAGGGCATTGCCGCCCTGCCCGCGATCGACGCGGCGCACCAGCCCTTGTGGGACAAACTGCTGCGTTTCACCGGCAACCGCTCGCGCGAGGAACTGCTGACCGATGTGGGTTTGGGCAAGCGTATCGCCAGCATGGTGGGCAAAAAGCTCGCCGCTTTGCTGGCCGAGGCCGGCGAAAAACCCGATCTGCTGCTGATCAGCCAGGAACGCTACGGCACCTCGCACGACGACCGCCCCAGCCAAGGTGTGGTCACGCTCGATGGCAGCGAGGGCGCCTCGGTGCAATATGCGTCGTGCTGCCGCCCTCTGCCGGGCGACAGCATCGTGGGCTACCTGGGCCGAGGCGAAGGCCTGGTGGTGCACACCGACGATTGCCCGGTGGGTCGCAAGCTGCTGCACCGGGACAGCGAGCGTTTCCTCGATGTGGAGTGGGCGGAAGAGCCGACCCGCTTCTTCGAATCCACCGTGATGGTCACGGTGGTCAACGGCAAGGGCGTGTTGGCCAAAGTGGCCGCCGCGCTGGCGGGGGCCGAAGCCGACATCACCCACATCCACATGGGTGACGATGGGGCACAAAGCGCGACCGACCTGCGCTTCACGATCGCGGTTCGCGACCGGGTGCATTTGGCCCAGGTGCTGCGACAGCTCAAACGCACGCCGTCGGTGGTGCGGGCACAGCGGGTTCGGCCGCTGCGCGCTGCGGTTTGAATGCGTAGGGCGTCTGCGTTGACGCCCTGGCGGCTCAACCGCCCGCCGCAGCGGTGGTTGACGGGTAAGCCACGGCCAGCACTTCCAAATTTTCCCAGCCAGCGGGCGTGCGCAATCGCACCTCGTCGCCCACACGGGCCTTCAGCAACGCTTGCGCCACCGGTGCCACCCAACTGATCTGCCCTTGGGCGCTGTCCGCCTCATCGATGCCCATGATGGTCACCCGTTCTTCGGTCCCATCTTCGCGGGCGTAAGTCACCGTGGCGCCAAAGAACACCTGGTCCGAGCCCTGGTGCACCGATGCGTCCACCACCACCGCAATGTCCAGCCGTTTGGTCAGAAACCGGATGCGGCGGTCGATCTCGCGCAGGCGCTTTTTCCCGTAGAGGTAGTCGCCGTTTTCCGACCGGTCACCGTTGCTGGCGGCCCAATGGACGATTTCCACCACCTTGGGCCGCTCCACATCCAGCAGGTGCAGCAGTTCGGCCCGCAACCGCGCGTGACCGGCAGGGGTGATGTAGTTTTTGCCGCCGGCCGGCAGCGCGGGGCCGCTCGGCAGGTCGTCGTCATCGTCGTGGTCGGTTTCCTTGGTGAATGCCTTGCTCATGGGCCCGCATTGTGCGGCATGGCCGGTGGGCAGACGCGTTACCATCGACCGAATGGACACTTTGCACAGGGAGATGACGCCCCCCGAGCCGCTGCCACCGGGGTTCATGGTGGTGCACGGCAACCAGGTCGAAACCTTGCGCGACCTGGTGTTGCAGTGGACGCAGCGTTATCCCTTGCCGCCGCTGGTGAACGAGACCCTGCTGGTGCAAAGCAACGGCATTGCCCAGTGGCTCAAGCTCTCGTTGGCGGAACCAGCACACCGGGGCGGTGCGGGCATTGCGGCTGGGCTGCGCTTCTTCCTGCCATCGCAATTTCTGTGGCAGGCGTACCGCGCGGTGCTGGGGCCGGCCCAGGTGCCCGAAGTGTCACCGCTGGACAAACAGCGCCTGCAATGGCGGCTGGTTCGGCTGCTGGGTGAACTGCCGGCAGACGCCGACCATGCCCCCCTGCAACACTACCTCACGCACGACGCCGACGGCCGCAAGCGACAGCAGTTGGCCGAGCAACTGGCCGACCTGTTCGACCAGTACCAGGTGTACCGAGCGGACTGGCTGGAGGCTTGGGCGCGCGGAGACTTGAGCGCGCTGTCCGCCGGGGACCGCTGGCAGGGGCTGTTGTGGCGCCGTTTGCTGGACGACGTGGCGGCGGACGATACCGCGCTGCCCCTGAGCAGCCGCCAGGGCCGCGCGGCGGTGCACAGCGCCTTTCTGGCCCAAGTAGCTGAAGGCGGCGATGTTCGGCCTGCGGGTTTGCCGCCGCGCATCATCGTCTTTGGCATCTCCAGCCTCCCCCAGCAAACGCTCGAAGTGCTGGCGGTGCTGGGGCGTTGGTGCCAGGTGCTGCTGTGCGTGCTCAACCCCTGCCGGCACGACTGGTCCGACATCGTGACCGAACACGCGGTGCTGCGTGCGGCCTTGCGCCACCCGCCACGGCATGCCCGACGCAGCGGCGCCCCCGCCGTGCTGGACCCGGACAGCCTGCACCTGCACGCCCACCCGCTGCTGGCCGCCTGGGGCCGGCAGGGGCGCGACTTCATTGGGCTGCTCAACCTGCACGACGACCCGGCCCACCTCGAACACTACCGCCAGCGCTTCCTGGCCATGGGCCGATCCACGGACGTGTTCTCCACGCCGGAGGGCGCGCGCCTGCTGCAACAGTTGCAGCAGGACATTCTGGAATTGCGACCGCTGGCCGAAACGCAGGCACTCTGGCCCGCCGTCGATGTGGCCCGCGACCACTCCATCCGCTTTCACGTGGCCCACGGCCCGCAACGCGAGGTGGAGGTGCTGCACGACCAACTGCTGGCCGCTTTCGAGGCCGACCCCAGCCTGCACCCACGCGACGTGATGGTGATGGTGCCCGACATCGCCACCTACGCCCCGCATGTGGAAGCGGTGTTCGGCAGGCTGCCGAGCAGCGATGCGCGGTTCATTCCATTCAGCATCAGCGACCAATCGCGCCGCAGCGCCGACCCGCTGCTGCACGCGGTGCACACGCTGTTGCAACTGCCCGGCTCGCGCCTGACCGCGAGCGACCTGCTGGACCTGCTGGACGTGCCGTCCCTGTCGCGCCGCTTCGGTTTTCAACCCGATGACCGGCCCGCGCTGGAGCGCTGGATACGGGGCGCCAACATCCGCTGGGGCCTGCACAGCGCGCACCGGCAACAGGCCGGCCTGCCCGCCGAGCCCCAGGAGGCCGCGCCCCACACCTGGCTGTTCGGCCTGCGCCGGCTGCTGCTGGGCTACGCCACCGGCCAGGGTGAAGGCTGGCAGGGCATTGAGCCGTTCGGCGATCTGGGCGGGCTGGAGGCTGCCGCCTTGGGCGCGCTGGCTCAACTGCTCGACACGCTGGACCGCACGCGACTGGCCCTGTCCACCCCCACCGATGCGAACGACTGGTGCCTGCGCTTGCGCCAACTGCTGCGCGACTGCTTTGATGCGAAAAATCCGCGCGACCCGGTGCAAACCGCCCGCGATGCCGGCACCCTGTTGCGGCTGGAGCAGCAACTGCAAGACTGGCAAGCCGCCTGCGACGAAGCACGGTTGACCGAAGCTTTGCCCCTGACCGTGGTGGCCGAACACTGGTTGGCGGGCATGGACACACCGCATTTCGGGCAACGTTTTTTCGGCGGCGCGGTCACGTTCGCCACCCTCATGCCCATGCGCGCCATCCCGTTCCGGCACATCTGCCTGCTGGGCATGAACGACGGCGACTATCCGCGCCAACAGGTGCCCATGGACTTTGACCTGATGGCGCGCCAGCCGCGCCCAGGCGACCGCTCGCGCCGCAGCGACGACCACTACATGCTGCTCGAAGCCCTGCTGTCGGCCCGGGAGCGGCTTTACATTTCGTGGGTCGGCCACAGCATCCACGACAACAGCGAACGCAGCCCGTCGGTGCTGGTGAGCCAGTTGCGAGACCACCTGGCGGCGGGGTGGCGCTTGGCGCCTGCGACCTCGGACGGCGCGACCGGCTCTGTACCCGACGCGCTGACCACCCACCACCCGCTGCAGCCCTTCAGCCCGGCCTACTTCACACCCGCCAGCCTGGAGGCAGATGCGCCCCTGTTCACCTACGCCCGCGAGTGGCGGCAGGCATCGCCTGTGGCCTCCCGGTCGATCGGGGCGACGGTACCGCCCAGCCAGGGCTTAGAACCCCTGCCACCCATGGTGCCCGCCAGCCCGCTCACCTTGGCCGACCTGACCACCTTCCTGAAAGACCCCGCGCGCAGCTTCTTCCAACACCGGCTGGGGGTGCACTGGAGCGCACAAGACGACACCCTGCCAGACCACGAGCCGTTCGACCTGGACGGCCTGCAACGCTGGCAACTGCACCGCGAGCTGCTGGACAGCCAGTGCCTGGCCCTGCAACGCGGCGAAGACCTGCGACAGGCGCTGGACCGACACCTGGACCGCCTGCAAGCCCGTGGCGATCTGGCCACCGGCGGGCAAGGGCTGGCCCAACGCGCGGCCCTGGCCGAACCCATCCCCGAACTCATGGCCAGCTACGCGGAACAACTGGCGTTGTGGCCCGAGGTGCGCCGTGCCGACGTGGCATTGACCGTGCCCGTGGGCAACCGCACCTGGAGCGTGCAAGACAGCCTGAACGACCTGCGCAGCAATGCCCATGGCGAGCACACCCGCGTGCTGCTGGAGCCCAGCGCGCTGGCCGATGCCCAGCGCCGCTACCGACTCGACCGGATGGTGCCCTACTGGGTGCAACACCTGGCGGCGCAGCTGGCCGTGGGCCCCGTCACCACCCTGGTCATGAGCCACGCCGGGCAGGTCACGCTCGCACCGCTGCCCCCCGATGAAGCCCGCAACCACTGGCACACCCTGCTGCAAGCCTGGGATGCCGGGATGTGCCAACCGCTGCCCTTCGGCGCCCGCAGCGGCACCGCGTGGTTGCGCGCACTGGGACGAGCCCCGGACGACCACGCCCGCGCCTGGGCCGACGCCCGCAGTGCTTACGAAAACGAGCGCGAAGGCGCCGAACGCGACCGCAGCCCTTACCTGCGCCGTGCCTTTGCCGACTTCACCACCCTCGCTGGCGCGCCCGAGCAATCCGCCCACAGCGCGTTCGCCGACTGGGTGCAGCGCCTGTTGCAGCCACTGTGGGCCGCCCTGCCCGTGGCGCGGAAAGGGGGCGCAGCATGAGCCTTCAAGCCCTCGACGCCCTGACCTTTCCGCTGCAAGGCAGCCGCTTGATCGAGGCCAGCGCCGGCACCGGTAAGACCTGGACCATCGCCATGCTGTACGTGCGGCTGGTGCTGGGCGCAAGCCATGAGGGCGACGCCAACGCCTTCGACCGCCCGCTGATGCCGCCCGACCTGCTGGTGGTCACGTTCACCGACGCTGCCACCCAGGAACTGCGCAGCCGCATCCGCCAACGGCTGGCCCAGGCGGCCGAGGTGTTCCGTGCCGAGGCCACCGCGGCCCCCAGCGGTGACCTGTCAGCGCTGTTCGCACTGCGAGAGCAGTACCCTGCCAGCGACTGGCCCCGCCTGGCCACCTGGCTGCAAGTGGCCGCCGAGTGGATGGACCAAGCCGCCATTTCCACCATCCACGGCTGGTGCATGCGCATGTTGCGCGAACATGCGTTTGGCGGACAAGCGCTGTTCCGCCAAACGCTGTCCACCGACCCCACCGAGCTGCTGGCCGAAGCCGCCCGCGACTGCTGGCGCACCTTCTACCGCGACCTGTCCCTGCGCGAACTGAACGAAGTGCTGGCGTGGTGGAAAGCCCCCTCCGATCTGCTGAACGCGGTGCGGCGTCTGCTGCCCTACGCTGGGCATCCTGAATTTCAGGCCGTGGCCCACGCGCAACCGGCAAATCTGCTGGCGATGCACCACCAGCAGCGTGCGGAAACGCTGCAAGCCCTGAAAGCCCACTGGCCCGACTGGATCGACGAACTGCGAGTGCAATGGGAAGCCGACGACGCGCAAAACCGCATTGACCGCAGAAAATTCCGCGCCCAGTTCTACCAACCCTGGCTCGACGCGCTGAAAGCCTGGGCCACCAGCGACGACCAGACTGCGCCCGATCTGAAAACCGGTTGGACCCGTCTGACCCCGCAAGGCATGTCGGAGGCTTACAAAGACCCGACGCAGGCCCCGCAACACCTGGGCTTGCAAGCCCTGGCCGACTTGCAACAGCAGATCGCCGGCCTGCCCGACGCGCAATCCGACCTGCTGCGCCACGCCACCGTGTGGGTCCGCCAGCGGTTTGACCAGGCCCAGGCCCAACGCGCCCAACTCGGGTTTGACGACCTGCTCCGGCAACTGGACGCTGCCTTGCAAGCGCCTTCAGGCCCAGCCTTGGCGCAGGCCATACGCCAGCAGTTCCCGGTGGCGTTGATTGACGAATTCCAGGACACCGACCCGCTCCAGTACCGGATTTTTGATGCGGTGTACCGGGTCGAGCAGCCCTGGCCAGGCACCGCCTTGGTGTTGATCGGCGACCCCAAACAGGCCATTTACGCCTTCCGGGGGGCGGACATTCACACCTACCTGCAAGCGCGGCGCGACTGCGCTGGGCGCCTGTACTCGCTGGACACCAACCACCGCTCCAGCCAGGCGATGGTGGACGCGGTGAACCATTGCTTTGAGCAGGCCGAACGGCGTACATCCGGCACCGGCGCCTTCACCTACCGCTCGGCCGATGGCGACAACCCGGTGCCCTTCCACCGCGTGAAAGCCGCTGGACGTGCCACGCTGTGGTGCCCGCACGGCATGGCCCCGCACCCCGCTGCCGCACCGGCCCTGACGGTGTGGCACCTACCGCCGTCTTCCGATGGCGGCGCGGTCAAGCCCGACGACGCTTTGGACCCGATGGCCCAGGCCTGCGCCGCCACCATCGCCGGCTGGCTGAAGGGCAGACAGGCTGGTTTTGCCACCCCGCGGCCCGACGGCGGCACCGACTGGCAAGCGCTGCGCCCGCAAGACGTGGCCGTGCTCGTCAACCACCGGGGCGAAGCCCGCGCCATCCGCAGCGCCTTGGCCCGCCACGGCGTGCCAAGCGTGTACCTGTCCGACCGGGAGTCGGTCTACCAAAGCGACAGCGCCGAAGACTTGCACCGCTGGCTGCAGGCCTGCCACCAGCCGCAAGACGCGCGCGCCCTGCGGGCTGCGCTGGCCACCCGCAACCTCGCGCTGGACTGGCACGCGCTGGACCGCCTCCGCCACGACGAACTGGCCTGGGACGACATGGTGGAGCGGTTCCGCCAGTTCCAGCAAGTCTGGCGCCAACGCGGCGTGCTGCCCATGGTGCAGACCTTGCTGCACACCTTCGACGTACCGGCCCGCCTGTTGGCACCCGCAGCGGGTGACGCCCTGCCCGATGGCGAACGCCGGCTGACCGACATCCTGCACCTGGCCGAACTGCTGCAGCACGCCAGCCAAACCCTGGATGGCGAACACGCGCTGATCCGCTACCTGGCCGAACAGTGCGAACTGGCCCAAACCGGCGAAGGCGGCGACGCGCCCATCCTGCGGCTGGAAAGCGACGCCCAGCGGGTGCGCGTCATCACCGTGCACAAGTCCAAAGGGCTGGAGTACCCGCTGGTGTTCTACCCCTGGGCCACCTACCTGCGCACCGTCAAGGCCAAAGACACCTTGCTGCGCTGGCATGGCGACGACGGCAACCTTCAACTGGCCACCGGGGGTACGTCGCCTGCGAAAGAAGAAGCCGCCCAGCGAGCCGACCGGGAACGCCTGGCCGAAGACCTGCGCAAACTCTACGTGGGCCTGACCCGCGCGCGCTACGCCACCTGGCTGGGCGTGGCGCCCGTGGCCCAGTGGGAAGACAGCGCCATCGGCCACCTCATCAACGGTGGCCAGGCCCTGGACGCGACACCTTGGCCGCAGGTGTTACACGCGGCATTGGGTGGCCCCGCGCACACGGTGATCGAGCCCGCGCCCATCGGTGACGTCTACCACGCAGGCGCCACCTCCGCCGTACCCGTTGCAGGCACACCCGCAGCGAGCGCCATGGCCAGCGGCGCCTTACCACCGGCAGAAGCCGTGGCGCGCACCTACCGGGGCCAGCCCCGCCCCCGCTGGTGGATCGCCAGCTACTCGGCCCTGCGCCTGGCCGCGCCCGACGCCGACGCTCCGGTGCACCTGGCCGTGCCCGACACCGCCCAAGACGATTTGCTGCTGGAGCCCGACGACCATCAACTCGACGCCGCCAGCTGGAGCAACGCTGAGGACAACCTCGCGCCCCCATCCGAAACACAACTGGACCTTTGGGCCACAGCCGAGCCCGCCCCCGCGAGCACGACACCAGGCGCACACGCCTTCCCCAAAGGCTCGGCCGCAGGCACCTTGCTGCACGACGCTTTGCAATGGTGCGCCGAACAGGGCTGGACCCATGCCCTGCACAACCCGCAACGCCTGCGCGACAAGGTGGCCCAACTGTGCCAAAGCCACGGCTGGGACGACTGGGCTGACACGGCCACCGATTGGCTGACCGAGCTGCTGCAAGCCCCGCTGCCCCTGCCCGCCACAACGGCACCTGAACCGGCCAGCGGCAACACAGGCAGCCACACAGACGTCAGCGCGACCAACAACGCCGATGGCCCCTGCCTGGCCCAACTCGCCACCTGCCAGGCCGAAATGGAATTCTGGCTCGCCGTCGCCCTCGCCAGCACGCAAGACCTGGACCGCCTCGTCACCCAGCACACCTTGGGGGGCGCGCCACGCCCGCCGCTGCAGGCCGACCAACTCCACGGCATGCTCAAAGGCTTCATTGACCTGGTGTTTGAACACGAGGGCCGCTACTACGTGGCCGACTACAAATCCAACTGGCTGGGCCCGGACGACAGCCACTACACCGCAGCGCGTTTGCAGCAAGCCGTGCTGGACGCCCGCTACGACCTCCAGTACAGCCTGTATTTGCTGGCCCTGCACCGCCTGCTGCGCCAGCGCCTGCCCGGTTACGACTACGAGCAGCACATGGGCGGTGCGGTGTACCTGTTCCTGCGCGGCTGGCGCGGACCGGCCCGCGGCGTGCTGCACGAGCGCCCGCCGCGTGCGTTCATCGAAGCCCTGGACCGTCTGTTTGACGAGGGAAGCCCCGCATGCTGAACCCCAACCCGTGCGATCCGTCAGCCCTGAGCCACCACGGCGCCGTGCGAGCTGCGCTGGAGCAACTCGACAGCTGGAGCCAAGCCGGTTGGCTGCGCCCATTGGACGCGGCCTTTGCGCGTTTTCTGGCCCACGAAGTGCCGCAGGCGCCGCCCACCTTGTTGCTGGCCGCCGCGTTGGCCAGCCACCAGCTCGGCCGCGGCCACACCTGCCTCGACCTGCAAGCCCTGGCCAACGCCCCCACCGCAACGCTGGGGCTGACCACCCCGCTCGATGCCTTGCGACCGCTGACCTTGTCGCATTGGCTGCAAGCGCTGGACTGCCCAGCCATCGTCGGGCATGGCCCGGGGTCTGAGCCCCTGGTGCGGGAGCAGCACCGCCTCTACCTGCGCCGCCACTGGAGTTACGAGCAGGCCGTGCGCCAGCACCTGCGCCAACGCATGGCCACGGCCCGGTCGCCCATGCCCGAACTGCGCGGCTGGCTCGACACGTTGTTCCCGCCCGCCAGCGACGACACCCCCCGCCCCGACTGGCAAAAAATCGCCTGTGCTGCGGCGGCCGCACAGCGCTTTTGCCTCATCACCGGCGGGCGGGGCACTGGCAAAACCACCACCGTCGTGCGGTTGCTGGCCCTGTTGCAAGTGCAGGCGCTGACGCACACCCCGGGGCAAGCCTTGCGCATCCGCCTGGCCGCGCCCACCGGCAAAGCCGCAGCCCGCCTCAGCGGTTCCATCGCCTCGGCCGTGGACCGTTTGCCCCTGCCAAACCTGCCCCATGGCGACAGCCTGCGCGCGGCACTGCCCACCGAGGTGAACACCTTGCACCGCCTGCTGGGCGCGCGGCCCGACAGCCGGCGCTTTCGCCACCACGCCGGCCACCCCCTGCCGCTGGACGTGCTGGTGGTGGACGAAGCGTCCATGATCGACCTGGAGATGATGCACGCTGTGCTGGACGCGCTGCCCGCCACCGCCCGCGTGGTGCTGCTGGGCGACAAGGACCAGCTCGCGTCGGTGGAGGCCGGCGCGGTGCTCGGCCAACTCTGCCGCGACGCCGATGCGGGCCGCTACCAGCCCGACACCGCGCAATGGGTGCACGCCCACACCGGCGAAACCGTTCCGCCCGACATGCTGGACGCGGACGGCCCACCACTGGCCCAACACGTCGTGATGCTGCGGCACAGCCGCCGCTTTGGCGCCAACAGCGGCATCGGCCTACTGGCCCAGCAAGTCAACCAGGGCCTGGTCAGCCACAGCCTGCAACTGCTGGCCCGGCCTCCGGCCGACATCCACGCCTGGCGCAAGGCCCCAGAACCCCTGCTGCTGCACGGCCACCACACCGGAACGCCAGGCTACCGGGCCTATCTGGACCTGCTGCACACCACCCAGCCCGAACTGGACGCTGGCCCCGACGCCTTCGACGCCTGGGCCAGCGCCGTGCTGCAAGCCCACCAACGCTTTCAGGTGCTGTGCGCCCTGCGCGAAGGCCCTTGGGGCGTGGCCGGGCTGAACCGGCGCATTGAACACGCGCTGCAATTGGCGGGCGCCATCGACCCGCGCGACACCTGGTACTTGGGCCGCCCGGTGCTGGTCGCCCGCAACGACCCTTCGGTGGGGCTGATGAACGGCGACATGGGCCTAGTGCTGCAGCGCCCGCGCCCCGATGGCAGCGGCTGGCTGCGCCGGGTGGCGTTTGCCGCGCCCGATGGCGGCGCGGGGGTGCGCTGGGTGCTGCCCAGCCGCCTGAACGCGGTGGAAACGGTGTACGCACTCACGGTGCACAAGTCGCAAGGCTCGGAATTCGACCATGTGGCCCTGGTGCTGCCCGAACAGCCCAGCCCGGTGCTGACGCGCGAGCTGGTGTACACCGGCATCACGCGGGCCAAGCGGTGCTTCACGCTGGTGCAACCTGGCCCCCCCTCGGTGTGGGCGGGGGCGTTGCAGCGCCGCACCCAGCGCGCCGGTGCCTTGGTCCAAGGGCTGTGAACCAGCGGCCACGGCGGCCCTGACCAAGCGGCTCTGCTAGCATCGGTCGGTTACACGCTACACGTTTCCCAGCCATGACTTACTGCGTCGCCGTCAAACTCAAGGCCGGCATGGTGTTCCTGTCCGACTCCCGCACCAACGCCGGGCTCGACCAGATCAGCACCTTCCGCAAAATGATCGTCTACGAAAAACCGGGCGATCGCTTCATGTGCCTGCTTTCGGCCGGCAATCTCAGCATTTCGCAGTCCATCCGCGAAATTCTGCAGGTCGAGCAGATCAAAGACGCCGAGGGCGGCGAGCCCATCACCATCTGGAACGCGAAAAGCATGTTCGACGCTGCCCGGGTGCTGGGTTCCGCGGTGCGCCATGTGTACCAGCGCGACGGCGAAGCCCTCAAGCGCAGCGGGGTGGAGTTCAACGTCAGCATGATCTTCGGCGGCCAGATCGGCAACGAAGGCATGCGCCTGTTCCAGGTCTATTCGCCCGGCAACTTCATTGAAGCCACGCCCGAAACGCCGTTTTTCCAGATTGGCGAGAGCAAGTACGGCAAGCCGGTGCTGGACCGAGTCATCACCCCCGACACCCCGCTGGACGAAGCCGCCAAGTGCGTGCTGATCTCCATGGACTCCACGCTCAAATCCAACCTGTCGGTGGGCCTGCCGCTGGACATGGCGGTGTACGAGGCCGACAGCCTGCGCAGCGACAAAATCGTCTGCATCGACGACCACAACCCCTACTTCCGCATGCTGCACGACACCTGGGGCCAGCGCCTGCGCGAGGTGTTCGACAGCATCGAACACCCGGCCTGGGACGGCCGCCCCACCCAGGCCCCGCTGATGGAAGGCAGCGCGCGCCACCTGCAGTTGAAAAAGATCACCCACGCCAAGGAAAAACTGATCTGACGATGACCTCCCCGCACGCTGCACACGCCGGGCTGGTGGTGTTTTCGCACGGCAACAGCTTTCCGGGCAGCACCTACAGCGTGGTGTTTCGCAGCCTGCGGGCGCGCGGCTACCACGTCAAGGCGGTGGACAAGTTCGGGCACGAGCCGCAGTACCCCGTCACCAGCAACTGGCCGCACCTGGTGCAACAGCTGGCCGACTTTGCCGCGCGAGAAGCCGCAGGCCACGCCGGCCCGCTGTACTTGGTGGGGCATTCTCTGGGCGGTTTTTTGAGCCTGATGTGCGCGGCCCGCCACCCGCGCCTGGCCGGCGTGCCGGTGGCCGGGGTGGTGATGCTGGATTCGCCCGTGCTGGGCGGTTGGCGCGCCCGTGCGCTGCAAGCGGCCAAACACACCCGCTTGATTGGCGCGCTGTCGCCGGGCCAGGTCAGCCGCCAACGGCGCAACAGTTGGCCTTCGGCGGCCGACGCGCTGGCCCACTTCGCCAGCAAAGCCACCTTTGCGGCGTGGGACCCGCAGGTGCTGCAAGACTACATCGCGCACGGCACCCACGACGTGGCGGCTGGCGACGGCACACGGCGCGTGCTCAGTTTCGACCGCGAGGTGGAAACCCAGATCTACAACACCCTGCCCCACAACCTGGACCGCCTGCTGCGCCGCCATCCATTGCACTGTCCGGTGGCTTTTGTGGGCGGCAGCCAATCGCAGGAAATGAAGCAAGTGGGCATGGGCATGACCCACAAACTGGTGGGGCACGAACCGTCAGACCGGCTGCAAATGATCGAAGGCAGCCACCTGTTCCCGATGGAGCGGCCCCTGGACACGGCAGCCGCCATCGACCGCGCGCTGCGCAGCTTCGGCGCCAGCGCGGGTCAGCCCTGAACTTCAGCGCCGGTGATCCCGGTCGTCCCACCGGTCATCGCGGCGGTCGTGCCGATCGTGGCGCCGGTCGTCACGCCGGTCATGGCGGTCGTCCCAATCATGGCGGTGCCCATGACGCCCTTTGTGCCAGTGCTTGCTGTGGCCCGGCGGCGCCCACTGGGTGCGGTACAGCGGCTGCGGGTACACCACCACCGGCGGCGCGCCATACACCACGCGGGGGGGCGCGTAAATCACGCGCGGGGCCGGCTGCACAATCACCTGCGGTGCGTTGCTCACCCCCACGCTCACGCCCGGCTGGTGCACGCCGATGGACCAGTACACATCGTTGGCCTGCGCCGACTGCGCCGACCACAGCAGCCCCATCATGCCGGCCGCCACACAGCCCACCGCACGGCGGGCGCGGGTCCAGCGATTCGAAGTTGGCGTTGAAGAATACATCTGCATCTCCTGCTCAAGCAGCCCCAGGGGCCGATGACTGGATTGCAGCCGCGAAACCTGGTTACCAGCGGCTCGCAAATGTGAAGAACGTATCCAGGCGTAACAGCTGGGGCAAACCCCTAAAATCCCCGGCATGAATTCCACTCCCGCCCAGGCGCCCGGTACAGGCGCAGCCCCCGCCGAAGCCTCCGAACACAAGCCCAGCAACTTCCTGCGCCAGATCATTGAACACGACCTGGCCCAGGGCACCTACGCCACGCGCAAGTGGGGCGGCAGCCCCGGCGACGCCGCCCACCACGAGGCAGGCGTGCCCGACCCGGCCAAGATCCGCACCCGCTTC
>JACCDQ010051776.1_pt1 | contig 14537 bp, 14 predicted proteins | sample 7446031 | NCBI WGS metagenome assembly JACCDQ01 (sample SAMN15323442, study PRJNA562643) | freshwater metagenome | isolation source: river surface water | place: USA:Blue River Watershed | collected 2017-08-17
GGGGATGTTTACGTTGGGGTTTCTAGGCACCGGCGGTTTGGGCAAATCTTGTCGGGTAACCGGAGGTTTCACAACGGGTGGTTTGGGTAGGGTAGGTTTGGGGAGCGATGGCTTTGGGAACTCCGGGTTCTGCGCATGTGCGCTATGAATGGTAAAGGTCAACTGCAGCAATAGGATGGCCAGTGTGCAGAAGGGGAGTGGGCGATTATCGTTCATCTTGCGGAGAGTTTGTCAAATTGCATACCAATTTACGATTTCATTTTGATATAATAAATCAATCCCTTATTTTTGCACCCTCATTGGAGAGATGGCAGAGCGGTCGAATGCGGCGGTCTTGAAAACCGTTGACTGTTACAGGTCCGGGGGTTCGAATCCCTCTCTCTCCGCTAGGTATCATTACCAAAATGAACCAAAGCGTGTAAAACCTCGATTTTACACGCTTTTTTGTTTTTAGCTCTTTCCCATTTTGAACCAATTTGAACCATTAAGTGGTTACCTACTGGTTACCCATTCACAAAATTTAAAAATGGGTAACCAGTGTTGGACAATTTGGGTCGTTTTGGGGCTGAAAATCAATAGGTTGAAACTTGCATTGCGATGTTGGGTGTTGTAATTTTGTAATCAAAATGGGGGCGTTTTTAAAAAATTCGCCATGTCGTCAAAAACATCGTATGGATTGACCTTTTACATCAATCGTACAAAAGAAAAAAAGAACGGGGAATGCCCCGTGATGCTTCGCATCAACATCAATGGGCAACGAGTTGTCCTACAAACCAAACGGTATCTCTTTCCACAAGATTGGGATCCAAACCGCTACCAAATGAAAGGTAGAACTACGGAAGCCCGTGTGTTCAATGACTACCTCCAAGCGTTGCGGATTAAGGCTCACAAGAAATACAATGAGCTTTTAAGTTTACATGATGATGTCACTCCGCAAATGTTGCGTGATGCCATTCTTGGTATTAACACAGCAAAAGCGAAGATGATCATCGAAGTATGGGAAGACTATGTTGAAAGTCTTCGAAAGTTAATTGGTAAGGAAAACACCTATACCACCTATCAGAAGTATAGAACTGCGAAAAACCATTTCCAGGCTTTTTTGCAGAAGTACTATCGAACCAGTGATGTTTCTATCAAAGCGGTAGATTATCACATGATTCAACAGTATAGTCTGTACTTGAAAACTGAAAGGGGTTGTAATTACAATACCGCTACTAAGTTTTTACAAAACTTAAAGCGAGTTACAAGTATTTGCATTAAAAATGGTTGGTTGTTGAAAGATCCATTTGCTTCAATAAGCCTTACGCTTAAAGAAGTCGATAGACCCTACCTCACTTTTGAAGAACTCAAAAAGTTGGAGGAATTTACTTCTCATGTTGACCGTCTTAATCGGGTATGCGATTTCTTCATTTTCTCATGTTATACTGGCCTTGCCTACATTGATGTAAAGCAATTAAAGCGAGTAGAACTTGAAAAAAATGAGGCCTGCTATTGGATTCGTACTCATAGACAAAAAACAGGAGGACGTGCAAATATTCCGGTTTTGCCTCAGGCACAGCAGGTGTTGGATAAATATGTTCAATTGGACTTATTACATCCCAATGACCCAGTATTGCCAATTTTAAGTAATCAAAAGATGAATGCTTACTTGAAAGAGATTGCTGACCTATGTGGAATTACAAAGCAACTTTCCTTCCATACTGCACGCCACACATTCGCAACCACAGTAACAATGATGAATGGTGTACCGATTGAATCTGTAAGTAAAATGCTTGGGCATAAGAATATCAACAGTACACAGCATTATGCACGTATCGTTGATGAAAAAGTTGGAGAGGATATGAAGAGACTTGCCGAGAAATTAACTCAACAGATGTCACCTTCCATGTACGCTACAAATTAAAGTTGCTGTGTCACATTTTAACAGACACACAATGCAAGAAGATAAATTTAAAGTGCGAGCTTTCGGTTATGGGGAGCTCGCACAATTATACTTTCCCAATATCACTAAGAAAAGTGCAAGTGCTCAGCTTCGAAGGTGGATTAATGTAAGCAACAATGTTAAACCTATGCTTGAAAACTTAGGTTACAAGCCTGGTAATAGGCTACTAACGCCAGCTCATGTAAAAGTTATTATTGATGAATTCGGGGAGCCATAAAGTATTTTTACTTTGAGCTGAGGCGAATTTCAGAGCACAAATCCCTATGGGAACTCTCCGCTTGATACGAATTACAAATGTTCAAAGTAGTGTTGAAATATCAAGTTTGGAAACACTTTGTCCGAAGTAATTTATATTAAAGGCTTGGCTTTTAGCGTTTGCGAAGTGTGTTTGTTAAGGTCGTTTTTTGCAGTGTTTTCTTATTCACCAAATTCAATTATCTTTTGAAATAATTGATGTGCTTTGAAAGGATGTGCAGTGAAAAATTCAATCCTCCTTTCACTTGTTTTAAATCTGACATCTCTTTCTCCCCAAATTGCCCAAAATAATTTTAAATTATTTTCTTTAAGAAATTTGCCCATTAAATCTTTTCTAAAAAAAACAAGGCTGTGGTTGTTATTGTGTTCATCATGATAGTTACAAATAATAGAAGCTTTATTGCCATTGAATTCGAACAGGTCAAAAGTTTGTGCTTTGTCCAATAACTTCAATTGAGTAACAATTTCTTTTGCAACAACAGTTGTATTACCTGCTTGATTTAAATGACTATGATAACCCTCCCAATTATATTCCATTACAGGTAGTAAAACTTCAAACTCTTTTGTTTCAGAAGCCTCAATTTCAATTTCCTCAGGAAATTCATTCGTTAAATTAATTTCAGCATTCTCTTCTTTCCAGAATACAGAATGGTAATAACCAGCTTCGCCTCTTTTGATTTTATTTTTCTTCTTAGCTGTTACAAACGCTAATGATGTTTTGTTGTCCAAGGTAGAATCATCGCAATAATATAATTCACCAGCGTAAGTGTAATAATTTCTATGCTTTTCAGGTAACCACCTTCCACCTAAATTTTGCTTCTTCAATAAATTAATTGCTTCAATGTAATCCTCCTCTTTAATCAAAAAACTTCTGATGAAAGTAAAAAGATGTCTCTCCGCGGGAATATCCACTTGACTTGCATGACCGTCTAAACAAACCCAATCACAATTATGCCCATCCAAATTATTCATTGTTAAATATTCTTCAATAAATGGCATGTCACCATTTTCATACCAATCAACAAGCGGAGTTGTTCGGTCACCTAAAAAGTCATGCGTAATTAATATTTCGTTCTTGGGTTTTTCAGGAAAACTAGGATCAATGTCGGCACCAGATATTCTGAATATGTCCCAATCTCTATCTAACAATCCCAAATCATCTCTTAATCCTGCGTTTTCAAAATATGCAATCCAAGAATACTTTTTTCCGTATCTCTCTATTTTAGCTCTCTCAGACCTGCCTGTGTTATAATAGTTGTCATTGCCCAGATTTGTTTCGACATCATTAAAAAGTTCTTTATTCCAACCCAAGTTGTAAATTCTCCAATAGATTTGTCTTCTAACTTTTATTTTTTCGGGTGGATTTGAGTATGAGCCGCCATCTTTTACAATGTGTCCCAAAGTGTAATTGCTAAAGTCCATCTGAATAGGTCCTGAATAGTCATAATCTCTTTCACCATAGTCAAACTCACCTAAATCTCTAATTCCACCAAAGGAATAAGGTGGTCTGATATTTTTAACTTCCGATTCGGTTAGTAATTTTTCATGATGTATTAAACTGATTTCAATTGTTCTTCGTGCATAATCCCTTGCTAAAATATGTGTAGTAGAGTGAGGGGCATTTTCTTTAAAAATCAAGTTGTAAATTTTTATTCCAATTTCAGGAAGGAGATCATTTCTAAACTTATCCGATTTTAACGAGTTGTGTTCAGCCATTGTAATGCCATACAAAGCGGCTAAAGTCCTTTCCCAAACATAGGGGTCATTAAATTTCAATGAAGAGTACACAAGTGAACAGTATTCAACTGGAAATTTTCTGCCATAATAATAAAGAGCTTGTGTGGCATCATCTCTTAAAGCTCTGTTTGTGCTTGTTAAAATCCATAAAATTACTTTAGCTAAAAGGTGTTGTTTTTGAATGATAATTTCTGATTCGCCTTTTTTATTTTTGCATTGAATTTCAAATTCACTAATGAAGCTCTCAAGGTCGTCTGCTTTTTTTCTTATGTATTCCGTCCAATAAATATCTCTTGTATTCATTGGCATTGCTTCCAATATTTTTGAAATAAAAAGTGAATTCAGAGGATGATGAATGTCGCTTAGAGTTTTAAAGGATAGGTCAAATAGTGAATTTTTATTTTGAGGAGAACCATTAAATAATTTCTCTACTAATTCGGAATCAATCTCATTTACATATTTTGCAGGAAGTTTAAATAATGAAGTTACTGACTTGCTGAAAGCGTAATTCGCAAACGTAATTCTTGCTGAATATTTATCTTTTAATATTTTGGGGAGGAATGTAAACACCTTACTTCTTGTAAATTCTAATTTTTTGTCTTGCCCTAACAATTCGTGAAACGATACTTGTCTTAACTGTGGTAGCAAAAGACAAAGAGCAGTAATTATATCCTCGTAATACGGATGCTGTCCGTTTTCTTGAACAATTTTTTTGATAAATACTTTGCTTATGAAGAATTTAACATCATTATTGATTCTGATTAGGTTTTCAGATATAATATAGCCAGCAAGCATATCATATGTAAAGCTTACATATTCTTGTTTGTCACGCATATCACGCGTAACGACTAAACCTTCATTAATTAATATATCCGCTTTTGAGTTGTCCTTCTGATAGTGTTTGTTGCCATCAATTAAACTATAGAAGTCCTTTATTGGAATTTCACGTAAGTTATATTGCCATAAGTGATTTGAAAGAATCGAAAGACTTTCTGAAATAAATGATTCGTTTTGTTTTAGCAGGAGGTTGTTATGAGTAACTCGTTTGTTAACTTGTTTTAAATATTCATTGAAAACATCAAAGGTTGATTCTTCTTCAATGTTTACTTCCACATCTTTACTTGTTTCCCAATTTGGGTTTTTAATTTCACAAAATATTTTTAAAAATATGGGGTCTTTAAATTTTTCTAGTGGTGCAAAAAATAAGTTTGTTTTTAGTTTGTATTTTTTAAAATACTTGTTTACTGCATCATTAATTGTTTTATAGTCGTCAAATCCATTCAGAATGACAAACTTACTTTCAGATGTTGAATCCCAAATTCTTTTGGTGTATGAACTACGACATGTAGTTACAATTACTAAGTTTTTAGAGGATGAAATACTTGCAATAAAACTGACTAAATGATTTTTCCATATCGAAGAAAAGAAGCGGTTGTTTGTTGTTTCATTTAGTCCGTCAATGATTATTGGGATTTTTGTTTTTACAATTGAGCCGTAAATATCAAGTGCTTGAATAAACTCATCAAAAGTAAATTCTTTATTGATGTCAAGCGTTCTTTGAATCGCTTCAATAATGCTTTTTTCGTCAGTAAACTTATCGCCAGTAATAAATATGGCAGGCTTGTTAGCAATTATATTTTGATATGCGATGTTGCAAGAAATATGAGTTTTGCCTTTTGCAGGATTGGCTAAAAAGTGGATTTCCTTTGCCGATTCATGAAAATAGTTTCTAAAAAATTGGTTGTAGATATATGCAAAGTCTGAAATTAATTCATAAATATTTTTGGCATCTTTATATACTCTTTCTTTTTCTTCAAAAACAGTGTAATCGATTTTTGAAAAGAAATTCTGAAAATCTGTATCTAATACTTGTAATATCTTATTTGGTAAAAGTTCTTCAGAATAGCTCTTGAAGCAGTTTTCAATAACTTCAATTTTTTCAAATGTAAATGATAAATGATTTTTAAATTTAACGCAGTTAATAACATAGTTTTCACGTTGAACTGCTTCATTAACACTAATCATTGTTTCGTCTCTGAATTCATTTATTGCAGAAATAATTTGATTTGATTTTTCATTTAATTCTCCTTTTAATGCCTCTAATTGCTTGCAGTAATTCGAATCAAAGAGTAGGAAATCAATTTTGGTTTGAGTGTATCTATCAATGCTGTGTAATTCTGGATCATACTTGTCCTTTACCTTTTCAAAGTTCTCTTTAAATTTATTCTTGAACCATTCTGGAGTAAATTCAAGTTCTCCGAAAAAGAAACTTCTAATGCCAATATGTTTTGAATCCTTTAGGAATGATATGAATGAAGATTCTCCCCAATGTTCGATGGTTAAATTTCTTCCATTTGGTATTTTTTTTGGAAGTTCCTTTTCAAACCAGTTCCTTTCTCCTTTACTAAATTTCCCTCTGATTGATAGACTGTTGGTAGTTAAATCTGTCTTTAAACATAAAAACCATTTAGTCATGTCAATATGATTCCTGCAAGCGGTCTCTAACGAATTTTGAATTGCAGTGTCTCTTGAACTTGTATTTAATCTGCCATTGTCGCCAAAGAATTTGCACTGCCATCCCCATTTTTCACCATTTGGAAGTTTTAAGTAAAACTCTACGCCTCCGTCTCCACCTGCGCCGTCTATAGGAGTAAACGTCCCAAGATGTCCGAATTCTTTTTGAGCTATTTGGTAACACATCTGTTCAAAGCATTTAGTTGCCTTACCATCGTACGGCTTTAATTTTGAAAAATCTACTTTGTCAATAGTTACCATATGATAAAGTAATTAAGTGTTGAAAAAAATTTCTCTTTCATTTTATTTCTGAGTTAGATTTTATGTGTCGCAAAAAATGAATTAAAAAATTTGCGATAGTTGGTTGGCTTACCTGATAATCTGTCTGTTTTTGTGTTTAAAATTATTCGTTTCTATTTGCCTTTTTATGGTTGCTCGGTCGTCATATCGTTTCCGTCAACTCGATTATTTACATAAAAATTTTCATGAATTAGGATGTAATTGTGGTTTTTTAAACGCAAATACATTCTGATTTTCCATTATTAATTCAACTCAAATTTAACAATAAATCGCAGTAAATTTACATACGCCTTAACTGACCCTCACACGACTTTTGCACAATTAATCATTTTAGAAGTTTGTATCCTAAACGATGCAAGACTTCATGCCACATCACTCACACACTGCTATATTTACTACCGTTTCAGGTGTCGTTGGAGGCGTTGGAAAAGCTGTAACAGCAAAGCCTCTCTTACTGGCGATTACACTTCCAGGTCTCACTACTGTTGTCTTATATGCTGCTGCTTCGGCCACTGCCGGATATGTGGTTAAAAAAGTTCTAGACAACCTTTCAGCTAAACTGAATAAATACTTTAAAGAAAATTGTAAACCCGGCAATGAATAAAGTTGTTGGCATAGCGTTAGGTGCAGGCCTTGTGTATGGACTTGTCAAACTGCTGAAAATGCAGAATGTTTCTGACATATCCACGCTCAAAATGGTCAATCCTCGCATTCATGCCATTAACCTGGGTGGATTAACCTTTCGAACAGAGGTTGAAATCAACAACCCTTCACGTGATACCATTCGAATTACAAAGCCAGTGGTAACGCTAACCTCAAAGAATAATTATTTAACTCAATCCAATGCTGAAAATAAAGAAATTATCATTCAGCCTTTGGGGGTTACAAAGATTGATACAATTGAACTTGTACTCTCTTGGTCAATTCTTGCCGGATTGATTAATAATCTAATCAGCAAGATTCCTGCTGTAATAACAGCTTGGAAATCGGGTAATAAAAAGAACCTGGTTGCCCAGTTGGGTGTGCCTATGGAAATGTATTTCAGCACTTATGTAAACGGACTGTTTTATCAGTCGCCCTCTGAAAAATTGATTTAATGCAGGCACTATCTCACATACCAAGTAAAACTGTAACTAGTGGATATCGCAGCATCAAAGATGGAAGCCGCTATAATCCGTATTTCCCACCACCTGATGAACGTGACCGTGTCATCATTAACGATGGTGAGGTAACTGATACGGTTGAGTTAATGGAGAAAGTCGTTTGGAAATACCTTGACGACACCAAGCGAATCGCTCCATTACTCAGGCGGTCTTCCAACCTTGAGACTTGCAAGGCTATATGGGAATTCATGTATGCTTATATCCAATACAAATTGGATAAACGTGGATTGGAGCAATTGCGTAGACCTGCAAGATCCTGGGCAGAACGTGCTACCGGAGTGGATTGTGACTGTATGAGCATTTTCGCATCAAGCATCCTTACCAATCTTCAAATACCTCACAAATTCAGAATAACCAAGTACAGCCAGGATTCTTGGCAACACGTTTACGTGATTGTTCCAATGGAAGGAAGCAATTATTGTGTGATTGATGCTGTGGTTTCTGAATTTAACTATGAGAAAAAATACACCGATAAAATGGATTATACTATGAACTTAAAAGGCATAAACGTAGCCGTACTGAGCGGTGTGTCAGGCAATGACCACTATGATGCGGTAATGGCAACATCATTGTCAGGCATTGGATTGGGTGCAGTCACCAATCAATCAGACCTGGATAAACTCTATCAAAATATTGTAGCAACTCGCAATGCGGTTGCACAAAATCCCAATATGGTATCAACCGTGGATGATCCACAGGCATTGATAAAAATGCTTGACTATGCAATTCAATACTGGTACACAGATAAGCGAGATGAGGCACTGGACATTCTTGCAAAGAATGAATCACAGCTGAATTTGCGAAATGGGGTTACTTCCATGAATGGAATTGACTTTGATCCGGACGAATTAGCGTTGAGCGGAATCAATGTAAAAGGCTTTTTTACCAACGTAAAGAACACAGTAAAAACCGTTGGTCAGAAAGTTGGTCAAGCGGCAAAAGCTGCTGTAAAAGCTGTTGTAAAGTATAATCCACTAAGCATTGCAGCTCGTGGCGGTTTCTTGCTTGCTATGAAGTTGAACTTGGGTAAAATGGGTTCCAAACTAAAATGGGCTTATGGTACGCAACAACAAGCTGCTGCAAAAGGTGTGAATGCTGCAACTTGGCAAAAGAGTAAAAATGCCCTTTCTAAAGTTGAAAACCTTTTTGCAGACAAGTTGCAAGGAAGTCGTGATGCTCTAAAGAATGCCATTTTAAAAGGACGTGCCGGAAATCTAAGTGGAATTGTTGAAGATCAAATGCTTGGTTACCTAGGCGATCCTGCTTCTGCAACTGTTATCGCTGCTGCGACACCAGTCATTATCGCTACCATTAAAATTTTAAAGGAAGCAGGACTTATTGGTAAGAATGAAAATGTAGATATGAATTCACTTACAAGTGAAGTTACTGCTGACCCAGGAGCTGCTGCCGCTGCTGCTGAAATTCAAGCCAGTGAAGATCCTTCATCTGCTTTGTCTGTAAGAACTGCCGATGTTACCGCTTCTGCTGCTAATGCCCCTGCCACAGGAAATCCAGTTGCATCTGCCACTAGTTCTAGTGGTGGTGGAATTATGAGCTTTATTAAAGCCAATCCTGTACCTGCGGTAATTGGAGGTGGATTGTTAGCTTTTGGCGTTTATCAAATGGTTAAACCCAAGAAAAAGACTGGAGGATTATCAGGCTATAAAACTAGACGTAAAAGCACTGCTTCAAAATCAAAAGGCTCTGCACCCAAACGCAAAACCACGCAAACAAAAAAGCATACCAATAAAAGTATGCCTCCCAAAGTAATGAAACTTTTATAATCAATAAATACGCAAACCATGGCAACTCAAAGAAAAAAGACCAAAATCAGTAGCCAAGCTGTAATGGACGAAATTAAAACCTTGGCTATGCTCACTGGCGGTGTTGTTATCGGCTCGGTGGGCGGAAAAATGATTGATAAGGTATTGAATGTAGATGCTTCGGCTACTGGATTCAATGCAAAAGCACTTGCAAGACCTATCGTTCTTTTGGGCGTTGGAACTGCTGGAAACTTGATGCTCAAAGACCCGAACATGAAAATGCTCGCAACTGGTGTTGGTGCTTCAGGACTTCTTTCAGGTGTGAAAGTGCTTTTGAAAAAGGATTTGTTAGCTGGATTAGCTGATTTCAGCTTTAGCGGTGTAGACGGATTGGGTGAACCAACTGTGTACCGTGAGCCAATCAACTTGTCTGTTGAACGCTACAATCCTGACTTGCCTGCTCTTTCAGCTCCAACATCATTTAATCCCGAAGACATGGCTTCACCATTACGCATGGTAGAAGGCGTTGCTGAGGAGGATTTAGCCTACATCGAAATCATTTAAAATTCACAAATCAAATAAATCAGTATCATGTTAACTCTCGGACAAATCGAAAACAGCGAGTACAACTTGCTGGGTGCAATGTCAGAAGACGATTTCTTGCAAGCACTTGACCTTAGCGGCCCCAACGACAAAAAGAAGTTGTTCCGCAAAATGCAAACTCAAACACGTGTAGCAGCGAATGCCACAGGCTCACGCTCTCGTGCAGAGTTTGAGAAGCGTATTTCTATGCTTCCTAAAGAAATTCAACAAGGATTAGCAAACCAAAGTTTGCAAGCCGTTGATACAGCCTACTACGTGGTAAAAACCATTAGTGGATCAAAAGTCATTAAGATGTTTAAAGATGACGACAACAAAGTTGTTGGCACTAGCAATATTTCCAGTGGCAAATTGGAAAAAGGAAACTACTTCCTTTTGTACGGAATCCAATTGTTAGGTGGTGTTGGAGACAGCAATGATTCTCCAGGCTCAGTGAACTATGATGTGGTACCGGACTATGTTCGTGACGGAGAATTCGAGTTCAAAGCAAACGGAACCGTGTTAATCCCAAACACATCTTGCGAAGTATTCCAAACCACAGGTAAGGACACTTTCAAAGGATTGTGGGTATTGGACAATCCAAAAATCATTCGTGACCAACAGTCTATCGAATTCAATATCGAATGGGCTGCGAATGCACCTGACCACACTTACTTGAAGGCAATCCTTCGTGGTACTGCTGTAATCAAATCGTAATCCTTAAGCATTATTCACTATGAAAAACCACAAGTTTCAACAGATTCGGGTTCGGGTTAATCAACCAAATGAATCCATTCGATTCAATGCACAAACCGATAAGCAATATGCTCGTATCAGAGGCATTTATGTCTCTATGCCTGAAGAACGCCTTGTGCCTGGAAGCTTATTGGGGCTCAAAGTGAACAATCAAGAGGTGTTCGAGGATGTGCATGAAGTGAAACTGTTAACCAGTGGCAACCAGGTTGCTCCAAACAAGAAGTTTTTCTTGTTCGATGAGCAACTGGATGCTGCCGGAAGCACAGTAGAAGGTCGATTTACAGATGGACAAGCTCAACTAGTTTCAACTTTTGCAGCCAATCCGGAAGTCAATTATAGTAGCTATGGATTTCCTTATGAGGTGAAAATATACTTGTGGCTCACCAATGAAAAATAATTCAATCTATGGGAGTAACACGGTACAATATCATCCAACTAAAAGTTGATAGACCAGGTCAAATCATCAAATTTCAACATAAGGTTCCGACCTATTTGAAAAGATGCACCGGGTTTAAAACTGTTCATGTTAGTGGTATTGGAACTGATTTGTACATTCCAGAGATAGGTTGGTTTACAGCCTCATTCAATTCACTCAAAGAGGAAGCGATAGTTGCTCCTGTTTCTGCTCAGGCTTTCTTAGAGCCAGAGGAAACACATGATTTTCAGACGCTTGATGTTCATCTTTTACAAGGTCAGTTAGTGGTAGGTGTGTATTTGGATACTTGCCCTTCCAGTCTGTTTGCTCCTTACATAGTGAATTTGTATTTGCGCTGTACCGATAGCAACGAGATAAAGCAAGTTCAAAGCAATAACACTGTTCCCCTAATTGAGCATAAGGTTCAACCTGATGCTAACGAATATGAAACAGAAGACTGCTCATGTCCTAATCCTATGGATGAAGATAACGAATATGAAGAAGAATCAAACCCTGACCAATTATGTTCGATCATCTAGTACATATCCATCAACAATACAAACAGCGAGAGCTTTCGATTCAGTTGCAACGATTTAAAACTGTTGTCACTAAATCCGCAACACTTCGCTACGAAATCGAAGCATACAATGAGTATTTACTACTCACCAATGCAGCGGTGCTTCCTATTGGTACACGAATTATTTCAGATACCAATAGCTTAGAAGTAACAACAACACTCAATGGACTAGAAGGCCTGGAGGAATTCAGCGGCCTTGTAACAATAGAACTCCCAACTGGGATAGACAACTATCCAGTTATAGAATTCATTCAAATCGTCAAGGAATAATGAAAAAGAAAAAGATTTATCATGTCATCGAGGTAAGCCAAAAGATGATTAAAACCTTCCCCAAACAGGGACATCAAAATGTTGCTTTTAATGCAAGCTTTTATCGTAATGGTAAGAAGTTAAATAGCATAGATCAAGCAACTACGGATAATTTTTCCGCACTGGTGAGAAGCTATGATAAGTCTGAAAATCCTGACAAGGTAAAAGTTGAATTCAAAGATCTAGACACAGGTAATTTGATTTGGTCAAAAACCTTCCAATGGACGGATGCTGATGAGGATATTCCCAAAGCTTTATCCGGTTATGCAGGATTAGGTGAAGCCGAAGTAAATGACCTGGTGCAAAGAAAGTTTACGGAGATGGAACGCTCCCGTGAACTTGAGAGATTATCCGCAGAACTGCAAAAACTTCAAGCAATCAATGAGGATTTAGAGTTTCAAGTGCAGGATATGCAAAATTCATTGGAAGCAAAAAAGCAAGTGGAATACTATTCCAATATAATTGGAATGGCACTACCTGGTCTTGCAAAATTCTTCAATGATTCGCCCGTGGGCGCAGCTATGAATTTCCTTGCCGGAACCGATGAAGAAAAGGCAAAGGGAATTGATGAGAGCAAACAAGAACCAAAGGACACACAACGTGAAACGATTTTGGAAATGATTAGCTCCTTCATTCAAAGCCTGAATAATCAGGAACTAGGAACGATGTATTTGATGCTATCTGAAATCGAAAAAGATCGTAACAATTTGCAAAGAATCCTTCACTTCATCACACAACCACAAGCAAACACAACAAGCGCATAATCATGGCAAATCAAGATGTAAACATAAACGTGAAGGTGGCATCAGATCAAGAAGCCCGACACGCACAAAAAGCATTGCAAACTATTGCAAACAATTTCTCTCTTCAGGAGCTCATCACAATTTCTAAAAAGATTGAAATGCCGCTTGTGAAATTGAAAATCAAAAGTATGCTTTAATCCATATTACCATGGCAGAAAAAGGAACTAAAGAACGTCTCATTCAAGTGGTTGAGAATAATCAATCCAAAATCATCAATGGAATATTGGTGGTTGGAGGGATTTATTTGACTTACCGTTTGGGCTCAAATTTGATTTCAAGCATCAATAAAAATGATGCACAATCAAAGGCTGACGACAATCCTGATGTTCGTCAAGCCATGGCACTTCGTTCTGCAATGAATCCTTCAGGAATTAGTTGGATGATGAGTTTTGATACTACCAAATCCTCCTCAATTTTAGAAACTGCTAGAACCGTTACAAACCTTGATAATGTTTCAAAGGCCTACAAAAACCTCTATCAAAACAACTTGTTAGATGATTTACAAAGTGAACTTTCAACAACGGACTATCAGAAATTTCTTACCATTATTAGTAGCAATTCTAAAAAAGATGTTACGAGTGGTGGATCAGCACCAGTTCAATTCGCAAAGCCAAATCAATTGGTGGTTTGTAAAAAGACAGTGGCCCTTAGAACTACCCCGGATGCTTCAAATCACGGAGCTTTCTATGAAGTTTTTTCTGATAAGAATATCATTCGATATGCCGAACCTGGTGAGTTTTTAGGCTATGCAACTGGAAGACAATATTTTGATGATGTCAACAATGTGAAATTTATTGAAGTTGCCTTTGTTGTAAAAGCACAATCTGCTCCGGCAAAGTATAAGAATCAAAACAAGAAAAGATATTCCTATTGGGTGTCTAGTTCAGCCACATACGTTGATATTGTTACGTATTACAAAACATTGTGGGACAATTATCCCAAAACACAAAATGCCACTGGATGGATGAAGCCGGTTGATTATTTCACCTTAAAAGGCATTCCGATGCCTAGGTTATTAACCAGGGCAAAAACTCCCATTCTCAATGACCGATTGGTAGCAATTAATGTAGCCGAGCCTAATACGATTTTGGGTCAATTCATCATGAGCCTAAATACCGGCAAAGGTGAATTCCTGCAATTCAAAACCGTGGACAATACCATTCGATGGGTTGATAGACGATTCATTCAATTACAAGAGCAAGTATGAGCACAAAAACAGAACAATACGTTATCGAAAATTATCTCTTCGCAAAAAAAGCCGGAGAGAAATTCGCAATGGATCCATTGGTGATTCTAGCACAAGGCTCTTTTGAAAGTGCCTGGGGAACTTCTAATCTTTCAAAGAAATACAACAACTTCTTTGGGATCACGGCAGGTGGTTCAAAAAATGAGTTTTGGAAAGGTGGCGTTTATCAAGCCCAAAA